>Ga0065721_10048980_pt1 | contig 54389 bp, 42 predicted proteins | sample Mesricmetagenome_FD_59108 | JGI IMG/M metagenome (GOLD analysis project Ga0065721, IMG submission 59108) | Mesophilic microbial community from rice straw/compost enrichment Sample: eDNA_1 v2 (version 2) | ecosystem: Engineered > Solid waste > Grass > Composting > Bioreactor | place: USA: Davis... | reverse complement strand
CAGTGAAATTGCCGATGCAGTTTCGTATTTCCTCTATTTTTGAACTTCTTTCCACGGATGAAACGGATATTTATCAGAAAGCAGCGTCCGAGCTGGCCGCTTCTGGCAGTTATAAACTTCATCGTGCCGGAGGGGATGTGCTGCGGATATGGCACGCTTTTGAGACTGCAAAGCACCGTTAACCTTATTGATTGCATTTCCATCATTTCGAGCCTGCTACGTCAGGTCGGGACTACCTTCATTTTGTAATGTGTCTTTCGTCTGAGACTTCAAAAAAGGCTTGACGACCACCCTCCAGGAGTCTAATTTAACCAAATGGTTAAATACGATTTACAGCTTGATTCCGTCTTCACCGCCCTGGCTCATCCGGCGCGGCGGGCCATGTTGGCTCGCTTGAGCACAGGAGAGGCGACCGTGGGGGAATTGGCGGAGCCTTTGGAAATGTCGCTGCCAGCAGTGACCAAGCATTTGAAAATGCTGGAGCGGGCGGGGTTGATCAGTCGTGGGAAAGATGCCCAATGGCGGCCGTGCAAATTGGAGACGGCGCCGCTTGAAATGGCGTCGGATTGGATTGAGAGCCAGAGAAAAATCTGGGAAGCCCGACTGGATCGGCTGGAAAATTATCTTCAAACCTTGACAGAGCAGGAGAAAAAATCATGAGTCAGACCGAAAAAGAACGCGAACTCATAGTGCAGCGGGAAATTCCCTTCCTCCGGGAATTGGTCTGGAAAGCCATGTCAGATCCGAATCATGTCAATAATTGGTGGGGGCCGGACGGATTTAAAAATGAAAATGTGGTGTTGAGTTTTTCCGTGGGCGGAACCTGGTCATTTGATATGGTCGCGCCGGACGGCACCCGTTTCCCCAATCATTCCGTATTCAAGGAAATTATTCCGCTGGAAAAAATTGTCTACGACCATGGCGATGGCACGCGCTTCTGGTTTGAATGCACTGTGACTCTGACACAAACCGAAAAAGGCACATTGGTTACCATTCGCTCTCTATTTCCGACCAAGGAAGAGCGCGATGAAGTGGTGGAGAAATACGGCGCTATCGAAGGTGGCAAACAGCATTTGGCGAAATTGGAAGCTTATATTGCGCAGAATTTTATTTAAGTTCACTGCGGCAGCCCAAATGGGCTGCCGCTTTCTCTTCATCTATTCTAATTCTTTGTATTCAAACCATTTAAAATCCGCCGGTTTTCTCGTGCCCGACAAATCCTGACAGGCCATGCCGACAAAATTGCCAGTAAATCCGCAGGGCATAGCATGTTCGTCGCTGAGAATGGACGCATCTTGCTCCCAACTGACGGCGGTCCAATTATGCTCATCGGCTGAATAATAAAAACGGATGCGGTCGTCCTGGATGGTGAGTTTCAGGCAGACCGAATCCCATTTGTCGAGCGGATATTCTTTTTCGATGGGATAGCTGATTATGCCTTTTTCGCATTTCATCAAACCGAGGCAGCGTTTGGAGTGGGGCGCCCAGGTTAGATACAGATAATAAAAACTGTCGGTATTGTAGAAAGCGACGAGTCCTGCCATTTGCTGGAAATTTTCCGGATGAAATTCCACGCAGGTGGATGCTTCTATATGGAAATGTTGTTGCCGTCGCGCGATCAGGCTTTGTTCGAATAATGACGTAATGCTCTCTCGGCCAAATAATCGCAAATAGCCTTTGCGTGCGCTCAGGCTGCTGATGTCGTCGATTCGGACTCGCGGGGCCATCCAGTGAATAGGCAATTTGTCCGTGTCGAAGGTTTCGCGCGCTGGTGCTTTGGGCCAGGGATGTGAGGGTAAATCCGGCACTTGTACATCATCTGCCGGTTCCTGACTGCCGCTGGCAAGGCGTGGCCAGCCGTCTTGCCAAACAATTGGTTGTAGCGATGTTTCCCGCCCGAGAATCGAGCGGCCATTGGTTAAACGACGACGGCATAAATGGGCGAGTAACCAACTGCCATCGGCATTTTGCACAAAGCTGCCGTGACCGGCGGATTGCAGGCGCAGTTGTGGATTTTGATTGCTGCTGATCAGCGGATTATTCGGCATCACCTCATAAGGGCCGGTAATGTTTTTAGCGCGCGCAACGGTTGCCGCGTGCGTAGTGAAAGTGCCGCCCTCAGCGGTAAGCAGGTAATACCAGCCGTCTTTTTTATAAAGATGTGGACCTTCCACTAAACCTAATTCGGTGCCGCGAAAAATATTGGTCACAGGTCCTATCAGAGATTTTTTCTGCTCGTCATATTCCTGCAATAAAATGCCGCCAAAAACATTATTTCCGGGACGGTGATCCCACACCATATTCAGCAGCCATTTGCGACCATCGCCGTCGTGAAATAAGGATGGATCGAAACCGGAACTGTTGAGATAAATCGGTTCTGACCATGGGCTTTCGATATTTGGTGCAGTGACCAAGTAATTGTGTACATCTTTAAAACTGCCAGCCCAGCGGCGCGAGATGGTGTAGATCAGATAAAACAAACCATTGCTGTAGCTGAGGCAGGGCGCCCAAACGCCGCCGGAATTGGGACAGCCGCGCAGATCGAGTTGCGAGTAACGAGTGAGCGGATAGGCCACCGTGCGCCAATTGACGAGGTCGCGGGAGTGGGCAACCTGAACACCGGGAAACCATTCGAAGGTGGAGGTGGCGATGTAGTAATCGTCGCCGACTCTCAGAATGCTAGGATCGGGATAAAAGCCGCGTAGAACCGGATTTTGTACGGCGGGCATGGCAGGGCTCCTTGAGTGTCTTTATCGATGTTTTTAGAAATGACTTCTTAGCGCAAGCCGCAGAATCCTACACCTGGGGTAATGTCACCGCAAAAGGTCGCAACGGTGCCAAATGTGATAAATGCTGTGTTCATCACGCGCTGGCCGTAGCGAACCCGTTACGCTGTGTCGCTGCTTTTGAACACCTTGAATAACAAGAACCGGCACCGCCGTGAGGGAATCGCGATGAACCATTCGTTTTTTCTACAACGTTTTCTGCCAAAAATAGCGGTTTTGGGATTGGTTGCGGCGTTGGCCGCCTGCGGTGGTAACGGATCTTCTGGCGGCAATTCGTCTTCCAGCAGCTCGTCATCGAACTCATCTTCTTCCAGTTCATCGTCTAGCAGCTCTTCCTCGTCTTCTTCATCGTCCTCGAGTTCGTCTTCCTCCAGTGCATCGAGCAGCTCCAGCTCCTCTGGCGTCGCTGCGGTTTATCGCCCGGGAGATTATGTAATAGGGGCGGATATTTCCTATTGGTCGGAGCAGCTGGCGCGCAGCGCGCGTTATGTGGACACCGATGGCACCAGCAAGGACTTGTTGGAATTATTGAAAAATCACGGCTTCAACCTGATCCGCCTGCGCACCTTTGTCGATCCGTGGGCGGCCTATGGTTATGCGGCCAATACCAACGGCTGCAGCGGTAAAAGTGAGCCTTTTGCCGGCAAGGAGGACATCATCCGCACCGCCCAGCGCGTCAAAGCCGCCGGCATGGGGCTGCTGCTGGATTTCCATTACAGCGATACCTGGGCCGATCCGGGCAAGCAGGTGATACCGGAAGCCTGGCGCGGCGCGCGCAGCATTGATGAATTGGCCAATCATGTACGGTTGTATACCTTGGATGTACTGGAATCCCTGCGGGCGGTGAACGCTCTGCCGGATATGGTGCAGGTGGGCAACGAAATCACCCCCGGCATGCTGATTCATCTACCTACGTCCAGTACCGATTGCTGGGGCAATAATTCCAGCGTGAATACCGCCTTGAACGGCCAGGCCAACAACAATAATTGGCTCAATCTGGCGCGTTTGTTGAGCGCCGGTTTGCAGGCGGTGAAGCAGGTGAGCCCGAATATTCAGACGGTGCTGCATATTGAAAATACTGGCCGACCCAACGATGTGGAATGGTGGATCGACAGCGCGCTGGGCCAGAACCTGCAGTTCGACATTATGGCCTTCTCCGCCTATGCGGCTTTCCAGGGACCGGCATCCAACTGGTCCACCTATTTCCAGCGTTACGCTGCGCGCTATCCGCAATTGCAATTTTTAGTGGCGGAATACAATCCGGAAGCGCGTTTATTGAATGATGTGATGCGCGCGCTGCCCGGTGGTCGCGGGCGTGGCACTGTTATCTGGGAGCCGACAGAATCCGGCTCCTGGGGTGATGCGTTGCTCACTTGGTCGACGGGCGATGTCTATACCGCTGTTCCAGCGCGATTTCAGGAATATGACAAGATGGTGCAGGATTACGGTCTGCGCTGACGCCATCAGAAGCCATCCAAAAAATGCCTCTGCTCGGCGGATTTGTTGCGATGGTTGTTGCTGTTAATAATTGCAAAACCAGCCGAAGCATAATTTCTCCTGGCGCAAACAATAACGAAAAATCTGGACTCGCCGGTTTTTTATCTCAATAATCGGTGAGTTCGGCGCGCGCGGTTTTGTTATTAATGTTTCGATTAACCGCTACGCGCCTAATGACTTGGCTACTGTGTGAGTCTCAATCCATCGGATGTCCGTTCATCCGCAACCGTCAGAGCAAATTAATTGTCATGCAAAGCGAAGCGGACCAGCTCAAGCAGCCATTGCTTGTTGTGGGCGTCGGTGTGTCCTCCGGTAATCTGGATACTCTGATCGAATTTTGTCGCGCGGTTCCTGCGCAATCCGGGCTTGCCATACTGGTGTCCCTCTACGAAGACCATCCGCACATGGAGCTGCAGCGGTCACTTTCCAACCTAGTGGAAAATCACGGGCTGCAAATCGCGCAAGACGGGCAGATATTGGAAGCGGATTCCATTTATTTGCTGCCACCTAGTCATCATCTTCGTATCGGGCAACACGTTCTGCGCTTGAGCCGGGTGAAGGAGCGCCGCGTCCAGCGCCTGGCGATTGATCAAATGTTGCGGGTGGTGGGCGACGCCTACGGCGCTCAGGCGGTGGGGGTTCTGTTGGCGGGGCCCGGTCGCGATGGCTCGGTGGGATTGCGTGCGCTCAAGGCGGCGGGCGGGCTTACCCTGGTGCAGGATCCAAAAACCGCCAATCAGGCGACCATGCTGCGCAACGCCATCAATGCGGGAGTTACCGATCGTATATTGGCGGTGAGTGCCATTCCCCGCGCCATAGTGGATTATGCGGAACATCCTTATCTCAATATCGAAGATAACGGTGAAGATCCCCAGGAAGAGCAGCTGCAGGCGATCGCCGCATTTTTAAAGCAAAAAGAAAATTTCGATCTCAACCAATATAAAGAAGGCACGGTGCGCCGGCGTATTTATCGGCGCATGAGTTTGACCGGGCAGAAAACCCTCGGCGGCTACGTGAGCTTGCTGGAGGAGGATCCGGAAGAGCGCCGTTTGTTGATGGGCGATTTGCTGATTAATGTCACGGATTTTTTTCGCGACCGCCGCGCCTTTGAAACTTTGGAAAAACTGGCGCTGGATCCGCTGCTGCAACGCGCGGAAGATGGGGCGGAAATTCGCGTCTGGGTGCCGGGGTGCGCCAGCGGCGAGGAAGCTTACTCCCTTGCCATATTGATGACGGAAAAAATCGATAAAATTGGCAAGGATCTCGATCTCAAAATATTCGCCACGGATGTGGATGCTGAAGCTATTCGTATTGCCAGGGGCGGTATTTATTCGGCGGAGGTGGTCAACGAACTACCGGAAACCTATATTCAAAAATATTTCAAAGCGCTGGACGACGATCAATATAAAGTTCACAGTCATTTGCGCGAGAAAATTTCCTTCGCCACCCAAAATGTCTACACCGATCCGCCCTTTTCCCGCCTGGACCTGATCAGTTGTCGCAATTTATTGATCTATCTGCGCCGCAACGTGCAGGAGCGGGTATTAAAATCATTTTATTTTGCCCTCAGGCCAAACGGTTATTTATTTCTCGGCAGTTCGGAAAATATTGGTAGCCAAAAAGACCGCTTCAAACAGCTATCGCAAAAATGGCGGTTATTCGAGCGCTATGACAACGGCGATGCCCGTTATATATCACCGCCGCGACCGGGTATGTTGAGCATTTCCCCATACCGCAAAGGCGAGCGCGACCGAAGCAAAAAAGTTCAGGAGCTGGATTTTGCCGTAATTGCCCGTGAGGCGATACTGCGCAATGTACCTCCCTCGGTGGTGATCGGCGCGGACAACCGGATTTTGTACGTACACGGCGATCTGCGCCATTTGATTCGCGTGCCGGAGGGCGAGCCGAATCTCGATCTCATGCGCATGCTCGATAAAAATTTGCGTTCGCGGCTGCGCAGCGGCTTTTTTAAAGCGCGTCAAACCAAAACACCAGTAGTGCTACGCTCACCCACGGTTTTTAATGAAGAACTCCCGCAAAACCCGCCGTTGCAAGTCACCATTTGCCCGCTCAATCATCCCGATTTGCACGACGACGCCCTGATTGTCACCTTCGAAGAAATCATGGCAGTGGGGGTGGATTTTCATCACCGCAGCGCTGCCATCACCGCCTCTGATCAGGACAAAATGGTCGAGGCCATGGAGCGCGAATTAAATGATACGCGGCGTGAATTGCAAAATACCGTGGAGGAGCTGGAAACCAGCACGGAGGAATTGCGCGCAGCTCATGAAGAGGCCCTCTCCACCAACGAGGAATTACAATCCGCGAATGAAGAATTGGAAGCGAGCACCGAAGAGCTGCGTTCGCTGAATGAAGAATTGTCGACCGTCAACGACCAACTGAAAGAAAAAATTGATGAAGTCCAAAGCGCGCATAATGATCTGGAAAATTTTATGGCGAGCACCAACCTCGCGACGATTTTTCTCGACAATAATCTGCAAGTAAAACGTTATACCCCTGCGGCGGAACGGCTACTGCGCATGGGGCCGGCGGATATTGACCGCTGTGTGACGGAAATTTCCCGCCCGTTGATCAATGACGATACGGTGGAAGATGCGCGCCGGGTGCTCGACAGCGTGGAGCCGGTGGAGCAGGAAATCGCGGTTGATAATGGCCGCTGGTTTATGCGCAAAATTCTACCTTATCGCACCGAAGATAGACGTATCGACGGAGTGGTCATCACCTTTAACGAAATCACTGCGCTTAAACAAGCCGTGCGCGGTCTGGAAACGCGCGAACATCAACATGCGATCATCGCCAAGCTCGGTCTGGACGCCTTGACCATGACGGATCTCGACGAATTGATGGATCAGATGGTGCGCGCCACGGTGCACACCCTCGATGCCGATTTATGCAAAGTGCTTGAGTACGACTCGAGTCGCAATGATTTTTTGTTGCGTGCCGGTCTGGGGTGGCGCGGGGTGGAAATTGGGGTTACCCGTGTGCCTGGAGAGTTGGATTCCCAAGCGGGATACGCGTTGAAAGAACATCAACCGGTCATAGTCGAAGACCTGCGCAAGGAAAAACGTTTTCGCGGGCCCGCATTGCTCAGTCGCCACGGCGTCATCAGCGGCGTCAGCTGTCTAGTGCCCGGAGTGGATGGCTCCTGGGGTGTGATCAGCGTGCATACCCGCTCGCCCCGGCATTTCACCAAAGACGACGCCAATTTTTTATCATCGGTGGCCAATTTATTGAGCGTGGCGATTCAACGCCGGGACAGCCAGCTGATTTTGCAGGAAAGTGAGGAGCGCCTGGATATGGCGCGCGCTTCAGCCGGCATCGGCATTCACGATTACGACATCACCCGCGGCATTATTTATTGGGATCAGAAAGTCCGCGAAATCTGGGGGCTGGCGGATTCCGAGGAACCGGTAGCCTACGAAGTGTTTAGCGAAGGCGTGCACCCGGAGGATCGCGAGCGGGTGCAAGGTGTCGTCAACGGCATATTGCAAAAAAACGGCAATAGCCAGATGAAGACCGAGTACCGAGTGGTCAATCGTATGGATGGCAAGATCCACTGGGTGGAAGTCACCGGCAAAACCGTGGTGCGCAATGGCGAGGTGGTGCGTCTGGTGGGCACGGTGCGGGATATTTCCAAACGCAAGCAGCTGGAAATCGAGTTGTACAACAGCGAACAGAAATTGCGTATCGCCAAAGATTCCAACAAATTTGGCGCATTTGTTTATCACATCAAATCCGCCGAGTTGGATTGGGACCCGATTTTGTTCCACATCTGGGGATTTGATGAAAATGAGCCGGTGACTCTGGCGATGTTTTATGAGCAGTTGCACCGGGATGATGTGGCGGAGACGGAACAGGCTATCGCCGCTTCGCTCAACCCCGCCGGCGACGGTCATTATCACACCGTCTATCGAGTCATTAATCGCATAACCCGTGCGCTCAGTTGGATAGAGGCCAGCGGCCAGGTGGTATTCGAGAATGGCGTGCCGCAGAAAATGTTCGGCATGATCATCGATATTACTGAACGCAAAAAACTCGAGGAGTCCTTACAGGCGGCGGTGGGGAAATTGGCTCAGGACAATATCAAGAAAAATGAATTTATCGCCACCCTCGGCCACGAATTGCGCAATCCCCTTGCCGCCATCAATAGCGGTATTCAAATGATGCAGTTGGGCACCAAGGACTCCGGGTGGGCACTGGAAATGATGGCCAATAATGTCCGCCTGATTCGCTCGCTGCTGGACGATCTGCTGGACCTTACCCGCATTACCCTCGGCCGAATTTATTTGAAAAAGGAGTTTGTGAATATCAGCAAGCTGTTGCGCGAGTCTCTGGAAAGTTTTGCCGCCAAGGCGCAGGAGAAGCGCCAGGTATTTACTTATTCCCTCGTGCGGGAACCGCTGTATGTGTACGGCGATGGCACTCGCCTTGAGCAAGTGTTCGCCAACATTCTCACCAACGCGCACAAATTTACCCAGGAAGGTGGTTCCATTCATGTCAATGTTGAGCGCCGGGAATCGCGCCTGCTAATCGAAGTGCAGGACAACGGCATTGGTATTCCGCCGGAAAAAATCGAAGCAGTGTTCAATCCCTTCGAACAGGTGACTCCGGCCATGCCCGGCAATACAGGGTTGGGCATAGGCCTGTCACTGGTCAAACAATTCATCACCATGCACGATGGCACGGTTGCGGTCAGCAGCGACGGTTTGGGTCGCGGCAGTAAATTCATCGTCAACCTGCCGCTGTGCACGGATAATTTTCAACCAGTGACACGCCAGAGCAGCGAGCAGAAAAAACTCAAAGACGATTTGCGCGTTTTGATTGTCGACGATAATGAAGACGCGGCTCTCGGTTTGGCCGCTATGTTGGAAAGCCAGGGTTGCCAAATTCAAACCGCGTTTACCGCCGGCGACGCGCTGGATAAAGTGGCGGATTTTCAGCCAGAGGCATTTATTCTCGATATAGGTCTTCCAGACATGAGCGGCTATGAGCTGCTGCGCGAAATTAAAAATGTCTATGCCGGCAACGCCACCTATATTGCTTTATCCGGCTACAGTCGCTCGGTATTTAATGGCGAATCAGCAGACGGACAATTTCATTTCCATTTAACCAAGCCGGCGGATTTTAAGGATCTTCTGGAAATTCTCAGCGGCGTACCGGTTTAGACCGTCACGCCGCCGCACATCTTTGCTTTTTTTACACGCGCAAAAAAGCCGCCCGGTTGGCACCGGGCGCGAAGTGTCGTGTACTGATCACAGAGTGCATCTCATAAAGAGAGATCGCAAAAAAGCGCAATTCCGATGGGCGGTAAATTTATGCAAGCCAAAGCCAGCTGCGCAAAAAACGCAGTTGTTACCAAGGCCGCAAAAATACGTCCAGGAATAAATTCGCTCGATGCAAAAGTCGTAACAATGACGACTGTCTTAAGATGCCGGTGGCATCCGATAATCTAGACGCGTTCAGTTTTCATTACCCCACTTTGGGGCGGCTCAAATACAAAAAATCCTTTCTCTCCGCGCCGGCTAAGAATTGCCGTGGCGCGCACTATTGCAAATCGCAATCGAGTACTTTGCACCAGAATAGACACTTGCAAAGCGGCTCCCCCTACCGGCGTTTAAAATGATCGGCCGTACAATTTGCGTTTTACATCGCAAAAATTGCATGCGTCTCAAATTTTTTTGAGTCGTAAAACTTTTTTTAAATTTCGAGAAAAATCAGTACTTTGCCTAACGGAGCGGGGGATGGTGGAAATTTCCACCTATGCAACTAACCCGCATTCATGATGGGTATAGCCGGAATCTGGCCCGCATTTCGCATTGTGCCTCTCGGAGTGCAAATTCACAGGGAATAAATTTGGGGGAATGGATATTTGCACTTCGTCCAGTCATGGCCATCTTGGCTGGCAGACAGCGATTCCGCGGTTTGTCCTCAGTCGAAAAATTCTATTGGCAGTTGCCGCTTTACTGTAGTCGGAGGCGCGTTGTATGAAAGCATCGGCAGAGTGCATGGTGTCCGGAGATGTGGTGGATTCGTCCGATTCCCGTCCTGGATTGTCCATAGAAAAGGTTATCAGCAGTTGCCATTCATCGTTGTTGAGCTTTTTGCGGCAACGTTTACGAGTGGCGGATGATGCACGCGATGTGGCGCAGGAGGCTTATATTCGAATGATGCAATACGAAGGTTCCAAAGACGTGCAATCACCGGCTTCTTTACTGTTTCGCATTGCCATCAATGTCGCCAATGATCTCGGCCGCGCGGATAAAGTGCGCCATGTGGCAGACCATTGTGATATTGATGATATGGAGTTTGATTCCGGCGTCGCGACGCCGGAGCGGGAGGTGGCGGCCAGTCAGGAACTGGACTTGCTTTACGATGCTATCGAGCATTTGCCGCCGAAATGCCGGCAAGTGTTTTTGCTGAGTCGCTTCCACAATATGACCTATCCCGAAATCGCCGTACATTGCGGTATTTCCATAAAAATGGTGGAAAAGCATATCAGTCGCGCGCTGGCGATATGCGCGACCAAAGTGACTCGCTATTGAGCACTCAATAAGTGGTTGTTAATGAGCAATCGCACGAGAATTTAAATTCTAAAAAACATGGGGCGTCTGATCAGGGCCCCACTTTAAATTTTTTGTGGCTCCCCGCGTAGGGGGAAAGGGTTAGAGGACGTCCAAGGGGTAAGATGGAAAATATACCCAGTGAACATACGATTCGTCAGGCGGCCGTTTGGTATGCCCGCCTGCATGCGCCTGACTGTGGCCAAGCAGAGCGCCATGCTTTCCAAAAATGGTTGGAAAGCGATCCTAGCCACGCACAGGCATATGCGTCTGCGGAGCGGGCTGCGCGCTTAGTTACTAATCGATTGGCGGCGGATGCCCGTCTCAAAGCTCTGGCCGATGAAGCCTTGCGGCTCGCGCCGGAACCCGTGCAGGCCAATTGCGGATCGCGTATTTTGCGCAATCAATTGCGCTACGCCGCGATGCTGGTGATGGGGGTGGGCATAGCGCTGTTTGTCGCCACCTTGCAAAATCGGCCGACGAGCGTTGCTGAGCCTGTGGTGGCCTATGCGAACGCCGAGTTGAGCAAACGCCGTATCGAACTGAACGATGGTTCCGTCGTGCATTTGGATGTGGATTCCAGTATCACCGTCGCGCTGAGCAATGCAGAGCGGCGGGTGGAACTCAATAAAGGGCGCGCTTATTTCGAAGTTGCCCACGATAGCTCGCGCCCGTTTGCGGTAACGGCTTCCGGCACCCGAGTAGTGGCCCTGGGCACGGAATTTCAGGTGGAATTGCTGCCGCAGAAACAAACCGTGTCCGTCACCCTGGCAGAGGGCTCGGTGATGGTGAGCGAACACAAAAAACGCAGTGCCTGGCGCGAAGTGTTAACGCCGGGAGAGCAGTTGCAGTTTGATGAGGTATCCCGCCGTCACAGCACTCAGACGGTCAACACGTCGCGCATTACCAGCTGGTCGAGCGGCCGACTGGTGTTTGATGCGACGCCGCTGAATCAGGTGCTCAGTGAGATCAACCGTTATTCCAGAACCAAAGTTGTTCTGGGGGATGCCTCCTTGGCAAATGTTCCCATCGGTGGCAATTTCCTCGCGGGCGGAGACACTGAAGAGTTTCTCGAAACTCTGATGGCAGTGCTGCCGCTGAGAAGTATCCGCACCGGAGCCAATGAAATTGTGTTGTTTCAACGCCACACCTCATTACCGTCCTCCTAAAACCGAGATCCTTTATTTTTTTTGTTCTGCTCGTGTGCAAGGTATGCCATGAACAAAAAACACAGGGTCGGTTGCTCACGCTTATCTTATTTTTTGCTGTGCTGTTTTTTGGCTGTAGGTGCTTCTGCACGCGCCGATGAGGCGCGGACCTGCGTATTTGATCTCCCCGCCGGCAACCTCGACGAGGCCCTCAAACAATTCAGCGAGCAATGTTCGCTGCAACTGCTGTACGAACACAGAACTGCCACGAAAGAAATTGTTGAACCTGTGCTCGGAGAGCTGACCACTGCCGAGGCGCTGACGCAGCTTTTGCAGGGAACCGAGCTTATCTGGCGCTTTATCAACCCGGGCACAGTGGCAATCACCTCAAAACCGGAGCCGCAGCAGCACACGGCTGCAACAGCGGAGGCGCAGCAGGCTGGGCAGGGAGAGCAGGGGGTTACGGTGCTGACGGATGTGATGGTGACCGGCGAGCAACCCTGGTGGAATGACGGCGGCAGCGGCTCGGTGGCGGGTTTCCCTAAACCGCTGTTGGAGACTCCGCGCTCGGTGTCTTTTATCAACGGCGATGCCATCGATTTATTCAGCCTGAGTGTGGTGGAGGATTTGTTGCGGGTGGTCCCCGGAGTTTTTACCACCACGCGCTTTGGCGTGCAGGGCTCGGTGGATATCCGCAATATTGCCGCGGATACCTACTTTCGCGGTATGAAACGCTTGACCTTGCAGGGACACGGCCGCAGCGTGATGGCGGCCATGGATTCCATCGAAGTGGTGGGCGGACCCGCCTCACCTTTGCACGGCATCGGTAAAATCGGCGGCTATGTCAATGTGGTGCCCAAGTCGGGCCGCTCGCGCTCCGGCCAATATATGCCGGAGGCGTCAGGATTTTCCCAACTGATTGTCGGCGAATACGAGCGGCGCGAATTGTCCTTTGGTATCGGCGGGCCGGTTGCTCTCGAATCTCTGACGAGTCCCGGGGGTTACTACCTTTACGGTTTGCTGGAGGATTCGGATTCCTACGCGGAGGGCGTGCCGGTCAAACAAAAAGTGCTGCAGGCCGCCGCCAGTTTTGATGATGTCGCCGGGCCTTTCCGCCTGGAAACCGGATTTAATTTGCAGGAGTCGCGCACTGCCGGCGCGCTCACTGGCCGCCTCACCCAGGACTTGGTGAGCGAAGGGCGTTATATCGGCGGTTCGCCGCTGGTGAATCTGGATCTCGACGGCGACGGCACCATCGGTTATCTCGAAATGCACCAAGCCTCGCCGGCTGTGGGTACACTCACCGCTGCCAATCAGCCGCTGCAGCAGACTTTTCCCTGGCCCACCGATGCCGAGGGGAATCCTCTGGCAAACCTGCGCCAGCTAACGGGTGTGGCGGGGATTCCGCAGGCGCTCTACGACTATCTCCAGGCCAATCCCGAGGCGGATCCCACCGGCGCTCTGCGCGCCCAGGGTGTCGGCGGGCCTCTGCCGATGTCCGGCAATGTGCCGGTCGGCATGGCGCTCGATCCGCGCACGGTATCGATCAATACCTACAACCCGCGCCGCAGCGCCGCCTTTGAACGCGATCTGGAGGCGGATTTTCTCACCCTGTTTGCCGACCTGGTGTACGACCGCAACCCGGATTTCACGGTAAAAAATCAGCTGTTTTATGACAGCATGGATCAGTACAAAAGCTCCAATCAGCCGTTCAGCCAGATTCAAAATGTAAAAGTGCTGGAGGACAAATTCACGGTGACCCGGCGCGCACAAAGTCTGCCGGACTGGGTGCGGGTGAACCAGGCGCTGTCCCTCAATGCGCGTTACACCATTTCCAAAGGCAATATTACTTACGCCGATTACGGTAACCATCGCACCGACGCCACCTCGGATCTTTGGAATCGCGAAACTGCGGGAATGACTCCCAACACGACTTTTACCAGCGCCAACGAGGATGCCAGTCTCAACGGCCTGCCGTGGGTATACGATTATCGGACGGAATTTTCCGAAATCGGCGCCGGCGTTTTGTTCGACGTGGATTTATGGGGCACAACCAATATTGTCGCCGGTGCGCGCTATGATCTTTCCGCCGCGCGCAATACCGATTACGCCGGTCGTTTTGAGCTCAATGCCGGAACCTCGGAAAATCCGGGCCAATATCTCAACACCGATAAAATCGCCAGCGCCAAGGACAGCGGCAGTTCCTGGTCGGTGAGCATCTCGCAACAAATGCCCTGGGGTTTGCGGCCCTACGCCACCATGGCGCGCACGGCAATTATTCTCGATGGCAACAACAATTCCCTGAGCAATATCGTGATCGAATCCGGGCATCTCGGCGCGGCGGAACTGAAGGAATTGGGCGTTAAAGGCAGCTGGCTCGACGGCGCGCTCAATCTCACCACATCCGTTTATGAGCAAGGGCGGGTGAATGTCAGCAGCTCCGATGATCCTAATGTCATCAACGCCTACGCCTCCGCCACCACCACGCGGGGCTGGCAGACGGAAATTAAATGGGCGGCGCGGCAAGATTTATTTTTAAGCCTCTACGCGCTGCGCCAGACCACGCGTTATACCCCGAATATCGGCGGTGCCATTCAGGTGGATGCGCGCGCGGTGGGATTTGTCGACGTCTACGATGACGCGGGCAATTTGGTTTACCCCGCGGAGGCATTTTTATACGGCGGCCGAGTGCGTATTCAATTGCCGAATAATTTGCCCGCATACGAACGCAAACAGGGAAATCCGCGCGATCAAATCGGCTTCACCGCGATTTATCGCTTTCATGACAATTGGGGCACCACCTTTAAAGGCAATTATTTATCCAGCACTTGCGCCGGCCGCATTTGCTTGGTGGAGCTGCCCGATAGCCTGGTGTTTGATGTGGGTTTGTTTTGGAGCAATGCGACATTCGATATCAAACTCGACGTCACTAATATCACCGACGAACATTATTTCCGCGCGCGCACCGGCGATATTCTCGGCGATGTGATTGCGCAGCCCATGCCCGGCAGACAGTGGCAGACAACCATCCGTTATAAATTTTAAAAGCGGCTGCAGACGCGCGCCCGCACAAAATCCCTACCTCAAAAAAAACGCATTTTTTCTTCTTTTTTTATTTTTTTCGAATCTCCCCGTTGCACCGGTATCCGCTGGTAGGGGCGCACTTTTGGGTGGCGTCTTAGGGCTTGACTGGCGCGCTCAGTCTCGCGTGGCTGTGGCTCGTCCTTCGCAATCATTGGGGAGTTTTTATGTCCGGTTCGATTTTATTTCGTCGCAAATCAGGTTTGCGCCGCATTGTCGCCGCAGCCATGGCGCTCAGCGCCGCTGCTGTTCCTTTGGCTTATATTCCCTCTGTGCTCGCACAGCAGGAGGCCGCGTCTGAAGAAGGTGAAGTGGCGGATCTGAGTGATATCACCATTACGGATGATCCTCTGCGCGCGCTGTCCAGTGAGCCCTCCGGGGCGTCTTTCGGTTTTGCCAAACCGCTATTGGAAACACCGCGCACCGTCACCTTTGTGAGCGAAGAACAATTGCGCTTATTCGGCGTTTCCACCGTTGAAGATTTAAGCCGTCTGGTGCCCGGCACCTACACCACCACCCGTTACGGTTTGCAGGGTGGTATCAACGTGCGCGGTGTGTCCGCGGATTTTTATTATCGCGGCGTAAAACGTCTGCAAATGCAGGGTCACGTGCGCACGGTATTGTCCGCTTACGACAATATTGAAGTCATTAAAGGGCCACCGTCGCCGCTGTACGGTATGGGTCAGGTGGGTGGTTACGCCAACCTGGATCCAAAATCCAACCGGGCAAAAACCGGCAAATACATGACCAAAGAGCAGGGCTATTTGCAAGCCACCACTGGCAGTTACAACAAAGGTGAAATGCAATTTGGTTTGGGTATTCCTTTTGAAATCGCCGGTAAAACGGCAGGTGCGTATGTGGTGGGTCTGCTCGAAGATTCCGATACCTTTATTCGCACAGTGCCCGCACAACAGAAATTCCTGCAAGCCACTTTGAGCGTGGATAACGTTATCGGTAATTTCCGTTTGGAAACCGGTGGTCAGATGCAGAATTCCGTTACTGCCGGTGCCTATTTCACCCGCACCACGCAAGACCTGATCGATAACGACGTCTACGTCACCGGTCGCCCGCTGGCGAATCTGGATTTAAACGGCGACGGTCGTATCGGTTATGTGGAGACCTATCTGGGGTCGCCAGTGCAAGGCAGTATCAGCGGCAACAACCAGGCGCTCGATCAACGTTTCACATTAGGTAAAGATGCCAATGGCAATCCGCTGACGATTTCCAATTTTGCCAATTCCATCGCGGGTATTCCGCAGTCCATGAAAGATTATTTGACCACTGGACCAGGCGCCAATCTCGATTGTGCCATGGCGAACTACATGCGTAGCGATGCCGTTCCAGTGTACGCCCCCGGCGAAAACGGGCTGGTTTCAAGAGATCTACCGATCGGTTTTGTGCTCGATCCCTGTACCACCGGCACGACCACTCTCTCCAACAATGATTACCGCAATAACGGCGCGTATGAGCGTGAACAAAATGCCACGCAGCGCATGTTCTATTTCGACCTGATCAACGACTACAACCCGGATTTCACCATCAAAAATCAATTTTTCTTCGACAGCCTGGATTCCTTCAAAGACTCCTGGTTGCCCTACGGTGAAAATCAGGAAATTCATATGTGGGAGGACAAACTCACCGTCACCAAACGCATTCCGTCTGAAAAACTGCCGGATTGGTTGAGCGTGAATACCCTGGCATCCATCAACTACCGCGATACCAAAGGTTGGATCCGCAGCTCCGGCGGCGACTTCGACTACCGTCAGGACATCACCTATCAAACCTATGAGGCGGATGGCAGCGGCACTGGCGGTTTCTATCCCAACACCATGTTCTGGACTCAGCTGACCAACAACAGCTACCAGACCGGCGTGCCCAACTCTCGGGATAACACTTCGGAATACACCGAAAACGGCATCGGTTTGATGTTCGACATCGATATCTTCCGCAATACCAACCTGGTATTGGGTGGTCGTTTCGACAAAGTCCGCGCCAAGGTAACGGAGAGTCCTTTGTTCAACCCCAACACCGGCGACACCTCACTGTCAACGCCGTCCAATTACGGTCCGACACCGGAGCTGCTCGCTGACTACATCGCCGGCAACGCTTGTACGGAACCTCTCGCAGGAACCTGCCCTGGCGCTTTCCGCGCTCCTGGCACTGAGGTGAAAACCTCGGATTCCGGTACCTCGGTGAGTGCGAGTTTGTCGCACAAGCTGCCCTGGGCGAGCATGACGCCTTACGCCACCTTTGCGAGAGCGACCATCACCCTGGATTCCGCCAACAACATGTATTCCGCCTCCACGGTCCTCGGCGGCAAGCTGGTGGGTGATGCGGAGTTGAAAGAAGTGGGTATCAAGGGTACGGCACTGGGCCGCAAGGCGCAGTGGACCCTGGCTTGGTTCGATCAGGAGCGCACCGACGTGTCCAACCCCAGCGATCCCAGCGTCAGCTCATTCGCGACCAGTACGACCACCGAGGGTGTTGAGGCGAGCATCAACTATCAGCCCACCCGCAAATGGTTTATCGGCGCGGCGGTCACTTATCTGGATGCCCGTTACCTCAACGGCCTGACCACTGGTCAGCAGGTTGATGTCACCGCCCGCGAGTTGGGCTTCCAGGACATAGTGCTGCCCACCGGGGAAATCTATCCGGCGGAGGCCTTCGGTTATGGCGGTCGCACTCGGGTTCTGATCGATGACCCCAACAACGTCTATGACGAGGTTCCAGGCTCACCGAAGGTGCAGGCGTCGCTCAACACCACCTACACCCTCGGCAAGGGCTTCGGTCTGCTCGCCAATATCCAGTACTTCGACAAGTCCTGGGCCAACCGCATCCAGACTGTCGAAGTTCCGGAGGCCACCGTTTACAACGTGGGTGCCACCTGGGATAGCGCGCGGGTTCACCTGAAGTTGAACGTCTACAACCTGACGGATGAAATCTACTTCCGCGCCACCGCGGGCGGTAACGCCAGCATGTTGTCGGTGATGGCGGATCGCCGCTACGAAGTCTCCCTGAAGGTGGATTTCTAACCACGGATAGCAGGTGTTGTCGGCAACGGCAACGCCTGCTGCTTTTCAAGCGCTCTCGATTTCCCATCCAACGGATCCACCACAGCGGGCTTACGCAATGACACGCACTGTATTGTTTAACAGGCGAACGAAAACGCGGGCATTGACCAAGACGGTGTCAGCGACTTACCGGGCATTGCATAAAAGCGCTGTTATTTTTCATGTGATCGCCGCACTGGCGATCACTTCCTTCTCCGCGCAAGCGGCCGAATTCAATTTACAAACCGCCACCATCGAAGACATCAATAAAGCCTTCGACGCGGGGGCGTTAACTTCCGAAAAACTCACCCAGCTCTATTTAAATCGCATCGCGGCCTACGACCAGCAAGGCCCCAAGCTCAATACGATTATTACCCTGAATCAGGAAGCGCTGGCCACGGCGCGGGCGCTGGATGAGGAGCGCAAAACCAAAGGTCCGCGCAGCAAACTGCACGGCGTGCCGGTGGTGCTCAAAGATTTATTCGATACCAAAGATATGCCCACCACGGCGGGCTTTCTGCCGATGAAAAATTCCCAGCCCATGTACGACGCCACTGTGGTGGCGCGGCTGCGGGATGCGGGTGCAATTATTCTGGCCAAGGTCAATATGAGCGATTGGTTCGGCGTGCCGAAAGACGGCGACCAGAGCACGGTCCTGGGCCGCACGCTGAATCCCTACAACCTCAAGCTCACCCCTGGCGGTTCCAGCGGTGGCACCGGCGCGGCGCTAGCGGCGAGTTTTGCCCAGATCGGTTTAGGTAGCGAAACCGGTGTGTCCATTCGCAATCCCACCGCTAATAACAGCATCGTTGGTTTGGCGCCCAGCCGGGGTTTGATCCCCCGCGCCGGCCAAGTGATGACCTCGTTTATGCAGGAGCGCGCCGGCCCCATGGGCCGTAGCGTTTACGACGTGGCGGCGCTCACCGATGTGCTGGCCGGCTTTGATGCGGAGGACCTGATGTCCGTCGCCTCTTTAGGCAAAACACCTAAGGATTCCTACACCACGTTTTTACAGAAAGATGGTTTGCGCGGCGCGCGCATCGGCGTATTCCGCGACCTGTTCCGCAAAGGCAAGATGCACGAGGAAGGTGTGGCGCTGGTGGAGGCCGCCATCGCCCAGATGAAAGCCGCTGGGGCGGTGATTGTCGATCCCATCTCCACCGGTCTGGACCTATTCCCGCTGCTGGCGGAAACCCGCACCAATTACCACGAGGCGCAATTTTCCTACAACCTCTACTTCCGTCGTCTCGGCCCCAATGCGCCGATCAAGAACATGGACGACTTGTTGAGTAAAGGCGGCTCCCTGGTGAAACCCAGCATTGTGCAGGGCTACCAGGAATTTAATTCTCTGATGCATCACCCGGATTTTCTTGCCCGCCAAGCCACCCAGGAAACTCTGAAAGAAGCGGCAGTTGCGCTGATGCAGAAATACCGATTGAACGCATTGGTATACCCGTTTAAATCCGTACCGCCCGAAGGCCACCTCGAACGCCATCCGGAAAAAGACAACCCCTTCAGCTCCGTCACCGGCTTGCCTGCGGTGCTGGTGCCGGCGGGTTACACCAAAAAAGAGAATGGTCCCATCGCCATCGAATTCCTCGGCCAACCCTTCAGCGAACCCACTTTGTTCCGCCTGGCATATGCCTACGAGCAGCTGTCCCACAACCGCAAAACGCCGGCGAGTGTTCCTGCCCTGCCGGGTGAAAGTTTCAGTTACTGACGAACAGGATTCGACTATGTGGTTTACGCAATTTAAACGCTCCCTCGCGATATCCACGCTCTTATGCGCGCCCCTGCTGGCAGCGGCCGCTGAATTCAATCTCGCCACCGCGACCGTGGCGGATATCCAGGCCGCCATGGACAAGGGCGCGCTCACCGCAGAAAAGTTGGTGCAGCTCTATCTCGCCCGCATCGAGGCCTATGACCAGAACGGCCCAGCCCTCAATACCGTAATTACTCTCAATAAAAATGCGTTGGCGGAAGCCAGGGCATTGGATGCAGAACGCCAATCCAAAGGCCCGCGCTCGCCGCTCCACGGCGTGGTGGTGCTCGCCAAAGATGTGTTCGACACCAAGGACATGCCCACCACTGGCGGCTTCAAACCCATGGCCACTTCGCAGCCGGATAAAGATTCTTTTGTCATTCAGCGCCTGCGCGAGGCGGGTGCGATCATCCTGGCCAAACTCAACCAGTCCGACTGGTACGGCGTGGCGCCCTCGGGCGGCAGTACATTGGGCGGCCAAGTGCTCAGCCCCTATAACCCGAAAAAGACCACTGGCGGTTCCAGTTCCGGCACTGGTTCGGCCATAGCTGCGTGGTTCGGCACCGTCGGCCTCGGCAGCGATACCACCGGTTCCATTGTCATTCCCGCCACCCTCGGCAATCAGGTGGGCATCTCCGCCACTCACGGGCTGATTTCCCGCACTGGCATGATGTGGAGCTCGCCGTCTCAGGAGAGCGGCGGCCCCATGACCCGCAGTGTCTATGACGCCGCCGCCGTGCTGGACGCCATCGCCGGCTACGACGCCGCCGATCTCGCCACCCAGGCCGGTCTCGGCAAAGTTCCCTCCCGGCCCTATACCAGTTTTGTCGACCAAGAGGGTTTGAAAGGTGCGCGAATCGGCGTGCTGCGGGAGATGATCCGCAAAGGCAAGATTCACAACGAGGGCACGGCGCTGTTTGAAAAATCTCTGGAAGAATTCCGTGCGGCGGGGGCGCAAATTATCGATCCGGTTATGACCGGATTGGATTTGACCGAAGGTCAAACTCTCGCCGGCGCTCCCACCTATGAGCGCGCAGAAGCCATTAACGCCTATCTCGCCCGTCTGCCGTCCAATGCGCCGATCCGCTCAGTCGCGGAGATGATTGAGAAAGGTGGCGATCTGGTGAAACCCGCCATTATCGAGGCGGCGCAGATCGGCCGCCTGGATCATCACACACCACTGTTGGCTGCCATGAAACATCAGCAGGTTATGCGCGACGCTATTGTCGGCTTGATGGACAAATATCAGCTCGACGCGGTGATCCTGCCTTACCGCACCGCCATTACCGACAAAGTTGGCTACCGCGCGCCGCCCAATGTGCCCAGCGAAACCCGCAACGCCATAGCGTCCTATACCGGCCTGCCCACCATTGTTGTGCCGGGCGGGTTTTTCCCGTCGGACAAGATGCCCTTTGCCGTGCAGTTTCTCGGCCGCCCCTTCTCTGAACCGACCCTGATCAAACTCGCCAGCGGCTACGAAGCCACCAGCCGTCACCGCACTCCGCCCGCCAGCACACCGGCTCTGGCAGGGGAGACGTTTACCTATTAACCGCGAGGGCGCTGCCGCAGCAGCGGGAGCCATCGGGCCGCGCTGGCCGCTCAACAATTATCGATGGAGGCATTTATGAACACTGTTGATCTCACCTGGTCGCGCCGCCGCTTCGTCAAAACCACCGCCGGCGCCGGTGCGGCTTTGTATTGGCTCCCTTACGCCTGCGCACACGCGGCTACGAGTAATACCGATCTCTTAGCCAAGTCCATGGTGGAGATCGCCCGCCTGATCGCCAACGGCGATGTGACCTCGACAGAAGTAGTGCAGGCGTGTTTTGCGCGCATCGACGCGGTGAATCCCAAACTCAACGCGGTGGTGGCCACCTGTCGTGAACGCGCTTTGGCGGAGGCCGCCCTGGCGGACGCGCTGCTCGCCGAGGGCAAATCCCTGGGGCCGCTGCACGGGGTGCCGTTCACCGTAAAAGATTCCTTCGATACCGCCGGGGTGGTCACCACCGGCGGCACTCTCGGGCGCAAGACTTATGTGCCGGGCAAGGACGCGACCGTGGTGGCGCGGGTGCGCGCCGCCGGGGCGATTCTGCTCGGCAAAACCAATACGCCGGAATTCACCCTTGGAGGTGGCGGCAAGGGTACTGTCAATCTCGTTTACGGCGTCACCCGCAATCCCTATCACCTGGACTACCAGCCGAGCGGTTCCTCCGGCGGCGCCGGCGCCATAGTGGCGGCGGGCGGGGCTTATTTTGATATCGGCTCCGACTACGGCGGCTCCATTCGCGGTCCCGCGTATGCCAATGGCATTGCTGGCCTGAAACCGACCTACGGCCGGTTGCCGCGCACCGGTCATATCGTCGGCTACGGCGGTCCTTACGATTCGTTTCAGGAAACCGGCCCCATGGCGCGGCGGGTGGAAGATATCGCTTTGCTGACCGCAATCATGAACGGCCCGGACGACTGGGATGCCGCTATGGCGCCTGTACCCTTAGGCGATCCGGCAAAGGTGGATTTCAAAAATCTGCGCGTTGCCTGGTACGACAGCAACGGCTTGATGGCGCCGACCAAAGAAGTGCAGAAATTAGTGAAACAGTGCGTCGGCTATTTCAAAAAAGCCGGCAGCAAAATCAAACAGGATATGCCGCCGAAAATGGAGCAGCTCGCGGAGATTCGCGGCAAATTCAACGGCGCCGACGGTCGCGAACATATTCGCCGGTTGTTAAAAATGCATGGCACTAAACAGGCATCCCCGGGATTGCGCACGGACGGCGATATTGTCACCACCGCCGAATTCACCCGCCTGTGCGAAGAAATGGATGCAATTAAAAGTGAACAGCTGGCCTGGTTCGAGCAATACGACCTGATCGTCTGTCCCGCCAGCCAGCGCGCGCCCATTCCCCTCGACCACCCGCTGCTGCCTCCCGAGCAGCGCTCCAAAGCCAGCTACACCGCGCAATACAACACCACCGGTTGGCCCGCCGGCGTCGTCCGCGCCGGCACCTCCAAAGAGGATCCCGGCTTGCCCCTCGGCGTCCAGCTCGTTGCGCAACCCTGGCGCGACGACGTGGTGATTGCGGCTATGGGTCTGGTGGAACAACACACTGGCGGCTGGGCGCCACCACCGCTGGTGGGGTGACAGTCTTCATCCACAACCGCCGTCATACCCGCGAAAGCGGGTATCCAACGGAGTGAAGATTTTTAATCATTCGAATTATCAGAAACTGAGACTACCGCCAATGAAATTACACATCGTCTTAATAGCGCCGATAGTTGCGGCACTAATGAGTTTTCAGGCGCTGCACGCGGCCACCCTTGATCTGGAAACTGCCACCATTTTGGATTTGCAAAAAGCCTACGACGAAGGCCTCACCTCGGAAAAAGTGGTATCGGTTTATTTGGAACGCATCGCCGCCTACGATCAAAAAGGTCCGAAACTGAATTCCATTATCGCGATTAATGAAAAAGCACTGGCGGTCGCACGCGAACTGGATGCGGAGCGCAAAAGCAAAGGACCGCGTTCGCTTTTGCATGGCGTGCCGATTCTCGTAAAAGATAATTTCGATACCTACGATATGCCCACCACCGGCGGTTCCAAAGCCCTGGCGGGTTCCACGCCCATGTACGACGCGTTCACCATCAAAAAGCTGCGCGCTGCCGGCGCGATTATTCTGGCGAAGACCAATCTGGATGAATTTGCCCGCGGCGGCACCGGCACCAGTTCTCTCGGTGGCCAGACATTGAATCCCTACAACCTAAAAAAAATTCCCGGCGGTTCCAGCGCTGGCTCCGGCGCAGGTGTCGCGGCTTTATTTGGTCAAGTGGGCTTGGGCACCGAAACCGGTTCCTCCATTCGCCAGCCGTCATCCAAAAATAATCTCGTCGGCTTTTCGCCATCGCAAGGCTTGGTCAGTCGCCAGGGTATTATTCCGATTTCCATCACTTACGACCGCGCCGGCCCCATGGCCCGCAGCGTCACCGATGCGGCGATTACCATGAGCATTATGGCCGGCACAGACGCGGCGGATTTATTTACGCTCAATAGCCTCGGTCATGCGCCTAAAGATAATTATCTCTCTGCCTTGCAAAAAGATGGTTTGAAAGGTGCGCGCATCGGTGTATTGCGCGATTTATTCGGTAAAGAAAAAGCCGATCAGCCCGCGGTGGAAATCATCAACGCTGCAATCGCGAAATTAAAAGAGCAGGGCGCGACTGTGATTGATCCGCTCGATCCCGGTGTGGATTTGTGGGCAACTCTACGCGATACCAACGCCGGCACCGGCGAATATAAACAGGCCATCAACGCTTATTTTGCCGCGCGCGGTGCTGCCACGCCGGTAAAAAATCTGAGCGAATTGATCGCCTCCGGTGGTTATCTCGGTCGTTTAAAAGAGCGCTATAAAGAATCCGATGCGGTGGACGAAATGACCTTTAACGCCGACTACATTGGCCGTTACAAAGGTAAACAAGTGATCCAACAGCGCATGATGGATTTGATGAAACAATGGCAGTTGGATGTGGTGGTGTATCCGTTTGAAACCAAACCGGCAAAAACCATCGAAGAAGCCGCCCCCAATAAAGGCGAAACCGTGGTCAGCGATCCCTTCGACAACCGCGTCCCCGGCGGCGGTAACCGCCTCAGTACCGTCTCCGGTCTGCCCACCATAGTGGTGCCCGCCGGATTCAATAAAGACGGCGTCGGCGTCGCCCTGGAAATCCTCGGCAAACTCTACGACGAAGCCACCGTTATTCGCCTGGCCTACGCCTACGAACAGGCGGCGCCCAATCGAAAATTGCCGAAAACTACACCTTTGTTGGGAATTGAGAAAATAGAGTACTGAGTTGGAAAAAAGTGGCGTCCACTGGGCGCCGCTCCTGCTACATCCCTTCATCAACAAATATCCCTTCCTTACACCTCATCAGAAGCCGACTTTCCAAGCATAGCGAAGCAGGCTGGCGCTTGGAAAAAGGCCTTAAGAAAAAGCGGATTGCGTTATAAAAATCAGCAATTACGTAATTTTGCGTAGAGGTTTTCCTCCCTTTGAGTCTCATAATCTCGCCGCGAGATAGGCATTGAAATCGGGCACGTCTATTAAAAAACAGGTTATTGAAGTTGTCTGGAAATGTCGCTTTCAGGCCGATTTAATGCGCCGTCTCGTACACCTAAGTTGCAAGTTAACAGGATCATCAAGCCGGTCGCGGCATCGGAGGAATAATAATGAAGCTTATCAACTTGATCTTACTCAGCGGGCTAATGTTAGGTGGGTGCGGGGGAAGCAAAGACCCTATTGAAAACGAGGATGACACCACCCCGGAACCGCCTAAAGTCGATTACAGCCAACTTAAAGAAACGCCGCAAACAGACGGTGCCTTGAAATTGGCGACACCTTCACTTCTTGATAGCCACATAAAAAATGGTATTCGATTGCAATTGGCCTCGCTCTATCCGCCGCCGACAGCGGGCGGTTCGAATAGCTCCAGCGGTGGATTGGGCAGCAGTTCCGGTGGCTCCTTTAGCAGTTCCAACAGCTCCAGCAGCGGCGCTATAGGGCAGCCTACAGATCCGGAATTTACCGACACCAATGTTCATGTTGCTGGAGTCGATGAAGCGGATTGGGCGAAATACGATGGGCGTCATTGGTATGTCGCCACACGTCCGGTATATCCCGATTATTTCTCCGGGGAACAACCCGGTATTCAAATCGCCGCAACCGATCCAGCCAATGCCAGCCTGGAAGTGGTGGGGCATATCGCTTTAGAGCCGGATTGGGGCACGATCGATGAGATGTATCTGGTACAGGAGGATGGCGACACCACGCATTTGGCGGTGATACGTAAACAGACGTTCGCTGGTGTGAGTTCTTCTGGAGGTTTTTTTTCCTCAAGCAGCTCATCTTCCAGCGGCTTTTTCTCCTCTAACGAATCCTCCAGTTCTGGTGGGGTTGGTGCGTTCTCTATCGCCATCAGTTCCTCATCTTCATCATCGAGTAGCGGCCTTCCTTATCCTGAATACTATCAGCCAAGAAATGGGCTTATCAGAGTGCAGTTAGTTGATGTGGAAGATCCCGCACTGCCGCGGCAGGATTGGGCGATTACTCTGGACGGCAATTTTGTCGACAGTCGCCGTATTGGCGATGTGTTGTATTTGGTCACCCGTTTCAATCCATGGATTTCGGGTCTGCAGCCGAGTTTTCTGGGTGATGCGGCCAATACTGCCAATGAGAAGATTTTGGCAAATACGCCGGTAACCGCATTATTGCCCCACTATGACTTGGGTGACGGTGAAAAGCCATTGACCACCAACTGCTATATCCAGGACGGTGTGAACCAGCAGATGGGGCACGCCGGAATTATCAATATCACAGCGATCGATTTAAAAAATCAGAAGCTGATTGGCAGTCAGTGTATGAACGGCACGACGGACACAATCAGCATGTCACTTGAATCGCTTTACCTGACGGGGTCGGTCTACCTGGATAGGACCAAAACCGTTATTCACAAGTTTTCTTTCGGTGAAGACGGGCCCGCATATGAAGCATCGGGAAGCGTTGAAGGTCATATCACCGGACGCGGCGACCCGGCGTTCCGCCTGCATGAGCATGAGGGAGATTTGCGTATCGTTACCACCTCGTGGGGCATTGGTCCGGTTCACCAATTGTTTATCCTGAGTCAATCAGGTGATGAACTAGAAGTGGTGGCACAGTTGCCCAACAGTGCGCAGCCGGATCCGATTGGCAAGCCTGGAGAAGACATTTACTCCGTGCGGTTTGAAGCTGAGCGGGCTTACATTGTGACCTTCCAACAGACCGACCCCCTGTATGCAATTGATCTCAGCGACCGGTTGGCTCCCAAGATACTGGGAGAGTTGGAAATTCCGGGATTTGCTACCTACATGCACCCGCTTAACAGTCGCTATATGTTTACCTTTGGGCGAGATGCGGATGAGTTTGGGCAAGCAAAGGGGTTAAAAGCTGAGTTGATCGACACTGGCGATGGTACGCCGAAATCGGTCGGCACCATCTTGATCGGCATCAGATTCTCCTATAGTGACGCACTCGACAATCTCAAGGCCCTTAGCCTGCTCAAGGTCAGTGATGATGAATGGCGCATTGCTCTGCCTGTCAACGTGTGGGGAGTGCAAGACGATTTGGGTATTTGGCAGTACACCGGGCTGCAGTTGTTTTCTGTAACAGGATTGGCAGGTGATTTTGCAAGGCTCACGGATGCAGGTGTTCTGAAAACCGAGACCGCTGAAGATAATTTCTTCTACGATCATGGTGTCAGTCGCAGTGTCCTGCACGGTGACGCAGTGTTTTTCGCTCACAACAATGCATTTTGGTCTGCCTTTTGGTACGCGCCCGAGCAAGCGGAGGGGCCTAAGGTCAAACAGTAGCGAAAAAAAGCGTCAATGATGGCGAGGCCTAAATATCACTGATATCCAACTTCGCTATTCTGATAACATTATTTCTAATCAGCCCGCTTTGCGGGCTTTTTGCGTTAGACGAGAACACAGGAGTTTTTTAATGAAAAAAACCTACAGAGCCTCCTGCCATTGCGGTCAGGTTGCTATCGAAGCGGATCTGGATTTATCCCAATCCAGTTTCCGCTGCAATTGTTCCATCTGCCGGCGCAGCCGTTTTTGGCCGGCGATTGCCTTGCCGGAGGGCTTCCGCATGGTCGCTGGTGAAAGTGAGTTAACCCGCTACGTTTTTGCCTCGCAAAAAAATCACCATTATTTTTGCCGCCACTGCGGCATTCGGGTTTTTGGTGTGGGCAATGATACGCCGATCGGGAAAATGTACGGTGTCAATATCGGTTGCCTGGAAGGGGTGACGGAAGAAGAATTGTCTCGCATCCCGATCACTTACGTGGATGGCATGCACGACCGACCGGACCGCGCCCCAGAGCACTTTCAATATTTATAAATTCCCTGTTTGGGAAAATCGCGGCAATAATAGCGGCCGATTCAAACAGACATTCAAGAATATATGCAAGAGTCCTTATTTGGCGACGATGACAATGCTCCCGAAAAGCGCAGTAATGTTATCGTGCCGGCCGCTCCTCATCATGAGGTCATAGAGCTATCCGCTGCTTTGCCGGAAAAGGTCCGGCTCGGTACATCGTCCTGGCATTATCCGGGTTGGAATGGGTTGGTATGGCAGGGGGAATATACGGAATCCGTTTTGTCCCGCCAGGGGCTAAGCGCATTTTGCCAGCATCCGCTGTTTCGCACGGTCAGTATTGATCGAGGTTTTTACCGGCCACTCACGGTTTTGCAATACGCTGAATATGCCGCGCAGGTGAATGAAGATTTTCGTTTTATAGTAAAAGCGCCCAGTGTGGTAACGGACGCCTTAGTGCGCAACGAATCCGGAAAAGGCATGCGTTCCAATCCGCAATTTCTAAACGCCGCAGACGCGCTGCAATTTTTTGTCGAACCTGCGCTGGAAGGTTTGGGCCATAAACTCGGTGCGCTGGTTTTTCAAATCAGTCCATTGCCGATGAAATTGCTCAATCAGATGGCTCACACCGTCGACCAGCTTTACGGATTATTGACCGCCATTCCCAAGCTGCAAAAATATGCGCTCGATGGTGTAGTGGCGGTGGAAGTGCGCGATCCCCAGTGGTTGACGCCGCAATTTGTCGACGCACTGCGCGCAACCGGCGCCACATACTGCATGGGCTTACATGCAAAAATGCCGCGTATCGCCGAGCAATTGCCAATTTTGCGTGCGCTTTGGCCGGGACCATTGGTTTGCCGCTGGAATTTAAATCCGCTGCACGGCGCCTACGGCTATGAAGACGCGCGAGATCTGTATTCTCCCTTCGACAAAATCATCGACCCGGATATGGAAACTCGGGCGGCGCTCGCTCGGGTGATCAGCGGCACCGCCAGCGGTGGTCAAAATGTCTATGTCACCGTCAGCAACAAAGCCGAAGGCTCTGCGCCACTTTCGGTTATTGAATTGGCGCGGGTGGTGTCACGGCGAGGTGAATGACACGGCGTAATGCCAGTCATGTTTCAAAATGGATGAGGAAAAAGGTATTACAGGGTAAATTACCCGGCCCCAACGTGATTGGGTTGATCGTCATTAACGTTTGCGCGCGGAGACTTTATGCCCTGGGTATACCTCGTTTTGGCCGGATTGTTTGAAATCGGCTGGCCCGTAGGACTCAAGATTGCACAACAGCCGGAAACTCGGCTGAAGGGAATTCTTATTGCGGTGTTTTTTATGGCGGTTAGCGGTTTCCTGTTGTGGCTTGCCCAGCGCAACATTCCGATTGGAACAGCCTATGCGGTTTGGACTGGTATAGGCGCTGCCGGTACTTTTCTGGTGGGGGTGCTGTTTTATGGTGATCCAGCGTCTGTTGCTAAATATTTAGGTGTGGCGATGATCATCGGGGGCGTGGCCACCCTAAAACTTGCGCATTGATACGCTGCAGCTGATTCGCAGGAAAATCTTGGCAGTCACCGCTTTAGTGACTGCCTTTTGTGCCGATATGCTATTTTTTCTTTTTCACCTTTTTTTGCTTCTGTTCACTCGCAGTTTTGACCGAGATATCCGTATTTTTTACGCCAAAAATACCTCCGATCAATCTGACCCGCATGCTCCCGAAGTAAAGCATAAGCTGCGGTTAGCTCTGTTGTTATAGGGACACAGAAGAAGCGATATACCTCCATTTTCGGTGGCGATATGAACGATGCTGTGCTGCATCAGGGAATTTTGCGGCTACTTGGAATTTCTGTGTCCGCCTGCAATCAAGGAGGAACTAGGTTGAGGCTTATGCTTCGACGCGGTCAGATCTGTGTACCAGCGAAATTTGCATTGCCATCGCTCGCTTTTGCCTCAATTTTTTGTTCGTATTGCAGAATTGCTTCTTGAAGCGCGCCTCGATATCCATAAAGTTGCGATATCTTCCCCAGCTCAATCTTTGTCTCTCCGGTTGGAACAAAAATGGAAACAGCCATGCGGGTTTTGCCGAAATGTAATCGGCAGATGGGTCTGCGATTGTTGTTGTCAAGCAGGATGGCACAGTAGCTCTTAGCATCGCGGATAAATATTCTTTCAACGTCTACGACTTCTGAACCTATTGCCTGAATAATTCGGAAAGCCTCCAACTCTTCTGCCGTTGTTTCGATTCCGTCATCATCAGCGGATAGATGATCTTCCATTACGGTTAGAAATTCTTGTTTGTCCGTATCCAAAGCTGATTGCAAACGCTCATTGATCCGCTCTCGGATAAAGTCACGCAATGCGCTGTGGGTCAGAGAGGTGAATTGTTCTTTGATTTGCTGAGTAAAACGGCCTTCGTAGACCCTGCTTGTCAATAGACGAACCAAGTCTTCGGAAGGGCTCTCGAACTCGGTGCGGATTTCCGCCAGTAGCGCCTTGTGGTACTTCAAAGTGCTGGCACGACTCAAGATGGATTCCAGATTGAAAGTGGATTTGCTGAATTTCTTCAATTCATCTACATCGGAATCGGTAAATTGCAGAATATTGAATTCAAGGAAAGGCCGGTCATCCATTCTATTTGGGCTTTCCAAATCGCTGAAGAATAAATAGCGAACGCCGTCTGTGAGAACGCTGAAGCGCGCGTCCGTTACAGAAAAGTATCGAAATAATTGACTGGCGCATTTTGCGTCGAGTGTTGATCCGATTGGTTTGCATTCAATAAGAATAATGATCTTTTCATCGAGCTTAATTGCATAATCCACCTTCTCACCTTTTTTTACACCATGATCAGCGGTTAGTTCAGGAATGACTTCAGACGGATTAAAAACGTCGTAGCCTAATGCTTGTAAGAAGGGCAAGACAAATGCTGTTTTTGCCGCTTGTTCAGTTAAGACAGAATCCCGCTGCCGTTCAATTCGATTGGAGAGTTCTTTCAATTTATCAATCAGATCCACACTATCCTCCTGGATATTGTTCAGATGCGAAGGCGAGTTTCTGGAACCTAATACTTGTACATGGTGATGCTTTTCGGTTTGTCCCTCGGCCGAATATGTGATGCATAAAGCAGAACTGAGAACATTTATATATGAGGACCACCTCTGCGGGCACGGCAACTCTCAGTGTTATAAGAAGTATGGTGGCGATTCGGAGGGTGTCAATGAAACTTGGTGTCGCTTAATCGTCATGTGGTGATGGACGTGGCAATTTTCTTTGGATATTGGTAATAAATTTTCTTTTGTTGGCAAGGAGATATGCCTTGATCGCTACAGTTGTTTACACCCGGAGAGTCAGCCGACAAGGTTAATACCTCCTTCACCGCAAGGTGGAAATTTCCACCGCCATTTACGGCGCGGCACCGGCCAACAAGGTCTATATTCAGCATCCATGGGCGAGGTGATGACGGAGGCGCCAAACGTTTGGGAATAAGCATTTGGAAAAAACCGGGTAATTTTTCACAAGGGCGCTGGTATTTTTTACCTGTTGTTGTATGTACGCAGCGGTAGTATGAAACCACTCCTGACGGAGTAATGCAGGGTTTTCTGCAGCTGGATTGGGAAACAAGGAATTCACGGATTGATTTTAGAAAAGGGAATTTCTTTCAACGGATAGTGATAAAGCGGGATGCTTTTTAGGGAAAGGCAAAGGATGCAGGCGTATTCACAGGGATGTTTTAGGGAGCGGATTTCCCTTTTGGGTGACGATGGAAGGCTGGAGCGGTCATTTGAATGGCCGAGCGAGCGTCACTGATTGCACGGCGCCACAGGCAGGTGGTGTCTGCAAATGCCTCGGCTCTGCGCGAGAAGGATGGCAAGGAGTGAGGCGCCCCCAGCATAAATTGAGGAACAATTTATGGCCGATTTTTCTCGCGCGTTTGAGCGCATGATTCAGAACGAAGGTGGCTACCGGTTGGTGAATGTCCCTGCAGATCGCGGTGGCGAGACCTATGCCGGTATTGCGCGCAATTTCCATCCCAATTGGCCCGGCTGGCGCCTGATCGACAATCAACAAATGGAAAATCTCGAGCTCTCGAAGCTGGTGCGCGATTTTTATCGCACGCAGTTTTGGGAAAAAATCGCCGGCGATCAAATCCGTGATCAAGTAGTTGCCGAATCCATTTTTGATTTTTCCGTCAATGCCGGGCTGGTTATGGGAGTCAAACTAGCGCAGATAACAATTGGCGCTTTGCCGGACGGGCGCATCGGTCCCGTCACTTTGGCAAAACTCAACGAAATGGATCCTGCGATTTTTGTCCTTAAATATGCGCTCGCCAAAATCGCCCGTTACGCAGAGATCTGCAACAAAAATCGGGATCAATCGAAATTTCTCTTGGGTTGGGTCAATCGCACGATGAAGGAGTTGGTATGAGCTGGAATATTCTCGGAATGGGGACGGTGATCGACACCATTGGCAAAGTCGCCGACGATCTATTCACTTCGGATGAAGAGCGCTTGCAGGTCGCCCTGCAGGAAAGGGCGATGGGCGTGGAATTGGCGAAGGGGCAATTGGACGTCAATAAAGCGGAGGCCATGCATCACGCGGTTTTTGTGGCGGGTTGGCGTCCCTTTATCGGCTGGGTCGGCGGTATAGCGCTGGCGTACCAGTTCGTGATTTATCCATTGATGACCTGGGGTTGGGCATTGTTTCAGGCGCGGGGTTGGGTACCGGAGGCAATAACGCCGCCGCCGGTTTTGGAGGCGGATGAGCTCTGGGTGATTCTCACCGGCATGTTGGGGATTGCCGGACTGCGCAGCTTCGATAAGGTCAAAGGTACTCAGACTCAGCGTATTGGCGCGAAATAGCACGCAACCTAGTTGGTGCGACGCAGCTGGGCAGGTCGGATTGCGGGCTTTATAGGAGCGATTTGCTCATCACTCGGTAAATGCACGCACTTGGGGCATGCTGTCGCAGGCACAAGCAATAAATCAAGAAAATCAGTCATATGCCAGCACTCTCGCCACCTAGACGTGGCGGGATACAAGCAGGGGCAAGCGGACCATAGCTGGCCCTCGCCTTGCAAACATTTTGACGCTGTATAAAATCGCCGGCTGTTGTCCCGAGGCCATTTATGAACAACGTCAGGAATGCGTGCAGCCAGGGTCGTTCCGCTTTGCGTCCCCGCCTGCTGATTATTGAGCTGGATTATCACGCTGAGGTGCTCACCTCACTATGCCCGATTCTTGCCGAGCGTTTTGACCTCGTGCTGTGGACGACCGATAAGATCTGGCGCAAGACCGGTCTGTCGGAACACCTGTTTGCCGGGCTCCTGGTGATGCCGAAAAAACAATCGGTGGAGCGCTTCTGGAAAACTCATGAGGCGTGTTTGCGCGCGGTGGACTTTGTTTATTTCAATACCCTGGAAAAACATTTCGCGTTCTTCGCCCGCACGCATTTCTCCTGTCCCACGGTGATGCGTATCCACAATACCAATGCCAGTTTGTTTCCCCTCTCATCCATTGCCTGGACGTTTCACAACGCGCGCAAGCTGTTTTCCCACGTGTTGTGGCGAGTGCTGCTGTGTCGGGCGTGGCACCATCGCGCGCGCTTGTACCGCAATATGAGTTTGCTGATGCTACCTAGTGAGGGCGTGTTGGCGCGGATGGGGCCAGCGGTGCGGGCATGCGGTTTTAACAATATCAGTGATTATTGTCTGCCTTTCAGCAGTCTGGGCGATGTCCAACCCGCAGCGCGTGATGATCGGGTGGTATTTGCCGTGACCGGCAGTGTCGATGAACAGCGCAAGGATTACGATGTGTTATTTCAGGCGCTGGCGGAGCTGAAAAAAGCGCGACCGCAATGTCGCATGGAAATGATTTTTCTCGGCTGGGCAAAGCACGAGCGCGCAAAAAAAGTCTTACAGCGATTTTCTGCACTCGTGGATGAACAGCTTAAACTCAGCAGTTTTTGCAGCTACGTGTCGGATGACGTCTTCGCCGAGCAGATGGCGCGGGTGCATTTTCTTATCGCGCCCATGAAATTGGGCGCGTGCCATAAAATTCACCGGGAGTATTACGGGCAGACCAAAATTTCCGGTTTGGAAAATGACTCCGTGCGCTATCGCAAGCCGGTAATTGTGCCGCAGGACTACACCTTGCCGCAGAATCTCAACCGCATCGCACTGGCGTATTCAGACGGACGTTCGCTTTGCGACGCCATGATCAAAATGATTGACGAGGATCATTGGCGGGCGCTGACTGATCGGTTTAACGACCTGCACGATTACAAGAGTGCCGCTATAGCTGCGAATTTTTACGAGCTTCTGCAAAAACTGACGCGACAGAATCAACCGTTCTCTCAACCCGTGCCCGCATTTGGTGGCCATTTGTGAGTGACTCCGTACCTTTGGTTTCGGTGGTCATCCCTGTTTACAACGTCGAAGCCTATCTCCACCAATGTTTGACTTCCGTCGCCGCGCAGTCCCTCGCGGACCTGGAAATTATTTGTGTAATCGATGGTGGTACAGATGGCTCGGCAACGATTGCCCACGAATTCGCTTTGGCGGAACCACGCTGTCGTGTGATCAGTCAAGCCAATCAGGGACTTTCTGCCGCGCGGAATACCGGTGTTACCGCGGCGCGCGGGCGCTGGATTTTTTTTCTCGATTCGGATGACTGGATGCCGCCAACGGCGTTGCAGGTTTTAGTCGAGGCCGCCGACCGCTCCGGCGCAATGGTGGTGAGTGGTGCGGTGATGGAGTGCTGGGAGGAGTCCGGACAGGAGAAGCCCTATAAAAAACCGGAAAAACGCGCTGTTGGCCCTTTACATCTGCACCGCCAGGATTTTTTTGCGTTGGAAACCATGGCATGGAACAAGCTGTATCCGCGCGAATGGCTGCAGCAGTGCCTGTTTGTTCCAGGACTCGTGCACGAGGACCTGGAATTTTACTGGCGTTTTTTTTCCGCCCATCCCGAAGTTTATGCCGTGCCTGATGTGGTGGTGTATTACCGGCGCCGCGCCGGCACTTTGAGTCAGCAGAAATTCTACGATCAATCTTATCAAGATCACTATATCCGCATTATTGACAGCGCCTTCGCTGCCGTGCCGGCACACAAATCTTTGGCGTATCACGCTGGGCGCCAAGCGCTAAAGTACCTCAAATATCTGCGCGAAAAAGCCGCGCCCTCTGCGCGTTATGAGTCGCATATCCGCGAGCACTACGGCGTGCGGGATACCGCTTATTATCGATATGGATTATCGCTGCGGAAATGGCTGGGGTATTGACTCGCCTTTTGTCCTTTTATTGGTCGATTTGTCTGTTTATTAGACACAAGCACAGAATCTGTTCACTGATAATTTCCTAACGTAATTCTTGCGGTGTTTTAGCATCTGTCTAAAATACGCGCCCTTCGCTCTGGGTTTCTGCGTTTTTTGCTGTTGATTAGCGTCAATAAACTGGCAAAAACACTGAACATATGTAGCCAAATTTGTAAATTTGGCTAATGTATTCACGAAAGATCTTGAGCGGAGTTGCCGCTGATATCTTTGGCATTAATCGCGGACTGGTTATTTCGTTTTTGTACGATGAAATCGTCTGTGAGTTGTCGTCTCAAATCCGTATTTTTGCGATGGCTTCTAAGAATGCAGCATTAGGGGTTTTTTATTTAACTAAAACACAAAGGGCACATTATGAAAAAACTAGGACTCAATCCGTTAAGCGTTGCAATCATGTCAGCAAGTCTGGCTGGAATCGCATTGCCAGCCGTGGGGGCGGAAATCAATGCCAACTTTAAAGTAGGCGGCTTTGTCAAACTGGATGTGATCTCCAGCGGGTACGAGAACAGCGATCTGCCCGCCGGCAATCTGGGGCGGGACTATTATCTGCCCTCGTCCATTCCGGTCGGCGACGATGCCAACGAGAGTCGTGATATAGATTTTCACGCGAAATCCTCGCGCATCAACTTCGAAATCGCTTCCGTGGTCAACGACAAAAAAGCCGTTGGTTTTTTTGAGTGGGATTTTATGACCACCACCGGCGACGAGCGGGTGACCAACGCTTATTCACCGCAATTGCGACATGCCTATTTCACCTACGACAAGTGGCTGTTCGGTCAGACATGGTCCACCTTCCAGAACGCTGGTGCGCTGCCGGAAGCCCTGGATTACATAGGTCCTTCCGAAGGCACTGTGTTCGTTAGACAGGCCCAGGTGCGCTATACCATGGGTTCCTGGCAATTCTCCGTGGAGAACCCGGAAACCACAGTGACGGGATATCAGCAGAACGACCGGATAGTGACCGATGACGCCGCGCTGCCGGATTTTGTGGTGCGCTATAACCTCAACGCCGATTGGGGCAATTTGGTGTTTGCCGGGTTGCTGCGCGATCTGAATTACGAAGTGGCGGGCACTGCCGTAGACGATAGTGAGGTCGGATTAGGGGTCAGCGTATCGGGAAAAATCAATATCGGCAGCCGTGATGACCTGCGTTTTATGGTGACTAGCGGCAGTGGTATCGGCCGGTACGTAGGTCTCAATACCTTCAACGATGTAGCGTTGAATGCCGACGGTGATCTGAAAGCCATAGATGGTTTGGCCAGCTTTGTCGCCTACCGCCACCTGTGGACCGATCAGTTGCGCTCTTCCTTCTACTATTCGATGTTGCAGTCCGACCACGACACTGCGCTGGTTTCATCGGCGGTGACCAAACGTGTTCAAAGCCTCCATGCCAACCTGCTTTATTCACCTGTTACCAAGGTAACGGTGGGTGTGGAGATAATGCACGCAGAGCGCGAATTGGAAAATAATTCCGATGGTTCCATGAATCGTATCCAGTTCTCTGCTAAATATGACTTTTAAGATGTAGATAAAAGTGCCGATATGGTGAATAAAGCGGGCCCAATTGTTCCCGCTTTATTCCCTATAACTGCCAACAGTGCCGAAAGTATGCCTTTTTCTGAATATAGGAAGTTCTGGGCTCTATTTATTCTGGTTCTGATTCAGGGGGCGCTGGTTTTGTTGGAAACGCCTGCCTGGGTGAATCTGTTATTGGTTACTGCCGTTGTAGCTGCTTGGCTGTACTGGCCGCGCGTCGATACCAAGGTGGATGAAAGGATTTCCCAGAAGAATTCGGCCATCAATGAAATGGCGGTGGATATTTCCCAGGCGACTTCCAAAATGGCCACGGGTGCGGCGGAGGTGTCGTACTACATCGATGGCCTGGTCAAAGACATCAAACACAGTGGCACTGAATCTGCGGAAATCGTGGACGCCAGCCGCAATCTCACCGTTACCAGCGGTGAATTGAACAGCAATCTTCAAACTATTACCCAAACGATCAACCAAACTGCCAGCGCCTGCCAAACTGCGGATTTGCGTTTGCAGGGCGGGGTGGCGGATATGACCCGGCTCACCACCTCGGTGACCAATGCCGCTCAGCAGCTGCAACAGCTGCGCAACAGCGCCGACAATATTCAGCGCATTACCGAAGTCATCAATAACCTCGCGGGCCAGACCAACCTGCTTGCGCTCAACGCCGCCATCGAGGCCGCGCGAGCGGGAGAGCAGGGGCGCGGTTTTGCCGTAGTGGCAGACGAGGTGCGCGCACTTGCGGGCAAAACGGCGGAAGCCACCCGCGATATCGCCACCATGCTCAAAGACATCCATGACCAGAGTCAGCAGGCCTCCGGCTTGATGACCGAATTGCAGAAATCCAGCGAACAGGTAAAAGGGGAGCTGCAACAGGTGGCGGGTGGATTCAACTCCATCAACCAGGAGATTCGCGATTCCTCCCACGCGTTGGAGCAAATTGAGCAGGCGAGCAGCGGCCTGGAAGGCACCAGTAGCCGCATCAGCCAAGCGGTCAGCCGCATCAATACCGCATTGAATGATATTGAGCACAAAACCCAGACCATCGGTGATCGCGCCTTGGTGGTTTCGGTAGAGACAGAGACCATTTATGCCGATCTCGCCCAGGTCAGCGACGACATGTTTTTTTCGCCGGTCATGCGTGAGGCTGTGTTGGCGGCGAAGGAAATAAGCCAGTTATTCGGTAAGGCGCTGGAGGATGGTCGCCTGTCGTTGACGCAACTGTTCTCCGAGCAATACACGCCGATTCCCAATACCAATCCGCAGAAATATCACACCCCGTTCGACGGCTTTACCGATACCTTTTTGCCGGCGATTCAGGAGCCGATACTCGCCCGCCACACCAATATCCTTTATGCCGGAGCGGTGGATCGCAAAGGCTATTTCCCCACTCACAACAAAAAATATTCCCAGCCGCTCACCGGCAAATACGAAGTGGATTTGGTGCACAACCGCAGCAAACGCATCTTCACCGATCGCACCGGCCAGCGCGCTGGCAGCAATACCCAGCCGATGTTGTTGCAGACCTACAAGCGCGATACCGGAGAAATCATCCACGATCTGTCCGTGCCGATCCTGGTGGCGGGGCGGCATTGGGGCGGATTCCGCATCGGCTTCAAGCGCGTTTAGCTGGATTGCCGCAGCAGGTCGGCGAGGGTGAATTTCGTGCGACTGGTCTGCGCCAGCAGGAGGAGGGCACAGCTGTAGGCGTCTTCCAAGGCGTGATGCTGGGCCACCGGATTGTCCAGGCCGTAGCGCCGTAAACAATTATCCAGCCGCAAAGATTCCTGGGTAACCTCCAGTCCCTGACGCTGCAGCCGGTGGCGTTCAATCGCCATGGTGTCGATAAAGGGCATTACCGCTTTCCCTCCCAAACAACTCTGTATCGCCGCTTGTAAAAAAGCCTTGTCCAGCCGCGCGTGGTGGGCGGCAAAAATATAGCCGGCGTAGATACTGAGCAATTCCTGCAGGACTGAGGCTGTTTCTTCGGAGCCCACCAGATCGCGGTCCAGCACGCCGTGAACGGTGGCGCTTTGGCCGACGCTTATCGGGCACTGGAGCAGATGGTGGCGCGCCTCGGCGACGACGATGCGCCGCTCGCGCACCGGCAGCCAGCCAATGCTGACCATATAGTCCTTATGGGGATCCAGGCCGGTGGTTTCGATATCCAGCACCAGCAGCGGGCAGTCGCTGGGGGCCGTTTTCGCGTGCGGTCGCGGGGCGGCATTAAAGGCTTTCAGCACCGGTGCGGGTGTCTGTTTACGTCCCCTCAGCCAGTCCAGCACCGCCATACGTCACAGGTTCCGACAGAAATGGTTTTTCAGTGCCGTCTGAGCCTTGCTCACCACCAGGTAACTGTCTTTGAGCTGCTCGCGCTGCAACGCGTGCAACTGGGCGGGGTCGAGCAAATTATTTGGCGGGGTGGTCTGGGCCAGCTGTTGTTGATGCTTTTGCCAGCGCAATTGTGCGATCACGTCAAAGGCATCGAGCAGATTCTGGCCATCGTGAGCTTCCAGCGCCTTCTGTTGCATCAGCTGCTGCAGGCGCTGGCGGGTATTGACCGCGTCCACGCCGCTGGCGACGGCGTACACCCGCACCACATCGGTAATGATGCTGATGCCGCGCTTTTTCAGATCCACGCCTTTTTCCCCATCGTCACCTTGCTCCAACACAAAATTGCGCAACATGCTCAAGGGCGGCGTGCGCTCGAGGGCGGCGCTGGCGAGATGGAAGAAAAACAGGTCGTTGTGGCGGGTGGTCTGGTGGATGTGCTGCTGCAGTGGCGCTAGCAGCGCCAGGTCGCCGTCGATACCGCGCAGGTCAAAGAAGATACTGGAGGCGAGCACAGATTCCGGATCGGGCGACTGGATGAAATGGCTGAACTTGCGCTTCCAGCCGGCGAGCCCCAGGCGCAGTTCCGGGTTGCTCGCCATGATATTGCCGGGGCAAAGGCGAATGCCGCACTGGGCGAGGCCATGACAGACGAAGTCCGCCAGTTGGGCGAAATAGTCGACAGCGTCGCCCGTGGGCTCTTCAGCGAGCAGCAGAGCGTTGTCCTGGTCGGCGTTGATGCTTTGATCAATGCGTGCCTGGGAGCCGAAGGCCAGCCAGCAATAGGCGTAGGGCGGCTCGCCGAGCTGTTGCCGCGCCAGATACAGCAGGCGCTGGGTGAGGGCGTCGGTCATGGTGGTGATGACGTGGGCGACTTCGTGGGCGGGCACCTGCTGGCGCGCCAGCTCCTCCAGCAGCGGCCGGGTCTGCCGGGCGCAGTTGCGCAGGCCGTCCACGTCTTTCTGGCGGTGGATATCGCCGATCACATACACCGGGTGGGTTTGCTGAGAGCGCACCACGTCGGTAAGGGTGATCATGCTGTAGCTGTTGCCGCGATCCAGCACCGGCAGGTGATGGACATTGTGCTGACTCATCTTCTGTACGGCTTCAAATACAAAGGCGTTTTTGTCGATGCAGCGGGGCGATGCCGACATTACGTTGCGCACAAGCGCGTCGCCGCTCAGACCTTTGGCGAGCACGCGGCTGCGCAGATCGCGATCGGTGAGTATGCCCACCAGTTTGTGTGCCTCCTCCACCAGCAACGAGGAGACGCGGTTTTGCGTCATCAGGGCGGCGGCTTCCTGAATGGTTTTATCGGGCGCGATAACCACTTTGACCGGCTTGATCACATCGCCAACCTTTTGGGTAAAACGCCCAACGCTTTCCGGGCCGCGATATTGATGCAAAGTGCGCCGGGCCAAGCCCTGGAAGTAACCGGCGAAATGCGGATTGTGCTGAGCACACTCGCAAAAGACCGCGCCGTCCAACCAGAAAATCAGCCCATCCTCGTCGCACACCAATTGATCGGAGCCACCACCAGTGCCCAACAGGGCTTCGTGCCCGGCGCAATCGCCCTCCTGCAGTTGCGCGTGGCGGTGCTGTTGTGAGTCCAGCAGGGAGAAGGTCCCGGAACGCACGATCAGCAGCTGGTCTGGCGGAATCACCAAGGTCTCCTCCGCCGGGCAATAGAACACCGTCAGACCTTTCACCAGAGCGCTCAGCCCCTGTTCGTCCAGATAACTGAACGGGGCGGTTTGGCTGAGAAACTGGCGCAGATCGGCCGGCTCCATCAATCGCTCTCCTGCCAACTGCCCGCCAGGGCTTTGCCGCATACCGCCCGCAGCAGCTCGTCATCCGGCGCCAGCGGCACCCAGGAATCATCGAGCTTGGCGCCCGGTGCCGGTATCGCCAGATTGTCTGTCAGGTCGGCGCGGGCGTTGGCGCCGCAGTGGAACACCTGCGGAACCTGACGAGCAGCCATGCGGCGCTCGAACAGAAACAGGTCGGCGAGCACCAGGTCCGGGTTATTCTGGTTGATCGCCCCGGTGCCGACGCGCACGGCAATAAAACGCACGGTTTGTGGATAGATAAACGTCCAAGGGCGCCAGGCTGCGGTTTCCTCCACAGTGCGCACCACGGTCACGTCTTCTGGCAGCAGGCTCTTCTGGTGTGAAAACCAGGTGTATTCGCTATAGATCTGAAATCCCAACATGGCGGCGCCAGCAAAGGCCGGAATGCTCCAGGCGGGAAAACGCTTGCGCGTCATCGAGCGCAGCGCCAGTGCCACTCCGGCGGCGCCCAGGCCGGCAAAAGCGGTGGCCAATAATTCCCACAACATAGTGATTCCCCAAATAAAAAGGGCTTTCTCGCGAAAGCCCGTGAGCGGTAAAACAGCGCTGCGGCGGTGTTAGTGATCCGACGCCGCACCTGCACCGCGTGGATAACGCACGCTTTCTACCAGATGTTGAATTTCGACCGGCGGCGGTGCGGTCACCGCGGACACGCTCAGCGCAACGGCGAAGTTGATGATGGCGCCCACCGCACCGAATGACAACGGTGAGATGCCCAGCAGCCAGTTATCCGGGGTGTTGGCCAGGTTGGCGGTGCCGGGAATAAAGAACCAGCCCAGGTAGATAAAGATGTACACCAGGGTGGAGATCAGCCCCGCGAGCATACCGGCGACGGCGCCGGCGCTGTTAACCCGCTTGGAGAAGATGCCGAGCATCAGTGCCGGGAAGATCGACGCAGCCGCGATGCCGAACGCCAGCGCCACCACCTGCGCGGCAAAGCCCGGTGGATTCATTCCCAACCAGGTTGCGACCACAATGGCGACCGCCATGGAAATCCGCGCCGCCAGCAGTTCCCCGCGGTCGCTAATATCCGGTTTGACCCAGCCCTTGATCACGTCGTGGCTGACTGCGGAGGAAATCGCGAGCAGCAAACCTGCAGCGGTGGACAGTGCCGCGGCGAGACCGCCGGCGGCGATCAGACCCACGACCCAGCCGGGCAGGTTGGCGATTTCCGGGTTGGCCAACACGAGAATATCGTTGTTGACGGTCAGCTCATTGCCCTCCCAACCGCGCGCACTGGCGGTCTCCTTGAAAGCCGGCACGTCGTTGTAGGACTGGATACGGCCGTCACCGTTTTTATCTTCATATTTGATCAGGCCGGTGGCCTCCCAATTTTTGATCCAATCGGGGCGATCGTCGTAGCGGATTGCCGCCTGCTGCGGACCATCCGGATAGATGGTGTTGAGCAGGTTCAAACGTGCCATGGCGGCGACGGCGGGGGCGGACAGATACAAGGTGGCGATAAACACCAGCGCCCAACCGGCGGACCAGCGCGCATCGGCCACTTTCGGCACGGTGAAAAAGCGGATGATTACATGGGGCAGACCGGCGGTACCGATCATCAACGACAGGGTGAACAAGGTCATATTGAGCTTGTTGGGCACATCCGCCGTGTAATCCTGAAAGCCGAGTTCACGCACTACGGAATCCAGCTTGGCGAGCAGGGGAGTGCCGGAGGCTACATGGTCTGAGAACAGCCCTAGGGGCGGAATCGGGTTGCCGGTCAACTGCAGTGAAATAAAGATCGCCGGAATCGTGTAGGCGATGATCAACACCACGTACTGCGCTACCTGGGTATAGGTGATGCCCTTCATGCCGCCTAGTACCGCGTAGAAAAACACCACTATCGCGGCGATGATCAGACCGGTGTTGCTGCTCACTTCCAGGAAGCGCGAGAACGCCACCCCGGCACCGGTCATCTGCCCGATTACGTAGGTGACCGAGGTGAGGATTAGACAGATCACCGCGACCATGCGCGCACTCGAACTGTAGAAGCGGTCGCCGATAAATTGCGGCACGGTGAATTTGCCGAATTTGCGCAGGTAGGGCGCGAGCAGCATGGCCAGCAATACATAACCGCCCGTCCAGCCCATCAGGTAGGTGGAGTTGGCGTAGCCGCCAGCGGCAATCAGACCGGCCATGGAAATGAAGGAGGCTGCGGACATCCAATCGGCAGCGGTGGCCATACCGTTGACCACTGGGTGGACGCCGCCGCCGGCGACATAAAACTCTTTAGTGGAGGCGGCGCGCGACCAGATGGCGATACCGATATAAATCGCGAAGGACCCGCAGACGAAGAGTAGGTTGATAGCAAATTGGCTCATGACATTACTCCTCGTGCACGCCGAATTGTTTATCCAGCTTGTTCATTCTCCAGGAGTAAAAGAAGATCAAGGCGATAAAGAAGAGGATGGAACCCTGCTGGGCAAACCAGAAACCGAGATCGGCTCCGCCGACGGTAATGCCAGACAACATTGGGCGTAGGAGAATAGCAAATCCATAAGACACCAGCGCCCATACCACTAGGCACCCCAGGATTAGGCGCAGGTTGGCGCGCCAATAGGCTTCAGCATTTTTATTATCGTTCACGTTTCACACCTCGATGGCTGCATTATTGTTGGATAAATCTTGGCCAGATCGAACAGGGACAGCGCCTAGTGGTGCAGGCATACCCCGCTTAACAGGCTAATGAAATTTTTGGTCATTCTTGAGTCTAGCATCGCCCTTCGCTTCGGCAAACGGGCTGAGTCACAGTGGTCCAGCCGATTTTTATTTTTAGTTGAGTTTGCTGCGTGCGGCAAATGTAGATGATCCGCGTTCTGTTTTACAAAAGCTTGCAAAATTCTCCCAGACCCTTGGTAATTTTTTGCCGAATTGTGCCTGATCTGGTTGCGATTTGCGCAAAACCCGCAAATTTTTAATCGGGCACACTAATTGCGTAAGGCAGGAGACCTTGGCGTCCCTGTGTGATCGTGGGGTTCTTGGTATAACAACAACTGAAGAGGAAGAGGCAGATGAAAAGCTTGTTTATTGGCGTATTTGTAAGCTTATTCACATTATTCACTTTGTCCGGCTGCAACACGATGGAAGGCTTCGGCAAAGACGTGGAGAAGGTAGGGTCCGAAATTGAAGAAGAGGCGGACCGATAAGCCGTCACATTCAAGCTCCAGGGGATGGAGCCGTGGATTCGCAATTCTGAAGGCACACTTTCGAAATGGTGGCCTGCCGATAAAAGGAAAAGGGATTCATTTGATATTTTCCTTGGCGACTGACAATAAGGATTTCCACTCCTGCGACGGATTGGTGGGAGTGAAAGTCCGAAAACAAGAATCCACCATTTACAGCACCCATTGGGGTGCTTTCTTTTTTGTAATCAAAAAGTGATTTTAAAACGGGGCCACTAGGCCCCGTTTGCGCTCTCACACTATTGCTTTCTCTTAGTCGTCAGAGAGGCTGCTATAGCGATCATCTTCATAATGATATTGCTGTGAATCCTTCAGTTGCGCGGCGTCCATCTGTGATTCCCAAATCAATTGATTGCCGGACAGGCGGACTTCATCGACTGGAATCAACACTTCTTTTTCGCCTATACCCATAAAACCACCGGCCTCAACGACGAGTGCGGCAATGCCGTTGGGACCATTTACCACTTCTTCAACTTCACCGATGGGTTTGTTTTGCGAATTGACCACTTTGCGGTCCACCAGCGAGCGGGCGGCTACGGGCTGCAGTTGACTCTCACCAGTGCTGAGCTGAATTTGGCGGCTGCCATCTGCGCTATCCACCAATGCGCCGCGGGTGACATCAGATGGCTGGTCCGTGCCGACTATGCCGGACTGATTACTCGTGGTGTCACTGCCGGCAGGATAGGAGTCGTCGGAGGTGGTGCGATTTTCCATACTGTCACTGCGTTCAGCTGGATCTTCGCCAAATGAATTTGGTTGAGAAATATTGCGGTCCCGCTGCGTAGCGTCAACCGGAGTAGTTTGGTTGATTGTGCTGCCGGCAGAATCGTCTGCTGCAATTGAAGGGACGGCGTTGAAAAGCACGGCTGCGCTAATGGCGCAAGCCAGCGAGCTGCGTAAGGAAATGAAACGTTTCATAATTTTTCTCCAATTATTTTGGGTTAATTCAACGTGAATAGATCCCTGCTACCCAGGCTCAAACAAGCCTTAAAGGTAAAACCCTCGACGCAAAGGTTGTGCCACGCTTCATTTGTTCAGCATTTTTACTTGTAGTCAGTGATTTACGCGTTGAAAAAACACGTCTTGGCGCATTGAGTTGCGTTTCCTTTACCATTTCGACAATTCATTATTGGCTTCAAGCATTTTTTGCCGCGATAACTTGTAATGCTTACAGCGTTGAAGGAAAGTTCTCTGCTCGCGCACCTATGTCTTTGTTTTATCGATCTCGCCTGATTTGGAATATGGGTTGCTAGAAGGTTTTCGCCGGAAGGGATGAGCAGCCGGTTGGAGTTCTGCAAAAGCGTGTATGCGTGAAACATGAAGTAATGCGGAAGCGGAGGATTACGGCCAATATTGATTTTAGGGGGATAGGCAATGCTTGTGGAAAGATCTCACAAAACCTTTACAGCACTAGTGGTGGCGGCTACCACAGCCGCAATTGTTTTTTATTCTGAGCAGGTGGTGGCCAATGGCCAAACCTCGCAGGAAGATAAACGCAAGGTTCCCGATTTAAGAGACGGGATGACGTCTACAGTACACACAACCGCGACAGAAGGCTTTTGTCTGGCGCACTGAGCACCAAATGAAGGCGGTTAAACCGCCTTCATCACTCCACTTTCTGAATCAGTTGATATTTGCGCAACAGCGCTCGCAGTTGGTGGTACGTCAGCCCGAGCAGTGGTGCGGCATCTTTTTGATTAAATTTTGCTTTCTGCAACGCCGCTTTGATCCAGCGGATTTCCTGTTCACTACACGCCTGTTTAAAATCCAGTGGAAATTTTGCCGGCTCGCTGCGATTGGGTGGCGGGGGAGCTGAAATTTCTGTTGTGGTTACGTTGAGGCGATAAGGCGAAGCAAATGGATCCAATAGAATATGTTCGAGCGGTTGTTCGCTATCCTGGTGGCGATACACGCTGCGCTCCACCGCGTTTTTAAGTTCGCGAATATTTCCAGGCCAGGAATACTCCAATAAATCCGCCTGCGCATTCACACTGAAGCCGGGGAAATACGCCAAGCCCAATTCCTTGCACATGGAAACGGCGAAAAACTCCGCGAGCAATAAAATATCCTCCGGACGCTCCCGCAGCGGCGGCAAAGTGACCACATCAAACGCCAAACGATCAAGCAAATCGTGGCGGAATTTACCTCTGTCCGCTAATGACGGCAGGTCTTCATTGGTGGCGGCAATTAAGCGCACATCCGCTTTTTGAGCAGTGCTGCCACCGAGACGTTCGAAGTCGCCGTATTCGATAAACCGCAAAATCTTTTCCTGGGTTTTCATCGACATGGTGGCGAGTTCATCGAGAAACAGCGTGCCGCCATCGGCGCGTTCAAACCGGCCGATATGGCGTTTGGTCGCACCCGTAAATGCCCCTGCTTCATGACCGAATAATTCCGATTCCAGCAAAGCGTCGCTGAGGGCGGCGCAGTTTAGCTTGACCAGCGGTTTGGCCCAGCGGTCGGAGAGAAAATGCAGGCGCTCTGCGATCAATTCTTTGCCCGTTCCCCGTTCGCCGACGATCAACACGGGGCGATTTAACTGGGTAAGGCGGGAAACCTGCTCTAGAACCGTAAGGTAAGCATTGGATTCCCCGATCACTTTGTACTCTTGTTGTTTCATTTGGCTAACATTTGGTTAAATTCGCTAAACTATAGCCATATAAGCCTCTGTCAGGAAGAAATAAGTTAAAGACTTTGAAATAAAGTCTTTAAAAACAATGAGTTATAGATGAATGTTGCGTTGGCACGGATGCTGTAACGGGTAGAACTCAAACCAAACACAGACAAGGAGCACCGCCATGGGTATCTTTTCGCGCTTTTCCGACATTATTAACTCCAATATCAACGCCCTGCTGGACAAGGCGGAGGACCCGGAAAAAATGGTCCGCCTGATCATTCAGGAAATGGAAGAAACCCTGGTGGAGGTGCGCACTGTGTCCGCCAAAGCCATCGCCGATAAAAAAGAACTGCTGCGCCGCAAGCAGCTGCTGCTCGACCAGGCAGAAACCTGGCAGGGCAAGGCAGAGCTGGCCTTAACTAAAGGTCGTGACGATTTGGCCAAGGGTGCGCTGGCGGAGCGGCTGCGTTTTGTCAAAGAAGCCCAGGATGTGGATGTCGAACTCGAAATCCTGGAAAACAGCCTGGTTGAACTCGAAAGTGAAATTACTCAATTGCAGCAGAAAATCGCCGAAGCCAAAACCCGCCAAAAAACTCTGGTGATGCGTCACTCCGCCGCGACCTCAAAATTGCGCGCGCGCAAATCCTTAAACGGCTCGGCATTGCAGGATTCGCTGTCGCGCCTGGAAGGTTACGAGCGCAAACTCGATGAGCTGGAAGGGCGCGTTGAGGCTTACGATCTCGGCAAAAAATCCTTGGCGGACGAAATTGACCAGTTGGCCAAAGACGAAGAGATTGAAGCTGAACTGGCCGCGTTGAAAGCCAAAATTGGCAAGCAATAACATCATCGCATTAGAAAGGAGATCACTATGGTAGCTGTAGCAGAGGGGATAGTTGCCTTAAGTTTGGCGCTGTGCGTGTTGATTATTCCGTTGTGGCTGATGACGCGGATATTCGGCAAAAACAATGGCAGCCGCTATCACGGCGGTGCGGAAGAGGACAAAAGCAAAATCGAACATTTGCTCGGTCAGGCGGAAGTGATGGAAAGACGCCTGCAAACATTGGAAGCCATTCTGGACAAACAACACCCCAATTGGAGAAGTGAGCTATGAGCCGGTTCAGCGGAGATAAAAAACTTTATCGCAACCGCCGCAAAGGCATAGTCGGTGGTGTGTGTGCGGGCCTTGCGGATTATTTCGAGGTGGATCGTAAACTGGTGCGGATTTTATTCGTCGTCGCGCTGTTTATGACCCTGCAAGTTGCGCTGATCGCCTACGTGGTCGCCTACTTCGCCCTCGACAACGACCCTAACACTCTAACCGACGACGACGGCCGCCTTAGAAGCCGCTTCGACAGCAGCTACGAACGCAAATCTGTCCTCAACAGCGTGCAGGACCGCTTTAGTAAGGTGGAGGATCGCTTGCGGAAATTGGAGGCTTATGTGACTTCGAAGCGGTTCAAATTGCAGGATGAGATTGATCGGTTGTAAATCGTCGAACGAGTGAAATTCCCTCCCCTTTATAAGGGGAGGGTTAAACTTTTTATCTCAATACGGATATCCCGCCACATCCAATTCCGACGTCCAAATCGCCCCAGCGCCCGTAATAAACAAGGTCTTACGCTCCGGCCCACCAAATGCCGCGTTGGTAATATTCGCATCCACTTTAATTTTCGCGATTTCTTCTCCGCCGGGAGAAATTACGCGAATGTGTTGCTTGGTGTGTTCGGTGACGTAGAGGTTGCCCAAACAATCCACTGCCATGCCGTCCGGGGTATCGACGGTGAGAATATCGCGGCCTGCGCCGACTACGCCGTTTTCAATGGGATAGGCGCGCACGACTGTGCCGCCGGCGACGTAGAGGGTTTTTTGGTCGGGCGATAGGGAAATGCCGTTGGGGTTTTCGATAGTGTCGTCAATCAGGGTGACGGTTTGGCCATCAAATTGATAAACGCTGGTTTTTTCCTGGCCGCCGGGCGCGGCGTCGCGTTGGTAGGCGGGGTCGGTGAAGTAAATAATACCATCGGCGGATTCGGTCAGGTCGTTGGGTGAGTTGAAGGGATTGCCATTGAACTCGTTAACCAGAATTTCGCGCTCGCCGGTGCTGGGGTTGTAGCGGGAAAGCGCTTTGCGGTCGTGGGTGGCGGCGAGCAGGGAGCCGTCGCTACCGGCAGCCAAACCGTTGCTGCCGCTGTTGTCGATGGCGGTGACGATACTGCCATCGGGTCGCAGCGCTTGAATGCGCGACGGAAATCCTTGGCTGAAAGTGAAATCGGAAAAATACAAACTGTCGCCGAGCCACACAGGACCTTCATAAAGGCCGGGCTCACTGCGGGTGCTTTCACCGCCGGGTACACGTTGTGCCACCAATTCGCCGCTGGGTGCTGTGCCCGGTTGTGCGGGGCAGGTCCAGCTGGTTGTTGCTGCAGGTGCGCTTTCCGCTTGTGCTGGAGCGGGCTCCGGTTGTGGCGTTGGTTGAGTAGCTACTGGCGTTTCGTTTTTGCTGCAGGCGGACAGTGTCAGCAGCAGACTGGCGGAAATTAAAAAAGCGCGGGAGTTATTATGAATGGTCATGTTGGTCGCCGTATTGTTGAAAATTAATGGTCCAGAAAAATAAAAAAGGTGGACGCAGCGCGTCACACCTTCAGAGTTTTATTGACGGGTAAATCGCGTACGCGCACACCGGACGCGTGATAAATCGCGTTGGTAATGCTCGGCACCACTGCGGGCAAGCCAGGTTCACCCACGCCGCCAGGCGCTTTATCGGACTCGATCAGATGCACGAACAGCGGCGGAACTTCCGGCATGCGCGATACTTGATAATCGTGGAAATTCGATTGTTCGATAGCACCATCTTTAATGGTGATCTGACTGTAGAGCGCCAGGGACAGCCCCATGATCATGGCGCCTTCCATTTGCGAGCGCACACGATCCGGCGTAATCACCAACCCGCAATCGATAGCGGTGTGCATTTCCAGCACTTCGACTTTATTGTCTTTTACCCGCACTTTAGTGGCGGCCGCGCTGTAGGAATTAAAACTGTTGGAGTAGGCGATGCCCCAGGCTTCGTTCTCCGGCAATTTTTTATCGACCCCGGCTTTTTCCGCCACCACATTGATGACATTTTTCATGCGGCGCGTATCCACCACGTAGTCATCGGTGAGCTGGTCGTAATTTTTCCAACCGGTAAACCCTTCTTTGCGCGGATCGATCAAGCGGTCTTCGCCCAATAAGTTCAGCCACATCTGACGTGTGCTGATACCGGCTTTAACGGCGAGCTCGTCGACAAAACTGGCGAGGGCAAATGAGTTATGCAGATTTTGCACGGCGCGGAACCAGCCGATGCGCACATGAGTAGAGGCTTTTTGCGTTTCGCAGCTGAAATTATTTAGCGCAAAGGGCAGATCGGCAAAACCTTGCGCCAGTAGGCCATCCGCCGGCACATCGGATTTGCCGTCAAAGGTCCAGCCAATCGGCGGATGCGCGACGCGCTGCACCCAAAAATCCGCAGCTTTTTTATCGGTGATTTCCGCTTTGCAATAATTCGCGGCGATGGAGTGGTAGTAGCCATGTTTGACGTCGTCCTCGCGGGACCAGATCACTTTTACCGGCTTGCCTGTCGCCACCGCTAATTCCACGGCTTCCAATGCAAAATCATTTTTGCCTTTGCGACCGAAAGCGCCGCCCATCATGGTGGTGTTGATTTCCACTTTGTCGCCGTCTTTTTCGGGGTTTAAACCCAATTCGGCAAGCACCAGACTTTTACACCATTGCGGCGTTTGGGTACCGGCCCATACTGTGCATTTGCCATCTTTAATAACCGCTGTGGCCGCCGGAGTTTCCATGGACATATGGTGGTGATAGGGCATGGTGTAAACCGCTTCCACCGTGCGCTCCGGATTGTATTTGTGGTCGTTGACCTTGCCTTTGCCGCGCACCACTGCGCCGGGTTCTTTCACTCGCGCTGCCAAATCCTGTTTATAGGTTTCGGAGTTGTGGCTGGCGTTGCTGCCGAGATCCCATTCCACTTTGAGTTTTTTACGGCCTTCCAAAGCTGCCCAGGTGTTGGTGGCGACCACGGCAACGCCGGAAACCGGGTTCATGCCCACCGGCATGGAACGGTCTTTCAGGCGCACCACTGCCACTACGCCGGCGACTTTTTTCGCTTCGGCGTCATCATAGGATTTCACCTTGCCGCCCACGGTCGGGGGGCGTTCGATGGTGGCGATCAACATGCCCGGCACTTGTACGTCCTGAGCGTAGATTGCTTTGCCTTGCACGATATTTTCGTGGCCGGTCAATTTCACGTCTTTGCCGATCAGGCGGAATTCGTTCGGTTTTTTCAATTGCACTTTGGCCGGATCGGGCATGGGCAATTTCGCCGCGTCCGCTGCCAAATCGCCAAAGGCCAATTTTTCTCCGGTTTTGCTGTTCACCACAAAATGCTGCTGAGCTTTAACGGCGGATTTATCCACCTTCCAGCGATTCGCCGCTGCCTGCTCCAACATATCCCGCGCCACCGCACCCATCTGGCGGATATGCGCAAAAAATTTGCGGATGGAGGCGGAGCCGCCAGTGCTTTGATCGCCGTAGCGCGCATCCGCTTTGCCCAGAGTGACTTTCACTCGCGACCAATCTGCTTCCAGTTCATCGGCGATGATTTGCGGCACGCTGGTGTTGATGCCTTGGCCCATTTCCATGCGGTGGCAAATGATGTCCACGGTGCCGTCCGGCGCGATGCTGACGAAATAGCCGAGATTGTTAGCTGCTGCAGAGGAGGCGGGCGCGTTCACCGCCGCCAAAACTTCACCCGTAAGATTGCTGCCAATGACCAGAGCGCCTGCGCCCAAGCCGAGTTTGGTCAGAAAATCCCGTCGATTGATGTGAATAATCGCGTCCATTTACACACCCCCTTGCGCTGTTTTGACTTCCTGGATCATCACCGCCGCTGTTTGAATGGCCTGCTTGATCCGCGGATAAGTGCCGCAGCGGCAGATATTGCCCTGCATATAATTTTCGATTTCGGTTTCCGTGGGTTTGGGATTTTGCTGTAACAGAGCGGCGGCGCTCATGATCTGGCCGCACTGGCAGTAGCCGCACTGCGCCACCTTGTGTTCTACCCACGCCTTTTGCAGCGGGTGCAAGTCGCCAGCGGGGGCGAGGCCTTCGATGGTGGTCACCTGCTGGTTGCCGACCGCCGAAACCGGAGTGATACAGGAGCGCACCGGAACACCGTTAAGGTGCACCGTGCACGCGCCGCACAGCCCCATGCCGCAGCCGAACTTGGTGCCGGTCAGGTGCGCCACATCGCGCAGGGCATAGAGCAGCGGCATATTGGGGTCTATATCGAGGGAAAGTGTTTGGCCGTTGACCTTGAGTTGCATCATAAGAGGCACCTTGATTGACACTCCCGCCGCCGAGAGGCGCAGGATGGTGGGCTGGAGTGGGGCGATTATGGTCTATTTGGCGTTGGGTGAACAATCGAGAGGGGGTGTTCCGAGCGGTTGGGTAGGGGGCGGTCTGAAGCATTCGGACGAAATCCTTGACGGAATGCTAAATCAGTATCACATTTGTTTCAGATTCCGAAACATGAGACACAGCTTCATGGAAGCCCTCAAACCTTTAGATGTTGTCGTGGCTCTTAAGCTAGGGCTGAATGAGAGATCTTTGCGTCTAGTTAGATCTGGCGAACTTATAAGAGCCCCCAGCAGCACAGTCCGCGACTTGGCTGGAAGCCTGTCCCGCAGTCCAGCCGATCTCTCGCGGTCGCTCCAGCGGCTGTTAAATGCAGGCTTGATCGCTGAGCGAACTCTTACCGACAGTGATCAGTGGTCCCACAATAAAAAACACTACTCCCTCCAGCGCCAGGGATTGAGCGACCTTATACTTTACGGGGTTCGTTACGTTTTTCCGGCAGCCAAAACAGGCTTTGGACGTGGAATTCCGACTGGATGGAACTGCCCTCTCGTACGCTCGTCGATGGTACCACTAGAAATTCCGCTTGTTTGGGCCGCTGCAGGAGGTGAGGCTCAAGGAGAGTTGCTTGAACCACTGTATTCAGGAGTTCCATATGCTTCGATGCGTGACGACGATCTATACATCATGCTTTCCATGATCGAAGTGATCAGAACAGGGAAACCCCGGGAACTAAAAATTGCTAAAGACATACTTCACGACAGGATTATGGAACTTCATTCATGACCTATGTAGGCATAGATCAAATACAGGCGGTTGCTGAGAGCCTACAAGATTTGCGCGATCAAGTGGTTTTTGTTGGGGGTGCCATAACCGCGCTTTTGGTGGACTCCGTAGCTGCCCATGGCGCAAGAAGGACTGAAGACATTGATTTCGTAATAGATCTCAACATCATCGGAGAATTTCGGGAATTTGAGCATCGTATGAGAGCGCTAGGGTTTCGGCATGATCAGTCGTTCAACGCTCCCATCTGTCGCTGGACAATACCCTATCGCGGCCAGAATTTAATTGTCGATGCTATGCCAGCCGATGAAAATGTGCTTGGCTTTAGTAATCGATGGTATTACCAAACTATAGAGACGGCATGGACGAAAGAGCTGAACCAAGATTTGAAAATTAGGGTGGCCAATCCAGTTTATTTTCTCGGAACCAAAATTGAAGCGTGGCATGGACGCGGAAAAAACGACATATTTGCTCACGATTTAGAAGATCTATTTTTTGTGCTCGAACATAGAACTGGAATCGAACTAGAGCTTTATGACGCCCCGACTGAAATAAGAGCGTACCTCGGTGAGCAATGCAGGTCTTTGCTTGCCCATCCAGGGCTAGACAATTCTTTACCGGGAATTGTTGATCGACCAGATGTGGTCAAAGCTCGACTCAAATTTATATCCAGCTTTTGAGGCCATAAACCGTAGGAAAGGGTTCATATTCGCACTGGCAACTTCGTGAAAGCATCATTGGTATCCCTACTTGGGTCTTCATATGGAAGAAACGGATAAATAGGAGGTGGATGACGAGAACAGTATGTTAAAAATGCTATCGACTCCACAGAAGGCACATTTAACTTCCGAACTTATACATCCCTCTTCACACCATCCATGTCTAATCCATCTAAAAACTCAAACTCAACTGCGCATTGCCCGCATGAGTCTCCCAACCGCCACCCAAGGCTTTGTAAATCGCAATCAAATTGAGCAGTAACTGGGTTTCACTTTGCGCGAGCTGGGCGTTGATATCGAGTTGCGAGCGTTCAGCGTCCAGCACGCTGTAAAAATCCCCGCTGCCGATTTCAAATTTCTGGCGAGCAAAACGGGCGGCTTGGGAGCTGGCGCGGGCGGCTTGTTGTAGGGTTGCGCGGCGTTCTTCTTCGCGGCTGAAATTCTGCAGGGCGTTATCGGTTTCCTCCAACGCGCGCTGCACACTCTGCTCGAATTGCGCCAAGCGCGCTTGCGCCCGCGCATCGGCGGCGTTTATTTGCGCCTGCACTCGGCCGAGATCAAAAGCCGCCCAGCGGATGGTCGGGGCAAATACAAAAGTTTCCGTCGGCTCCTCGCCCAGGCGCGACCAATCCGTGGACAGATAACCCAAACTGCCATCCAGACTGATGCGCGGATACAAATCCGCGACGCGCACGTTGTACTCCGCCACCGCGCCCTTTAACGCCTGCTCTGCCGCCTGAATATCCGGTCGCCGTTGCAACAGACTGACGGGATCACCCACTGCGAGGGTGGTAGGCAAGGACGGCAATGGCTGAGGTGTCGCGAGACGCGCC
>Ga0065721_10048979_pt1 | contig 54416 bp, 50 predicted proteins | sample Mesricmetagenome_FD_59108 | JGI IMG/M metagenome (GOLD analysis project Ga0065721, IMG submission 59108) | Mesophilic microbial community from rice straw/compost enrichment Sample: eDNA_1 v2 (version 2) | ecosystem: Engineered > Solid waste > Grass > Composting > Bioreactor | place: USA: Davis... | reverse complement strand
CTACAGCATCCTCGGGGCTGGTCCCCCAGGTCACCATGGGGGCAATCTCTGAACCGTTTAGCGTGACTTCCCTGTCGAATACCGCTTCATCATCGGTGACGAGTTTCCGCCAATGCGCAACCGCACGATCCCATTCCTGCTCCGACGGCGCGAATTTGCGACCTCGAACATAGGCAAAGGTAGTCTCGTCCGGCGCCACCATGCCGAACCGCGCAGCGGCTTCGATCGACATGTTGCACAGCGTCAGCCGCCCTTCGATCGACATGTCGCGCACGACCTGGCCAGCGAACTCGATCGCATGGCCGCCAGCGCCGGCCGCGCCGATCTTGGCGATCAGCGCCAGCATCACGTCCTTGGCAGTGACGCCTTGGCCAAGCACGCCGTCGATGGTGACGCGCATGGTCTTCGGCCGCGACTGCCATATGGTCTGGGTGGCGAGTACGTGGGCATTTTCCGACTGCCCGATACCGAAGGCGATAGCGCCGAGCGCACCCTGCGTTGAGGTATGGCTGTCGGAACAGACGATCATAAGGCCCGGCAGCGTGATTCCCTGTTCCGGCGCCATGACATGCACAATGCCCTGCTCGCGGCTGGAGATGCTGAAATGGCGCACGCCACCCCATTCCATATTCTCGTCGAACGTATCGATCATCCGGGCAATCGCCGGCGTGGCCGCATCGCTCGATTTGCGGCCGATCGTCGGAACGTAGTGGTCGGCGACGCCGAAGATCTGCTTCGGGCGACGCGGCTTCAGGCCACGGCGCTTCAGATCGGCAAACGCATGAAAACTGCCCTCGTGGATCATGTCCCGATCGATATAAAGGAGCGAGGGACCGGACGGATGCCGCAAGATCTCGTGCTCGTCCCAGATCTTGCCCAGCATTGTGCGCGGTGCAGTTGCTTGCGCCATGGCGGTGACTTCCTATTGCTTCCTTGCGCCTTTCGGCGGCCAGCGCCCCAAAAGGGCGCCGGCGTGGCGAGCTTTAGCCCGCAGAGCGGAATGCTGCGCAGATGTCGCCGGCCGGCGCGTTCCAGACGCCCTCGTGCGACAGGATGTAGTCGAGCGCCTCGCGTAGATATTCGACGCGATAGGGCATGCCCGAGACCCAGCTGTGCAGCGGCAGGCTCATCACGCGACCGCCGTATTCGGCGCTCTCGCGGTAAAGCACGTCGAAGCGGTCCTTGACCTGCTGGACCCAATCCGCTTCCGACTGGAAATACTCGTCGGCGACGACGCGATCATCCGTCTCGTAGGCCATCGGCATCGCCACGATCGGGCCTGCCTTCGTACGCATCTCGTACGGCAGGTCATCGTTTGCCCAGTCCAGGCTGTAGGTGACGCCATTCTTCGCCAAGAGATCTGGTGTGTTGAAGCCCTGGGCGCGGCCCGGAGAAAGCCACCCCTCGACCTTCTGGCCGCTCGTTTCACGCAGCAGGCGCAGCGCCTCGACGATGATGCGGTTCTCCTCGTCTTCCGAGAGACCGGAATGGTGCACCTTGCCCATGTCGAGACCATGCGCGACGATCTCGTGACCGCCCTCAATGACCGCCTGCACCAGCGCCGGATAACGTTCGGCGATGATGCCGTTGATCGCGAAGCTCGTCTTCAACTGCTTTTCGGCAAGAAGCCGAAGAACACGGAAGATGCCGACGCGATTGCCGTAGTCGCGATTGGTGTAATAGCGGAAGTCTGGATAGGGCATCGACAAGGCGCCAGGGGCCTTGAAGGGCTTGGATGGCATGTCGAGCGGGAAGTGCTGGACATGCGTCACGATTGACAGCGCGATCCGTGCGCCGTTCGGCCATGCGATCGGCTTGCGCTTGAACAGGTCCGACCACTCGTAGCGGTCGTGATCCATGCCGTAACGGCGTGCGGGATATTCAAGGTAGTTATCGGGCATCGACATCAGCGGATCCCCTTCTCGGTAGCATTGGCGGCATTGTGCGCTGACATGGCAGCATTCATGGCGTCGTAGGCGCCGCTGGCATGATAGGCTTCGGCAATCTCACGTCCGGTCGTTTGCCAGACCCCGTCATGGCTCGCGATGTACTCGATCGCCTCGGCAAAGGCATCGATGCGGTGCGGCTGCCCCACGAGGTACGGGTGGAGCGGGATGCACATCACCGTGCCGCTTTCGTCGCCTTCCTTGTAGAGCTGGTCGAACTGCCGCTTGATGATCTCGCCGTAGTGGCGGGGCGTCACCTTCTGCGTATTGTAGACGATGACGTCGTTCATCTCGAGCGAATACGGCATCGAGATGAGCTTGCCGGACTTCACCTTGACCGGCATCGGCTGGTCGTCATGGAACATGTCGCAGGTGTACTGGATGCCGGCTTCCGCCAGGATATCCATGGTCCAGAAATTGTTGGACAATGCGGGTGAAAGCCAGCCCGCCAGTTCCTGGCCGGTATGCTTGCGCACCGTCTCGAACGCATCGCGGATGATGGCGCGTTCCTGCTCGATGTCGAGGTTATAGACGTAACGCGTATTGTAGATGCCGTGCGAGAAGAACTCCCAGCCCCGATCAGCGCATGCCTTGATGATTTCCGGGTGGTGGTCACAAAGTGCAACGTTGAGCGATACGGAACCGCGGAAGCCGGCGCGGTCCATGGCGGCCATCATGCGTTGCCAGCCGGCACGGTTGCCGTAGTCGCGGTGGGAATACTGCAGCACGTCCGGGTTCGGACGCGCCCAGGGCGTGCGCGTCGGGTTGTTCGGGGGATCGTATTCGTAGAATTCGATGTTCGGCGCGATCCAGACGGCGATCCTCTTGTTGCCGGGCCAGACGATCTTGGGGCGGTTCGGCCAGGGCAGGTAGTCGTAGAGCCCCAGATCCGAACGCATTGGGTTCGCTTCGGCAGCCATCTCAGCGGGCCTCCGGCTGGTAGGCCTCGTACCAGGCAATCGCATCGGCAACCGGGATCACGTCGCCATACTTGACGGAGATGTCATAAAGGTTGGCGAAGTGCGGGCTCTCATGCTTGTCCGCCACGCATTCTTCCGGAACGATGACGCGGTAACCACGCGAAATTGCATCCACGACGCAGGCGCGTACGCAGCCCGAGGTCGAGCCGCCGGTGAGCACTACCGTGTCACATTGGTGCCAGACCATCAGCGACTGCAGGTTCGTTTCGTGGAATGGCGACGCCATCCGCTTGTTGATGATGATGTCCTTGACGCGGTCGATATCAAGCCGCGGATCGAACTCGGCGCGGCGCGAGCCAACCTTGATGTTCTGTAGCGAGTCCGGCGTGTCTGTGCGGGTGCCCCAGACGCCGCAGTCTTCGCCCGATTCCATGTAAGCCACATAGGTCCAGGTGATCGGCAGACCCTTCGCACGGGCAAGCCCGGCCAGCGTATTTACGTAGTCCAACTGCTTGGGATCGGTCTCGTAGGACGTCGCGAATTCACCGACGCGGGTGTAGGCGCACTGCAGATCGATATTGATCAGCATCGGCTTGCGGCCAAAACCGAACCGCTTGCGGGTTGGGTTCGCCTTGGCTTGCTCGTAGAGCTGGCGCGCGGTGAGCGATGACATTTCCATGAAAGACCTCCTGTGTATCGCCGCCCCCTCCGCAAATGCCTTTCCCGAGGCTGCCTCTCCGCGCGGAAGCGGGGTGTCGTATTTTTCCTATTGTTATCACTTTATATCATTTGTAAAGCCACTTTCGAAACGCGCTGACGGGTTTTCAGCAAGTGCTTTCCAGCGGTCAGATTGACGCGTAAATGGGCGGAGTGTTGCACAAAAGGAGGAATTGATGATGGAGTCACCCTGCCCGCCGATCTCTGATGCGGAGTGGCCGGAGAGCGTTGCCGACATGCGCGATGGCTTCGCCGGCCAGCTCAATGTCTACCGCACCATGGCCCATCATCCAGCGCTTTTGCGCAGTTGGGCGCCGCTACGGCAACATCTGGTAAAGGACAGCGCGCTCGGCCCGGATCGCTCCGAGGTTGTGATCCTCAGAACCGGACATCGCCTCGGCTCCCGCTACGAGTGGGCGCACCACGTCCAAAGGGCGCGCGCACTGGGCTTTCCGGATGAACGGATTCGCGCCATCACGGCTATGCCGGAGGGGGAAGATGGGCTGATCGTGCGCGCGGTCGACGCACTGTTCGACCATCATCGCATATCGCCGGAACTGGAGGCACAACTTGCGAGCGCGATCGGTCGCCAGGCGATTTTCGACCTGATTGCGACCGTAGGCTTCTATTCGGTCCTTGGCGGGATCCTGCTGACCTACGACACGCCGGTCGACACAGATATCGCCGACGCTCTGGCAGCGCGCCCTCTATTGGATTTCGGATGACTCAGGGGTGGCCTAATGCCACCCGCTGATCTCCTCGCTGCGCCACGTCGACGTTCGCAACAACCGACATTCCGGGCACGAGCCTGTCCATCAACGGTTGTTCCGGCTGGATGGAGATCCGCACCGGGATACGCTGCGCAATCTTCGTGAAGTTGCCCGTGGCATTGTCGGCCTTGATGACCGAAAATTCCGAGCCCGTCGCTGGCGCGAATCGTTCGATCGTGCCGGTGAAGGGCTGATCACCGAGCGCATCGACCGTGAACTTGACCTGCTGCCCCGGCCTCATGTCCCGTAGCTGGGTTTCCTTGAAGTTCGCGACAACCCAGATGTTTTCCGGCACGACCGAGGCGATCTGCGTTCCCACAGAAACATACTGACCAAGCCGGGCACTGACCTCACCCAGCGTCCCGTCCTGGGGCGCAACGATGCGGGTGTTGGCTAGATCAATCTCCGCCAGTTTAACGGCGGCCCTGGCGCTTTCGACATTGGCCTCAAGCGTGCGACGGCTGACGATCGTGGTATTGAGATCCTGTTCCGCCACCTTTAGAGCCGCCTCCGCCTGATGGACGGCTGCCGTCGCCTGATCCAACGCTGCACGGTTTTTTTCCGCCTCGCTTTCGGAAGCAATGTTCTTCTCCAGCAGTGTCTCTGTGCGCCTGTAGGAGGCCTTTGCTGCCGTCAGCGTGGCCTGGGCACTTTCGTGGGCTGCCTTGGCCGACTCGATCTTGGCTTGATCGGACCGGCGTGTTTGCTCGGAATTGGCCAAGGTCGCTTCTGCCGAGGCGAGCGTTGCCCGGGCTTGCTCGAGCCGCTGCGCGTAAATCCGGTCATCGATCTTGGCGATGAGGTCTCCCTTGTGGACCTTCTGATAGTCCTGAACCGGAACATCCGTCAGGTATCCCCCAAGTTGCGGGCTGAGGAGCGTCACCTGGCCTCGGACATAGGCATCGTTGGTCGTTTCAATCGAGCCGTGGAACGGGGGCAGGTTCCAGGTGTAGAGCACGAGGACAACGCCGGCGGCGCCGACGAGAAGGGCGACATATGTCGCTATGGATCTGAAAATGTTCGACATCTTTTGTTCTGCTCAAATAATGGATATGAGATCAGGCTGCGGCGGCGGCTTGCCTGGACAGGGTAAAGCGGGCCCGGTTGCGCCAGGCCACGTGGATCAACAGGCACGCCAGTGCGAGGAGCGCCATGTAGGTCGTCAGCAGGAACGAGTCGTTATACGCCAGGGCGTAAGCCTGCTGTTGCACCTGGCGGGCAAGGAGCACAGCTCCCTGCGTTGTCTGTTGCGTTGGATCGGTCAGTACCCGTGCATAGGCGCCTCCGAGTTGCCTCAGCCGCTGCGCAACCTGCGGATCGGTCGAGGCGAGATCAGACACAAGCCGCACCGAATGGAACTGCTCGCGCCATGTGACGAACGTGCCGTAGAGCGCGCTGCCAAGGTAACCGCCGACCTTCTGCGTCACCAGAAAGACGATGAGGAAGGAAAGGATGTAGCTCGGTCCGCGCTTCAGGGCCGCTCCCATGCCGATGGCAAGAGCCGGCGGCAGGAAAAGGCCGCTCGCGAAGCTGACAAGCAACTGGCTCGCATACATCTGTTCCGGACGCGTCAGGATTGTTGATTGGCTGTCCATGTAGGCCCCGACCGCAAGCAGAAGCAGCGCGCCCGCATGGATCATCGGCTCTCGGCCGGGCTTCATGATCAGGGCGCACAACGCGCCGGAAATCACAGCGGCAATAATGATGACCCAATAGATGCCCGCGATCTGTTCGTTGAGCATCCCGAGATTACGCAGGAAGGCGACTGCACCGCTCGATTGCTCCGAAAGTGCCACCCGAAACACCAGGAGCGCACCAGTGAAATGAAGAATTTCTTGCGACGTTACCCAGCGGATGTCGACGAGATGTGTCTTCCGGTTGAGCTCGATGACCGCAAAGATCAGCGAGGAGACGATGCCGGTGATGATCAGCCAGGCAAGCCAATCGGCATTCGTCCACCAGTAGATCCGCCCGACCGTCAGAGCGACCGCGAAGGACCCGAGGCCAACGGCGAGGAACAGGTAGCTCACGATGTCGAGGCCGCTGATAACTTTCGCCCGTGGCACCGAGTTCAGCGGCAGCAGATAAACCAGCGCCAGGGAAATCATCGCCACACCCATCTCGACGAGGTAGAGGGCGTGGTAGTCTCCCAGATCAAGAAGCGAGGGCGACATCAGGCCTGTGACCGGCGTGGGCAGGGCAAGTGCCGTCAAGGCGATGCAAAGCCCCACATTCAACTTCCTCTGAGGCGGAATGGGCTCCAGGATATAAAGGAAGGCGAGCGACGAGATAGGCGCTGCCGCGGCACCTGCAACAAAACGCATTGCGAGGTTGCTGTTGAAGTCGCCCACCCACAGGTGCCCGACACAGACCAGGACGTAAACGGCAATTGCCGCTTCGGCGAAGTTACGCAGCCCGTATTGGGCGCGAACCTTGAACAGCAGCAGCGTAAGGCTGGCGTTCGGAAACAGGTAGGCTGCCATCAGCCAGGTCGCTTCCGTCTGCGTCAGGTCCATCGGACCCGCAATCTGCTGCAGGTTCGTGGAGATGAAGCTGAGGCCGAGCCCCTGCGTCAGCGCCAGGAGCACGCCCGTCATGATGTAAACAAGCGTCAGCATCGCAGACTTCGGCACAAATGCAGGCGGTGCTGCGGGTGCCGGAGGCGGAGAAGCAACACCCGCCTCGCGCACCTCCTCGAGCGCGGGTGGCGGGGAGATCTCCTTCCGCTCACTCCAGCTTTCCGGTTCTCTCAGAGCAGCTTCATTTGGTGACACTGTCGCCGCTCCAATCTCCCAGACGTGCCGAGACCTTCTCCAGAAGATCGATCGCCGACTGCAGTTCCTGGGTGTCGATGTCGGAGAACAGATGCATGCGCAGTTGCAAACCGATCGATTTCACAAGCTCGGCCTGCTCCTTGCCGTGCTCGGTCAAGGCAATCAGCTTTACGCGGCGGTCGTTCGGGTCTGCACGCCGCTCGATCAGGCCGTTCTCTTCCATCCGGTCGAGCAGGCGCACGATCGTCGCCTGCTCGAGCTCGAGCTCACAAGCGAGCTCCGTCTGCGTCACGTTCTGTTTCTTTGCCAGCCGCAGCAGGGTCCGGGCGCGCGGATAGGTCAAGCCGTGAGCTGTCACACCCTGGTTGAAGGCGGTGCGGATCTTGCGGCTCGCCTTGTTCAGCGATTCCAGCAGTTCCGAACTAATGGCGTCATTTTTCATGGCTCACCTACTGTTAGTGTGCTAACTAAATAAGTGGCCCTGACGCATGTTCAAGGCTTGGTAACCATGAGGTGAACAGCTGGTTCACCCAGCTTAACGCTGGGGGTTTAGGGAGATAAGACGGACCGGCTCAACCGGCCGGCGGCATGTCCGAAAAATTCTGCGCAACCGTCTGCAGGATCTTGTCGAGTTCCTGGATCTGTTTGTCACTCAGGTTGCGCTTCGACATGGCGTCGAACTGCTCGGCAAACGGGATCAGCTGTGCGGCGACCTCACGCCCGCGCGACGTAATGTCGATCTGCACAATGCGGCCGTTCTCGGAAGTGCGTTCACGTGTCACAAGGTCCAACCGCGTCATCGTGGTGATCTGTCGCGACAGCGTCGACGGATCGACCTCAAGCGATCTCGAAATGGTGTTCAACGTGTGTGGTCCGGGATTCCTGACCAGGATGACCAACACGCGATACATAGGCAGAGTGATGCCAAAGGGTGTAAGCCGGAGCGCGAACTGCGCTTCAATCTCGTCGCCGAGCCGGATCAGCTTGTGGATCAGCATGCCGGCGAAAGGGTACTGCATGAACAATCCTCGATCCGTGGTCCTTGAACCGGACCTATCCGGCTTGCTCCGCTTGCGTCAAGCGGGGCCGTGGGTTTGCCCGTGAAACCGGTGGGCAGTCAGGTCTTCACGAAGACGGTGTTGGCGACCTGCCGAACGGGCAGGTTCATTCCGGCGATCGATTCCGAGTGCCCGATGAACAGGTAGCCTCCCGTCAGGAGACAGTCGCACAGGCGGGATAGAACTGCCTGCTGCGTCGGCTTGTCGAAGTAGATCAGCACGTTGCGACAGAAGATCATGTGCATGGGATCGCCTACTGCATAGGCATGATCCATCAGGTTCAGCCGCCCAAACCCGACACGACTGCGCAGCTTCGGGCTGATCCGCCGATCGATACGGTGCCGATCCAGGGGCTGCATCACATATTTCGCAGCAAGATGCGGCGGAACGGGTGCGAGGAAGGGCGCGTCGTAAACGGCGCGCTGCGCCTGTTGAAGGATCTCGGTGCTGAGATCCGTCGCAAGGATCGTGTAGTTATCCACCTGGCGCGCCGCGACTGCCTCTTCAAGCAGCATGGCGATCGTATAGGGCTCCGCCCCCGATGAGCAGGCGGAGCTCCAGATCCTCAGGTTGCTATAGCCTTGGGCTACCAGATCCGGGATGACGTTATTCTGCATCACCTCGAAATGCCTTGGCTCACGAAAGAAGTCGGTCTTGTTGGTTGTGACCGCGTCGATGAAATAGACGTGCTCGCGTTCCGCCCCCTCGCCGAAAAGGTAGTCGCAGTAGTCCCGGAAGCTTTTCATGCCCGTAGCCCGGAGGCGCCGGCGCAGGCGCCCCTCGAGCATGGTGATCTTGTTCGACGGCATCTTGATGCCGCTGTAACGATAGATGAACTCCGCCATCCGGTTGAAGGTGGCGAGGTCCAGGGCTTCTGGTTCGAACGCGTGGGCGGTTCCGGGCATGATGTTCTCTCAAGCGACGAGGTCGATGGGTGATGTGATGACCGCGTCGCGTTCGACCTGCGTGAACAGCCGGGCGAGATCGACGATCACCACGAAGCCCTGTTCTTTCAGGATGACCCCGGCGATGTAGTCCGACGGCCAGCTGACGCCGACTTCCGGCGGTGGGCCGATGGTGGAGAGATCGAAGGTGGCGACCTCGAACACCTTGTCGGCAACGAGGCCGAGGGGGAGCGAGCGCTCCCCGAGCGGCACGTCGAGCACGAGGATGCGGGTATCCTGCGTTCTCACTGTCGGTTCCATGCCGAGCTTCAGCCGCAGGTCGATCACTGGAACCCCCTGGCCACGCACGTCCTTCAAACCGAGAAGGAAGTTCGGACCCTGGGGAAGCCGGGCCGGCTCGTCATGGTCAAGGATTTCCCTGACCACGCCGACCGGCACCGCAAACACCTGGCGGTCGAGGCTGAAGGTGACGAACTGACCTTCACCTGTGAGCGCTGACATTTATGCGCTCTCCCGGAAGTCACCATCTTCACCATCGGGTCCACCCATGGACAGATCAAGCGCAAAGCCCTTGGCGCGCGCCTGCTGGGCGGCAACCGTGCTGGCAGGTGCCTGGGAACGCGGGGCGGCGCGAACCGGTGCAGCGGTTGGCGCAGCGCGGGCTGCCTTGGCACGCGGGGCAGCAACTGCCTTGGTTTGCTGGCCGCCATTGATGCGGAAGAAGGAGATTGATGCCTGCAGTTCTTCGGCCTGGGCTGCAAGTTCTTCCGAGGTTGCCGACATCTCTTCGGATGCACCGGCATTCTGCTGGGTCACCTTGTCGAGCTGCTGGATGGCTTCGTTGATCTGGCTGGCGCCGATGTCCTGCTCGCGGCAGGCGGCCGAGATCTCGGAGACAAGTTCGGCCGTCTTGCGGATATCAGGAACGAGGCGGCTCAGCATGTCGCCGGCATCTGCGGCCGCCTTGACGGTATCCCCGGACATCTGGCTGATCTCGGCTGCAGCCGACTGGCTGCGTTCGGCAAGCTTGCGGACTTCGGAAGCAACGACTGCAAAGCCCTTGCCATGTTCGCCGGCGCGTGCAGCTTCAACAGCAGCATTGAGGGCGAGCAGGTCGGTCTGGCGGGCGATCTCCTGGACGATCGAGATCTTGTCGGCGATGATGCGCATGGCTTCAACGGCACGATTGACGGCGTCGCCGGAGTTCTCGGCATCCTTTGCCGATTCACGGGCGATCTTCTCGGTCTGTGCGGCGTTATCAGCGTTCTGCTTGATGTTGGCGGCCATCTCTTCCATCGAAGCGGAGGCTTCTTCGGCGGCAGAGGCCTGTTCGGTGGCACCCTGGCTGACCTGTTCGGAAGCAGAGGACAACTGCTGGCTGCCTGCAGAGACATTGGAAGAGGCGGTCAGTGCATCACCGACAACACCGCGCAGGCGCTCGATCATCTCGTTGACATGACCCAAGAGCTCGCCGATCTCGTCACGGGTGGTGATCTTGACGCTTTCGGTCAGATTGCCTTCGGCCACACGGCGCACGGCAGACACAGCCTGACCCAGGCCACGGCTCACCGAGATCGACAGCCAGGTCGCAGCGACAATGGCAATGACCAGTGCGATAGCGGCCGCAGAGATCAACAGCGTGCGGGTTTCGTTGTACTGGGTCGTGCCCTGCTCAACCGCAAGATTGACGTTGTTCTGGGCGAATTCCTGCATCTCAACGATCAGGGTACGGATCTCCGGACCGAGCTGGAGCAGCGGACCATTGGAGATTTCGATCGCCCGCATCTTGTTGCCCTGGGTATGGGCAGTAATCATTTCCTGCGAATGTTGCTTGAACGTACCGGCAACATCCAGGAGCTTCTGCCACTGCGGCTTGATGCCTTCCGGAGCGGTCGCAACACCTTCCTTGATCCGCTCTTCCATCTTGGCGAAGCGTTCTTCGCCCGACTTATAGTAGTTCGTCGCAGCCGTAAGATCGTCGGCGAGAAGCGCGTTCTTCTGGGCCCGAACCACTTCAGCCTGGTCAGCATTGATATCCTTGGCCAGCATCAAGCGTGTGTTGGGTCCCTGAAGCATGTCCTGGAAGGCGTTGTTCAGGTTGCCGAGGCTGAGGATGCCGTAGAAGGCGATCCCCACGAGGAGGAGGAGTACGGCCGCGAATGATGCGGCGAGTTTGAGTTTGATCGTCATACGCACGATTGGGATCCTTTGTTTGGAAAGTGTTTGGCAGGCTCAGCTGCGGGTATCGTTTGAATCGAAGATCGCCTGGAGGTCGGGAACGATGATGAATTCACCGTTGCGCTTCACGAGGCAGTGGATGTAGTCGGGGCGCCAGCGCATGCCGACGCTGGGCGGCGGCTCGCTGGCCGCACGCATCAGGTTGGTCACCTCGTGGACGCGGTCGGTCATCAGCCCGACCAGCACCTCCTCGCCATGGAGGGTGAGCGCGATGACGACGATGCGGCTGTCGATCGTCGGCTCGCGCGGCTCCATGCCGAACGGCAGGCGGATATCGGCAAGCGGGATGACCCGGCCGCGGAAGTTGATGATGCGGCCGGCAAAGGCCGGCGCACCGGGCACGACGGTGGCCGGCACGAGGTCGAGGATCTCGCGCACCACGGCGGCCTCGAGCGCAAAGATCTCGCCATTGAGGTCGAAGGTGAGGACTTCGAGCTGCTCGCGGTTTTGCCACGGCGTCTCGACGGGAAGCTGTTGTACCGTTTGCATCAAACTGCGGCGCGAAGACGCGCCTCCTCCTGTTGGCCAAGTGTGACGAGGTGGACGACATCCAGGATGAGCGCGAGATTACCGTCACCCAGGATCGTGGCGCCCGAGAAGCTGTCGATGTCGTGGTGAAGCGGCGACATCGACTTGATCACCGTCTGGTGGTCGCCGATTATCTGGTCGACCACCAGGCCGACCCGTTCTGCACCGGTGGAGACCACCACCACCTTCTGGTGCAGCTCCGGCTGGGTGCCGGTGTCAAAGATCTCCCGCAGGCGGATGAAAGGCACCAGGCTGTCGCGCAGCGAGATGAAGCTGCGGCCCCGCGAGCGCAGGTCCTCGTCGAGCGAAAGTTCAAGGCATTCCTCGACCGAAGACAGCGGAATGACGTAGCGGCCGCTGCCGACCCGCACCAGCAGGCCATCGATGATTGCCAGTGTGAGCGGAATGCGCAGCGCGATGGTCGAACCCTTGCCGTCCTCGCTCTGCACGTCGATGCTGCCGCGCAGCGCCTCGACCGATTTCTTCACCACATCCATGCCGACACCACGGCCGGACAGGTTGGTGATCTTGGCCGCCGTCGAGAAGCCGGGCTGGAAGATCAGCTGCAGCAATTCCTGGTCACTCAAGGCTTCACCGGGATGAATGAGGCCGCTGGATTCCCCCTTCGCCCGCACCCTTTGTCGATCGATGCCGCGGCCATCGTCGCGGATCATGATGATGACCTCGCCACCCGCCTGCTGGGCTGACAGCGTGATGCGGCCGGCTTCCGGCTTGCCAAGCGCGCGACGATCTTCAGGCCGTTCCAGCCCGTGATCAACCGAGTTGCGCACCAGGTGGACGAGCGGATCGGCCAGCCGCTCGATCACCGTCTTGTCAACTTCCGTGGTTTCCCCTTCGGTGACGAGATCGATCACCTTGCCGGTCTCACGCGACAGGTCATGGATGAGGCGGCGGAACCGGCCGAACAGTTGGGTGATCGGCACCATGCGCAACATCATCATCGTGTCGCGCAATTCGTTCGACAGCCGTTCGATGTCTTCGGACACGGACCGAAGCGGAATATCGGCCGAAGACGAAGCAAGTTGCGACAGCCGCGACTGGGCAATCACCAGCTCACCGACACGATCCATCAACTCATCGAGACGTTCTGCCGGAACCCGGACATTCTCGCTCGGCTTGGTGTCGTGGATGCGTGATACCTTCTCGACAGGTGTCGCCTCGGCCTCATCAGGCTTGTGCTTGAGGTCGGGCTTGACCGCAGGCGCGGCAACAGCACCGGTCGCATCCGCGACGACGTTAGCAGCCTCAACCGCATCAGTCACATCAGCCGCGGTCTCTGCAACGACGGTCCTGGCAACCTCGGTGACCTCCAGTTCCATCTCGTCGAGTACGAAGATGAAGACGTCATCGATCGCCTGACGTGTTTGCCTTGTCGTCAGTTCCACCGTCCAGCCGATGTAAAGCTGGTCGGCCTCGATCTGGTCGAGCGGCGGCACCAGCGACAGGTCGGCTGCAATGACGGCAGGCCCAAGCTCGCGCAGCTCGTTCAGCAACCCGACCGGGTTGGTGCCATTGACCATGGCATTGGCCGGCAACCGGAAGGTCAGCTTGAAGGTGGTCTCGACAGGACCGCGCGGCTTTGCCGGCGCCGGCGCCTGTGACTGCGCCAGCGATGACGCAGCGCCATCCGGCTGGTTGCCTCCAGCGCCATCAACGGCCGCGTTCAACTGTGCCAGCAGTCGCTCGCCGGTCACGTCGTCCTTGCCGGATGGATCATCCACCAGCGCCCGCATATGGTCGCGGGCATCGAGAACAGCCGACACCAGCGCATTGGTGGCCGGGACCTCGCCCTTGCGGACACGGTCAAAGGCGGTCTCGCAATGGTGGGTAAAGGCGGCAAGCGCATCAAAACCGAACATTGCGCCCGAACCCTTGAGCGTATGCAGGCCGCGGAACACCGCGTTGATCAGGTTCTTGTCGTCAAGGTCGTTCAACAGGTCGAGCAGGCCGTTCTCGATCTGCTCGAGCAGTTCCCCCGCTTCCACACGAAAGACCTGGACTGGATCAGGAGTACTCATTTGCCCAATACCTTCCGTACGATTGTCACCAGCCGCTCCGGATCGAAGGGCTTGGTCATCCAGCCGGTGGCACCGGCCTGTTTGGCGCGCGCCTTCAAGGCGCCGTCCGATTCAGTGGTCAGGAAGATCATCGGCAGGCCCGCCTGCGACGGGAGCTTGCGCACTGCCTCGATCATCTCCAGTCCGTTCATGTTCGGCATGTTGAGGTCGGTGACCACGAGGTCGAAGGCGCCGTTGCAGATCTTGTTCAGTCCGTCCTGGCCATCGACTGCCTCGGTCACCTGGTACCCGGCATTGGACAGGGCAATAGTCGTCGTCATCCGCACGCTGGCGGAATCATCAACCGCAAGGATACGGGCGCTCATGGCTGGGTCCCCTCGCATCGCCAGAAGGCTTGCGCCTCCGGACCCAGACCCGCCGCCTGCACCAGGCCCAGCAGGTCGTCATCGGCCGGTGCTGCAAGCGACAGCGTCCCACCATTGCGGGCCGCATAAATCCGCGCCGCCTCCACCAGTTGCACGAAGCTCAGGTCGACATTCGCGGCCTTCGGCAGCCGCAGCGACAGCGAGGGGTGCTGCTGCAGCGCCTCCAGGATCATCTGCTTCAGGGCAGGCGCCTGGCGGATCGTCAACGGTGGAGGAATATCAAGGTCTGCAGGGGCAGAAGACATGGTTGTTTCTCTTCTCATGGATCTAGGCGGCCGCGCTGCCAAGCGCTGGCCCGTTGAAACTCGCCGCAACCGGCAAAAAACGCTCTGCAATCGCACACCAACAACGAAGGAAAGCAGCAACACAGCTGGGGTCGAACAGCGTTCCTGCGCCGGCAAGGATCTCGTCCCTCGCCTCTTCCAGTGGCCATGCGGATTTGTAAGGTCGCTCGGCACAGAGTGCCTCGAAGACATCGGCGACGGCGGCGATGCGCGCTTCGAGCGGAATGGCAACGCCAGCCAGGCCGGCCGGATATCCGGAACCATCCCAGCGCTCGTGGTGACCGCGCGCGATGATCTCCGCGGTGCGCAGTGGTTCATTGTCGGCGTTCTCGAGGATCTTGACGCCGATCTCCACGTGGCGCTGCATCAGCGCGTATTCTTCTGGCGTCAGGCGGCCCGGCTTTGACAGGATTGCATCGGGAATTCCAATCTTGCCGACGTCATGGAGCGGCGCCGCAAGGTAGATCGTGCGGCAAGTCTCCGGCGGCAGGCCAAGTTCCTGCGCGATCAGGAAACAGATCATCGCCATGCGGGACATATGTTCGCCGGTCTTGCCATCGCGGGCATCAACCGCGCGCGCAAGCCTCCAGAGGATCTCCTCTTCCCGCTGCTCGAGCGCCAGGTGGGCAAGCGAAACGGCGCCATCGAGCATCTGAGCGCGTTCGCAGATTTCCAGATGGGCGCGACGCAAGGCAAGCAGGTTCCGGACGCGGGCGAGCAACTCAATGGCGTCGATCGGCTTGCGCAGGAAATCGGTAACACCCGCTTCAATCGCGGCGCGGTGGATATCGGCGTGACCGTTGGAGGTGATCATCACCAGGGGCACGGCGGCGTAGGCCGGCATCGCCCGAAGACGGCGGATGACGTCGATCCCGTCCAGGTCCGGCATCAGGTAATCACAGATGACGAGATCGAACTCGATCGCGGTCGCATCGACCAGCGCGTACCAGCCGGACTGGTATGCGTGTAGATCAACATCATCGAGCAACCGCAGATGGCCCTGCAGGGCAACGAGTGCCGAATGGCTGTCATCGATGAGGGCAATACGCATGAGGTTCTCGGGACGCGGCGGAAACAAGCGGTCAGTGTGAGACGCATCATGCGACTTCAACAATTGCATCTACAACAATTGCTGGATCAGCTTTTGCGCCTCAAATATTACCAGAAGGTTTAAACGCTACTGTCGGGTATTTCCCTTGAGGTTGTAGTTAACCGTGAGTTGCGCACCGGGCGGCTGTTCACGCCGCAGAATCTAAAGCTCCTCTCCTACCGAAAGATTCCGCTTGCATAACCGCGTCCACCTGTTAAACGTTTTACTGTAAAACGTTTAACAGGTGGACGCGGTGACACGAAAAAGGGCGACGCTGAAGGATGTTGCCGATCGGGCAGGAGTTTCGATCGCCACCGTCTCCAATGTGTTTACCGGGCGCAAGGCGGTGAATGACGAGCTGCGCGTGCGTGTCGAACGGGCTGCCAAAGAGCTCTCTTTCCAGATCGACCGCGCCGCCTCCCAGCTGAAATCGGGCAAGGCGCGCGTGGTTGGCGTTCTTGTTCCAGATCTCGATGATACCTTCTTCACCTCCCTCATCTCCCGCATCGAAGTGATGGCGCTCGAGGAAGGTTATGACGTCATCGTCGCAAGTTCACGCGATGACCGGCAGTTGGAAGAGTCGCGGTTGCATACCCTGCTCGGCTGGCGTCCATCCGGCATCATAGCCGTCCCCTGCTCCGACACCGTCCCGGCGATCCTGGCGCGTGAGGTGGCCCGGCTGCCGACGGTGCTTGTCGACCGTGTCGTTCCCGAAGCTGCGACCGCCGATACCGTGACAATCGACAATTACGAAGCCGGTCAGATTGCCGGTCGATATCTTGTGGAGATGGGCCATTCAGAAATCGCGTTGGCCGCCTCGCATCTCGACATCGCACCGATCCGCGAGCGCATCCGCGGCGCGGTCTCGATCGTCCGGGAACTGACGGGCAAGGAGCCCGTCGCCGTCGCATTGGGATCCAATGCCGAGCGTGGGGCCGACATCTTTGCGCATTGGTTGGAGCGGCATCCGCTTCCCTCTGCCGTCTTCGCGCTGACCAACGTGACGACGCTTGCTGTTCTGACGGCACTTGCGCGGCAAAGGATCGACATCCCTGATCAGGTCTCGCTCATCGCATTCGACGATTATACCTGGATGAGCGCGCGTAAAACGGCATTGACCGCCATCCGGCAGCCGGTTGACGACATAGCGCGCCTCGCATGGGAACGGCTGCAGATGCGAATGGAGGGCGACACCTCCCAGCCGAAGCCAAGCATCCTCAGCACAACGCTGCAAGTAAGAGATTCCACGCGCCGGATTACGCGCGCAGGCGACGAGGAGCCTGCCGTTGCAGAACGAGGCTCGGCCGCCGCGGGGGAACGGCGAAACAGCATCCACTAGCCAGCCTAGTGGCGACACATGAAATGCCCTTCTGGGAGGAAGTAGTTTGCGTTTGAACAAGATCACCGAAGCGATACCGTTTCTGGCGCCGGTACAGATACTGATCCTCAGTGTCATCGTCATACCGTCGCTGTACGTCATCTGGCTTAGCCTCAATGCCTCGAGCTTCGGACAATCGGCGACCTTCGTTGGCCTCGATAACTATATCCAGGTGCTTAGCGATCCGGCCTTCCTCCGGGCGCTTGGCAACACGGTAATGATCGTCATCTTCGCCGTGCATCTTGAACTGGCGCTAGGCCTCGGCATGGCGCTTTTGTTTGCAAGCGGACTACCGGGCCGCCGTTTCCTGCTCGTCGCGGTACTTGCACCCTATGCGGTGAGCGAAGTGATTGCGGTCGCCATGTGGCGGTTTCTCTTCGACCCGGATGTCGGCCCTGTCACAGCCATGTTGTCTTGGCTTGGCCTGCCGATGCTAGACTGGTCTTTCGAGCCGTCGCACGCGCTGATCATGATCGGCCTGCTCACCATTTGGCTCCACCTACCCTTCACCTTCATCATCCTTTACGCTGCGCGGCTAGCCATTCCCAAGGATCTCTACGAGGCGGCCCGCATTGATGGCGCGACACCGTTTGACGCGTTCAAAAAGGTGACGATGCCGCTGCTTGCACCAGCAATCGTAGTCGCTCTCCTGTTCCGTTACATCTTTGCCTTCCGCATCTTCTCAGAAGTCTGGCTGATGACGCAGGGCGGGCCGGCCCGCTCGACGGAGGTGGTGGCCGTCTATCTTTACCAGGAAGCCTTCAGCTACAACGCCTTTGGTACCGCGGCCGCGACCGCCTGGATCATGGTGCTCGCGTCGCTGCTTCTCGCAACCGGTTATGTTTTCCTTCTCCGCAAGCAGGTGGCCGGAAATGCGCACTAAAAAGCTCGCCATCGGTATCGGAAAAGCCATCGCTGTCGTCGCCATCCTGGTATGGTCGCTGTTCCCGATCGGCTTCATCGTAATGTCTTCGCTGAAACCGGGCCAGGACATCTTCGCGGTGCCCCCGAAGTTCGTCTTCTCGCCCACGCTGCAGCACTACGTGCAGCTCTGGAACGGCTGGGGTGTGTTCTTCGGCGGGTTGCTGAACAGCACCATCATCACCGCTGGGGCGACCATCATTGCGATCACTGCCAGCACGGCCGCCGGTTATGTTTACTCACGCTACAGCAGCCGCATGCTGAACGCGAGCGTGATGTTCCTGATCATCGTGCGCCTCATCCCGCCGATCGTCGTAACGTTGCCGCTCTTCCCGATCATCAACGCGATCGGTCTCAACGACACGCATATCGTCCTGATGGTGCTCTACGCGACCTTCTTCGTGTCACTCGGCACGGTGCTGATGCGCACCTTCATTGACCAGATCCCGCGCGAACTGGACGAAGCAGCTCAGATCGACGGCGCCGGCTTCATGACGATCTTGCGCCGGGTCATCGTGCCGCTCGCCGCACCGGGCATCCTGGCCGTGGCCGTCTTCGTTGTTGTCTTTGCCTGGAACGAGTTCCTGTTCGCCTTCATCTTTACCGGCACCAACGCAAAGACTGCGCCGCTGGTGATCTCCGAGATGATCGGCTCGATCGATGGGGTGGACTGGGGCGTCCTTTTCGCAGCCTCGACGGTCCAGCTTATCCCCGTGCTGCTCTTCGTCATCTTCATGAACCGTTATCTCGTCGCCGGCCTGACGGCAGGCGCGACCAAGGGGTGACACCATCAATGTCTGAAAAGGGAGGAAAACATATGTCAGACAAGCTACTGAACCTTACGCGACGCAGCTTTCTCGGAACTGCCATGGGCGGCGCGGCAGCGCTCGCCGCAGGCCAGTCCTTTGCGGCGAGCAAGACGCTCAATGTCCTGAGCCATAAGGTGCACCAGACTGTGCTCGGCACAGGCGATGGTGACCTTCTAAAGGACTGGAAGTCTGCCAACGACGCTGACGTGTCCTGGACGACGTTTGACTCAAACCCGTTGCAGGACCGACTGTTCCGGGAGGCGAGCCTCAGCTCAACCGACTTCAACGTCGGCTACATGGTCGACAACCGCCCGACGAAGCAGATCGCTGCCATGTTCGAGCCGCTCGATGCGTATCTGCAGAAGGACGGGATCGAAGATTTTGAGGACATCGCACCAGGTCTCGTGCAGGGCATGACGGTCGATGGCAAGCTGATTGGCATCCCCGTGCGTCATGCCACGCAGGGCCTGTTCTACAACGAGGCATTACTTGAAGAGCAGGGTATCAGCGCCCCGCCAACCACGTTGGAAGAACTGGCTGAGCAGGCCCAGAAGCTGACCTTCACCTCAAAGGCTGGCACGCCCGTCGCGGGCATGGTGCTGGCGAGCGACCTTGCTGTGTTCCCGGTCATGTTCGCCCGCGCCTTCGGTGGTGATTTCATCAACGCGAAGTTCGAGTTGCTGCCGAACCCGGAGGCGATGGAGAAGGGCCTTTCTGTCCTTTGCAAGATGTTCGAGAATGGCGCCCTCCCCCGCAGCTATGCAACCACCAAGAACGATGACCAGGTTACCTGGCTGCAGCAGGGCCGCGCCGCCTTCACGGTCTTGCCGTTTGCCCGCTTCGCGCAGTTGAACAACAAGGAACAGAGTAAGTTCCCTGGCAAGATCAAGGCGATCGAGTTCCCGATCTCAGCGGACCTCAAGGGCAAGATGCCGATGTCTTCGATCGTCGAAGCCTGGGGCATGGTGATCCCGGCGAACTCCAAGGACAAGGACCTCTCCTGGAAGTTTATCAAGGAGGTCTCGAGCAAGAGCGCGACGCTCGGCATGGCGAAGAACGGCAACGGCCCGGTTCGCGTGTCGACCTATGCCGACCCGGCAATGTCGAGCAACCCGGTCGCCGCCGTCGAGGCAGCTGTGCTGAAGAACGCCCGCGGCGCATTCCCGCCCTTCCCTGAAGCCGCACGCGCGCAATCGATCTTCCTTGAGGAAGTGCAGCTCGCTGTGCTTGGCCGCAAGGAGGTCAAGGAAGCCGTGGCGTCCATCGCCACCCGCGTGAAGCCGCTGCTGCAGGCTTGAAACGTCTGAACACCGTCCGGGCGGACGCGCCCGGACGGACGAAATGCCATTGGCGGAACGACAGGGGCTCGTAAGCCCACCACGAAAGAGATCAGGACTATGCTGAACACCACCAACCGATCCATCCAGGAGCCTGCGCGGGCGACACCTGTCATGGCCGAATATGATGTGCTCGTCATCGGCGGCGGCCCCTCAGGGCTCACTTCGGCGCTCGCAGCCGCAGAGGATGGCCTGCGCGTCGGTCTCATCGAAAGCCGTAGCTTCGTCGGCGGCAATATGACCATCGGCCTGCCGGTGCTGGGCTTCCTCGGGCAGAAGGGCAACCAGATCATCGAAGGCCTGCCGCAGAAGTTTATCGACCGGCTTAAGGCCCGCCACGGCGCCAGCGAACACCGCCCCTGCCCCTTGCACATGGGCATCACATTGGTTGAACCGGAAGCCGTCAAGACGGTCGCGCTTGAAATGCTGACCGAGGCAGGCGTTGAAGTCCTGTTCTACACCTTCTGCGCCGGCGTTGTTATGGACGGCGATACGATCCGCGGCGTCATTACCGAGAGCAAGAGCGGCCGCGGCGCGATCCTGGGTAAGGTCGTCATCGACTGCACCGGCGACGCCGACGTAGCCTACCGCGCTGGTGTGCCGTGCGAGAAAGGCAACGAGCATGGCGGCATGCAGCCCCCGACACTGATGTTCTGCCTCGCGGGCGTCGACACCGAGAAACTGCGTCTCAGCATCGCCAACCAGCCGCCGCAGGCGCGGACCTACCTTACCGACTTCATTCCCGCAGAGTATTTCGGCCAGAACAACCAGTTCATCATCGTTGGCCTGCGCGAACTGATTGCCAAGGCTCAGAACGAGATGGGACTGGCGATCCCCAACGAGCGAACGATCATCATCACCGGCCTCAAGGCGGGCGAGGTCTGGATCAACATGACGCGCGTCAAGGGCGTCGATGGCACCGAGGCCGCGAGCCTGACCATGGGCGAGATCGAAGCGCGCGCGCAGATCGACGACATCGTCACCTATCTCATCAACTACGTGCCGGGCTTCGAGAAGGCCTACTTCACCAAGACCGCCCCCTTCCTCGGCATCCGCGAAACCCGCCGCATCATCGGCGAATATGTGATGACGCAGGAAGACGTTCTTGGCTGCCGTCATTTCGATGATTCCATTGCGGTGGCAAGCTACCCGATCGACATCCACCGCCCGTCTGACGACGGCTGTACGCTGATCTGGTGCGGGGACTGCTACGACATCCCCTACCGCTCACTGATCCCGACGAAGGTGCGCAACCTGATCGTCGCAGGCCGTGCAATCTCCACCACCCATGAAGCGATGGGCGCGATCCGCGTCATGGCCACCTGCATGGCGATGGGCGAAGCGGCAGGGCGCGCGGCCAAGATCTCCGTGCGGGGTAATCGCGCGCCGCATGAGATCGACGTCAAGGAACTCCGCCGCCAGTTGATTGCCAAGGGCGCCTACCTGCGCACCAAGGACAGCGCCGAACGAGCACGCGAACTGGAAGACGCCTGAGGGTCGCGGGGCATTCTCAGAACGATGCCCCGCAAAAACCTACGGCTCGGGAGAAGGTAAGAAGATGGCTACTTTAAGCTTGGCCGGGCTCAAAAAGAGCTTCGGCGCCGTCGACGTCATCAAGGGTGTCGATCTAGAGGTGAAGGACGGGGAATTTGTCGTGTTCGTCGGCCCGTCCGGCTGCGGCAAATCCACGTTGCTGCGGATGATTGCAGGTCTGGAAGAGATATCGGGCGGCGAACTCCATATCGGCGGGCGGCTCTGCAACGACCTTGAGCCGCGCGAACGTGAAATCGCGATGGTGTTCCAGTCCTACGCGCTCTACCCGCACATGACCGTCTACGACAACATGGGCTTCGGCTTGTCGCTCAACAAGACACCCAAGACGGAACTGGATGCTCGCGTTCGCGAAGCGGCCCGCATCCTGAAGATGGAGCATCTCCTGGAGCGAAAGCCGAGCCAGTTGTCCGGCGGCCAGCGTCAGCGCGTCGCGATCGGCCGCGCCATTGTGCGCAAGCCCGGCGTTTTCCTGTTCGACGAGCCACTGTCCAACCTCGATGCGGCGCTACGCGTCGACATGCGGATGGAATTGGCGAAGCTGCACCGCGAACTTAGCGCAACGATGATCTACGTCACCCACGACCAGATCGAGGCGATGACGCTCGCCGACAAGATCGTCGTGCTCGATGGCGGCCTCGTCCAGCAGGTGGGCTCGCCGATGGAGCTCTATAAGAACCCGGTGAACAAGTTCGTCGCCGGCTTTATCGGTGCGCCAAAGATGAACTTCCTGCCGGTCAAGGTTCAGTCGGTTCAAGGTGACATGGCAAGCGTCGCATCCGAGGCGATGGGCCCGATCCTCGTCCGCAGCAAGGGATTCAAGAGTGGCGACAGCGCCCTTCTCGGGGTCCGGCCACAATATCTCAAACCCGGCAAGGCGGCAGAAGGAGAAGGCAGCATCGGTGGGAAGATAGTGCTGGTCGAAAGGCTTGGAACGGAAACGATCATCGCCATAGATACGCCCGCGAACGAGCGCGTCGTGGCATCCGTGCCGGTCGATATGGAACTGTCATTCGGCGGCACAGCCGAATTCCAGTTTGCCCCGGCATCCGCACATCTCTTTCACTGATCACTACCCGGCGATCACGTCAAACTCATTGCACGCTCGGCGTGGCAGACACCAAGCAAGGAATAACATGAAACAGGACCTTTCCGGAAAGATCGCCGCAGTCACCGGTGCCGCATCTGGCATCGGGCTTGAATGCGCACGATCCCTGTTGCAGGAAGGCGCCAAAGTCGCCCTTGTCGACCGGGCAGCCGATACGTTGAAGTCGCTCTGCGAAGAGCTTGGCCCGAACGCTTTCCCTGTTCAGGTCGATCTTACTGACCCCGCAAGCGTCGCCACTATGATGCCGAAGATCCTCGACCGCTTCGGCCACCTGGATATCTTCCATGCCAATGCTGGCGCCTACATTGGCGGCGAGGTGGTTGACGGCGATCCGGATGCTTGGGACAGGATGCTCAATCTGAACATCAATGCCGCTTTCCGATCCGTGCAGGCTGTGCTGCCGCACATGGTCGAGCGAAAGACGGGCGACATCATCATGACGAGTTCCATTGCCGGTCTCGTGCCGGTGGTGTGGGAGCCGATCTACACGGCATCCAAGCATGCCGTGCAGGCCTTCGTACACACGGTGCGAAGGCAGGTCGCCCAGCATGGAATCCGCGTCGGCGCCGTTGCACCCGGTCCGGTGATCACTGCCCTGATCAGCGATTGGCCACAGGCGAAGCTTGACGAGGCAATTGCCGCGGGCGGCCTGATGGAGGCCAGTGAGGTCGCAGATGCGGTCATCTTCATGTTGAGCCGGCCGCGCAACATCACCATTCGCGATCTCGTCATCCTGCCACTCAGCACGGATCTTTGAACCATGGCACCCATCTTCATCGGCGTCGACGTGGGGACCGGCAGCGCCCGTGCGGGCCTCTTCGACGAGCATGGTCGCCTGTTGGCTTCAGCCAAGCGCCCGATCACGATTTGGCATGAGCCCGGTCACGTCGTTGAACAGTCGAGCGCGCAGATCTGGCAGGCCATCTGCGCGAGCGTTAGAGAAGCAGTCGATACCGCACGCATTGATCCGTCCGCGGTCGCAGGGATTGGCTTCGACGCGACCTGCTCGCTCGTCGCGATCGGTGAGGATGGTGCTCCGGTCACCGTTAGCCCGACCGGCGACGCTGAACGCAACATCATCGTCTGGATGGACCACCGGGCGACAGGCGAAGCCGCCGAGATCAACGCGGGGAAGCATGACGTGTTGCGCTATGTCGGCGGCGTCATATCGCCCGAGATGGAGACGCCAAAGCTCCTCTGGTTGAAACGAAACCTGCCTCAGTCCTTCTGCAAGGCCGCACATTTCTTCGACCTGGCCGATTATCTGACGTGGCGCGCGACCGGCTCACTTAGCCGCTCCGCCTGTACGGTGACATGCAAATGGACGTATCTCGCGCATGAGAAGCGCTGGGACGCCGCATATTTTCAGGCGATCGGTCTCGGCCAACTTGCGGATGAAGGGTTCAAGCGGATCGGCACCGAGATTGTCGATCCCGGCACGGCCCTTGGGCAAGGCCTGACCGAACAAGCAGCTGCCGATCTCGGCCTCCTCGCCGGAACTCCGGTGGGAGCGAGCCTGATTGATGCCCATGCTGGCGGGATCGGCACGCTTGGCGGCCTCGACAGACAAGCCGAAGCGAGAGCCCAAAATCGTCTGGCCTATATCTTTGGAACCTCTGCCTGTTCGATGGCGTCGAGTGATCAGCCGGCCTTCGTCGATGGCGTCTGGGGACCGTACTATTCGGCAATGATCCCGGGGTTGTGGCTGACTGAGGGCGGTCAATCTGCGGCGGGTGCTGCCATAGATCACCTTGTCACGCTGCATCCTGCAGCCCCGAAAGCGCAGCAAGATGCCGCAGCAGAGGGCCTGTCACTTGTCTCCTGGCTTGATCGGGAAGTGCAGCGCAAGTGTGCGGACGCCAGCGAAGCTGTCAGACTTGCTCGCGATCTGCATGTTGTACCGGAATTTCTCGGGAACCGATCACCTCACGCAGATCCGAGCGCGCGCGCGATCATCTCCGGGCTCGCGCTGGACACTGACCTCGACAGCCTTGTCGCGCTTTATGTCGCTGGGCTTTGCGGACTTGGGTACGGCCTGCGGCAGCTACTGGATACGCTCGCTCGCAACGGGATGACCCTCGACCTGATCGTTGCGAGCGGTGGAGCGGCACAGAGCGCGCTCGTCCGCCAGGTCCTGGCGGATACATCGGGCCTACCGGTTGCGGTCGCCGAAACAGAGGAGCCTGTTCTTCTTGGCGCTGCGATGCTCGGCGCAACGGCCTCCGCACGTTACGCGGCGCTGACGGACGCGATGAGCGCGATGTCCCGGCTGTCGGCTTTCTACCAGCCTGCAACGGATGATATCAAAGCGCTGCACGCTCTTCGTTATCGCGCCTTTAGCAGGCTGCAAGAGGTGCAACGGGAGATCCGGCTCCGAAGCGATGTTCCTTGACAGTCTCCATCGCCATTCGGGCCGCTCAACGGTGGCCTTGCCGGGTTTCCAGCCAGTGCCAGATGCCGGCGGCCAGAGCCCCTGCGGCGATGCAGATCGCGATGCCGATGCCGGTATTGCCTCCCGCATAACCGAAGGCGGTACCAAGCACCACACCGAACAAAATCCCCCAGATCAGCTTGCTGGTCATGATCACTCCTCTGCGGTTTGGAGACGAGACACGTGGTCCTTGACTGAGCAGCGCCGGACGAATCTGGGTCTTTTCGCGGCCAGATCAACCACAGACGGATGATTGGTGAAGGATCACCCGTTTTCTCGCTGTGGTCGGTTCCCTAGCCGTTCAGGTCTTTCAACAATCGGCTGTGCCGGCGGACTTCTGCCAGAACATCGTCGAAACGTTCGATCCCGCGCGAAGCCAGGATCGCCTTCAGTCGCAAGAAGGCCTCGGCGGTAGCGACCGCGTCACCCATCGCCGTGTGGCGATCCTGATCCCGAAGCGGCACGGAAAGTCGCTCGGCCAACGCATCGAGCGTGTGGTTCTCACTGGCGCCAAAGACAACCGCGGAGAGAAGCACAGTGTCCAGTACCGGATTGACGAAGCGAATGCCGAGCTCGCGCTCGCGTCGACGCAGGAATTCCATGTCGAATGGCGCGTTGTGAGCAACGAGCACCGCTCCTTCGGCGAAATTGTGAAACTGCGCAATCGCCATCGATACGTCGGGCGCATCGGCGACCATGGCATCGGTCACGCCATGAATAGCAGATGCCGAAGGCGGGATCGGACGCCCGGGATTGACCAATGTCTCAAAGACCTCGCCCTTTACCCGTTTGCCGTTGACGAGGCGAACGGCGGCGATCTGCACGATCTCGTCGCCGCGCTCAGGGAAGAGCCCCGTCGTCTCGGTATCAAAGACAACATAGGTCAGGTTATCGAGGCTCGCATCCGCCACCCTGTCGTAGTGGATGCTCGACAGGAGGTCGAAATCGTAGACAACAGCATGGGTATTCTCGTCCGATACCAGTCGCAGCGGCTGCGCGGGCCCTAGCCTAAGGCTGATGACGGTGCCGCCCTCCTGCTCCTCGACTTCGAACTCCGCGGCATGCGCGTCGAGGATAGAATGACCTGTCTTGCCATCAGGGGTATCATCAATGGGTTCGTTGAGAGGAAGCAGTACCTCGTCTGCGGTCAACGATCTCCCGCGATGCGCGATTTGGATCTGGGCGCCGTCGCCGCGCCTCCTGATCGTCAGGGTGATGCTGTCGCCTCCCTTCGCGCCAAGCCCCTGGTTCACCACCTGTCGCAGCAGTGCTGTGATCTCCGCGGCGTCGCAATGCATGACCAGCGGCACAACATCCATGTCCAACTCAACACCTAGAGGCGCGAGTGCCTTCCGCAGCCCGTGTGCGAGTTGCCGGGAATCCGTTGCCACCATCGGCCAGCTATTGTTGCGAACCATGTCGAAGCGCGCTTCAAGACCCGTCAGTGTGGACGAGAGCCTTTGGAGATCATCCTGGAGCCCGCCGCCCGGCAGACTTCCCGCGCCACCGTCGAGAGCCTGCAACTGCTCGTGCAGGCTGCTGAGGACCGGTTTGGCGACCGTGAAGATCTCGGTCAGCAAGGCGTCGCGCCTTGAGCAGGAAAGGAACTCGCCCGTCATGTCCCGCAAAGTCATCACATAGGCGCCGGTGTCGCCGTCGTTGTCGCGCGCAAGCCGCATCCGGCCAACCAACCGACGTCCACCAACGCGCGCCTTGCAGAGGAATTCGACGACGCCATCCGGGACCTCGGCCTCAATCAGCTCCCGGTGCGCCTGCCGGATCGGGTCGTCATGGATGTAGTCGAAGACGCTTCGCCCGAGCCAGACGGAAACATCCGGGCCGGAGAGGATGTGCTGTGCCACACTGTTGTAGAAGACCAGGCAGTGCCGCCCAGTGCAGAGCAGAACCGCCGGAGGCACGTCGCCCAGCAGGTGCTCCAGCTTGGTCTTGTCGGATACCAGTTGCGCCGTTTCGCGCACCACGGCATGGGCAAGCGACGTCCGGGCGTCACTGAGCCGCGCGGTCGCGAATGAGGCGGCAGCCGCCAGATCACCGAGGTAAGACGCGTTTGGTGAATTGATTTCCTCGGAAACGTCCGCGCTTGCGCGAACCCGAATGGCCGAAGCGATTGCGTCAATAGGTCGAGCAACCCTGGTGTCAACGATGGACCATATCCACGCGGTCAGCGTGAGGATCCCAAGGGCGGCGACCGTTCCACCCTGTATCAAGGCATTCAAGATTTCGGTACTTGCCTGCCGATGGTACGCGAACCAGAGTCCTGTGCCGATCGAGACGACGGCGCCGAGCCCGATGGTGGCAAAAAGCAACAGGATGCGGGCGCGCAGGCTCATTCCGCGTTTCAAGAGGCATCAACTCCGCTTGCAGGACGCCACCAAGGCCGGATCATCTTCCGCGACGTCGATCCATTTTGCACCCACGATGCTTCCGTCCTGTGCGATCGAGATGCTGCTGCCGACGAGATCCGCACGCTGGTGCCTTTCACAATCAAAGGCGACCTTGATGCGAGCCGGCTGCTCCCACCGCGCCATCAGCATCACGTCGATCATCACGTGGTCCGGGAAATTCTCGTGGCGCTGGGCTGTGGCTTGATCGACGGCCGAGAAGCGCGTGACAACCGGGCTGAGATAGGACCAGGGCCGCAGGGGCGAATGGCTCTCATTCTTCCAGACCACAACGGCATTGTTGGGCAAAGTGCCCGTGACGCGATCGAACCAGCTGTATTCGCTCCAGATCGCAAAGGCCAACATGCTGATGCCGGCACCTGCAGGCACAATCCATTTCGGAAGGCGCCCGCGGCTCATCCATCGCAGGCTCATCGCGATGCCGGCGACGGCAATACCCGAAATAAGGGCGGCGAATAACTCAAACAGCATTTTGTTCTACTTTCTTCATACAGGGGTATTGCCGCTGTTGACCAACGCGGACTGCATCGTGCGCACGACGACAAAGGCATCTCGCAGATGCGATCGCTCGAAGTCTCCGAAGTCGTACGGGGCGAGGAAATTATCGGGCTGGCGCCCGGCCTTCACGGCCTCGGCTTGGCTGCGGAGCCTCATGTCGGCGATCAGGTCGTAGGCTGCAATCAGATCTCGTGCGCCACCGGCGGAGATAATGCCGGCATCCTCTGCAGCTTCCAGCCTCGCCCTCGTGTTGACCATCGGGATCCGCCCCTTCAGCGCGTAGACCCTGCCCAGGTCGACAACCGGCACCACGCCGTTGTGCTTCATGTCGATCTGGTTGCGGTGCTCTCCATTGCGGATGGTTGCGAAACCCCGCAACAGGCCGAGAGGCGGCGCGTGCTTCAGCGAATTGCCAATCATGTGCGCAACAAAGATGGAGTTCCGGCTTGCGCGCTCCAGAACATCGGTCCGAATCTGTTCGAACAGCGAGAACTGGCCGGCGATCGGCCGCAGGTCGAACATGACGCTGGCAAGCATCTGTGCCTTCGGCACGGGATTGTCTATCCAACTGTCGAAGTAACGCCGCCATTCCCGCGACGGCTGGCACCATTCCGGATTGCTGGCCATCATGTCACCCGGACAAAACACATAACCGCACGCATCCAGACCGTGGGTAACAAATCGGGCAAGACGCTCGAACCAAGACCTCTGTGCTTCAGTGAAGCTGTCGTCGATGACGATGCAGTTGTCCTGGTCGGTCACGCCGGTCTGCTCCTGGCGACCCTGGCTTCCGCAGGCGAGCCAAAGATATGGCACGGGCGGCGGACCAAGCTTTGTTTCTGCAAGCACGATCAGGCGTCGGGTGATTGCATCGGTGATATCCGTGATCTGCCGCGTCACAACGTCGTGCGCGTTGTTGCCACCCACAAGCTGGACCAGCAGTTGAGGGACGCGTGCGACAATTCGGACGAGATCGGCAGGAGCCTCGGCCTCCCCGATCTGTCGGATCATCGACGCCGCAGAGATGGCCTGGAACCGGGTGAGGTCGGTTTGGGTCACCATGCCCGCGAGTTTTTCGCCACGCACGACCGGAAGATGCGCGATGCCGCTTTCCAGCATACGGTTCAGCACGTCCGTTCCGAGGGCGTCGTCAGGCAGCACGATCGGATCGGCTGTCATCACGGTTTCGACTGTCGTCGCGACTGGATCTCGGCCCTGGGCCAAAACGCGGGACGCGAGATCCCGGGTGGTGAGGATGCCGACAAGACGCTCGCCGTCTACGACGCAAAGGCTGGAGACCTTGCGGTCGCGCATAAGTTCCGCTGCTTCACGGACACTCTGTCCCGGAGAACAGGTGATCGGCGGCCTCGACATCAACTCCTCTACCTTGCGCAGCGCGTAGTCACCGCGCTTCGCTTCGCGGGCGGGTCCGCGGGAAAAGAAACGACGGAAGACCGGCTGCTCGGCCATCAACCGCCTAAACTCGGCGACCGGCAGCACAAGAAGCAGAGTGTCGGTGAGTGCGTAGGAATTGGTGACGGCAAGACCATCGGCCAGCAACCCGCGTTCGCCAAACGAGTTGCGGGGCATCAGCCGCGAAATGACAACGCCAGAATGGTCTCTGATCTCGACTTCACCGTCCATGATCAGGAAAAGACCGGCCAGCGGTTCGCCACGACTGTAGATCGCGCGGCCGCCAGTGGCCCGCTGAAGGTAAAATTGTTTGGAAACCCGCTCCAGTTCGTCGGCCGGCAGGCTGTCGTAAGGATGAACGGTTTCCAGGAACTTGCGGATATCAGGGGTGACCGTTTTCATGCTTGCCCCCAACCAGGCAGTGCGGTGGCGCACTGCTGCCAAAGGAAGTAACGGGCGGCCGAAGCCGCCCGCTTAATTGCGCATATCAGTGATGGGTTGCAGAGCCTGCACCGCGCGGAACGCGGATCGACTCCACAAGATCCTGCACGTGCTGCGGCGGAGCCTGGGTGACCATCGAAACGATGTAGGCCGTCGCGAAGTTCAGGAGGGCGCCGATCGGCCCGAAGGATGCCGGAGCGATGCCGAACAGGTGGTTGGCAGGAATGTTCTCCAGCGTGTTCGTACCCGGGACGAAGAACCATCCGAGGTAGGTGAACAGGTAGACGCAGGTGGAGATCAGACCCACCAGCATGCCAGCCGTTGCACCGAGCGAGTTGATGCGCTTGGAGAAGATGCCCATCATCAGGACCGGGAAGATACTTGCCGCAGCCAAGCCGAAGGCAAGTGCAACCGTCTGGGCCGCAAAGCCCGGCGGATTAAGGCCAAGCAGGGTCGCGACCAGAATCGCACCGGCCATGGCAATACGCGCTGCCATCAGCTCTCCCTTTTCGGAGATATCCGGCTTCAGGTAGTCCTTGATCAGGTCGTGGCTGATGGCCGACGAGATGGCAAGCAACAAGCCTGCAGCAGTCGAAAGAGCGGCTGCGAGACCACCGGCGGCAATGAGGCCAATGACCCAGCCCGGAAGCTGCGCGATTTCCGGATTAGCAAGAACGAGGATGTCGTTGTTGATGTCGAGTTCGTTGCCCTGCCAACCACGCTGAGCGGCGGTTTCTGCGAAACCAGCGGCCTTGTCGTTGTAGTACTGGATACGACCGTCGCCGTTCTTGTCCTCAAATTTCAGGAGACCGGTGGTTTCCCAGGTCCGCATCCAGTCAGGTCGCTCGTCATAGAGAACGGCCTGTTCCTGCGGGCCGCTCGGGAAAATCGTGTCGATGATGTTCAGACGCGCCATCGCACCAACGGCCGGAGCCGTGAGGTAGAGAAGCGCGATGAAGATCAGCGCCCAACCCGCCGACCAGCGTGCGTCGGCAACCTTCGGCACGGTGAAAAAGCGGATGATGACGTGCGGCAGGCCTGCCGTGCCGATCATCAGGGAGAGCGTGAACAGGAACATGTTCAACATGTCGCCCTGTGCCGTGTATGCGGTGAAGCCAAGATCAGTAACGACCTGGTCGAGCTTCTGCAGCAGCGGCATGCTGGATTCGGTATGGGTGGAGAACAGGCCGAGCCACGGAAGCGGGTTGCCGGTGAGGTTCAACGAAATAAAGATCGCCGGGATCGAGTAAGCGATGATCAGGACGAGATACTGGGCAACCTGCGTGTAGGTGATGCCCTTCATGCCGCCGAGAACCGCATAGACGAAAACCACCGCTGCCGCGATCCAGAGCCCGGTGGACACCTCAACCTCCAGGAAGCGCGAGAAGGCAACGCCGGCACCGGTCATCTGCCCGATAACGTAGGTCACCGAGATGATGATGAGGCAGACAACTGCGACAAGCCGAGCCGTCTGGCTATAGAAGCGGTCGCCGATGAACTGCGGAACGGTGTATTTGCCAAATTTGCGCAGATAAGGCGCAAGCAGCAGCGCGAGCAGGACGTAGCCGCCTGTCCAGCCCATGAGGTAGGTCGAGTTACCGTAGCCGACGCCTGCAATGAGGCCGGCCATGGAGATGAAGGAAGCAGCCGACATCCAGTCCGCCGCAGTTGCCATGCCGTTCATCACCGGATTGACGCCGCGGTTCGCAGCGTAGAATTCGGCTGTAGACCCTGCGCGGGCCCAGATCGCGATGCCGACGTAGAGCGCAAACGACGCCCCCACGATCAGCAGGTTAAGCGTGTACTGATCCATTGTTCCCCGTCCCTTACTGCTCGTCCACGCCGTGCTCGCGATCGAGCCGGTTCATGTAAGTCGCGTAATAAAAAATGAGCGCTATGAAGACGATGATCGAACCCTGCTGGGCGAACCAGAAGCCAAGGTCCGTTCCGCCTACAGGGATCCCGGAAAGCAGTGGCCTCAACAGGATGCCGAAGCCGTATGAGACGATCGCCCAGATAATAAGGCAGATAGTAATGATGCGAATATTCGCGGCCCAATAGGCATTGGACGACGATTTGTCTGACATGAAAAGCCCTCCGCTTTTTCCAAAGCGCGCGCCGTTCGGCACGCCCCTCCTTGCACATCCGTCGATAAAGTTCGGGATACTCCTCCCCGATCACTGCGCACGTGACGCAGAGTCGCCAGCGTAGTTGTGCCAAGCTAAGCGCCAACCCCGCGAATGGTCGTAATACTAAAGTCCAAGTGAGAACCAATACGCTCGGCAAGCTTCCGCGCAGGGTGCCATCGCTTCAGCGACGAGCGTGGCTTGTGATGGTCATCCGCTTGTTGTAGCACCGGCTCACAGAACCTAAGGGCGTTGGGGAACCGCCCGCCACATTTGCCGGGAAACACGGGTCCGGCAGCAGCCCTTTTGGAGCAAGCACGTGAAAGCACTGGCATCCCTTTCGGCATTTGTCGGGAAGACCTTTGCCGCCTGGGTCATTCTATTTGCAGTCCTTGGTTTCTTTTTCCCCGATACGTTCAAGCAGTTCGGCCCATGGATCGTTACGCTGCTGGCGATCATCATGTTCGGCATGGGCCTGACGCTGTCGATCGAAGACTTTCGCGAAGTGGTAAAGCGCCCCTTCGACGTTGCAATCGGCGTCATCGGGCAGTTCCTGATCATGCCCCTGCTGGCAGTACTGCTGACGCAGATCATCCCGATGTCGCCGGAAGTTGCGGCCGGGGTGATCCTGGTTGGCTGCTGCCCCGGCGGCACCTCATCCAATGTCATGACATACCTGTCGAAGGGTGACATCGCGCTTTCGGTTGCCTGCACCTCCGTCACCACCCTTGCAGCTCCCATCATCACGCCGTTTCTCGTCTGGATGTTTGCAAGTCAGTATCTTCCGGTCGACGGCTGGGCGATGTTCCTGAGCATCGTCAAGGTCGTGCTCGTGCCGCTGGCCCTCGGCGCGCTCCTGCAGAAGCTCCTGCCGGGCGTGGTCAAGGCCGCGATCCCTGCCCTGCCGCTCGTCAGCGTCATCGGCATCGTTCTCATCGTTGCCGCAGTCGTCGGTGCCTCTAAGGCATCGATCGTGCAATCCGGCCTGATGATTTTCGCTGTCGTCGTCCTTCACAACGGGCTCGGTTACATGCTCGGCTTCTTTGCCGCGAAGGCCACGGGGCTTTCGCTTGCCAAGCGCAAGGCCATCGCCATCGAGGTCGGCATGCAGAACTCCGGCCTGGGTGCAGCACTTGCGACGGCCTACTTCTCGCCGCTTGCCGCGGTACCGAGCGCCATCTTCAGCGTCTGGCACAACATTTCCGGCGCCCTGCTGGCAAACTGGTTTGCCGGTCGCACCGAGGATGAGGCGACCCAGCCCTGACAAAACAAACGTGAGGTTGCGGTTTTGCACCTCACGTGCCACCATCCGGCTACCGGAACGACCAGGTGCTTCGGTGCCTGGTTTTTGACGTGATGCATGAGCATTCCTGCGGGAGGGGACTACCGTGACCGTTCTCAATGCCGTCATTGACTTCCTGAACACGATCTTCTGGGGCTACGTCCTCATCTACGGGCTGATCGCGGTCGGCATCTTTTTCACCCTGCGTCTCGGCTTCATCCAGATTCGGCACTTCCCGGAGCTGTTCCGCTCGGTTATGCGCACGCCGCAAAACGACACGAGCGGCATCACGCCGTTCCAGGCGCTCTGCACCAGCCTCGCTTCACGTGTGGGGACGGGCAACCTTGCGGGCGTTGCCGTGGCGCTTTCTTTGGGTGGCCCCGGAGCGCTGTTCTGGATGTGGGTTGTTGCTGCGGTCGGCATGGCGACAGCTTATTCCGAAAGCGCGCTGGCGCAGCTTTACAAGGTCACCGACCACAACGGTCAATATCGCGGCGGACCCGCCTTCTACATTTCGCGTGGCCTCAGGGCACCATGGGCGGGCGTCATCTTCTCGATCTGCCTCATCATCACCTTCGGCCTCGTCTTCAACGCCGTACAGGCGAACTCGATTGCCGATGCGATGCAGGGTGCTTTCGGCGTCGAAAAGCTCTGGGTGGGGGTCGCGCTTGCGATACTGACCGGCATCGTGATCTTCGGCGGAATCCGGCAGATCGCCCAGGTTGCGGAATATGTCGTGCCGTTCATGGCGGTCGCTTATCTCGGAATGGCACTTTACGTGGTTATAGCTAATATCACAGCGGTTCCGGGCGTAATCGCCCTCATCGTCAAGAGCGCCTTCGGCTTCGAACAGGCCGCGGGCGGCGTTGCCGGGGCCATGCTGAACGGCATCAAGCGCGGACTGTTTTCCAACGAAGCCGGCATGGGGTCCGCCCCGAATATTGCCGCGGTAGCGACACCCTCGCCGCACCATCCGTCGAGCCAGGGCTTCGTGCAGGCCCTTGGTGTTTTCATTGACACGCTGCTGATCTGCACCGCGACCGGCATCCTCATCCTGCTCTCCGGCGTCATGACGACCGGTACCGAACTCACGGGAACGCCGCTGACGCAGGAGGCAATGGTCGCGCATATCGGCGAGGCAGGCCGGTATTTTATTGCGGTCGCGATATTCTTCTTCGCATTCACCTCGATCATCGGCAACTACGCCTATTCGGAAAACGCGATGGTGTTCCTGAAACTGGACAACAAGGGCAGCATCGGCGTGCTGCGGGCGCTGGTCCTGTTGATGGTGATCTGGGGCGCCTACACAACGGTTGCAGTCGTGTTCAACCTGGCAGACGCCACGATGGGATTAATGGCGTCCGTCAATCTCGTCGCCATTGTGCTGCTCTCAGGAACTGTTGCCAAGCTGACAAAAGACTATTTTGAACAGCGAAAGACGGGCGAGCCGCGGTTCAATCCTGAAGCCTATCCGGAACTGAAGGGGAAGATTGAACAGGCGATCTGGTCGGAGAAGTAAGCCGCGGCGCCCTTCGAGTACTTCGGCTCAGTCGTAGAGGTAGTACTGCGTCCACTCTTCGCGCGGGATCATCGGACCAATCTTGTATTGGAGCTTGTGCGCATCGAGGTGCCTCGGCCCCGTCTCGCACAGGAAGGACAGGCGGTACCAGTTGCCATGGCTCCGGAGCACCGCGCCCGGCGCCTTGATCAAGTTGTCGCTGACTGTCGGCTCGCTCAGCGAATAGGCGATGACCTTGTCGACCTTGAAGTCCTTGTTCTCCTCGTTGATCCTCATCATGACTTCAGTGTCACAGGTTTGTTCGAGCCGGGTCGCAGGATCAAGTTTCAACAGCTGGCCGTTGAGTTTGTCATCCGTCAATGCCGTAGCGGCCTGTTCTGAACAGGCAATGGCAAGACCCGCGATGACAATGAGTTTTTTAAGCCTCATTGGTCGATCTCCAGATTCTTATGTGAGCTCAGCGTGGAACAAGGGTTCTATGGCCGCGGGGGCGTGACCGTGTCAACCGCGTGAGGGGGTTCCTGGATGCCACCACAGGATTAGAGACCAACAAGCGCCGCAAGCTAGGGCGCCGGTTGACCGGAAACGACAGGAGTGACCGGCAGCCGTCGACGCTTGACGAAACGCTGGATCGGCTTCTCGACCATCTCATAAGCCACAACGCCCACGAAAACTCCTGCGAATGTTCCGGCCGCTGCGATGACCACGGGTGGAACGCCGAGGTGGAGCCCAGCCTTGACCACGACGGCCAGCGCCAGCGTGTGCCAGAGGTAGATCGAGTAGGAGGCGTCGCCGAGATAGGTCAGGATCGGCAGGCTGGGTAGCCACCCTTCTTTCTCCAGCGACAGCACGCCTACCAACAGAAGAGCGGCGAGCGGGCCGCAACTCCACGCGTCGAATCCAAGGCGCAAGATCTCGATGGCCGCGAAGCCACCGATCGCGATAACGATCATCGTCAAACCGATGACTTTGGGTGGGAGCATCCCCTTCAGCCACAGTTGCGCAAGGCAGGCGCCGGCGGCAAACTCAAGGACCAGCGGGTTTGTGTAGAAGCGCACCAGCGGGCTTGGGTCCGCGGCAAAACTACCGACTGCAACCAGGAGGAGCAGAGAGCCTGTGAGCAACGGCAGCTGTTGCCTCGCAGGGGCGAACAGGACTGCGGCAAACACAAGATAGAAGAAGATCTCGTAGTTCAGGGTCCACCCCTGCACCAGAACAGGCCAAAGGTGACCACCGTTTGGGGACGGCACCGGGATAAAGAGAAACGAGCCGACGGCGTGCAGCGGTTCGATGATGAGGTTCGGAAAAAGGCCAACGGCTGCGCCGGCAATCATGATCATCGTGACAAGCCAGTAGCTCGGCGCGATGCGGAGCAACCTGTCGCGCAGGAAAGACAGCGGCTTTACCGGTCGCCGGGCGCTGATCACCATCATGATGAAGCCGCTGACGACGAAGAAGACGTCAACGCCCGCGGCACCGATGTTGAAATGCAGCCCGGTGCGTTCCGCCGCATGGAAAACGACGACGGCGGTTGCCGCGGAGGCGCGCAAATACTGGATGCCGTAGAGCGTCTTCATCGGCTGATTGTTGTGCTGGGCGGTGAGGAAGACATCAGATCACCCAAGGCCGATACGGATCTGTCCGAGTTTTGGTTTTGCGAGTTCGCGTGCGGGAACCGGCTCCTGCTGTCTTTGCCGCAGCGTCAATCGGCCCGCGGCGAAATAGAGCAGGAAGGAGCCAACGTGGTAGGGGTGCATCACATCGATCTCGACAAAGGATCGGACAATCAGCAGGGCGGTCAGGAGGAAGAGGAGAGAGGCACCCGGGCTGCGGTCTAGGACCAGCAGTTGTCGAAAATGGCCCGCCGCAGTGCGCAACAGGACAACGACCAGGAAAAGCGTGCCAATCAGCCCCGTCTCCACCATCGTCTCGATATAGGTGTTGTGGAAATGGAAGCCGCTTCGCGAGGCAATGAAGAAGTCGTCCCAGAGGCGCTCGGCATCCGGAAAACCCGGAACCCAGTAGCCTTGATAGCCTACTCCGACCCAGGGAGAAGCTCCGATCGCCTCGATCCCCTGCTGCCATAGATAGGTGCGGCCGGTCAGTGTCGAGTCCTTGCCGAAGATCCCCAGCACCGCATCCATCCCCCCCACCTGAAGCGCAAAGGCGATGCCACCGATGGCAAAGATCGCGCCGGCTAGAATGAGAAGTCGCCGCTGCCGCGGAGACACCTGGCCGATCATCTGCATGCCGATGCCCAGGCCGATGACCGCGCTGGTGGTTATGACGGAGGTTGCGGATTGTGAGGCCAATAGCGAATAGGCGGAAATGAGGCCAACGCCTCCGGAAAGCGCCAACCAGATGCCACGGGCTCGGAAGACGAAACAGGTCGCGAAAGTGAATAGCACGCCGAGCGACGCATAAAGACCAAGCTGGTTCTTGGACGAGAAGGCACCGACGAAGCTGTAGGTACCGTCAAGCGGATCGTAGTGATAGCTCCCGACCAGCAGCGAATACATCAGCACAACGGCGCAGCCGAGCATGGCGCCGCGCGACAGCGTCTGTGGGGCAAGTACCTGCACCGCAATCAGGGCGCAAACGATGTGGGTCAGGTACTGGATCGACGCGCGTAGCGAGATCGACGGCGCGGCCGACCAAAAGCTTGACAGGAAACAGATCACCGCGAAGGCGAAGATCCAGCCATAGCGGGCGTACGGGCCGAGCACCCTCCTGTAATCCACCAGCACCAGTGGAAACCAGAGCGCGTAATATAGAAGGATGGATACCGGGCCGAACCGGGTGGAATAAGCGAAGACGAAAAGCGACAACGCCACGGCGCCAAGCCCAAAGGCCTGGTTACGATCCGGATCGACGAGTATCGCTTTGGCAATCTTCATGCGCGTCTCACTGCATCAGCAGTTCGGAGGCGACCTTGACCACGTCTCCGGGCTTCACAGGCGTCGTTTCCTCCACCGGCACTTCCTTCGGTCCTTCGCCTTCATCGCGAACCACGACGTATCTGATGGTCGCCTTGGTGGCGTCGAACTTCAGCGCTTCCGCCGATTGCGCCAGCGCCTCGGACATCAACTGCCTGCTGGTGTTGAGTTCCAGCTCCAGCCTTTCGAGTTCCGCCTCGGTGTCTTGCAACTCCTTGGCGCGCTGCGCCTCCCAGTCGTTGCGCAGGTTGATCTCGTCCTGGTTCGCCTTGCTGATGTCCTGCTTGGCGCGCAGCGACGCTGTGTCGATGTCGAGCAGCGTCGATTCCACCTCGGCTGTCCGTTCTTCGATCGAAAGGCGCCGCTGGCTTGTCGCCAGCCCCTGCTCGCTGAGGCGAGAAATCCGCTCGCGGTCCTTCTGGACCATGGCCAGTTGTTCCTTCTGCGTCTCCGCCTTCTGGCCAAGCGACTTCACCTCGCTCTCGAGCAGCTCACGAAGATCCGCGAGCGCCTTCAGCTGCAGTTCGTAACGCTGGCGTCGTGACTTCATCAGCGAGGTTTCGCTCGCCAGCAGCGCCTGCGCATTCGGCACCTTTTCCAGCGCCGCGGGCATGGCGATTTCTTCGGCGCCGTCGACCTCGGCAAGAAGCCTCGCCTTTCGGGCAAGCAGCCGGCCGCGTTCGCTGCCGTAGACGGCGGATTTGCCGCTGGCGTTGATGAAGTCACGGGCAAAGCGCTGGCCGGCGTCGGAGCGGCGAAGACCACCGGCAAGGCTCACCGCCTTGAGCACGGTCATGCCGGGCACATAAGCATATTCTCCGGGCGTCGTGACGTCTCCGGTCAGGTAGACAGGCCGGAACTTGGCGATTTCGACAGAGGCCGACGGCTCGGTTCGAAGAGCGAACTGCGCCTGTAGCCGCTGGCCGATTTCCTTGGCAACCTCCGCCGTCGTCTTGCCGGCCACCTGAAGCTCACCGATGAAGGGTATGGCGATTGCGCCGCCGGGACCAATAGCATAATCGCCACCGATGACGCCCCAGTCCCTGACGGTACCTTCGGCTGCCTTCCACTCAGCGACGCGGATCCTCACCTGATCCATGACGCCGAGATGATAGACGTTATCCTCGGCATGCACCGAGGAAACCGACGTGAGGGCCAATCCGGCAACCATGACACCGATGAAGGCCATGGTTCGACGCGATGCAGGCGTCTTTGTGCGCATCTTGTTTCCTAGCCTCTTATCTTGCGAGACAAGGCGGGATGAGGTCATCTCCGCCGAAGAACCACGGCTCGGGGCGAGCCGTCTTACTGCCTCAGTAGCTTCCGCGTGACAGGCACACGGCGGGGATAGTCTTGGCGATGATCAGGAGGTCCTGAACAAGCGACCAGTTTTGTACGTACTGCGTGTCAAACGCGATGCGGCTCTCGTAGGAGACATCGTTGCGCCCACTGATCTGCCAAAGCCCGGTCAAACCAGGACGGGTGCTGAGATAGTAGATTGCGTCTGCGTCATAGATGTTGAGTTCCTCATCCACCACGGGACGCGGCCCCACAACGCTCATGTCGCCACGCAGGATGTTGATGAGCTGTGGTAGTTCATCCAGGCTCAGCTTGCGCAACACAGCACCAACCGCGGTCACCCGCGGATCATCCCGCAGTTTGCGGGTCTTTCGCCACTCCTCGGCGGCCGATGGATTGGCCTTGAGGTAAGCGCGCAGCACTTCGTCGCCGTTCATCACCATGGTGCGGAACTTGAGGCAATGGAAGTACCGGCCGTTGTGGCCCACCCTGCGGTGCCCATAGAAAATCGAACCTCCGTCCGAAAACTTCACGAGCGCCATGATCAGAAGAAAGATCGGGCTGAATATGATCAACGCTGCCAGCGCAGCGGTGATGTCAAAGCTGCGTTTCGCAACTCCTCCGGTGGCAAGGCTTAAAGAAGCCTCCCCGGCGTCCATGAACGGCAATCCGGCCGAACGTGTCGCTAACTTCATAGAATGACTCCATGCTACGGGTGCGATTGTGTCGGTTGCCTTGCGGCGGTTCGTTCGTGTCAGAGGGAATGATAAGTCTGTGGTCGCAATTTGGTAGGACTGTGAATTTTTCGAAACAGCGCCGGGGTCGCGAATTTTGTGGCATGAAGGCGTGGCCGCGATAGCAGTTGCAAGTGAAACACCCGTCGCCGTCGCGTAGGAACCAAGTCAGGCGTCAGGACAGTTCACTTGAGCTCGTATGAATTGATGCTCGTCTTTCCTCGCAATACGCTGGGAGACTTATGCTCCCTCTCATGTTTAGAGCTATCACGTCTTCGGGCGCTCATGCGAGAAGCACGCTTTACAATCCGCTGCCTGATCTTTGTGCAGTGCAATACATTGTTGCGCCGCGATAGTTGCGGCTACGCCCGCTACACCTTCGAAACAAAAGTTGATCAGGACGTGCCGGATTGGGTCAAACCGGGTCCGCTTCGGCTGCCGGATTGGGCGGAATTGTGGCGCAGATGGGGCATAACATGCGCTCATAGCCTCTCCAGGGCGGCCCCGGATAACGTGAAACTTACCAAAGTTTCATCAGTTGGAGGCATAATCGGCTACTGAACCTGTGTACCTATTGAGCTCGATATGTTTCAATAAGTGGAGAGGAGCCAACAGACGATCCAAGATCTGCGTCTCCGGGAGGACAAATTTATGTATGCGCCGCGCGTTTTTCTTAGCATGATCTGTGTCTTGCTGGTGTTCGCCGTGGCAGCTTACTGGCAAAGCGGCTCCCTCTCGGCCACGTTGCTTGGAACAATTGTCTGCGCAATCCTGCTCCAGGTGGGATACTTTATCGGGATCGTCTATCTGGTTCGCCAGGAGAAGCGGCAACGCCATCACACGGCTGATTCGCCTCTCGCCCAGCGGACGGGAGATGCGCCGGCTGCCGATGATCTCCCGGCCGACATCGCGCGCCATTGAACGGCAAAGATCGCGCTCAAAATAGCCTCCTTCCACATCGAGGTCATGTTCCTAGCTTCTAGTGATGTCGCAAGACATCCTGAGAGAGGGCAGAAATGGCCGAACATGATCCCAATGCAATCTGCGTCATCATCGCTGCGAAGAACGCCGCGTCCACGATAACGACAGCGATCCATTCTGCGCTTGCCCAGCCTGGCGTAGCGGAGGTGGTTGTGGTGGATGATGCTTCAACGGATGAAACGGCCACCGTTGCGGAAGGAGCCAACGATGATCAGAACCGCGTCCGGGTAATCTCGTTGCCAGTCAACCGCGGGCCAGCGGCGGCCCGCAACATCGCGATTGCAAACTCGAGCGCGCCGTTGATTGCGATTCTGGATGCCGACGATTTCTTCTTTCCCGGCCGCTTTGAGGCCATGCTGCAACACCGGGACTGGGATCTGATCGCTGACAATATCGCCTTCACCAGAAACGCACATCCGCCGCGCAGCCCGCAGGCCTTCCAGCCGCGGGCGCGTTCCCTCTCTACGCTTGAATTCATCGAAGGAAATATCAGCCAGCCAGGCGTGCGCCGCGGCGAGATAGGGTTCCTGAAGCCGGTCATGCGTCGAAGCTTCCTGGAAGAACATCAGATCGGCTACAACGAGAACCTTCGACTTGGCGAAGATTACGACCTTTATCTACGCGCGCTGGTGAAGGGGGCGCGCTACACGGTGATCGATCACGTTGGATATGGCGCGGTCGTGCGGACAGATTCGCTAAGCGGCCAGCACAGGACGGAAGACCTGCAGCGTCTCTATCAGATTGATGCCGACATGCGTGCGACACCCGGACTGCCGTCCGACGTTGCCTCCGCGCTTAAGCGCCATGAGCAACACATTCGCGAGCGCTACAATCTGCGCGCTTTCCTCGACAGCAAGAAACGGGGCGGCATGACGGAGGCGCTAGTTTTCGCTATGAAGCATCCATCTGCCATGCCTTCCATTGCAGCAGGGATCCTACGCGACAAGACGCAACGCTACCGCCCGAAGCCGCCAGATGCTGCTCCGGAAACCGGCTTCAGATACTTGATGACCGGCGTTGCCGCGGCTCAAAAATAGTCCCTGCGCACACCATCCAGAACGTCGCGGAAACGGACCTTAAGGGACGCGAGGACATCGTCCCTGCTCAATTGAGGTTCCTGCCGGCTTGCCTGCCACAGCGATAGTATCGAGGGGGCGGCGAGCATCTGCTTGGCCGCTCCACGTAAACCACCTTGCGACGGTCTCTGGCGTGCAAGAACATCCGAATGGGACGCGTCGCTTGAGGCCATCTGCTCGCGTTCAAAGTTGATGCCCCAGAAGCGTGTCTTCTTCGCAACCGCTTCGGCGCGGGTCGACACGGGCACGAAGCGCGGGCGGTACTGGACGCCGACACTGCTGGCCCAGTCGTTCCACTTGAAGTCGTTGATTGATGGGGACGTAGTGACGGCAACCCATGGCACCCGGAATGCATCCGCAAGAATGGCGCCGTGCATGGACTCCGCGACGATCATCTCAGACTGGGCGATGTGGCGGATCACGGCCTTTGCTTCACCGCGCGGATCGAGATACGTGAGGCCTGCGGGTTCGCATACTGACTTCCAGATGCCGAATTCTGCCGACTCCCAGTGCGGCACGAAGGTCTTCTTGTGCACCTTCGGAAGGTTCCGAAACTCTTCCATGTCGCTGATCATCACAGCGGGGTCGACGATCCCCATCTCAGGTGGAAGACCAAGTCGTTCCGCTGTTTTTGGACCGCGGACGCAGCGCACATCCCATTCCCTCCGGTCATTGATGTCGGGCGGGCTACCGTAGCCATATCCGCTGCCAATGACGAGCTTGTGGACGCCGCTCGGCAGAAGCGTGGGGTTCAGCACGGTGCCGACGCCGACGAGCAGCGTCTCCTCGCGCACCTCCCGCAGTCCTGGCAGCAGAGCGTCCCACAGCCAGAGGTTCAGGTCATCGCCGAAATTGCCGTGGTGCGAGGGCCAGTGATACGGCTTCATTGCTGTTCTCCCTGTAATTGGCGGCCACGGGTGAGCTTCCCGGTCCCGAGTTCGACGAGCGTGCGCAGGATTGCCGGGTCGCGCCACGCCCAGCGGGCAAGTAGGCGAACATCTGGCGCGCTACGCCGACGCACCCTGCCCGCCTGGCTCCACAGTGCCTGCTGGCGCGCCGTGTTCTTGTAGCTGGTGATGGAGGCAACATCCTTCGGTCGGCGCGCGAAACGCTTCTGCAGCCTGTCCAGCGCTTCCCATGTGTTGAACTGCTGCTGCAGGAACTGCGGCGACTGGTTGTCGATGCTGTGGAAGATATTGAGCCCCATTCCCCTCGCCGCGCCTGCCTCATCGCACAGAAGGTTGCGGCGCGAGGCGAGGATGCAGTCGCAGAAGAACAGGACGTCTTCGGCGGCCAACCGCAGCGCGGCATCAAACCGGATGGTCTCGAAGAGGTTTCTCCCCAGCACCATGCAGGACAGATGCAGGAAGCTCCAATTCTTCAACATGACGCTGGCGAGGTCGGGCACCTCGATGACAAGCGGGTCGTCGGACAGGCGCTGGCCGCCCTCACGCGCTTCCAGCTCAGCCATCCCGAAATGGTAGTAAAATTCATCGCTCGCCTGCATGGAGGCCCAGTAGCAATCGCCGTCGAAGCGCGTCATGCAGTCATGGGCGTTCTTCAGGTGGTCCGGCAGCCAGACGTCGTCTGAATCGAGGAAGGCAACGAAGCGCGTGGGTGCCGGCACATTGTCGAGCCCGGTGTTGCGCGCGCCGCCGGGCCCTGCATTGGCCTGACGGATGACAGTGATCCGCTTTCGGGCCTCCGGGTCGATTTCCTGCAACTCGGTCTCGGCCGGCAAGGGTGATTCATCATCGACAACCAGAACATCGAAATCCTGGAAGCTTTGGCCAAATACCGACGCCAAGGCGCGGCTCAGAATCCCGGCCTCGCGTTGATAGAACGGGATCACTACTGTGAATGTCGCCATCTTTTCGCCCCTGCTGTCCCTGATGGAATGAAAGTTCGCTGGTGAGAGGCCGTTCCAGGCTCGCGCCGAACAACCCAGCTACAGGATCTGATTTATGGCTCCAGTTCATGGCGTGAAGACGATCACCACAAATGTCGGATGGAGCGTCCTTTCAAAGACAGCCACATTCGGGCTGAAGTTTGTCACGGTGCCTATCCTCGCCCGGTTGCTGTCTCCTGACGAGTTCGGCGTGGTGGCTGTTGCACTGACAGTGGTGCAGTTTCTGGCCATGATCGGCGGCGCCGGACTGACGGCCGCTCTCGTTATGCAACAGGATGCCGACGAGGAGACGGTCCACAGCGTTTTCTGGGCCAATCTGGCCATGGCCGTGCTGATGTCGCTCTGCCTTTACGTCTGGGCTGCACCCCTTGGAAGCGTGATGGGTGCGGTGGAAAGCGCTTCGCTGCTGCAGGTCATGGCCTTGCTGATTCCGATCCAGCTTGCAGGAGATGTCGCCTACACGCTTCTCGCCAAGCGAATGAACTTCAGCAAGGACGCGATGTGGAGCACGATTTCTGAGTCCACCGCCGCGATCATTGCCGTGGGCATGGCCTATCTCGGCTTCGGTGTCTGGGCTCTCGTGACCCAGCTGTTTTCGTCGGCGTTGATACGGCTGGTCGGGCTTTATTCCGCGGCAGGTTACTTTCCCAGGCTCGTGATGCGGCCCCGCAAGCTGAAGCCATTGCTCGCCTTCAGCTCCGGCGTCATGGGGTCGGAGATCGCCAACTTCGCGACATTCCAGTCGCCGATGATCATCATTGCCCGCACGCTCGGCCTCGCAGACGCGGGCGCATATTCTGTCGCGAACCGGTTCGCCAGCATTCCCAACCAGGTGGTGCTGACAGCCGTGATGGGGGTGTTGTTTCCGGCGTTCAGCCTGATGGGAAATGACCGCAAACGCCGTTCGGACGCCTTGATGCTCAGCACCCAGGTGACAACAGTGGTGCTGGCGCCCGCCATGTTCGGACTTTGGGCGGTCGCCGAGCCCGCAATGACGGTAATCTTCGGACCGGGTTGGGCGCACGCGTGGCCGGTGCTCGGCCTGCTTGCCTTGTCGAAGGGCATCATCACCCCGTGCAGCACCTTCATCCCCTACCTGAAGGGAACGGGTCACGGCCGGGCGCTCTTCTGGTCAGCGGTCATCCGAGCGGTCGTGACTACCGCTGCGGTCGCTCTCGCCGCGCACTTTGGCACCTTGGTAGACGCGATGATCGCGCTAAGCATCGTCAACGCCGCCACGCTGCTCGGTTATTCCTGGGCCGTCTTCCGGGTTGACGACATCCCGTTCGCCAGCGGTCTGCTCACCAGCAGCCGCTCGATGATCAACGCGATGATCATGGCCGTCTGCGTGCGCGTCGCTCTGCCGCCTCTGCAGGCCCGGCTCGACAACGATTATCTCGAGTTGGTCGCCGGTGCGGCGATTGGCGTCCTCATCTATGGCGCGCTCCTTCTCGCCACTGAACGGGTCCTGCTGCGCAAGCTGCTTCAACTGGTGCGCACCCGAAGCACTGCTGCCGTTTAGCTGCCCGATTGCCGCCACAATGCAACGTATCGATGCATGATATCGGATAACTACCCGCTGACGTTGCCGCTCATCACCGTAAATGTCGTACCGGTAACGTTTTTGAGAGGAGGCTAACATGCCTTGTGCGACCGGCGGTTGGCGCCGCGTCTCCGGTCCCCTCAGTGGTCCCTCAACCTGACTGACCTTCCGATTTTGCTGCAGTGCCACATTTTTCTCTCATCCGGAGCCGATGGTTTCGGAACGCGGGCGCCAGTCTGCTTTGACTGAACCGGTGGCGAGGGAGGCGCTGCCCAAATAGAGGTGACTCTTTTGGCGGTCGATCAGAACCTTTCTTCCCGCATCAACCTGATGCGCATTCTTCTGATCTGCGGCATCGTGTTTGTGCACGTGCCTTTTGATCCTCAGACGAGCCCGTTCCTCGGCCGGTTCGGGCTGTTCGATTGGCTCAGGGTGTTCCTTGGGGACAGTCTGTTCCGGATCGGCGTTCCCTGCTTGAGCGCCATCTCTGGCTATCTGCTGTTCCGGCGGGGGCTGGCGAACTTCAAGTTCGCGCCCGTTGTGCGGTCCAAGCTCAAGACGGTCCTCTTGCCGTTCCTGCTGTGGAACCTCGGGCTGCTGATGGCCATCCTCCTGATCCAGAAAGTGGGTGTCGGCATCGGTTACTTCCCGGACCTCTGGAACAGCAACGCTGTTGAGATGGCAAACTACTCGGTTGCCCTTCTCGGGTTTCCGATCAACCTGCCGCTCTACTTCCTGCGGGACCTGCTGGTATGCATCCTGCTGTCGCCGGTTCTGGCCGCTCTTGTCGCGCGGGCGCCGTGGGTGACGTGCTGCGGCCTTTTTTTCCTGGCGATCCTGCCTGATGTGACCATCGGTGTGGTGCTCAAGAAGTCGATCCTGTTCAGCTTCACTTTCGGGATTGCGCTGGCAGTCCACGGGATCAACACCAAGGCACTTGATCGTTACGCGCCACTCGGCGTCATTGCGACCTTGCTCGCCGCGGTCGTGCTCGCGTCAGCCCTCTACGCAACCGGTCCTGACTTTCCTTTCTGGCTGGAACTCGCGCGCAACACGCTGTCGATCGTCGGAGCACTGGGTTTCTGGCTGCTGTCAGCCCTGCTCATCCGGACGGCGATCGGACAGAAACTGGCAGGAACGGGAAGCCTGAGCTTCTGGGTCTTCTGTGGCCACTACCCGTTACTCGTCGTCGCGTGGATGGTGTGGAATCGAGCCGCGGGAGATGCCGCGTATCCATTCTTCTACGTGCTGGCGATCCTGGTCACCTTCACAATCCTGATAGCATCGAATGCCATCATCGGCCGATCGCTGCCGACCGCCTACCAGATCCTGACCGGAAGCCGAGGCCGCAGCCAACGCGTTGTCGCCGCTTCCCGTCCTGTTGATGACGCTGACGCCACCGCCCTTGGCGGCGCTGCGTTCAGCCAAGATCGGAGATAAAACATGTCGAAGAACTCCTTTGCCAGGAGCGGCTCAGTGCTGCTCGCCGCAATTGCGCTTGCAGCAAGCGTCTCCGGTTCTCAAGCCGTTGCTCAGGACAAACCTGCCGGAGCCTCTTTTGTCGAGGAGTTCGACAGGCTGGACACGTCCCGCTGGTATGTTTCCGACGGCTGGAGCAATGGCGCTCACCAGAACTGCGCATGGTCGAAGAAACAGGTACGCGTTGACGGCGGTAAGCTTCAGCTCGGCTTCGAGGCTGCCGCGGCCGCTGACAGGAAGTTCGCCTGTGGCGAGATCCAGACGCGCGCCCGATTCGGCCATGGCACCTATGAGGTGCGAATGAAGGCCGCCGAGGGCTCCGGTTTCAACTCAGCCTTCTTCACCTATATCGGTCCGACCGACAAGAAGCCGCACGACGAGATTGACTTTGAGGTACTGGGCAAGAACCCACGCCAGGTGCAGCTGAACCAGTATGTTGGGGCCAAGGGCGGTAACGAAAAACTGGTCGACCTCGACAAGAAGGCCGACGCGGCCTTCAACGACTTTGCTTTCATCTGGGAAGAAGGCCGGTTGCGCTACTTCGTGAATGGCAAGCTCGTCCATGAGGTAACGGACCCCAGGAAAATCCCGTCCAACCCGCAGAAGATTTTCCTGAGCTTCTGGGGTTCCGACACGCTCAAGAACTGGATGGGCGCGTTCTCCTATCAGGGTCCACGCACGATGGAAGTCGAACGCGTTGCCTTCACTGCCCAAGGCGACGACTGCCAGTTCCCGGAATCGGTTGCTTGCAAGCTTGACTGAAGAGTTCGCAGACACAAACAGCAAGGGAAACAGGCATCAATGACAGAGATTCTGTATCTTGCGCATGACCTGAGCGACGCGGCGGTACGCCGACGGGTGCTGATGCTGAAGGCCGGCGGTGCCCGCGTCACCGTCGCCGGCTTCCAGCGCGCGGGCAATGTTCTTGCCGATGACCCGGATGTGCCGATCGTGGTTCTCGGACGGACGGCTGATGCCAAGATGGGCCAGCGGACGGCCGCCGTCCTGAGCGCCTCGCTTGCGCTCAAGCAGAAGCTCGCTCATGTGCGCAAGCCCGAGGTCATCATCGCGCGTAATCTTGAGATGCTGGCCCTTGCAGGACGTGCCTCGCGCTTGTTCGGTGGCGAGATCCCAGTCGCATATGAGTGTCTCGACATCCACCGGCTGCTCCTTGACGAGGGCGCCAAGGGATACACGCTGCGACTGGCCGAAGGGCATTTTGGCCGCAACGCCAGCCTTCTTTTGACAAGCTCTCCGGCATTCATCGAGAACTATTTCAAGCTGCGTTCGCGGCTGGATCTTCCGGCGCTGCTTGTTGAGAACAAGGTACTGGACATCGACGGCGACCTCGCAACGGCATGGCGTCGACCGCCGGCTCCGGCTGTTGGGCAGCCGTGGCGGATTGGCTGGTTCGGAGCGCTTCGTTGCCGCAAATCCCTGCAGATCTTGACCGACCTCGCGGCGCGGCTGGAAGGGCGCGTCGAAATCGTGTTGCGAGGCCGGCCCGCCTATAGCGAATTTGATGACTTCGACGAACAGGTCAGGCAGGCGCCGCATGTCGAGTTCCATGGGCCTTACCGCAATCCGGAGGATCTCGGCGGCATCTACGGGGACATCCACTTCGCCTGGGCGATCGACTTTTTCGAAGAGGGCCTGAACTCGCAATGGCTGCTCCCGAACCGGCTCTATGAAAGCTCGCTCTACGGGGCGGTGCCGATCGCTTTGGCTTCCACCGAAACGGGCCGTTTTCTCCAACGTAGATCGGTGGGCCTGGCACTTGAAGCTGCGACGTCGGACCAATTGGTCAACCTGTTCAACGGGATGGATCGCGAGCGCTACAACGATCTCGTCGGCACCATCGCGGCTAGCGACAGGAAATCCTGGATCACGGGGCCAGAGGAATGTCGTGCACTGGTGCGGCACCTGGTAGATCTTCCGCGTCATGCTGACGCGAAAGTCCTCTCCCTCTCATCCCCCCTGCACTCCGGAGGCACGTCATGATGACGGATACGAACACCAGTCAGGCGGCAGCACTGATCGTGATCCCCTGCCTCAACGAGGAGGCGAACATCGAGCGGCTGTTACGCCAACTCGCCCAGGCACGCGGCGATCAGAGCATGCCGATCGTTGTGGTCGATGGTGGCAGCACCGACAGCACCCGCGGCATCGTTCAGGCACTGAGAGCGGAGGTTCCAGCGCTCTACCTCCTCGACAATCCGAAGCGGCTGCAGGCGCCAGGGATCAATCTTGCGGTCGAACGGTTCGGTGACGATTGTGAATTTCTCATCCGGATCGATGCCCACGGCGACTATCCGTCAGACTATTGCCGGGTTCTGTTGCGAGAAGCGGTCGATCGACAGGCTGACTCCGTTGTCGTCGGCATGAAGACCGTCGGGTTCGGCTTTTTCCAGAAGGCAACCGCGGTTGCCCAGAACTCAAAACTCGGGAACGGTGGATCTAAGCATCGCGACGGCGGCGGCGGCCAGTGGGTCGATCATGGCCACCATGCACTGATGCGGATCGCTGCCTTCCGCGCCGTCGGCGGTTATGACGAGAGCTTCAGCCACAACGAAGATGCTGAACTCGATCACCGCCTGCGTAATGCGGGCTTCCGCATCTGGATGACCAGCGAGACATTCATGACCTACTATCCACGTTCCTCCGCGTGGTCCCTTTATCGCCAGTATTTCGGTTACGGCCGAGGGCGGGCGCGGAACATGATGAAGCACCGGATGCTGCCCAAGCTGCGCCAGGCGCTTCCCTTGGCCGTGGTTCCGGTCTTTGCCGGGGCGCTTCTCGCGTTCCTGTACTGGATTGTCGCGGTTCCCTTCATCCTTTGGGCCGGCCTCTGCGTTGCCTATGGTTTCTGGATCGCCGTTTCGCAGAAAAACCCCTACGGGCCGGCCGCGGCCGTGTCGGCGATGATCATGCACTTTGCCTGGTCGGCCGGGTTCTGGGCGGAACTGCTGACACCTCGAAAACGGAGGGCCTTGCAGTGACCCATCCCCGACAAACTCGGATGTCCATCGACATCGCCGTGTGCACCTACCGCCGCCCGGCGCTGCGCAAGACGCTGTCCTCGCTTTTCGCGCTGCAGGTTCCGGAGGAGTTCGAAGTGCGGATCATCGTGGCAGACAATGATGCAGAGCCAAGCGCACAGGCGCTGGTCCACGAGATGCGGGTCACCTCGCCGTTTGAGATCGAGTATGTGCATTGCCCCAAATCGAACATCTCGATTGCGCGCAACGCTTGTCTTGATGCCAGCAAGGGCGATTACCTCGCTTTCGTCGATGATGACGAAGTGGCATCCCCGGAATGGCTGCAGGAACTGGTCGAAACAATACGCGCAACCGGCGCCGATGCCGTCCTTGGACCTGTCCGCGCGATCTATGACGATGACGCGCCGGGATGGATGCGACGCGGTGACGTGCACTCCACCTTGCCCGTTTGGGTCTCCGGCGCCATCAGGACCGGATATACCTGCAACGTGATCCTCGACATGCGCTCACCCCATGTCGCTGGTCGGCGCTTTGACTTAAGTCTCGGGCAAAGCGGCGGCGAGGATACGCAGTTCTTCTCGGCGATGACCGAGAAGGGCGGCCGGATCGAGTTTGCGCCCACAGCCCTCGTCACGGAACCGGTCCCTGACGGCCGCGCCAGCCTTTCCTGGCTCTGCAAGCGTCGCTTCCGGTCCGGACAGACGCATGGGCGGATCCTGGCAAGCAAATACGCGAGCAACAGTCGGCTCCTGCAGGTCGGCCTCGCTGCGGCAAAGGCCAGCTACTGCATGCTGGCCGCACTACTGACGGCCGCGGCCACGGTTCGCCGCAATCAATTCATCCTGCGCGGCGTGCTCCATGCCGGTGTCGTTTCGGGCCTCGTCGGAATGCAGGAAATTCGTCAATACGGATTGGTGGAAATATCATGAGTGAGCCGTCACAACAGCCGGACGTCAGCTTCGTCATCGCTGCTTACAATGCTGAGGATACCCTCGCTCCCGCGATACAGAGCGCGCTGGAGCAGGAGTCGGTTTCCGTGGAGGTTGTTGTGGTCGATGACTGCTCCACGGATAGCACCTTAGAGATTGTCCGTTCGTTCGACGATCCACGGATCACGGTTATCCACCAATCGGAGAATGGCGGGCCGGGCAAGGCGCGCAACACAGGAATTGCCGCAGCAACTGGTCACTGGATCGCGGTTCTGGATTCAGACGACACGGTTCTCCCGGAGCGGACCGCGGCAATGATTGCACGTGCCGAGGACATGGGTGCCGAAGTGGTCGTCGACAACCTCGAGATCGTACCCATGGAGGGCTCGCCGACCTACCGGATGTTCGACGCTGGCGAACTGGCGAAGCGGAAGACCATTTCGCTTGCGGACTACATCGGCTCGAACGTGATCTTCAGCGAGACCTTCAACTTCGGCTACATGAAGCCGATGTTTTCGCGCGCATTCCTTATCGAGCACGGCCTCGGCTACGGCGAAGACCTGCGCATCGGTGAGGACTACATCATGATGGCATCGGCTCTGGCGAGCGGTGCTTTGTGCGCCATCGAACCGTCCGCCGGTTATGTCTACCATTTGCGGCAAGACTCCATCTCGCGGGTCCTGAATCTCGGCCATGTCGATGACATGCTGAGGGCCGACCAGGCCTTCAATGGACGTTTCCCGCTGACGGGCAGCGCGCTTGCGGCACAGTTGCGCCGCACCCGCAGTCTCCTTGATGCCCGGGCCTTCCTGAAGCTTGTTGATGCGATCAAGACGCGCTCACCCGGCGCGGCCATCGGAACGGCAATCGCAAATCCTTCGGCGCTACGTCACCTGCGCATGCCGATTACAAAACGGGTTCAACGCGTTTTTGCGCGCTGGTCGGTCAATCGCAACAAGCCGAAGCCCCCGAAGCGCATGCAGGAAGCGGGTTGATCCGCCGCGGCGCCCGTTGTCGTGGCGGCCGCCAACAAGTTCATGGCGATCCGGCTGGAGAACTGCACCGGGCCGCAGAAACAAATGGCGCACCAGCGCCGAACCTGAGGTAGCCGCATGGACCAGATGAACTTTCGATCGCGGTCGATGTTTCGAAACAGCGAGCCAAACAGCGACGGCTTCATTGACCTGGACAAACTCTGGTCTGCCGTCGTGCGTCGGCTGGGCATCATTATCGCCTGCGTGCTTGTCTCGATGGTGCTGGCGGCGATCTACCTGTTTGCGGCAACGCCGACCTACACCGCCGCGACGCAGATCCTCATCGACGACAACCTCTCGCGCTACGCGGAGGAGCAGGAAGAGATCAAGAGCGCGCAGCAGATCGACAACCGCATGTCGAGCGCGGTTGAAATCCTGAAGTCGAAGGCGCTCGCCCTGCGCGTCGTGGATGAGGCGCAACTGGCGGACAATCCGCTGGTCACCGATCCCCCGCGCTCGCCGGTCGATTTTCTCAAGAGCACGGTCAAGAGCGTTGTTTTCGCCCTGACCCCAGCATCGACCCCAGCATCAGAAGACGCTGTGCGGAATGGCCGACGGGAGAAGGCTGCGGCGGTGCTTCAGCAGTCGCTGACCGTCAACAGGATCGGCCGCAGTTCGGTCATCGCGCTTGCCGTCGGCTCGCCGGATCCGGTCCTCTCCACCAAGATCGCCAAGACCTATGCCGATGCCTATATCGAGGAACAGTTGAACGCCAACTTCGACGCGAGCGAGAAAGCATCTGTCTGGCTGCAAGAGCGGCTCAACGACCTGAACAAGCGTTCGCAGGAAGCCTCACTTGCCGTCGAGAAATACAAGCGCGAGCATGGCCTCGTTTCTCCACGCGGCGAACTGCTTTCGTCCCAGCAACTGTCGGATCTCAACAGCCAGTTGATCGTCGCGCAGGCGGATGCCGCGACCGCCTCCGCACGCTACCAACAATACAAGGCGATCATCGACAAGGGTCCCGAAGCAGCGGTGAACAACGCCGTCGTATCCACTCGCGAAACCGATAATTCCATCCTCCAGGACCTAAGGAAGCGCTACCTCACCGCCAACGAACGCGAGCAGGCGATTGTCCAGCAGTTTGGCGCCGATCACCCGCAGGCCGTTGCGCTTGCCTCCGAAAAGGGGGACCTGTCACAGCAGATCTATCGAGAGCTGGAGCAACTGACCGGCGGCTTCCGAAACGAGTTCGAGGTGGCGAGCTCGCGCGAGAAGTCGCTGCGGGAGAGTATCGAAAAGGTTGCCGGCACCAATTCCGAGGCCAATGTCTCGCTGGTGCAACTGGCCGAACTTGAACAGAAGGCGGCAGCGCTGAAGACACTCTACCAGTCTTATCTCACCCGGTTCGAGCAGGCATCGCAGCAGCAGTCCTTCCCAATCGCCAAAGCGCGGGTGATCTCCGAAGCAGGCGTTCCCACCGCTCCGTCCAGCCCCAGGAAAACCCTGACCATGGCACTATCCGTCGTGCTGGGGCTGATGGCCGGCGGCGTCTTCGCTGGTTTCCTCGAGATGCGTGAACGCTTCTTCCGCACCGGTGACGAGATCCAGGATAAGCTGGGGCTGCGGTTCCTTGGCTACCTTCCGCATATCACCGGCAAGAAGCTCGGCGCAGAACCGCCTGCCGCCGAGGAGCCGAAGCCACCATCGGATGGGGCACCGATCGATTTCCGGCAAATGATGCGCTACGCCGTCGATGCCCCACGCTCGAGCTTCGCCGAAACGCTGCGCAACGCGCGCCTCGCCTGTGATGTGCTGCTGCAAGGCAAGAGCCCGCGGGTGATCGGTGTTGTCTCCTGCTTGCCGGGCGAAGGCAAATCGACTGTTGCGGCGAATTTCGCCGGCATCCTTTCGGGGGCCGGTGTGCGTACCCTGGTGGTCGATGCAGACCTTCGCAATCCAGGCCTCACCAAGATGCTTTCAGCCGAGCCACAGACGGGGCTGGTTGAAGTCGTTCTCGGCGAAGTCGACTGGATGCAGGCTGTTCGCGTAGACCGACGTTCCAAGCTCGCCATCATGCCGATCGCCGGTTATGCGAGGAAGCTCGCCCATACCAGCGAACTGCTTTCATCGCCGGGAATGTCGCGGTTCCTCGACAGCGCAGGGGAAAAGTTTGACGTCATCGTTGTTGACCTCGCACCGCTGGTGCCGGTGATCGATGCCAAGGCGCTGGAGTCGCAAATCGATGGCTTCATCTTCGTCACCCAGTGGGGTGTGACGCCGAAGAAGACGGTCCAGAACGTTCTGTCGGCCGAACCGCAGATCGCCTCAAAGCTGATCGGCGCGATCCTCAACAACACCGACATGTCCCAACTGTCGCGTTATGCGGACCCGGGAACACCAGAGCGGTTCCGCGATCGGTACATGTCGTATTACGAAGCCTGAAAAAGAGAAGGCGGGACAATGCCCGCCTACTCAAGCTCACCTAAGTTTTAGTCTCAGAACTCTTCCCAGCTCTCGTTGCTAACCGCGACTGCAGCATTACCCTTGCTGGTAAAGGCGCGCGCGATCTTGTTGACCATGCCACGTGCCGGCGAAGAGACCGGGGCGGCGGCAGGGCTGGCAA
>Ga0065721_10048978_pt1 | contig 54426 bp, 54 predicted proteins | sample Mesricmetagenome_FD_59108 | JGI IMG/M metagenome (GOLD analysis project Ga0065721, IMG submission 59108) | Mesophilic microbial community from rice straw/compost enrichment Sample: eDNA_1 v2 (version 2) | ecosystem: Engineered > Solid waste > Grass > Composting > Bioreactor | place: USA: Davis... | reverse complement strand
TCCACATGATTACCAAAAATAATATAACATAACCTTACAGCCTCTGGCAACCACAACTTTCCTGACCTGCCGCCGCCGCCCTTAGAACAGACTAAGCTGATTCGATTCCGGCAGCCCCCGGAACGCGCCGAGTCCGGACAGCAGCTCGACGATCGTTTTACTTGCCCGCGACCGCTGCTGGAAGTCCTCGATCGACAGGAAGTCCCCGTCTTCGCGCGAAGCGGCGATGTTGCGCGCCGCGTTCTCCCCGACGCCGGGGATGGCGCCGAACGGCGGAATCAGGCTGTCTCCGTCGACGATGAAGCGGGTCGCTTCCGAGCGGTACAGATCGACGGTTTTGAACTTGAAGCCCCGCGCCGTCATTTCCAGTCCCATCTCGAGAATGGAGATCATGTTCTTCTCCTTCGTCGTCGCCTGGAAGCCTTTCTCCTCGATCTCAAGCAGCATCTTCAAAATCGCGTCGTAACCTTGGCAGAACAGCTCGACGTCGAAGTCTCCGGCGCGCACCGAGAAGTAAGTCGCATAATATTGGATCGGATAATACAATTTAAAATAGGCCGTTCTTACCGCGGAAATGACGTACGCGGCGGCGTGCGCTTTCGGGAACATGTACTCGATGCGCAGGCAGGAATCGATGTACCATTGCGGCACTTTGCAGCGCTTCATCTCCTCGATCCACTCCGGAGTGAGCCCCTTGCCCTTACGCACGCTCTCCGTGATCTTGAACGCGAGCGACGCGTCCATGCCCGCCTTGTAAATCAAGAAAAGCATAATGTCGTCCCGACAACCGATAACCGTCTTGATCGTACACGTGTTGTTCTTGATCAGCTCCTGGGCGTTGCCCAGCCATACGCCCGTTCCGTGGGACAATCCCGAAATCTGCAGCAGATCGGCGAACGAAGACGGTCTCGTCTCCTCGAGCATCTGTCGCACGAACCGCGTCCCCATCTCCGGCACCCCGAACGTCGCCACCGGAGAACGAATCTGCTGCGGCGTGACGCCGAGCGCTTCGACGGAGTTGAACAGGCTCATGACCTTCGGATCGTTCATCGGAATCGTCGTCGGATCGACGCCGGTCAAATCCTGCAGCATCCGCATCATCGTCGGATCATCGTGTCCCAGAATATCGAGCTTGAGCAAGTTCGCGTCGAAGGCGTGGTAATCGAAGTGCGTCGTTTTCCACTCCGCGCTCGTATCGTCGGCCGGATACTGGACCGGCGTAATGTCTTCCACTTCCATATAGTCCGGTACGACGACGATGCCGCCCGGGTGCTGCCCGGTGCTTCGCTTGACGCCCGTACAGCCGGCGGCCAGACGTCCCACTTCCGCGCCCCGCCACGACTTGCCGTGCTCTTCCTCGTATTTCTTCGTGAACCCGTACGCGGTTTTCTCGGCAACCGTGCCGATCGTTCCGGCGCGAAAAACGCTTTTCTCGCCGAACATGACCTTCGTGTAATTGTGCGCGTTAGGCTGGTATTCGCCCGAGAAGTTCAAATCGATATCGGGAACTTTGTCCCCTTTGAATCCAAGGAACGTCTCGAACGGAATGTCCTGCCCTTCCCCGCGCATCATCGTGCCGCAATTCGGGCACGTCTTGTCCGGCAAGTCGAAGCCGCTCGGCACGCTGCCGTCGAGAAACCATTCGCTGTGCTTGCACTCCGGATTGCTGCACAGATAGTGCGCCGGAAGCGGGTTAACCTCGGATATGCCGAGGAACGTAGCGACGATCGACGATCCGACGGATCCCCGCGAGCCGACGAGATAGCCGTCCTCGTTTGACTTTTTGACGAGCCGCGCCGAAATCAGGTAGTTGGCCGAGAAGCCGTACTTGATAATCGGCACGAGCTCTTTCTCCAACCGGGCCGTCACCACTTCGGGCAGCTCGTCCCCGTACATCGTGCGCGCCGTCGCGTAGCACGTATTGCGAATTTCGTCGTCCGCGCCCTCGATAATCGGCGTGAACAGCTCGTCCGGAAACAGCTTGATCTCCTCGAACCGGTCGGCCAGCTCGGACGTGTTGGTGACGACGACTTCGTAAGCCTTCTGTTCCCCGAGAAACTTGAACGCCTCCAGCATCTCCGTCGTCGTGCGGAAGTGCGCGTCCGGCTTGCGCTGGTCCTTAAGCGGGCTGAACCCGGTTATCCCGTGGATTGTGATGTCCCGGAAAATTTTGTCCCGCGGCTGCAAGTAGTGGACGTTGCCCGTCGCGATGACCGGCTTCGTCAGCTTCTCCCCGAGACGGACGATGCGGCGCAGCGCCTCTTCCAGAGAAGCTCTGCTGGAGACGAGCCCTTTCTCGAGCAGATGCATATAGAAGTCGATCGGCTGGATTTCCAGCACGTCGTAGAACGCCGCGACTTCCTCCGCCTCCTCGATCGATTTGTTCAGCACCGTCTCGAACAGTTCGCCCTTCTCGCATCCCGAGATGACGAGCAGCCCTTCGCGATACTCGATCAGCTTGCTCTTCGGAATACAGGCCACGCGGTGAAAATACTCGGTATGAGACATGGAAATGAGCTTGTATAAGTTCTTCTTGCCGACCGCGTTCAGCGCGTAAATGCCGCAATGGAACGGACGGGTCGTCTTCCAGCCGTTCTCGTTAAGGTCGTTGAGCCGGTGCAGCTCGTTCACTCCGCGGGTCAGCAAATCCTTCAGCAAGCCGTTCAGAATGCCGCCCAGCGCAACCGTATCGTCAATCGCGCGGTGGTGGTTTTCAAGCGACACCTTGTAGAGCGAAGCGAGCGTGTTGAGCCGGTGATTTTTCATCGTCGGGTGAAGGTATCGGGCGACCTCGAGCGTGTCCAGCGCCGGATTGGGCAGCGTCGGCAAGCCGAATTGCTTGCACGAATGCTGGATGAAGCCCATATCGAAGCGTGCATTGTGCGCGACAAGCACCGCATCCCCGACGAACGCAATGAATTCCTTCAGCTTCGGCTCCAGCTCCGGCGCGTCCCGGACCATGTCGTCCGTAATGTTCGTCAGCTGCTGGATGTTATACGGAATCGGCTCGTGCGGATTGATGAACGTCTCGAACCGGCCGATCTCCTGGCCGTTCTTCATCTTGACGCCGGCAAGCTCGATAATCTTGTTGTCGGTAACCGAGAGACCGGTCGTCTCGATGTCGAATACGACGTACTCCGCGTCTTCCAGCGTCTGCTCCCGCGGTTGGATGACCATGCCGACCGAGTCGTTGACGACGTTCGCTTCCACGCCGTACATCACCTTAATGCCGTGCTTCTTGCCGGCCTTCGCCGCGTCGGGGTAACATTGCACGTTGCCGTGATCGGTTACCGCAATCGCCTTATGCCCCCACTTGGCCGCCGTTTTGATATAGACGTCGACGGGCGTCACCGCGTCCATCGTGCTCATCGTCGTATGCAGATGGAACTCGACGCGCTTCTCCTCGGCCGTATCCTTCGGCTCCGGCGGTGCGGGAACTTCGCGAATATCGTTCGGGAACATGACGAGCTCGGGGGGATTAAGGAAGCGGTCGTATTCGACTTTCCCCCTCATCTTCACCCATTTGCCGTTGGCCAGCAAGCCTAGCATCTTGATGTCCTCTTTATTTTTGCCGAAAATCTTGATCGACAGCGAGTCCGTAAAATCGGTAATCGAACACGTGAACAGCGTGCTGCCCGTCCGCAGCTCCTTCGTCTCGAGGCCGAAGATGACGCCTTGCACGGTCACCTTCTTCTCTTCCTCGCGAATTTCCTGGATCGGAACCGGGGGCTCCTTGATCTCGTAGCCGTGCTGGAGCACTTGCGGCGCTTCGCCTTCCTCGACCGCCGGCGCTTCTTCCCGGGCGCTCGCCATAAGCTGTTCGATCGCGGCGCGGTTCTCCTCCTCGATCTTCTGCGTAAATTCCGTATACGTATCGGGACTCGGCTCCCCGACCGTCATTTTCACGCGAAACGTCCGAAGAAACCGCCGCTCGAAAAACTTGACCGTGTAAACGTCGATCTCCTTCTTCCGGGCCAGCCCGAGATTCGTCTCGTTCATCAGCTCGATCGTCAGGACGTCTCCGTCCACCCCCACGTTCGCCTTCGCGAGCCATCCGTTGACGGACGCGACCTCCCTCTGCATCCGTTCCACGAAAGCCTGCCAATATTCCTTGACGATGCTGTCCGTGGCGACTTCCGGCCGGTAATTCAGAACGATGTCGACGTCCGCGATATGTCCGAGCTTCGCCTTGACCCGCTCCAACAAACCTATGTAAATGTTTCTCGGAAGCAATGCGTCCTTGCCGATCGTAATCGTCCATCGTTTGCGGGACCGGCTGATTTCCACCTTCTCGATATACCCGTCCCGAAAATGCTGCCCCAGCCACTCGGTCGGGAGCTCCGCCTGCTGCAGCAGCACTTCGAATCGCTTGCGCCTATCATCCGTCGGCTGCATCCTACGTTCCTCTCCTTGCCTATCGCCTGAAATATAAAAGCTTCCGTGAAAAAGGCCGACGCGGGAAACCCGCGCCCGGACACCGTCTTCCATCAGAAGCTGACGTTGCGCTTTCTATTTATTTTACTAGAAGGCTACCGAACGGGCAACCCACATCCTGTCGAAACTATCCGAAGGTAAAGAGCAATCGATTGGAAAAAGAGGGACATCTATCTCCTGGAGAGCGAAGCGCCAGCCTCTTGCGGTCATGAAATCACCCCTCCACGGGTTTGACAATTCGGATTTCATGACCGCAACAGCTGCGGAAGGAGATAGATGTCCCGGAAACCTCAATCGGACTATAGCAATACCTTCATATGCCGATCAGTACGCCCGGGCGAACACGACGGTATGCGCGGCAGCGTCGCCGCACACCAGACACTTGCTCTTCTTCTCGGCAGGCTCGAACGGAATGTTCCGGCTCGTGGCGCCGGTCTCTTCCTTCACCTGCTTCTCGCAAGCTTCGGAACCGCACCAGCCGGCCAAGGCGAAGCCGCGTTTCTCTTCCATCGCCGCCTTGTACTCGTCGAGCGTATCCACGGAGAAGAAGTTCTCCTCGCGGAAAGCGCGGGCGCGCTCGTACATGTCGGCGTGGATCTGCTCCAGCAGCGCCTGAACTTCGGCGACCAGGTTGTCCAGCGGAACGGACTTCTTCTCCCCCGTGACGCGGGAGACGAGCACGCACTGGCCGTTCTCCAGATCGCGGGGTCCGAGCTCCAGACGGATCGGGATGCCGCGCATCTCGTATTCGTTGAACTTCCAGCCCGGCGAGACGTCGGCGCGATCGTCCACGCGCACGCGAATTCCCGCCGCTTTCAACTGGGCGTACAGCTCGTCCGTCTTGCCGATGACGACTTCGCGCGTCTTCGGCGGGCCGATCGGAATCATCACGACCTGCGTCGACGCCACCTTCGGCGGCAGCACGAGGCCGCGATCGTCGCCGTGCACCATGATCAGCGCGCCGATCAGACGCGTGCTGACTCCCCAAGAGGTCGTATGGCAATATTGCTGCGTATTCTCGCGGTCCAAATACTTGATGTCGAAAGCAACGGCGAACTTCGTGCCGAGGTAATGCGACGTTCCAGCTTGTACGGCTCGTCCGTCCTTCATCATCGCTTCGATCGAATACGTGTCGACCGCTCCGGCGAACCGCTCCGACGGCGTCTTCTCGCCTTTAATGACCGGAATCGCCAGTACGTTCTCCACGAAATCGGTGTACACGTCGAGCATCTGCATCGTCTCTCTGCGCGCGTCCGCTTCGTCCTCGTGCGCCGTATGGCCTTCCTGCCACAGAAACTCGCTCGTCCGCAAGAACGGCAGCGTTCTTTTCTCCCAGCGCACGACGTTCGCCCACTGGTTGATCAGCAGCGGCAGATCGCGGTACGAATTGATCCACTTCGCGTACATATGGCCGAACATCGTCTCCGACGTCGGACGGATCGCCAGCTTCTCTTCAAGCTGCTCGCCGCCGGCTTCGGTCACGAAGGGCAGCTCGGGGTTAAACCCTTCGACGTGCTCCTTCTCCTTGGTGAAGAAGCTTTCCGGGATGAACAGCGGGAAGTAGGCGTTGCGGTGGCCCGTCTCCTTGAACCGTCTGTCCAGCTCCCGCTGCATGTTCTCCCACAGCTCGTAGCCATCCGGGCGGAACACGATGCAGCCGCGCACCGGCGAATAGTCCATCAGCTCCGCTTTTTTAATGACATCGATGTACCAGCGGGAGAAATCCTCGCCCTGCGGCGTAATCTCCGTTACGAATCCTTTATCCTTCGACATGACGCTCCTCCAACTCCAGCATACGGCTTAATTTCTGACCAAACCTACAATATCGTTATACGTCACTACGATCATCAGCAGCATCAGCATGGCGAACCCGACGAGATGCACCATGCTCTCCCGGTTCGGATCGACCGGCTTGCCGCGGACCGCCTCCAGCCCGAGGAACAGCAGACGGCTTCCGTCCAGCGCCGGAATCGGCAGCAGATTGAAGATGCCCAAGTACAGGCTGAGAATGCCCGCCCACAGCGTCAATTGCGCCACGCCCTGCTGCGCGATCTCCACCGTCACCTGCGTCGTCTTGACCGGACCTCCGACGTCGTCCAAGTTGAAGTCCCGAATGAGCTTCTGGAAGCCCTCGAAGATCCGCTTCGTCATCTCGACCATCGTCTCTCCGGAGAAACGGATCGTCTCCAGCGCGCCCGGCGCGCGCATCTCTCCGATCGGATAGATGCCGATCTTGCCCGTCTCCGAGTCGGGAGTCACCTTGATCGGCAGCTCCACGCCGTCCCGGTCGACGACGATCTGCAGCGGTTTGCCCGCCGAGGCGCTGATCTTCTCCACCATCGCGTTCAGGTCGCCTCCGATCGGCTCCCCGTTGATCGACTTGACCCAGTCGCCCTTCTCGATGCCCGACTGTTCGGCCGGAGCGTCCTCCACGACTCTCGAGATGAACACTTTCGAAGAGTTCTCGAGCGGAACCCCCTGCATCACCAGATACAGCGCGAACAGCACGAATGCCAGCACGAAGTTCATGACCGGACCGGCGAAAATCGAAAGCGCCCGCTGCCCGACCGTCTTATGCCCGAATTGGCGGTCGATCGGCGCGATTTGCGTCTCCCGGCCTTTGGCGATAATCTGCGCCTGGGGATGCACGGAATACCGTTCGATGTCGCCGTCGATATCGAGCGTGACGAACAGGCCCTTCTCCAGGTCGAGCGACTTCACTTCCCCGCGCATGACGTCCGACCGTTCGTCCAGACGGTCCAAGTAGATGCGCGTGACTTTGTCGTCCTTCACGCGGAGCGCCACCGTCTGTCCCGGCTGCACCTCGACGATCTCCGGGTCCTCTCCGGCCATCCGGACGAAGCCGCCGATCGGCAGCAGCCTCAGCGTATAGCGCGTCTCGCCCTTCTTGACCGAGAACAGCTTCGGTCCGAAGCCGATCGCGAACTCGCGCACGAGAATGCCCGCCCTGCGGGCAAAATAGTAGTGACCCCATTCATGCAAGGAAACGAGCAAGAAAAACATCAATATCGTCAGCAGCGCAACCTGTAAATTTCCCATCTGTCCAACCCCTTTGCGATTCGAAAGCAACCGTCCGGGCTTGCCGCCCCGGCTCGGCTGATCTTAGATTAACATTATTGCCCGAGCCGTTACAAGCGAGCCCGCAGGGGTTAACCGGCCGATTCCGCCTCGCGGCGCGCCCACGCGTCCGCCTCGAGAATCGCCTCCAGGCTCGGAGACGGGACCGCCTCGTGCTTGGCGAGCGCGCGCTCGATCGTATCCTCGATCGCGAGGAAAGGGATTTCGCCCTTCAGGAACCGCGCGACGGCCACCTCGTTCGCCGCGTTGAACACGGTCGTGGCCGTGCCTCCGGCTCGCCCCGCCTCGTAAGCGAGGCGCAAGCAAGGGTACCGCTCGAAGCTCATCGGCCTGAAGTGCAGCGTTCCCTGCTTCAGCAGATCGAGTGGGGAAGCCGGTGAGACGACGCGATCGGGATACGTAAGCGCGTATTGAATCGGCACGCGCATGTCGGGATTGCCGAGCTGCGCCATCACGCTCGTATCGACGAACTCGACCATCGAATGAACGATGCTCTCCGGATGCAGCACGACGTCGATCTGATCGTACGGCAAGCCGAACAGCCAGTGCGCTTCGATCACTTCCAACCCTTTGTTCGCCATCGTCGCCGAATCGATCGTCACCTTGGCGCCCATGCTCCAGTTCGGATGCTTCAGGGCGTCTTCCACCGTCACGTGTTTGAGCTGCTCTCTCCCGAGATCCCGGAAGCTTCCCCCGGAAGCGGTCAGCATCAGCCGCTTGATCGCCTTCGCAGGCTCTCCGTTTAAGCATTGGAAGATCGCCGAATGCTCGCTGTCCACAGGCAGGATGGAGACGCCCTTCTCCTTGGCGCGGCTCATGACGAGATGCCCGGCCGTCACGAGCGACTCCTTGTTCGCGAGGCCGATGTCGGCTCCCGCCTCGATCGCCGCCAGCGTCGAAGTGAGGCCCAGGCTGCCGACGAGCGCGCAGACGACGTAATTCGCTCCCGATTCGCCGGCGATCTGCCGCAAGCCCTGTTCCCCGTGCACGACCTTAACGTCGGAAGGCGCTTCCGCTCTTACCCGCGCGGCCAGCTCCTCAGTGCCGGCCGACACCCATTTCGGCTTGAAGCGCCGCACTTGCTCGAGCAGCAAGCCGATGTTGGCTCCAGCAGCGAGACCTACGACCTCGTAGTCTTCCGGACGCCGCGAGATCACGTCGAGCGTCTGGGTGCCGATCGATCCCGTGCTGCCGAGAACGGCTATTTTTTTCATAGTCAACCTCCGCTGTCCACTCTATGTTTATGTAACCAATCGCCGGATTATCCTGCCAGCAGCCCAATCAAATGGACGAGCGGAAACACGATCAGCCAGCTGTCCGTTCTGTCCAGCACGCCTCCGTGTCCCGGCAGCAGTTGCCCGGAATCCTTCACGCCGCGGAACCGCTTGTACGCGGACTGCACGAGATCGCCCAACTGTCCGGCGACCGCCGCCGTCAATCCGATCAGCGCCGCCCGGCCGTATCCGAGCCATTCCGGCTGCGCGTAAGCGAAGATCAAGCCGACCAGCACCGCGATCGCCAGGCCGCCGAGCGCCCCTTCGATCGTCTTGTTCGGGCTGATCGACGGCCACAGCTTCGTCCGTCCGATCGCCTTGCCGACGAAATAAGCGCCGGCGTCGGACGCCCAGATGCAGGCGAACGTCAGCGCCGACCAGAAGATGCCGTGCTCGAGATCCCTCGTGACCGCCATGTAGTGAAAACCCATTCCCACGTACACCGCGCCGAGGAACAGCACGCTCGCGTTTTCCAATTGAATGCGGTTTTTGCTGAACACCGTCGCGGCCAGCAGCGCGAACATGAGCAGCCAAGCGACCGTCTCCATCGACGGAAGCGTTCCTTCGAACGGAAGCTCCGGCAGGGCGATCAGCAGCACCGCGACGAAGCCGAGCAGCACGTCGGGACGCGTCCAGGCTTGTCCGTTCAGCCTCGCGAACTCCCAATATCCGATAAGCGCCATGGCCAGCAGGAGACCGGTGTAATACCAACCTCCCGCGACCAGTAAACCGATGAATATCGCTCCGGCGACGACGCCGGTAACGATCCGCTGACCCATGCCGTCACAGCCCTCCGTAGCGGCGCGCGCGCCGCTGATATTCTCTGATCGCATCGTACAGATGCCGTTCGCCGAATTCCGGCCAGAACACGTCGGTGAACCAGAACTCGCTGTAGGCAAGCTGCCACAGCATGAAGTTGCTGAGCCGCAGCTCGCCGCTCGTCCGGATCAGCAGGTCCGGGTCCGGCAAGCCGCTGCTCAGCAGCCTCTTCTCGAAATCGGCTTCTTCCAGCGCCTCCGGATCGACCTTCCCGGCAGCGGCCTGCCGGGCGACCTCTTTGACCGCTTCCAGCATTTCGTGCCGGCTCCCGTAATTCAGGGCAAAGTTCAAAATGAGACCCGTATTGTGCGCCGTCCTGCGTACCGCCTCTTCGACCGCGGCCACCGTATGGTCGGGGAGCTGCCCTCGATCGCCCATCATCCGGACCTGAACGTTGTTCTCGATCAATTCCTCCAGCTCGATCGCCAGAAACTCCTGAGGCAGCTTCATCAGGAATTCGACTTCCGCCTTCGGCCTTTTCCAGTTTTCCGTGGAGAAGGCGTACAGCGTCAACACTTCGACGCCGACGCGATCGGCGGCTTTCGTGATGCGCTTCACGGCCTTCATTCCATTATGGTGCCCGGCGATGCGGGGCAGTCCTCTCATCTTCGCCCAGCGGCCGTTCCCGTCCATAATGATCGCCACGTGCTTCGGAATGTTGTCGCCGGACGGCAGTTCGTCATCGTCCGCCCGCATCCGTTCCATATCTTCTGCCGTGAACGCTCCGACGCGCAGCTTGCGGAACCATTTTCCGAACAGACCCATCTTTGCTTCCCCCTAGTAGCGGCAACGCTCACCCTGTAGCCAGTCAAAAGAGAATAAACCCCACCTTGCGGAGGGGTCGTGCGCTTACCCTTTACACTTCCATGATTTCTTTTTCTTTGGCGGCCAAAATTTTGTCCACCTCGGCGACGAAACGGTCCGTCAGCTTCTGCACGTCGTCCTGGTGGCGACGGGACTCGTCCTCGGAAATCTCGCCTTTTTCCTTCTTCTTGATCTCGTCGTTGGCGTCGCGGCGAATGTTGCGGATCGCCACCTTCGCCTCTTCTCCAAACTTCTTCGTCGATTTCGCCAGCTCCGCGCGGCGCTCTTCCGTCAGCGGCGGGATGTTCAGGCGGATGATCGAGCCGTCGTTGGCCGGAGTAAGGCCGAGATCCGACTTCTGGATCGCTTTCTCGATCGCGGACAGCGCCGTCTTATCCCACGGCGTAATGATGATCGTGCGGGAATCCGGCGTGTTGATCGCGCCCATCTGGTTGATCGGCGTAAGCGTTCCGTAATATTCGGCTTGCACGCGGTCCAGCATCGCGGCCGACGCGCGGCCCGCTCTCAAGGTAACAAGGTCCCGTTTCAATGCGCCCAACGCCTTCTCCATGCGTTCTTCGGCGTCTTTTTTAATCGCTTGCGGCATTAGTCAATGCTCCCCTTTACGATCGTGCCGATTTTCTCGCCCATGACGGCACGCTTAATATTGCCTTGCTCCGTGATCGCGAATACAAGAAGCGGAATATTGTTGTCCATGCATAACGAGGATGCGGTCGAATCCATGACGCCAAGGTTTTTGTTGAGCACGTCCATGTAGGTGAGCTGCTCGTACTTCTCCGCGCCCGGATCTTTGAACGGATCGGCGCTGTAGACGCCGTCGACCTTGTTCTTGGCCATCAGAATGACTTCGGCCTCGATCTCGGCCGCGCGAAGCGCCGCGGTCGTGTCCGTGGAGAAGAACGGATTGCCCGTTCCCGCCGCGAAGATGACGACGCGTCCCTTCTCCAGATGCCGGATCGCGCGTCTGCGGATGTACGGCTCGGCGATCTGCTGCATCGCGATCGACGTCTGCACGCGGCTCGGCACGTCCATCTGCTCCAGCGCGTCCTGCAGCGCCAGCGAGTTCATGACCGTGGCCAGCATGCCCATGTAGTCGGCCGTCGCGCGATCGATTCCCTTCTGGCTGCCCGCGATGCCGCGCCAGATGTTGCCCCCGCCGCAGACGATCGCCACTTCGACGCCCAGCTCGATCACTTCCTTGACCTGCTCCGCGATCGACAGAATCGTCGCCGCGTCGATGCCGTATCCGTTGTTGCCAGACAGAGACTCGCCGCTCACCTTTAATACCACGCGTTTATAAACGGGACGTTCCAACTTTTTGTACCTCCAGCATGCATATTTAAAAAAGAGGGAACACGCCGTGTTCCCGGATCGATAAATCTTATTGGTTGACTTGCGCCATAACTTCTTCTACGAAGTTGTCGACTTTCTTCTCCAGGCCTTCGCCCAACTCGTAACGAGCGAATCTGCGGATGGAGATTTTCTCGCCGATTGCGGCGATCTTCTCGTTCAGCAGCGTCGTGATCGTCTTGTCTTGGTCCTTGACGAACACTTGCTCGAGCAAGCAGTTCTCTTCGTAGAACTTGTTCATGCGGCCCTCGACCATTTTGTCGACGATTTTCTCCGGCTTGCCTTCGTTCAGCGCTTGGTTGCGGAGAATTTCTTTTTCCTTGTCGAGCTCGGCTTGGGACACTTCTTCGCGGCTCAGGAATTTCGGGTTGGCCGCCGCGATTTGCATCGCGATGTCCTTCACGAACGCGCGGAATTGATCGGTTTTGGCTACGAAGTCGGTTTCGCAGTTGACTTCGACGAGAACGCCGATCCGGCCGCCTGCGTGAATGTAAGATTCAACGACGCCTTCGGTTGCAACGCGGTCGCCCTTCTTGGCTGCTGCCGCAAGGCCCTTCTCGCGGAGCAGTTCGGCTGCTTTCGTCAGATCGCCGCCCGCTTCCTCCAACGCCTTTTTACAATCCAACATGCCTGCTCCCGTTCTTTCGCGGAGCGTTTTAACGTCTGCTGCATTAATTGCCATGGGGGACTCCTCCTAAGTAGGTGCTCCCCGCGCCCTCGAGCGCGAGTGAGGCTGATCTTTTTTTGGAAAAAAAGGGCGGTGAGAAGTTACCCTTCTGACCACCCTTCGATCGTGACTGTATGTTCGAACCGGAATTTTCCTTGATTAAGCCGTCGTCTCTTCGCCTTGGCGGGATTCGACGATCGCGTCGGCCATCTTGGCCGTCAGCAGCTTAACCGCGCGGATCGCGTCATCGTTACCAGGGATAACGTAGTCAATCTCGTCCGGATCGCAGTTCGTGTCGACGATGCCGACAATCGGGATGCCCAGCTTGCGAGCTTCCGCTACCGCGATGCGCTCTTTGCGCGGATCGATGATGAAGAGGGCGTCCGGCAGCTTGCGCATGTTCTTGATGCCGCCGAGGAATTTCTCGAGACGCTCTTTCTCCTTGCGGAGAATGATGACTTCTTTCTTAGGCAGCACTTCGAACGTGCCGTCTTGTTCCCATTTGTCCAGCTGGTGCAGACGGTCCGTACGCTTCTGGATCGTGGAGAAGTTCGTCAGCGTACCGCCCAACCAACGTTGGTTGATATAGTATTGACCGCTGCGCTCCGCTTCTTCCTTAACGGAATCCTGAGCTTGCTTCTTCGTTCCTACGAACAGCATCGTTCCGCCGTTCTCTGCGAGTTGACGCACGAAGTTGTACGCCTCGTCGACTTTCTTAACCGTTTTTTGCAAATCGATAATGTAAATGCCGTTACGTTCAGTAAAGATGTACTTATCCATTTTCGGGTTCCAACGACGTGTCTGGTGACCGAAATGCACGCCTGCTTCAAGCAGCTGCTTCATGGAAATGACTGCCATCTTCCTGCACCTCCTAGTGGTTTTTGGTGAATCGTCCGCCGCTTCTCGCGCTTTCCGCCAAAACTCGTCCGGATCTCCCAAACAAGCACCGTTGACGGAATTGAAAAGCGTGTGTTTTTTACACCGAGAAATAATATACCATATCGTCAACCGTCGCGCAATGGCCCAGCGCTTTGCTTCGGCAAATTTCTTGGGATCAAAATCGGACTTTTTGAACTACCGTTCACTTTTTGCGGACGAGCTCGTCCATAATTTCTTGATAGGTCGGCTTCCCCTTGAAGACGGCCGTTCCGACTTTCATCTTCGTGGCGACCGGCCTCGTCTCTTCGATAAAAACTTTGACGTCGTCGATGACGCCGAGCTTCAGCAGCTCTTGCCCGACTTCCGTCAGACTCATTCCGTAGCTGATGTACAGGGACACCTGCTCCGTCGCTTCGGCAGCGGGGGGCGCCTCTTCACTCTCGGAATTCGGCGTCGCGGACGGCGCCGCGTTCGTCTCCGAGCCGTCCGGCGCCTCCGAGGCCGTCTGCTCCTCTCCTGAGGCATCCGGCTGCCCGGAATCGCCTTCCTCTCCGGAGGATTCGCCCTGGCCCTCCTGCTCCGACGCAGCCACGGCCTCCTGCACGCGCGCATCGAGCTGCTCCTGCGTGAGCAGCAGCAAGCCTGCCTTCTTCGCTTCGTCGCTAAGCTCCTCGGGCGTCATCTGCTCCTGGGGCAAAGGCGCGTTCTGCTTCTCGGCGAACGTAATCATCTGCAGCATGATCGCGCCGACGATCAGCCCGATTCCGAATCCCATCAGCCAGCTTCGATGTTTACGCATGCCGCTCCTCCTGTCTGGCCAATTGCAAAATAAGCTGCACTTCGCCCTTGTTCATGCCGGTCGCTTTGGCGATCTGTTCGACGGATTTGCCCTTCTCGTGCATATCCAGCAGCTCCGCGTATCGGCCGCGTATCGTCGCCGGCGGCAGCTCGGTCTCCGGGAAGGCCGACGATTCCGGCGCCGCATCTGCGGCGTAGGCGGCGATCGCCGGTGCGACGGCATCGACGACGGATGGAACTTCCGCAGGATTGGATGTGCTTGTTGAACGAGCGGGAGTTGTAGCAAGAGGAGAAGCCGAGGGGGGGTAATCCGCTGGCGCTGCGGGGAGGCGGGACTGTTCCGTCAACGACTTCATCTGCTGCTCCAATTCGACGATTCTGCTTCCGAGCGTCTCGATCGTGCCGTCGTGCTCGCGCTTGAACTTGGCGATCGCGTCCAGCAGCTCGCGATTTTCCGCCTCCAAGTCCTCGAGCAGCGGGTTATACGACTCTTCGCTGACGAACTCCTGCTTGGGGCCGGCATCGCCGGATTTGGGCATCATCCACGCAAACCCGGTTATCGCGGCCCCGAGCGCAACAATGTAAAACCACGGTTCCACCCTGAACTCTCCTCTCATCTTGCCGATCATGCTGCGGTCAGCCCATAAAATCGATGTGTCTTCCTTTATACGGATGCTCCGGGGCTTTGCTCTCCTCCGCGGCCTGATCCTGCGACGAGGACGTCTTCGCCCCCGGCTTCCGCTTATTCCGCTCGCGAGGCTCCCGCTCGGAGATCGTTCCTCCCGAAGCGGATTCCGCCTTGTTGCTTCTCGTCGCGTTCTGTTCCGCCGTCTTCATCGCCTGCTGGCCAAGCAGACCCTGCTCCGTGGTCGGGCGCTGCTGCTGCTGATGCTGCAGCGACGTCATCTCCACGGAACGCGGCATAGAAACCTGCATATCGATCGGTTTATAGCTCACGTCGCATCACCTCGATTCGGGATCAGTAGAACGGAACCATCACGATGTCTCCGTCCGTAAACCGGAAAGTGACTCTCTGCGAAGCGTCCTTCACGAACCTCGTATATCTTCCGATCACGATTTTCGTGCCGCCCCATAACGTATGAACCGCGTCCACGCGCGCCGTCGTCGCGTCTTCCAGCGTCTTTTCGATTTCCAGCACGCGTTCCTTGGCGCTCTGCAGCTCCTCGGTCGTCTGCCGCTTCGTCGCCGTCAGCTTGACCCGCAGCGCCAACTTGTCGCCGCTGAGCTGACCGGCCGAAGCCATCTGGTCGAGCATGGACAGCGCTTTCTCCGTCTTGTCCAAGCTCTCGGACAATTGGCGCATCGTCGTGCGCAAGTCGCCGAGCTCCTGGCGGAGTTCCGGCCTGACGCCGACCTCGACGACCGTCGCCGTCGACATCGAGTTGCCGATCATTCTCGCCGTCACCCGTTCTCCCGCCTGGATCGTGCCGCCCACGATCAGCCCTTTGGCTCCCAGGCATTTGACCGATTTGCCGGCGCGGACGTTCGAGTGCATAATGCTCTGGGTCACCAGCACGTCCTCGCCGGCAATGACGTTCCCCTCTTGAATAAACGAGCAGCGAACGTTGCGTCCGGCCTTGACATATCCTTTGTTCGTTCCAATAATTCCGCCCGTAATTTCGATCGAACCGTCGGATTCGACCTCGGCGCCCTCGATGCCGCCCGTCACGCGGATGTCTCCCGACGCCTTGACGCGGAATCCGGTCAAAATATTGCCGCGGACGACGACCGTGCCGACAAATTCGATGTTGCCGATATTGTAATCGACGTCGCCGTTCACTTCGTACACGGGAAAGACGTTCAGCTTATCCTTGTCGGTCTTCGTCACCAAGCCGTCGATCGCCGCGTACATCGCCACTTTCTCGGGATTGACGACGACGTTTTTGCCGATCTTGAAATGGGTGTCCTTGCCTTCTCTCGGGGCGATATCTTCTCCCGTGACGGCTTTGCCCGGAACGCCCGGTTCCGCGGGAACCCGCTCGGCGATCAGCTGACCCGCCTTCACGTTGGCCAGCTTCGTGACCTGCTTGTAGTCGACGCTGCCGTCCTCGCGCTCGACGGGGCCGCGGTTCTCTTCCTCGTCCTCGCCGTACAGAAGCTTGATATAGCCGTCCTTGCCCGGCTTGGGCGGCGTGCCGACGGCGACGACGTTCTGCGCGAAGTAGAAGTCCTGGGGCCGTTGCGAGATCAAATAGATCGCATCCGACTGCAGCCCCGACTTGATGCCTTGCGACGACAAGTACTGCTCCAGTTCGCGGGCGGTAAACTTAGGATCCCCTTCCACCCGCTTGAATACCAGATACGCATTCATTTTGTCTTCGGAAATCGTAACTTGCAGTCCTTCCTCCATGGAGAAGCTTCCATTGTCAGGCATCGTCAACGCCCCCTATTATCCGTTTTGAAGCAACTGTTCCTTATGTTTCGCGAGCGCCCCCCGAAGCCTCAAAATCGCTTTGGAATGCAATTGGGAAATTCTCGAAGGCGATAGGCACATCACTTCCGCGATCTCGCTTAACGACAAGTCCTCGTAATAAAACAAAGAGATTACGGTGCGTTCCTTCTCCGTGAGCTTCTCTATGCCGTATTTCAGAGAGTCCTTCAAATACGTCTCGTGAACTTTCGATTCCGGGCTGACCGCTTTGTCGTCGACGAGCAGCGACAGACGGGTCTCGGATTCTTCCTCGCGGATCGGATCCTCCAGAGAGAATACGGCCGCGACCGCTACTTCCTGAAGCATTTGCTGAAACTCTTTGTTGCTAATATTCAAATAGTCGCATATCTCGTCGTCCGAAGCAGATCTTAAATGCCGCTGCTCCAGTACCGCATAGGCGTCCTCGATTTTTTTCGCTTTATCACGAACCGAGCGGGGCACCCAGTCTCCTTGCCTAAGCCCGTCGATGATCGCCCCTCTGATTCTCCATGAAGCATACGTCTCGAACTGCAAGCCGCGCCGATAGTCGAACTTCTCGATCGCGTCGATCAGCCCCATGGCGCCGTTGCTCGCAAGATCGTCTTTCGTTACGTTTTTCGGCAAACCCACCGCCATACGGCTGGAGACGTAATCCACGAGCGGCAAATAGTGTTCGATCAGCCTTTTTCTCGCATCCGGGTCCTCGTCGTCTTTCCATCGCTGCCATAAATCCTGATGGGACAACCGGGAACGTGTTTGATCGACCATTCTAGCCTCACCATCCTTATTCGTCCGTCAGGCGCCGTATCGCCTGAGCCACTTCCTCCGGATTCGGATTATCGAGCGACACCACCCGCTTGGGCTGCAAAGGCTGGAAGCCCTTGACCTCCTCTTCCTTCGCCGTTTCCGGCTTGCCGTCGGTCCATTGCTCCTTCAGCATCTCCGACAAGGCGTCGCCTTCGTCCGGTGTCGTCAGATCAAGCAAGCTTCCGCGGTCGTCCTCGGCCGGGGTCCCGCTTACAGCCGGCTTGCCGGGAGCAAGCAGCTGCCCGAGCACGAAGCTTGCGGCCAGCGCCAATGCGGCGAACGCCAGAAAAGCGTAAAAGCTTCTGAGCAGCGTCGTTCCCAGCGGATTGTTCGACAGGGAGATCAAGCCGGTGAGCAGCGCTCCGAAAACTCCGAATCCGATGATGAATCGCCAGGAACCTTTCATCTTAAATCTCCTTTACTCCGTGCTGCACGCTGCGAATAAGAAAAATGCCGGTATGGCTGTACAGCTCCACCGTCCGTCCGTAGTTGCCTCCGGTGTCCTCGGACACGAGACGGATCGAGAACCGCTCCAGCTCCAACTTCGTCGCTTCCACGTTGCGAGGTCCGATTCTCATCGTATCCGCGCCGCCCATGAAGGCGAACATTTGCGCTCCCCCGGCCATTTTGGCGATCAGGCGATGGATCGCCGCGCCTCTGCTTCTCAGCCTGTTCACGAGCTCGGGGACGGCCGTGTCCGCGTATTTGGCGATATTCAGCTGACCTTCGCGCGCGATGTCGGAGGACGGCAGCATAATGTGCGCCATTCCGCCGATGCGCAAGTCGGGATCGAATAACGTCAAGCCGACGCACGAGCCTAATCCCGTCGTCTTGAGCACCGCCCCCCCTTCCGCGATATTCAGATCAGCCATTCCGACTTTGATCAACGTGCCCTCGGTCATCAGAACGGCACTCCTAACGCACGAAAGAGCTTCTCGAACGACTCCGGGTCCGGAATGAGGAAGAAATGGCCTTCGGCCTCCTGCTGCCCTTCCAGGAAAGTCGTATCTATGAGCAGAGCGTCGTCGCCCATCGTGCCGAATTGAAGCAGACCGTAGCTCAGGATCGCCCCCGCCATGTCCACTGCCAGGGAAGGCACGGTAGGCGACATCCTCAGGCCGGTGAAATCCGCCAGCGAAGACAAGTACGAGCCTGCCAGAATGTTGCCGATCTCGTTCAGCGCGGACAGCTCCAGCTCGCTGTATTCGTCGTTCTCCGCCGCGTTGAATCCGAGCAAGCCTTGCAGAATCCGGCGCGCCGGCTCCCGGTTGATAATGAAGAACATATTGCCGGGAGCGTCGCCTTCGACGCGAAGGAAAATGGCGATCACGACCGCCTCCGAACCTCCGACCCGCTCGGCGATCTCTTCGAACGGAAGCAGGTTCACGGTAGGCACCGCCATGTCCACCGGTTTGTTAAGCAGCGTAGACAATGCGGTCGCCGCATTGCCGGCGCCGATGTTGCCGACCTCCCGAAGCACGTCCAGCTTGAAATCCGCGTTATTCCTGAACAGATTCACGGCTTATTCCCCGAACTGTTCCAATTGGATAATTTCGCTGCGGTTCAGCACTTCGGACAGATTCAGCAAGATGAGCAGGCGGTTCTCCCCGATCTTGGCCACTCCGCTCAAGTACTTCGCCTTAATCCCGCCGACCACTTCCGGAGGATTTTCGATCGCGTCGCTCGAGACGTCCAGCACGTCGTTCGCCGAATCGACGATAAATCCGACTTCCAGTTCGTTGGCCGCGACGATGATAATGCGGGAGTTCTCGGTGTAATCCGACTCGGTCAAGCCGAACCGGCCGCGCAGATCGATGACCGGAATGACGACGCCCCGCAGATTGATGACTCCTTTTACGAACGCCGGCGTTTTCGGTACGCGGGTGATCGGAAGCATCCGCTCGATCGTGCGCACCTTGTCCACCTCGATACCGTACTCTTCCTGCGCCAGCGTGAAGACGATCACTTTCAATTCCTCTGCCATGAATGATTCCTCCCTTAGAGTCCGGACTGTTATTTGATAATCGCGTTAGGATCCACGATCAAGGCGACTTGCCCGTCCCCCAGTATCGTCGCTCCCGAGACGACGCCTTTGACGCCGGTCAAATATTTGCCCAGCGGCTTGAGCACGATCTCGCTCTGGCCGATGAATTCGTCGACGAGAACGGCAGCCAGCTTGTCCCCTTTGCGGATGACGAGCATTTCGGTCTCGATCTCGTCGTCGTCGCGGTAATCCGGCGAGTCGATCAGCTGGGCCAGCGAAATGACGGGAATGATGGACTGGCGGTAATCGATCATGCGATTGCCGTGCAGCGTACGGATGTCCGAACGTTTCAGCGAGCCCGTCTCCACGATCGAAGACAGCGGGAACGCATACTTCTCGGAGCCCTGCTTGATCAGCATCGCGGCGATAATCGACAGCGTCAGAGGCAGCTGGATCGAGAACTTCGTTCCCTGTCCGAGCGTCGACAGCACGGTGACGTTGCCGCCCAAGGAAGTAATCTTCGATTTGACGACGTCGAGCCCGACGCCGCGGCCGGAGATGTCCGATACTTTGTCCGCCGTACTGAAGCCCGGAGCGAACAGCAGCATGTTCACTTCCTCGTCGCTGAGCGTCTTCGCCTCCTCCGGAGTGACGACGCCCCGCTTGATCGCCGTCTCGAGCACTTTCGGCCGGTTAATGCCTTTGCCGTCGTCCTCGATCTCGATGAACACGTGGTTGCCGCTGTGGAACGCGCGCAGCACGACGGTTCCGGTCTCGGGCTTGCCCAATGCGACGCGGTCCGCGATCGATTCGACGCCGTGGTCGACCGAGTTGCGAATCAAGTGCACGAGCGGATCGCCGATCTCGTCGATAACGGTGCGGTCCAGCTCGGTTTCGGCGCCTACGACGACCAGATCCACTTTCTTGTCCAGCGATTTGGCCAAGTCCCTGACCATGCGCGGGAAGCGGTTAAAGACGCTGTCCACGGGAACCATGCGCAGCTTAAGCACGATATTTTGCAAGTCGGCGCTGACGCGCGCCATGTGCTCCACCGTCTCCGTCAAGTCGTTGCGGCGGATTTCGAAGGCGAGCTGCTCGAGGCGAACGCGGTCGATGAGCATTTCGCTGAACAGATTCATCAGCGTGTCCAATCGCTCGATATCGACCCGGATCGTGCGGGGAGCGGCATTGCCGGAAGCAGCCGGAGCCGCGGGACGCGCCGCGCCCTTGTCGGCAGCGGGAGCTTGCGTTGCCGGCGCCTTGGCCGAAGCCGCGGCAGGAGCGGGAGCCGCAGCGGCGGCCGCTTCCTTCGCCGCCGACGCGCTCTGCTCGGAAGCGCGCAAATTGTCTTCCATCTCTTGCAGGGACGCTTTGTCCACCGCGTTCAGCGTTACGGATTCGATCTCCGACACTCTGGAGAGCTGCTCGTGGAGCGTCTGCTCCGCCGTCTGGGTAATGTAGTACACGGAGAAACCGCGGTCGAATTGCTCCTGCTCGATCTCTTGTACGGACGGGTAGGATTTGACAACCTCCCCGTTCCTCTCGAGGACGTCGAACACCATGTAGGCGCGGGCCGCCTTCAGCAAGCAATCCTCGCGCACCCTTACTTCGATGAAGTAGGCTGTATGCCCGCCCTCGATCGATTGCGCCAGAATCGACAGCTGATACTGGTCGAGCACGAGCGATGCGGGCAGCGCCGCGGCGGCCTTGGCCGGAGCGGAAGTCCCGGAAGCGGATGCCGCGGCTCCGGTATCGCCTTTGACGATGCCTTTCAGACGTTCGACCAGTTCGTCGACTTCGCCTTTGCCCGTTCCCCCGCCGATAATATCCTGGACCATCGCTTCCAGCGCGTCGAGGCATTTGAACAGCGTGTCGAAAATATGGCCGTTCATGCTGAGCTTCTCGTTGCGCACGAGGTCAAGCACGTTCTCCATCTCGTGGGTAAGCGAGGCGAGATCCTCGAATCCCATCGTCGCGGACATCCCTTTTAACGTATGCGCGGAACGGAAGATGATCTGGACGATGCCGATGTCCTCCGGCTGCTGCTCCAGCCGAAGCATATTTTCGTTTAGCGCTTGCAAGTGATCGTTGGACTCGTCGATAAACATGGACATGTACTGATTCATTTCCATGGCCGGACACCTCCTTGTTGGCTGAACTTTCAGCGCGCTAGGTTTTGCGCGATTTCATTTCCTGCACGAGAACCGGAGCGATGCCCTGCAGCGGCACTTGATGCGTCGCGGCGCCGAGCTCGACCGCCGACCGGGGCATCCCGTACACGACGCAAGTCTGCTCGGCTTCGGCGATCGTCGTCTGGGCCCCGTCGTCGAGCAGCGCCTTCATTCCTTTCGCTCCGTCGCTGCCCATTCCGGTCATCAGCACCGCATGGCGCTTCAGCTGCCGGTGGCCGATCAAGGATTCGAACAGGACGTCGACCGACGGCATATGGCCACTTCGAGGTCCCTCGTTCGACAGCTTGACCCGGTATTTGCCGGAGGCGTCCTTCGCCAGCGACATGTGCTTGCCGCCCGGAGCGATATACGCGGTCGCCGTCTCGATCTGCTCTCCGTCCGTCGCCTCCCGGACGTGAATGCTGCAGAACGAATCCAGCCGCTGCGCGAGCGAGTGCGTAAACTTGGGCGGCATATGCTGAACGACGAGAATCGGCGCCGGAAAATCCGCCGGAATGCCGGTCAGCACTTCATGCAGCGCGCGCGGTCCGCCCGTCGAAGTGCCGATCGCGACGATCTGCGTGAACGAGGACGTCGGCTTCGGTTCCGCCGGAGGCGGCGGAGCGGCGGGAGGCGGAGCGTTCGGAGCGACCGTCTGCGCGACGTTCGGCTGCCGAAGGGGCGGCCTCGCCTCCTTCTTGACGACAGTCAGCGGCGTGCCGCCGTCCGTCGCCCTGGCCGGTTTGCGCAGGCTTTCCGGCGGCTCTTGAGGCTTCGGAGGCTTGGGCGCCCCCGCGAAAGCAGGTCTCGCGGGCGGATCGCTCTTGCGAATCTCCGTCTCCCTGCGGATCAGCTTCTGCGGCTTGTCGATTCGCGGGAGCGCGATCGTCGGCTTCTTGACGGGAGCTTCCTTACTGGAAGAGGAATTGCCGGCAGACTCCTCGCCGGGCGGAGACTCCGCGGCCGCGGCGGCTGCCAGCGCCGCTTCCTTTGTTTCCCGCACCGCGCGAGCGGCCGGCGAAGGAGAAGAAGGAGCCTCCTCGGCCGCCTTCTCCACAACGGCCGGCAGCATCCGAAGCGGGCCTTTGTCGATCGTCTCCGCCACGATGCGCAGCTTCTCCAGCAGCTGCTCTCCGACCTGCCGAATGTCCAGCTTTACGGCTCCGTCCGGCTTGCGGATGAAATCGATCGCGCCGAATTGGAGCGCTCGTATCGTATCTCTGGTGCCGTTGTCCGTCACCGCGGACAGCATAATGACGGGAGTCGGCCTCATCGCCATAATGTTCTGCAGCGCTTCGATTCCGTTCATGCGCGGCATTTCCAAGTCCATCGTAATGATGTCGGGCTTCAGCTCCAGCGTCAGCTTGACGGCCTCTTCTCCGTCGCATGCGGTTGCCAACACTTTGAAAGCGGAGTCTATGTCGATGACGTCGCTGAACACTTTGCGCATGAAAGGGGAATCATCCACGATGAGTACTTTTAACTCCGTCATATGGCATCCTCCTCTTAATCTAGTTGTTTGATGTCTTCGCGCTCGCATGCCCGTCGGCTGGCGACCGATCAGCTCCAGAGCTTCTTCATTCGTTGCATGAACCCCGACAACCCGCGGGCCGTCGACTGCGACTGCGATCGCTCTTCCATCAGAAACCTGGACGCGATCCGGTCGATGCCCCGCATCGCCTCGCTATTGGGAAATGCGACCGACAGCGGAGTTTGCCGCCTGACCGCTTTGGAGACGCTGGCATCGTCGGGAATGTAACCGAGCACCGGAATATCGATGCCGATATACTTGCTTGCCACTTGCCGGATGTTGTCGGCCGTCTGCGCGCCTTCGCGATCGTCGACGACCCGGTTGACGACGAGCCGGAACGGAACCTGGTACCCCATCGAGTTCACCATTTTGATCAAGGCGTACGCGTCCGTGATCGACGTCGGCTCCGGCGTCGTCACGACGATCGTCTCTTCGGCCGCCGCGATGAATCTCGTCGTCTCCTTGGACAAGCCCGCGCCCGTGTCGAACAGGATGAAGTCGACATGGCCGTGCAGCTTGCCGATCTGTTCGGCGAAATATTCCAGCTCTTGTTCCCTAAGCCGCACCAAATCTTGAAACCCGGATCCCCCGGCGATGAATTGCAGGCCGCTCGGACCGATCTGGATAATTTCCCAGATCGACTTCTCGCCTTTGAGCAGATGGATGAGGTTGTACTTGGCCGGAGTGCCCATCAGCACGTCGATGTTGGCGAAGCTGATGTCCGCGTCGAACAGCAGCACGCTGTATCCCCGATTTTGCAAAGCCATTCCGAAGTTCAGGCTGAAATTGGATTTGCCGACCCCTCCTTTGCCGCTGGTGACCGTTACGACCTTGGTCGTCTTCGCCGACCCGAGGTCCTTCGAGTGAACCAAATGCCGGAGCGCCTGCGCCTGGTCAATCATCGCCCGGCTCCCCCAGCAGCTTGCGAACCAGGTCTTCCGGATCGAACGCTTTGATATCGTCCGGCACCGCCTGCCCGCAAGTGTAATAGGAAATGCGGAAGTCGAATTCCTTGACGAGATTGACGACGGAGCCGTACGATTCCGTCTCGTCGAACTTCGTGAGCAGAAGCCGGCGGACTCCGTATTTCGCGAATTGCGAGGCTACCGCCTTCATGTCGGAATACTTGCTCGTCATGCTCAGAACGAGAATGGTCTCCGCCCCCTCCGCCGGCGATAGCAGGCTGTTGACTTCGGAGACGAACAGCTCGTTGCGGTAATTCCGGCCCGCGGTGTCCATGAACAACAAATCGCGGTCCTCTAACTTATGATAGGCCCGTGTCAATTCCCCGGGCGAAAACACGACTTCGAGCGGAACGTTCAAAATGTCCGCATACGTTCTTAGCTGGTCCACCGCGGCGATCCGGTACGTATCCGCCGTAATGAACCCGACGCTGCGACGCTGCGCGAACGACTGGTCCGCCGCAAGCTTGGCGATCGTCGTCGTCTTGCCGACTCCCGTCGGCCCGACGAAATGAACGATGCGCGTCTCCTGAGCGATTCCCTCTCCTTTGGCTTCGTTCAACCACGAGAGCAGGACGCCTCCTGCGGCTTCGTAAGCATTCGCTTCGTCTTCGCCGGCTTCCCTCAGCTTTGCCGCTGTCGCTTCCGCGAACTGTTCGACGTACGCCGGCTCGACGCCTTGCGAGGCAAGCCGCTTGCTCCATTTCAGCACGGACTCGGGAATCGAGCGGGACGTCGTCTGGGGCTTCGTCATTCGCGTCATCATTTCCCGCAGCGAACGAAGTTCCTGAAGCACGACGGACGTCTCGTCCCGCAGATCGCTCTCGCGGAAGGCTTCGGACTTCGACTCGGCGGCCGCAAGCGCGTCCGCCTTCAGCCGGTCGGCGATTCCCGATCGCAGCCGGTCGAGAGGATCGGAAGAATCAAGAAAATCGCTCTCCGGCTGCTGCCGCTCCGCCGCCGTGATCGGCGCGGGCGGTTCGACCCTCGGAAGCGGGTCCGCCGGAGGACGCGATTCGATTCGCGGGAGCGGATCGGATGGCGGCTCCTTCGCCGCGACGTTAACCGGGCTTGCGATCGACTGCCTGCCGCTGTCCGAGAACGGCGGCTGCGTGTACCTCTCCCTGACGGCAACGGACGGAATCGGCACTGCCGCCGCAGGCTCGTTAACCGCGGCCGGGACCGGCTTCGGCTCGGCCGCCGGCGGTTTCTCCGGCATTCTGACCGGCAAGGACGCGCGCGCGGGAGCTTTGCGGGCCGTCTCGTCGACGGCCGCGATCACTTCCATTCTTTTTTGGCGGAACATACCAAGAAATCCGCCTACGCGGATTTCTTTCGTATTCAAAATAACGGCGTCGGAGCCGAGCTCGGCGCGAATCAGCTGCACCGCTTCGGGCACGTCGTCGACTATGTATCGTTTGACCTTCATGCGCTCACCACCCCAACGCTCTGCACTTCAATGCTAGGCTCCAATTCGCTGTACGAGATGACCGGAATGTCCTGCAAGCTTCTCTCCAGCAATTGCCGCAAATACATGCGGATCGTCGGAGAAGTCAGGATAATCGGCTGCTGTCCCGCCTGCACGAGGCGGTTCACCTGCTCCGTCAGTCTCTGGTAGATCGCTTGCGAGGACGCCGGATCCAACGCGAGATAGCTTCCCTGGTCGGACTGCTGCACCGCTTCCGCGATCTTCTTCTCGACGGCCGGGCTGACCGTAATAACCTTAAGCGGCTCCGCCGGCGACGCGTACTGCTGCGTGATCTGCCTGGACAGACTCTGCCTGGCGTATTCCGTCAGCACGTCCGGATCTTTCGTGTACTTGCCGTAATCGGCCAGCGTCTCGAAGATCGTGACGAGATCCCGGATCGAGATTTTCTCCTTCAGCAGCTTGGACAGCACCTTCTGCACGTCCCCGACGCCGAGAATCGACGGTATAAGCTCCTCCACCAGCGCCGGATACGTATCCTTGACGCTGTCGATCAGAGATTTCGTCTCCTGGCGGCCGATCAGCTCGTGCGCGTATTTCTTGATCACTTCCGTCAAATGAGTGGCGACGACCGACGGCGGGTCCACGACCGTGTAGCCGGCCATCTCCGCGCGTTCCTTCGTGGCTTCGTCGATCCAGAGCGCCGGCAAGCCGAACGCAGGTTCCTGGGTCTCGATACCCGTAACGGAGTCGTCGTCGAACCCCGGACTCATTGCCAAGTAGTGATGTATGAGTAATTCGCCGCGCGCCACCGTATTTCCTTTCATTTTTATGACATATTCGTTCGGTTTTAGTTGAATATTGTCGCGAATTCGGATGACGGGGACGATAAGTCCCATTTCAAGCGCGCATTGCCGTCGAATCATGATGATTCTGTCGAGCAGATCCCCGCCCTGCTGCGTATCCGCCAACGGGATGAGACCGTAGCCGAATTCGAATTCGATCGGATCGACTTGAAGCAGGCTGATGACGCTTTCCGGACTGCGGACTTCCTCGATCTCCTTTTCCTCGACGAGCATTTCCGCTGCCTGCTGCTCCCGGTTCAGGTTCGTCTGCAGACGGTAACCGGCGATTCCCAATATCGCCGCGTACGGAATCGTGCTAAGAAGCGGAATCGGAGTGGCGATGCCGAGCAATGCCACCGTTCCGGCCACGATGTACAGAAGCCGCGGGTAACGGAGCAGTTGCTTGCTCATATCGTCGGCCATGTTGCCGTCGGACGCGGCCCTCGTGACGATAATACCGGCTGCGGTGCTGATCAGCAGCGCCGGAATCTGGCTGACGAGCCCGTCGCCGATCGACAGGACGGAGTACGTTTCCAGCGCGGTCATGACGTCCATGCCGTGGATGGCCATGCCGACGACGAAGCCCGCGATCAGGTTGATCAGTACGATGATGATCGAAGCGATGGCGTCCCCTTTGACGAATTTGCTGGCGCCGTCCATCGCGCCGTAGAAATCCGCTTCCTTCTCGATCTTCTCGCGGCGCTCGCGCGCTTGCTGTTCGTTGATCAGCCCTGCGTTCAAGTCCGCGTCGATGCTCATCTGCTTGCCGGGCATCGCGTCGAGCGTAAATCTCGCTCCGACTTCGGCAACCCGCTCGGAGCCTTTCGTAATAACGATGAACTGCACAACGACCAGGATGAGGAACACGACAAAGCCGACGGCCAGCTCTCCCCCGGCCACGAACCGGCCGAACGTCTCGACGACGTGACCGGCGTCCGCTTCGGACAAAATCAGCCTTGTCGTCGAGACGTTGAGCGCGAGCCGGAATACGGTCGTTACGAGCAGCAACGTCGGGAAAATGGAGAAGTGCAGCGCATCCTGGGTATTCATCGCGATCAGCAAAATCATGATGGCTATGGAAATGTTGATGATGAGCAGGACATCCAGCAGCCCTTTGGGAATCGGAACGACCATCATCAGAACGATGCCGATGACGCCGATTAATATGCTTAGGTCCCTAATTTTCATGACGCCACGCCACCCCACTCCAATATAAAACTCATGCCCGACTTCGAACTTTTTGAACTTTATCTAACTTTAATGCTTCCTCTAATCCCGATTGACTTACCTCCGGCCTTTAAGCCGGTATACGTATGCCAGCACTTCCGCGACCGCCTGGAACAGATCGGCGGGAACGCTTTGTCCCACTTCTGTTTTCTCGTACAATGCGCGGGCGAGCGGCTTGTTTTCCATCGTTATAACGTCGTTCTCTTTGGCAATCTCCCGAATTCTCAAGGCCAGATAGTCTTGACCTTTGGCCACCACCGTCGGGGCGTCCATCTTCGACGCGTCGTATTTCAGCGCGACCGCGAAGTGGGTCGGGTTCGTAATGACGACGTCCGCGCTCGGCACTTCCTGCATCATCCGCATCAGCGCCATTCTGCGCTGGCGTTCCTTGATCTTGCCTTTGATGAGCGGATCGCCTTCCACGTTTTTGTATTCGTCCTTAATGTCTTGCTTGCTCATGCGCAAATTTTTCTCGTACTCGTAACGCTGGTACATAAAATCGCCGATCGCCAGTATGAACAGCAGCACCGCGATGAAGATCCCCAAGCGGACGATCAAGCTGGTCGCGAAAGCGAATATGTCCTGCACGGGCAAATGAGCCAACTCGAGCAAGCGTTTCTTCTCGGACCACAGCACCATGAACACGATGACAGCGACGCAGACGAGCTTCAGCCCGCTCTTCAGAAATTCGATCACCGAACGCATTCCGAACAAGTTTTTGAATCCTTTGAGCGGATCAAGCTTCTCGAATTTCGGCTTCAGCGGCTCGACCGTGAACAGCCAGCCGATCTGCACATAGTTGGCGGCAAACGCGATCACGACGACAATGATGAACACCGGCGCCATCAGAATCAACATTTGGACCGCATAGTGATTAAACAGAGCGAGCACATTGCTGTCGGTAACCTGCATATTCAGCCGATACAGGAACGCGTCTCCGATCAAGGACAGCAGCTGCTGTCTCAGGAACGGTCCAAGCATGACGAGAAAGGCGATGCAGGCGAGCAGGATAAGCGTGCTCGGAATTTCCGCGCTTTTGGCAACCTGTCCTTTTTTGCGGCTGTCCTGGCGCTTCTTGGGCGTTGCCTTCTCCGTCTTCTCGCCGGAAAATAACTGCAGATCCATCTTCAGGCGATTGCGGGGCATGACACCACCTCCTGAACTTCGCGCCGTAAGATGTCTTTCATAGAGCCCATGCCTGGTTTGAACTATGTTCTATAACGGTTAAGGCCTTGCCTTCAAAATCGTAAATAAATGCTCAAGCGCTTGGAACATCCGGTCGAAAATCATTTGAAACAACGTTCCGAATCCGGGAATCAGCAAAACGAGCAACGCGAGTCCGACCAAAATTTTCAGCGGCAGCCCGATGACGAATACGTTGTACTGCGGAGCCGCACGGGCCAGCAGCGCCAAGCCAAAATCGGTCAGGAACATCGCCACGACGATCGGGGCGGAAATTTGCAGCGCCAGCAGGAACGTGTCCGCGAACGTGCGGGTCAGAAACTCCGTTACGCTTCCGCCGTAATAAACTTGAAATAAATTGTTGTCCATCGGCAGCCACTTGTAGCTGTCCATAATGGCGGCCAGCAAGTAGTAATGGCCGTTGATGGATAAGAAAACGAGAATGAGCACCATGAACTTGAAGTTGCCCATGATCGGGGCGGACACGCCGGTTACCGGATCGACGATATTGGCCATCGCCAACCCCATCTGCATGTCCATAAGCCCTCCCGCGGTCTGAACGATCGCGAAAAACATATAAGCCACAAAACCGATCAGCAAGCCCGCGAACACTTCTCGCATAATGGCCAGAATGTAAGTCGCGTCCGCCGTCACCTTCGTATCGAACCCGACGTTCAAAAAGACGATCAGGGAGACGAAGAAGCCGAGCCCGATCTTGATCGTAGCCGGGAAGTTCCGGGACGAAAAGATCGGCGCGACAACAAAAAACGCTGTAATTCGACAAAAAACAAGCAGAAAGGCAGGGAAGACCTGCATGATGATGTTCATATCAAGTCACCCAATGTACTTCTCCAAATTTCCTAGCAGGCGCGCCGTGAAATCGACCATAATGTTCAAAATCCACGGCCCGAAAATCAACAAGGCGAGAAAAACCGCGATGATCTTGGGGACGAAGGCGAGCGTCTGCTCCTGGATCTGCGTCGTCGCCTGAAAGATGCTGACGCTGAGGCCTACGACAAGCGCGATGATCAGCATCGGCGCGCTTACTTTCAGCACGGTAAACAGCGCTTGGCCCGCAAGGCCGATAATAAACTCCGATGTCATTGGCTTCTTCCCCCTCGTTCGAACGCCCGATTCAAGGACTAAAGCTGGTCAACAGCGACTTCACGACAAGATACCAGCCGTCCACGAGCACGAAGAGCAGAATCTTGAAAGGCAACGAGATCATAATCGGCGGAAGCATCATCATCCCCATCGCCATCAGCGTGCTGGCGACGACCATGTCAATGACGAGAAACGGAATAAAGATCATGAAGCCCATCTGGAATGCCGTTTTCAATTCGCTAATGGCGTAAGCCGGAACGAGCACGGTCATCGGAATGTCTTGATACGTTGCCGGCTTCTCGGTTTTCGTGTACTTCATGAACAGCAGCAGGTCTTTCTCCCGCGTATGCTTGTACATGAACTCCTTCATCGGCACGGCAGCCTTCTCCAGAGCGTCCGTCTGGCTGATCTCGCCGGCCAAGTAAGGCTTGAGAGCCGTTTCGTTCACCTGCGACATCGTAGGAGCCATCACGAACAGCGTCATGAACAGCGCCAGTCCGATCAATACCTGGTTGGGCGGCATCTGCTGCGTGCCCAGCGACGTGCGCACAAACCCGAGCACGATGACGATTCTCGTGAAGCTCGTCATCAGCACGAGAATGGCCGGAGCCAAGCTCAGCACGGTAATGAGCAAGAGCAAGGACAACGCGGACGCGCCGACCGGCTCCGAGCCGTCGCCGAGCGTTACCCCGATAATGGGGTCGGCATAGGCGGACGCCTGAAACCCGACCAGCAAAGCCTGCAACGTCAGGAAACTATATAAGATTTTTTTTCTCATCGCTCATCTGTCCGATCTTCAGAACGGTTATCCTCCAGCAGTTGTTCCGCCTTCTGCCTTCTCTCGGAAAGCTCGCGGAGCCGGTTTTCCAACGACTTCTCGAAGCTGGAATCGGCTCCGGCGGCTGTGGAGGCCAGGTCCTCGCTCTGAGGTTTGTTGCGCTCCGTCCATTTGCGAAGCCAATCGGGCAGCGCCGGTCCCATGTCGGCCATGCCGGCTTCATGCTCCGCCAGCAAAGCGTCCACGATCTCCGCGTCCGTGATCGACTCCAGCAGCGTAATATTCTCTCCGACCCCGAGCACGTAGATCCGCCCATTCCATTCCACGATCTGCATCGACTTGTTCGTGCCCAGCGGATATCCTCCGAGCGAGCGCAGCGAGCGGTTCATCCCCCACCCGCGATTGCGTTTCGCCAGGAAGCGCAAAACGAGCACGATCAAGCCGATGATCAGTCCGAGGACAACGAGCACCCGGATCAAATCCCAAACCGAGCCTAGCGACGACGTATCCGGCAACTCATCGGCAAGCCCGTATGTTCGCATGAATCTTCAACGCTCCCGCCCCGGGTTAACCCAGCGTTTTCTTGATCGCTTCGATGACCCGATCCGCTTGGAACGGCTTAACGATAAAGTCTTTGGCTCCGGCTTGGATGGCGTCGATGACCATCGCCTGCTGGCCCATGGCAGAACACATGATGACTTTGGCGTTGGAATCGAGCTTGCGGATCTCCTTAAGCGCCGCGATGCCGTCCATCTCGGGCATCGTAATGTCCATCGTGATCAGATCCGGATTCAAATCTTTATATTTCTCGATGGCTTGCGCTCCGTCTTGCGCTTCCCCTACGACCTCGTACCCGTTTTTCGTTAAAATATCGCGGATCATCATGCGCATGAATGCTGCGTCGTCAACGATGAGAATGCGGTTTGCCATTTCTGTTTCCTCCCGATTAGCTTATTGGATTTTTTGGACGCGATCCCATTGACTGACGATATCGGTAACGCGTACCCCGAAGTTCTCGTCAATGACAACGACTTCGCCTTTGGCGATCAATTTGTTGTTAACCAAGATGTCGACGGGTTCGCCGGCCAGCTTGTCCAGCTCGATAATAGAGCCCTGGGACAGTTCCAAAATATCCTTAATCTGCTTCTTCGTACGCCCGAGCTCCACTGTGACTTTCAGAGGAATATCGAGCAGCAGATTAAGATTCGTTTCGTCCGCCTGCGCGTATCCGCCGCCCTGGAAGTTGGCGAATTGAACCGGATTGACGTTCACGTTCCGATTCATGCCGCCTCCGCCGCCGAGCGTCTGCGGATAGCTTGGCATCGGAGCTCCGTAGCCGGGCGGCACGGCGCCCATCGGAGGCGCTTGATGCGCCTGCGGCGGCGGCGTGTGTGCCGGCGGCGCGGAGTAGGACGGCTGTGCGGGCGGCGCCGGCTGAGGCGCGGGTTGCGCTGCCGGCTGCGGAGCAGGCGCCGGCTCCGACGATGCGCCCCCCATCAACGAGCTCACCAGTTCCTTGGCGAACGGGACCGTCAGCAGCTGCATGATCGAGGAATCGATCAAGTCTCCGATCTTCAGCCGGAAGGAGATCTTAACGAAAATATTCTCCTGCGGCAAGTTTGAGACGCCTGAATTGTTCTTAACGTCCATAATGTCGATGCCCGGAGGGGAAATGTTGACCATCCGGTTGAAAATCGTCGACATCGAGGTCGCGGACGAGCCCATCATCTGGTTCATCGCTTCCTGTACGGCGCTAATGTGGATTTCGTTCAATTCCTCCGTCGTCACGTTGCCTTCGCCGCCCAGCATCAGATCGGCGATGACTTGCGCGTCGTGGGACTTGATCACGAGGGAATTAATCCCTTCGAACCCTTCTACATAGCTGACGTGAACCGCCACGTGAGGCTTCGGAAACTCGGATTCGAACTTGTCTCTGACGATCGCGGACACGGTAGGGGTCGTAATGTCGACCTTCTTGCCGAGCAGCGTCGACAGCGCCGTTGCCGCGCTTCCGAACGTGATATTGCCGATCTCCCCAAGGGCGTCCTGTTCGAGCGGAGTCAGGTAATCGTCGATCGACTGCGACGCTTCCGCCGCCGCGGGAGCATCTCCCCCGCCGGAAGACTGGTTCAGCAGGGCGTCGATCTCCTCCTGGGATAAGTAATCTTTACTCGTCATTGATTTCATCTACTCCTTCGCTGACGATCTCTTGGATTTGAATCGCCATTTTGTCTCGCAGCGTGCCCGGACTGGCGATAAACTTCACGTTGTCCCCGACCTTGACCTCAAGACCGTCCGTCGTTTGACGGGTCAGCGTAATGACGTCTCCGACCGCCAAATTGAGAAACTCCTGGACGGAAATGTGCGAGGAGCCCAGCTCGGCGATAATCGGCAGCTTCGCTTTATGCACCCGTTGCTCGAGAATCTGCTGCTCCTCGGGGGCTCGCGTCTTCTTCTGCGACACGAACCAGTGGTGAACGGACAGTCTCGGCATGATCGGTTCGATGACGACATGGGGAATACACAGGTTGATCATCCCCGTCGTCTCGCCGATTTTCGTGCTGAGCGAGATCAGAGCGATCGTCTCGTTGGGGGATACGATCTGCATGAACTGCGGATTCGTCTCCAGTCCTTCCAGACGCGGCTGCATATCGATCATCGTCTTCCAGGCTTCCTGCAAGCTGTCGAGGGCGCGGTTGAATATTTTCTCCATGATGATCGTTTCGATTTCCGTCAGGGCGCCGATCTTGCTCGGAGCGCTTCCGCCTCCGCCGAGCAGTCTGTCCAGCATCGCGAAAGCAACGTTGGGATGTACTTCCAGAACCATTCGGCCTTCCAGCGGCTCCGCCTCGAAGATGTTCAGAATCGTCATCTTGGGGATGGAGCGGATAAATTCGTCGTAAGGCAGCTGCTCGACTTGAACGACGCTGATTTGGACGAACGTTCGAAGCTGAGCGGAGAAATAAGTCGTTAAATATCTTGCGAAGTTCTCGTGGATCCGGGTCAAGCTGCGAATGTGGTCCTTGGAAAAGCGGGTCGCGCGTTTGAAATCATAGGCGCGAACCTTTTTCTGCGTATCCTCTTTCTTGAGCTCTTCCGCATCCATCTCGCCCGACGACAGCGCCGCGAGCAACGCGTCTATCTCATTCTGCGACAGTACATCTACCAAATCTCTCACCCCTTTCTCGAGCCTCGGCGGAACGATCTCTCGAACCGCTGGCCTAACTGATGTTCCGGACTACTTCTATATTAGATAGGAGTCATAACAAATCCTTTAATTCCGACTTTAAGCAGCTTGCCTTCGGTAATGACGGCGTTGATCGAATTGATCAAGCCCGCGGCCAGCTGGTCCTTGCCTTTCGTTCCGCTCATTTCCTCCGGGGTCATGACCCACAGCGCGCGGTTGACGATCGGCTTGATTTCGTTCTCCTTGATCTTGTCGAACTCTTCTTTCGCCTTTTCGCTGTCGAACTGGAACGAGAAGCTGATTTTGACCACGTAGTCCGTGTCCGCAAGATTCGTACTGATATCAATTAATTCGGATGTGACTTTAACCATTTCATCCGCAGATATTGGCTCCAGCTGCACGTTCTCTGCCACTTCCTTGGCGGCCTGTTCGGGATCCTTCTTCTTGTCCCCGAACAGATTGTTCCAGAAGTAGAACGTGACAACGACAATCAACGTAATCGCCAATAATAGCGAAACGAGCCATGGCAACAATTTTCTCATGACGTAGCTCCCTCCGATTGCGGGTCCGCGGGGCCTGTGACCGCCGCCAACACGCCGATACTGCGTAAGTAATGCCGGATCGCCCGGATTACATCCGAAGAATTTTCGATCACAATGAACTTTCTTCCTGTCGTAAGCGTAATGATCGTGTCCGGCGTCTCTTCCACCGTCTCGATCAGCAAAGCGTTGAGATGAAGCTTCGTGCCGTTCAGGCGCGTCACTTGAATCATAACTGGGCCTCCCCCAGACTGCCGGAAGAAGGGCCTCAGCCCTTCCCCGACAGGAGATCAATTACCGTTTCAGGTTCACGACTTCTTGCAGAATTTCGTCGGATGTCGTAATGATTCTCGAGTTCGATTGGAAACCGCGCTGGGCGACGATCATTTCCGTAAACTCGTTCGTCAAGTCGACGTTGGACATTTCAAGCTGGCCGGAGATGATCGAGCCGGAGCCAGTCTCAGGATCCGCTGCTTGACCCAGTTCCAGTTCTCCTTCAGGATTGGCGTTCGGCGTCATCCGGTACAGGTTTCCGCCGACCTTCTCCAGACCGCCGGGATTGGATACGACCGTTACGGCAATAAATATTCCGGTCGGCTCAGCCAGTCCGTCCGCTCCAATAGCTATGATCTCACCGGTCTGGGAGATCGAGAACGCCGTCACTTCCGCGTCGAGCTGAATAATTCCCCCGCCCGAATCCAATACGAACATACCGTCGGCGTTAACGAGCTGGCGATTCGCATCCAGATCGAAGTTACCGGCACGGGTCAAATACATCGTCTCTCCGTCTCCCCCCGGGCTGACGGCGAAAAATCCGTCGCCGTCGATGCGCAGGTCGGTCGGCTTGCTTGTCGTCATCGCGCTGCCCGGCGTGTGAAGCGTATCGATCGCGGCTACGGTAACGCCGAGGCCGATCTGCTTGGCGTTGACGCCGCCTTGCTCGCCTTCGACCGATGCGGTCACGCCCGACATCGATTGGCTCAGAATGTCCTTGAACATAACGCGGCCCGCTTTGAAACCGACCGTGTTCACGTTCGCGATGTTGTTGCCGATAACGTCGAGCTTCGTTTGGAACCCTCTCATTCCGGATACGCCGGAATACATAGAACGCAACATGTAATGCCTACCTCCATTAAGGTGGGATTAAGCCGCTTCAATCGGTCGGCGGCTGCGGGCTTCCTTTGCAGGACCGGCCCTGTAGTACGTTAGCTGACGACGACGGCGCTGTCGATTTGGGTGAAAATGTGCTCTCTCATCGAATGGCCGTCCATCGCGGTTACGACGGTTCGGTTCGGCACGCTGACGATCATAGCGATGTCCTGGAACAGCACCAAGGAATCTTTGGCTCCTTTGGCTGCCGCCTGATCGACCGCGTTGGCGATTCGCTCAAGCTGATCCGGCTGCAATCGAATGCCTCTCTGCTGCAGACGCTGCTCCGCGTGATGGCTGAACTTCAACTGCTGCTGGCTGAGCAGCTCCTTGAAGGATACTCCTTCGGAGTCGGCCTGCCTGTTCCGATCCGGCGGCCTGTGGCCTTGAATCGGGCCCGTACGCCCCGTCGTCAGATGCCCGACGAGCATCGGGTTATTCATCTCCCGTCACCTCCGGCTGGCTCTCGCCGTTTCCGTCTTCTTCCGCGGAAGGTTCGGAGATGGAGATGATCTTGTCGATCGGAACCGCTAGATCACCAATCTGAGCATACTGCACGCCGCCCGTCCAGATGATCGAGTCGACCGTGCCTCTCTGCACGACGCTTTGCCCGCCCTCTTCGACGTTGTCCGCATACCACTCGATCTGTTTGCCGATGAGTCCGGTAGCCATTCCGGCCGACTGCTTCAGCGCCGTAATCTCCTTGGTCATGTTCATCATCTGCTCCAAGGACGAGAATTGCGCCATCTGGGCGATGAATTCCTTATCTTGCATCGGCTGCATCGGATCTTGGTAGCGAAGCTGCGTTACAAGAATTTGCAGGAACTCGTCTTTGCCAAGCTGCTTGACCGGTTCCCTGGCCGCGGCCTGTACGTTCTGGGAGGAATAGTACGGCCAAATGTTTTTCGTGCCGACACTGTCAGCCATTTCACTCACCTCCTCTTGCTTCGAAGTTACGCGGTCACGTTAATCGAGCTTCCGTAACCGATCTCCTTCAGCGAAGAGTTGCGCTCCAGTTCGGCCGCGAATACGGAATCTTCGTTGGCGTCGTCCCGGTTCCGTCCGTCGGAGCTTCCCTCTCTGCTGGAGTTCGAATTCCGGTGCTCCTGCTGCTCGAACGTCGTTCCGCCGGAAGCCGAAGATTGCTGAACGACCTCAAGCCGTTCTACCTGCAACCCTTGTCCGTTCAGCGATGCTCTGAGCTGAGCCATCTGATTTTCCAGCAGTTCCTTGGCGGCCGGATTGTCCGCGATGAACTGCGCGGTCAGCACGCCGTTGTTCATTACGATGCGAATGTCCACTTGTCCGAGATGCTGCGGAGTCAGCGTCAGCTTCGCTTCGGAGATGCCGTTTCCTTGCGTCAGTTGGAACTGCTTGACCAGGTATTTGCCCATCTGATCGGCGAATTGCTGAACCGGAACCGGAGTCGGCACCGGCGCCGCAGGCTTGGCCGCCGCGGCTTCCCCGCCCGCTAGCCGATCATTCTGCAGCAGCGTCCATACCGGCCTGGATTCCGAAGAAGTCGTCTGTTCCGCCGTATCGAGCGCTGCCGAGGCCGTCTGGGCCTTCGTCTCGGAAGTTTCCGCATCGGAGGCCACTTGAAAGCGCCATACCGGGTCGCGCAGCGCCTGCGCAGGTCGGCGGACCTCCTGGGACGAAGCTGCCTGGGCGGAAGCTTCCTTGGCGACAGCGCCTTCGGCGGTCGGAACGTTGTCCGTTTTGCCGGTCGCTTTGCCTTGTTCGGCCTCGCCCGTCTTCGCCGCGTTCGCCGCAGCGGAAGCCGCAGTAATCGACGTCAACGTATCCAGCGCAGCTTTGATTTGTCCGGCAAACGCCGTGGTTTGCTCTGGCGCGTCTTTCCCGGATGCGACGGCTTCGCTCAACTGCTTCACGACTTCGCGAAGAGATTGCACGAGAGGCTTGGACAGCTGCGTGTTCAACGCGACGTCCACCGTCTGCCCGGCATCGCTCGTCTCCGCAAGCGCCGTATCCGTCGTCGGCTGAGCCGCGCGAAGCTGGTCGAGCAAGCTTTGCAGCATGGACAGCATAGCCGCGAGTTGCTCCTGCGCTTCCGCCGTAAGCTCTCCGCCCGCTTGATCCAACTGCTCCAGCTGCTCCGCAAGGTTCGCCAGCAGCGCCAGCAGGTCCTGCGTTTCGCTTTCGCCGCCCGAAGCTCCGACCGTTCCGATCAGACCGGTTAAACCTACGGGAAGGGACAGGCTGCCGCCGCCTTCGCCCGAAGCCGCCGAAGCGTTGCCGCCTCCGTCGATCGCCTGCACGAGAGCGCCTGCGAAGCCGTTGCCGCCTTCCGGCGAGCCCTGAGCCCCGCCCGTAACCGAAGCCAACGCTTTGCCGGCCGCGGAAGGCGCGGATGAAATCATCATGTTCATCTTGTTTTCACCTCCTTTCGCAAAAGTCGATCCGTTACGGATTAGCCGGCATCAGCTTGCTGATCAAATTCGCCGCGGTTTTCTTGTCCAACGTGGACAGTTCGTTCAGCACCTTGGCGCGTGCGTCGTTGTCCAAAGCGTCCAAGATTCGCAAGGCTTTGCTCTGGGTCGTCGTTGCCATCTGCAGCAGCAGTTCGGCCGCTTTCTTCGGCTCCATGCCGGAGAAGGTGCGATTCAATTCCGCTGTGTCCAGCGCGGAGGACGTATCGGCCGGACTGTTCTCGAGCTCCTTGATCCGCGATTGCAGCGCCGCGATCTCGCGATCGTCGACCGTCTCCGCGTCTTTCAGCTTCATCGTCACGTCGGCCGCCTTCTTCGGAGTCATGCGCTCCAGCACGCGGCCGCGTTCGGTTTCGGTCATCGCGCCGAGCACGAGAGCCGACTCCTCCAGCGTCATGCTTTCGAGAATCGGAGCCGCCTTGCTGGGCGTCATCTTGCCGTACATGTTCGCGAGCCCCTTGATGCGAGACTGATACGCTTCGCCCGTAATCGTGCGCTCCTCGTCAGCTTTCGTCAGCTCATCCAGCTTCAACTGCAGCTCGTCCAGTTTCTTCTTCTGCTCTTCGCCGAGCGCCGTCGCCTGACGCAGAGCGGTTTCACGATCCGCGAGAAGCGCGTTCAATTCGTCTATTTTCGCTTTGGCGTTGTTCACCGACAGCGTCTCGTCCGTCTGCGCTCCCGGCGCCGGCGGAGTGTCCGGGTTCGGCAGAATCGACCGAACGACCGGAATTTTGTTGCCGATCTCCAGCGCCGCGTTGCGCCAGTCCGCGTTGAACATCAACAGCAGCACGCCGAGCAGCACCGCAGTAAACAAAATCGGGGTAATAAAAAAGAGAAATCGCTCGAACCCGCTGTAACTGCTTTTTTCCACATCCGCGCTCGCCACGAATTTCCCTCCCTTCTCCTGCGATCGACCAGCGGATGCCGTTACCTCCGCGAGGAGGAGGCCGCTCTTACGATCGCGATTTCGTCCAGTTCGTTTTGTTCCTTGGCCAACCGGTCATGCCTGAACCGTTCCAACGCGCGGTCGCGCGCGTTCAGCCACACTTTTTCGTCCACCATTTTGTCCGTTAGATGGCCCTGGCGCTTGCGCACCTGGTCTTCCGCGGAGCGGACGCCTTCATGCTGCCTGCGGATTCTTTCGTCGACCACTTGGATGTATCGCTCGGTCGCCATCAGTTCGGTCAGAGGCGTCGGCCGCTTGGCGGTCGACAGCATGTCCTCCTCGAGGCCGCGGCGTTCTTCGTACAGCTTCCTTAAACGCTCTTCCTCGGTTCTAAGCTGGCCGAGCGAAGCGGCGTATTCCCATTCGGCCATCGATTTCTCGCTGCCCTTCAGATCCACGATCTTCTGCAAAGGATATCGGAATGCCATAATCGCTTATCCTCATCTCCTGTAAAAATCGATAATGAGCCGCTCCTGCGCTTCCTGCAGCGTCACTTTCTCATTCGTTCTCTGCTGCGTGTACGTCCGAATCAGATCGTAGTATTGAATCGCTTTGTCGATCTCGGCATTCGAACCTCGCTGGTAAGCTCCGATATTAATGAGATCCTCGGAGTCCCGATAGACGGCCAGCAGCTTCTTCAGCTGTTCCGCCGCCCCCTGCTGCTCCTCGGTGACGATGTCCTTCATGACCCGGCTGACGCTCGACAGCACATCGACGGCCGGGAAATGCCCTTTGTTCGCCAAGTTTCGGTGCAGGACGATATGTCCGTCCAGGATGCCGCGCACGGCGTCGGCGATCGGCTCGTTCATGTCGTCTCCGTCCACGAGAACGGTATAGAAAGCGGTGATCGAGCCCGTCGGGCCCGTCCCCGCGCGTTCCAACAGCTTGGGCAGCGCGGCGAACACAGAAGGCGTGTAGCCTCTCGTCGCCGGCGGCTCTCCGATGGCCAGTCCGACTTCCCGCAGCGCCATCGCATACCGGGTGACCGAATCCATCATCAACATGACGTTCATCCCGCGGTCGCGAAAATATTCGGCGATCGTCGTGGCGATCAGCGCGCCTTTCATTCGGATCAGCGCCGGCTGGTCCGAAGTCGCCACGATGACGACCGATCGGGCCAATCCTTCCGGGCCAAGATCCTTCTCGACGAACTCCAGCACCTCGCGTCCGCGTTCTCCGATCAAGGCGATTACGTTGACGTCCGCAGATGTGTTTCTCGCGATCATGCCGAGCAGCGTGCTCTTCCCGACGCCCGATCCGGCGAAAATGCCGATCCGCTGGCCTTGGCCGACGGTCAGCAACCCGTCGATCGCCCGAACGCCGACGCCCAGAGGCGTCGTCACCCTCGGACGGTTGAGCGGATTGCCGGGAACGTTGTTCGTCGAATAGTGCGGCATGCGCACCGACAGACGCGTTCCGTCCAGCGGCCTGCCGAGCCCGTCCAGCACTTTGCCGAGCAGCTCGGAGCCGACCTGCACCGTCAGCGGGTTGCCCGTCGCGACGACGTCGCAGCCCGGGCCGACCGAATGCAGCTCGCCAAGCGGCATGAGCAGCACCCGATTGTCGCGAAAGCCGACGACTTCGGCGAGCACCGGCTTGCCGCCCTTCATCGGGTGAATCGAGCAGACGTCTCCGATGCTGGCGTCCGGCCCTTCCGATTCGACGGTCAGCCCGATAATCTGAATGACCTTGCCGTTCACCCGCACCGGGTCGATCTCCCGCAATGTATCCGTATAACGTCCGATATCAAGGAGCGCCATCCGATTCGCTCCCCTCGCCGCGATGGGCCGCTACTTTGAGCAGTTGCTCGCGGATCGCTTCAAGCTGCGTATCGACTCTCGCGTCGATGCTGCCGAAAGCCGATCTCACGATGCATCCGCCCTCTTTAATGGAAGCGTCCGGAACGACCTGCAATTCCGCCTGCGCGTCCAGCGCCAGCGCCAACTCGTCCTTCGCCGCCTGGACGAAGGCGAACTGGGACGGCGAGACGCACAGCACGATAACCCCTTGTTCCTTCCTTCTTGCCAGAGCTTTCTCGAACAGCTTCATCGACATCTCCGGAGCTTTGGCCAGCTTGCGTTGAACGATCTTCTCCGCGATCGAACAGCTCAGCTCCACGAGGAACGATTCGCCTTCGGTAATGATCGACTCTTTGGCCGCATAGGCCTGGGTCACGATCGCCTCCGCTTCCCGAAGCCGTTCCTCGTATTGCAGCTTGAGCTGCTCTTCCGCTTCCAACGCCCCGCTGCGATAACCTTCCTCGTGACCTTGTCGGCCAGCCTCCTCGCGGATGCGACCGTCCTCCTCGCGGCGGGATTGCCACCACGCTTCGGCTTCCCGCTGCGCCGCCGCTCTCAGTTCCTCCGCTTCAGCCTTCGCCTGCCGCACGATTTGTTCCGCGGTAAGCTCGGCGTCAGCGATGATGCGATCCTTTAACGTTTGTGTTTCGACATCGGGCGTTTGATTTCCTTCGCCGTCCGTGCCGGAACCCGAAATATTTTGCTGAACGGGCGCGATTCTTTGGATCAATTCCAATCTCTTCAGATCGTCCAACGACACGACATACGAAGATTTGATGAGATTAGACAATGATATCGTCTCCTCCGCCGCGAGCGATGATGATTTCTCCGGCCTCTTCCAGTCTGCGGATCGTCGCTACGATGCGGGTCTGCGCCTCCTCTACGTCGCGCAGCCGCACCGGCCCCATGTATTCCATCTCTTCCTTGAACGTCTCCGCCATCCGCTTCGACATGTTCCGGAAGATCGATTCCCGCACTTCCTCGCTCGCAACTTTGAGCGCGAGCTGCAAATCCGCGTTCTCGATGTCGCGTATGATGCGCTGGATGGAACGATTGTCGAGATTGACGATGTCCTCGAACACGAACATCCGCTTTTTGATCTCCTCCGCCAGCTCCGGATCCTGGATTTCCAGGGAATCCAGAATCGTGCGTTCCGTTCCGCGGTCTACGCCGTTGAGGATCTGCACGATCGCTTCGATGCCGCCTGCGTTCGTATAATCCTGCGTAACCGTGGAACTGAGCTTCTGTTCCAGCACCCGCTCCACCTGAGCGATGACGTCCGGAGACGTGCTGTCCATGAGCGCGATCCTTCTCGCCACTTCCGCCTGCTTGTCTTGCGGCAAGGACGAGAGCACCGCGGAAGATTGATCCGGCTGCAAGTACGAAAGCACGAGCGCGATCGTCTGCGAGTTTTCGTTCTGAATAAAGTTCAAGATTTGCGAAGGTTCGGCCTTCCGCGCGAAATCGAACGGCCGAACTTGCAGCGTCGCGGTCAGGCGATTCAAAATGTCCATCGCCTTCTGCGAGCCGAGCGCCTTCTCCAAGATTTCCTTCGCGTACGTAATGCCGCCCTGCGTTATGTACTCCTGAGCGACGCAGATCTGATGGAACTCGCTGAGAATGAGATCCTTCTCGCTGGCGTCCACCTTGCGCACGTTGGCGATCTCGAGCGTCAACTGCTCGATCTCGTCGTCGCGCAAGTGCTTAAACACTTGCGCGGATACTTCCGGTCCCAGGGTGATGAGCAGAATGGCTGCTTTCTGCCTCCCGGACAATTGAAACCCTTTCGCCATCGCTGCCACCTCTATTCATCCACCAGCCAAGTCCGGAGAAGATTAACGAATTCATCCGGCTTGCGCTTGGCCAAGCTTTCCAGTTGTTTGCGCACCTGGCTTTCGTTCGTGACGTTGTCGATATCGATCGTCGGAAGTTCCGCGCGTGGCATTTCCGCGATCTCGGCCGCTTCCTGCGCAGCTTTGCGGCGACGATAGATATAGTAACCTCCGCCTCCGAGCAGCGCCAGTGCGAGCAGCCCCGCTCCGGCCATCCAGAACGCCGAGTTCGACGCGCCACCCGAAGCCGTCGTCGTGCCTTCGAAAGATTGCGAGAGCACCGATACCCGCTGCATCAAAGCTTCGTCCGACAGATCCAGACCGGACTCGGCCAGCAGCACTCTCGCGCTCCTCAGGAGAACGCCTTGGATCTCGGCCAGTCTCTCCGGCGTCATATTAGCGGAATTTACCCCTACATTAATGGATAAGTCCTTCACTTTATAGGGTCCGTAGTCGATATTATTAGTAATGCGGTTTACATCGTAGTTGATCGTACTGGAAACCTTCTCGGAAGAGGAGGAACCGGAGCTGCCTGCGGCCGGATAATTGGTGACGTCGGTTTCCCCCGTGCCCGCAACCCCTCCGGCTTGCCCGTCCTGGCCTTCGAACGTCTCGCTCGAGTCCTGACGGCTGATTTCGATCCCTTTATTGTCATTATCCGGCAACGGCTGCACGAGCTGCTCCACGGACGTCTTCTTGTCGAAGTTCAAGGAGGACACGACGCTGACGACCATGTTGTCCGTGCCGACGATCGGGTCCAAGAACTGCCGAATGTTTCTCTTCAGCGTATTCTCGAATTCGCTCTGAATGGCGAACTGCGTCTCGTAGAGCGCTCCGCCCATTCCGGCCCCTCCGCCCAGTTGGGTGGAAGGCGTCAGATCTCCGGTGCTGCTGCTGATCGTGATGTCTTTAATGTCCAGATTCGGCACGGCCGATTTGACGAGGTTGTAATAGCTGTCGATTTCTTCCTGTTTAGGCCGGAAACCCGGCTTGAAGGTAATGACGACGGCCGCGATCGCTTTTTCCTTGTCCGACTGATTAAGGAACACCGAATCTTCGGGCAGCGTCACGATCGCTTTGACTTTCGCGACCCCTTGCTTGCTGAGCAGCAATTGCTGAATTTCTCCGTTAAGCGCGTTTCTGAATTTGACGTTGAACTCCTGGTCCGTCGTCCCGATGGCCGATGAGGATTTGCTGAGCTCGGGAAATCCGATGGAACCGTTCTGAACGAGGCCTTGCGACCCGACGTCCACTTTCACTCTTGCCGCCGAGGCGCTCGGAACGTAGATGCTCGTCCCTGCGTCGCTCAGTTTGTATCCGATGCCGTTGCCGTCCAGGTATTCCATGATCGCGGCAGCGTCTGTGCTGTCCAGGTTCTGGAAAGCAAGTTCGTATTCGGTTTTGGTGAATAAATAGGTCAGTAATATGATGGCAAAAAGCAACAAGGCCGCTGTTGAGGCGAGCACCCATTTTTGCGTCTTGCTGTACTGGTTCCAGAAACCGAGCAGCTTTTCTCGAACCCGTGCCCACTTCTCGTTCACGATTTCACCCCACCTGCGGTTAGAAGACCGGAGAAGGCGGATTGCCTGCGCGCCTTCTTCCCGTAATTAAGATTAGCTAGTACGTTCCGAATAAGATTAGACCTGCATCCGCATAATTTCCTGATAGGCTTCGATGACCTTGTTGCGGACTTGTCCGGTCAGGGAGAGACTGAGCTCCGCCTGCGTAGCCGCGATGATGACCTGGTTCTCGTCGACTTCCCCGATCAGGAACTGATCGTTCAGCTTATGTACGTTCTGCTCTTGAGCGGCCACTCCGTCAAGGGCGTTCTTCAGATACGCGGCGAAGCTTTCCGTCGCCTCGGCCGGCGTCGCCCGCAGCTGATTCACACTCGGACCCGATACTAGGTTAACGGGATTTATCATCGTATTCGTAATCAAGCCAGCACCCCTCTAACGTTGGTTGGATTCATCTCGCGACGCTTGTGCGCCTCCGTCAACGGCGGCCCATTTCAAGCGCCTTCATGAACATCGATTTCCGCGCGTTCAACGCGGTTACGTTCGCCTCGTACGACCGGGAAGCCGCCAACAGGTCGACTTGCTCCTTCAACATATCGACGTTGGGCATATACACCATTCCGCTTGCATCCGCGTCGGGATGCGTCGGATTGTACACCTGCTTAAACGGCGCGGAATCTTCGCGAATGGACGCTACCCTGACCCCTTGCGCCGACGATGCGTTCAGCTGCTGGCCGAGCAAATCCTGGAATTTGGGCTGCGCCGCCTCCATGACAACGACTTTGCGGCGATACGGAACGAAGTTTCCGTTCACGTAACCGGCGCGCGTCGTCTCGGCGTTCGCGATGTTCGCCGAAATGACGTCCATTCGCAGCCGCTGAGCCGTTAGCGCGGAAGCGCTGATATCGAAACCTCCGAGCTTCATCCGTTACGCACTCCCCTGAATTCCGATTCTCATCATCTTGGCCTCGTGGGCCACCTGCTGCGACATCAGATTATATCTCAGCTGGTTTTCCGCAAGAAGGGCCATTTCCTTCTCGATGTCCACATTGTTCTTGTTGTTGTTGAACGCCGTCGATTCGTCCGTTACGACTCTCGGACCCGGCGACGGATAAGCTCCGTTGATCGGGATATGACGCGCGTCGGTCAGCTTGCCCGCGAGCGCGCGGGTCCCCTGCGAACCGATCGCCTGCGTCAGCATCTCTTCGAAGGCTACGTCGGATCTCTTGAAATAAGGCGTGTCGTTATTCGCGATATTGTTGGACAGCACGCGTTGTCTCATTGCCGCCGCTTGGATGGCGTTCTCTAAACGCATAAACGATGCGCCGCTTAGCAACTCCATCATTGTCGCCCCTCTCCGCTCGTTCATGAGATAATCTTCATTAATCGGTTCCGGCCGCACCAAACCCGGACTTCGCACCTGTTTAATTCCACGCAAATCTCTTAAATTCCTGCTTGATGCGACAAGACTTTTGCCCTTTCTACATAAAAAACAACACATTACGACAAATTAGAATTTTCTAAGATCCATCATCTACGACATCCGTTCGCGTGACAATAAGAAAAAAGCCCTAATCTTCCCGAAGAAGATTGGGCTTTCCCATCGGACTGACGCGCGCGCTTATCCGTTCTTGCGATGCTCCAATTCTTGCAGCAATTGGGCGTTAAGAATGCGGATGTACGTGCCTTTCATGCCCAGCGAGCGGGTTTCAATGACCCCTGCGCTCTCCAGCTTCCTTAGCGCGTTGACGATGACGGATCTTGTAATTCCGGCTCTGTCGGCGATCTTGGAAGCGACGAGCAATCCTTCTTTTCCTTCCAGCTCTTCAAAGATTTGCTCGACGGCCTCCATCTCGCTGAAGGAGAGAGAATTGACGGCGACCGTGACAATCGCCTTGCTTCTGGCCTCGGCTTCCCGTTCGTCGATCCGCTCTCTCAGAATCTCCATACCTATAATGGTAGAGCCGTATTCCGCCAAAATTAGATCGTCATCCCCAAACGATTCGTTTTCCCTGGATAGGACTAAAGTCCCTAATCTGTCACTTCCGCCAATGATCGGAACGATCGTTACGATTCCGTTGCCGAAAGCCGCCTCTATCGGGGTTAAAATTTCCTCATTTGAAGAAACGTTCGCGGCCGTCTCCGAAATACGCAGCAGACGATCGTTCGTCTCGGAAGGAAAGCGCATCCCGTCCGCCGCTTCCCTGCGCAGCCACATTTCGGGAAATCCCGCGGAATGCGCATAACCGAGCACTTTCCCCTTTCTGCTCAGCACGAATACATCGCCTTGCATCGTTTCGCGCAGCCCCTCCGCCATCTCGCGGAAGTTGAGAGGCTTGCCCGCCGCTTCCTGCAGCAGCCGGTTAAGCGTCCGGGTTTTCATCAACAGCGTCATGATTGTGCTTCCTCCTAGTGCGACAAGCAAGTACAACGATTCCGCCGTCCGGAGACGGCGGCATGCGTTCGGCTAAGAGCCGCTTATAGAATATATTGACTCAAATCTCGATTGCTTGCAATCGTCGATAATTTCTCGCGGACGTACTCCGGCGTAATGGTCATTTCCTCAAGCTGCAGCTCCGGCGCCTCGAAGCTCAAATCCTCCAGCAGCTTCTCGAGCAGCGTATGCAGCCGGCGCGCGCCGATGTTTTCCGTGTTGCGGTTGACCTCTTGGGCCATTCTCGCCAGCTCGGAGATCGCGCCGTCGGTGAACGAGACGTTGATGCCTTCCGTCTGCAGAAGCGCCGTGTACTGCTTCGTCAGCGCGTTCTCCGGTTCGGTCAGAATGCGGATGAAATCTTCGTCCGTCAAGCTGCTCAGCTCTACGCGAATCGGGAAGCGGCCCTGAAGCTCGGGAATGAGGTCCGAAGGCTTGGCGATATGGAAAGCGCCAGCGGCGACGAACAAAACGTAGTCGGTCTTGATCGGTCCGTATTTGGTCACGACCGTCGAGCCCTCGACGATCGGCAGGATGTCTCTCTGCACGCCTTCCCGCGAGACGTCGGGCCCTTGCCCGCGACCTTGGCTGGCGATCTTGTCGATCTCGTCGATAAAAATGATGCCCGACTGCTCCGCCCTGCGCACGGATTCGGAAATAACGTCGTCCATGTCGATCAGCTTGTTGGCTTCCTCCACGGTGAGCACCTTGCGGGCTTCCTTCACCGTCAACCGCCGCTTCTTGCGGCGCTTCGGCAGAAACTGCCCTAGCATTTCCTGCATGTTGCCGAACTGCTCCTGACCCGGTCCGCCCAGCATATCGAGCATCGTAGGCGAGTTGTCCTCCACCTCGATCTCGACGATCTCGTTCTCCAGAAGGCCGTCCTCCAGCCTCGCCCTCGTGTCCCGCCTCTTATCCTGCAGGCCCGGGTCAACCGGGTCCGGCTCGTCGCTCGGAGTGGCATTGCCTCCGAACAGCATCTCGAGCGGGTTTTTCTGCGGCTTCGGACGCGCGGGGGACGGAGCGAGCAGGGCGACCAATCTCTCGTTGGCGGCCCTCTCGGCTTTGTCCTTCACCTTCTCCGTTCGCTCTTCCTTCACCATCCGGATCGCCGTCTCCACCAAGTCCCGGACCATCGATTCCACGTCTCTGCCGACATAGCCGACTTCCGTGAACTTCGTCGCCTCGACTTTGACGAACGGAGCATGGACGAGCTTGGCCAGCCGCCGCGCGATTTCCGTCTTCCCGACGCCGGTCGGTCCGATCATCAGAATGTTCTTGGGCACGACTTCATCGCGTATTTCCTCCGGCAGCCGGCTGCGGCGATACCGATTGCGAAGCGCTACGGCGACCGAACGCTTGGCAGACTTCTGCCCGACGATGTATTTGTCGAGCTCGGCAACGATTTGGCGGGGCGTCAGTGCGTCATTCATGCGATCCTCTCCCTTACGCTTGTCGAATGTAATCATTCTATCTCCTCGACGATTAAGTTATTGTTGGTGAACACGCAAATTTCGGCCGCCGTCTCCAGCGCCGCGCGGGCGATGTCCCGCGCCTCCATGTCCGGCGCATGGCGCTTGAGCGCCCTCGCCGCGGCCAAGGCGAAGCTGCCGCCCGAACCGATCGCCAGAATCCCGTCGTCCGGCTCGATCACTTCGCCGTTGCCGGACAGCAGCAGCATGCCCGTCGCGTCGACGACGATCATCATCGCCTCGAGCCGGCGCAGCACCCGGTCGGAGCGCCAATCTTTGGCGAGCTCGACCGCCGCGCGCTGCAGGTTGCCGTGATGCTCCTCGAGCTTGCCTTCGAATTTCTCGAACAGCGTAATCGCGTCCGCGACCGAACCCGCAAATCCGGCAAGCACCTGGTTGCGGTACAGTCTGCGCACTTTTTTCGCCGTGTTTTTCATCACCATGCTATTGCCGAAGGTGACCTGGCCGTCTCCCGCGATCGCGCCTTTGCCGTTATGGCGGATCGCGCAAATCGTCGTGGCGTGGAATGTCATGTCCATGGGCTGATCCTCCCGATATTTAATCGAATTTTTCGAACATTCGCTTAGAGTCGCAAAAGCAGCGGCTTAGGTCTTATACGCAGCCGCTGCTTCATTGGTTACAATACGGAGCTCGCCCGAATTTCGGACCGCAGCGCGTCGATCGCTTCCAAAGCGCGCGCGGCGATGGCGTCGTTCTTGTCCTTCTTGCTCCTGACGCGGTAGCCGAGCGGCGGGAACAGGCCGAAATTGGCGTTCATCGGCTGGAAATGCTTGAAGTCCGCCGTCGTAATATAATTCGCCATGCTGCCGAGCGTCGTATGCGCGGGAAGCGTCAGCGGCTCTCGGCCTCCGGCCAGCCTCCCGGCGTTCAGCCCCGCGATCAGCCCGGAAGCGGCCGATTCCACGTAGCCTTCGACCCCGGTCATCTGTCCCGCGAAGAACAGCGTCTCCCGCCCCCGGAACTGATAGGTCGGATGCAACAGTTTCGGAGAATTGATGAACGTATTCCGGTGCATAACCCCGTAGCGAACGAACTCGGCGTTCTCCAGCCCGGGAATCAGCGAAAACACCCGTTTCTGCTCGCCCCATTTCAGATGCGTCTGGAAGCCGACGATGTTGTACAGCGTTCCTGCCGCATTGTCCTGGCGCAATTGAATGACCGCGTGCGACTTCTTCTCGGTGCGGGGATCGATCAGTCCGACCGGCTTCATCGGCCCGAACAGCACCGTCTGCTTGCCCCGCTTGGCCATGACCTCAATCGGCATGCAGCCTTCGAAGTACATATCCTTCTCGAAATCTTTCACTTCCGCCGTCTCCGCATGGATCAGCGCGTCGTAGAAGACGTCGAACTCGGCTTCGGACATCGGGCAGTTCAAATACGCCGCCTCTCCTTTGTCGTAACGGGAAGCGAGAAACACTTTGTCGAAATCGATGGAATCCTTCTCCACGATCGGCGCTGCCGCGTCGAAGAAGTAGAAGTATTCCTCGCCCAGCAGCCGCTTGATGCCGTCGGACAGCTCCGGCGAAGTGAGCGGGCCGGTCGCGACGACGACGATTCCGTCTTGCGGAATTGCAGTAGCCTCCTCGTTCACGACCGTAATGAGCGGATGCTCCTTCAGCCGCTTCGTCACCTCCGCGGAGAACCCTTCGCGGTCCACCGCCAGCGCCCCGCCCGCCGGAACGGCGTGCAAGTCGGCGCAAGCGAGAATGAGCGAATCCAGCCGGCGCATCTCTTCTTTCAATACGCCTACGGCGTTCGTCAAGCCGTTTGCGCGCAGGCTGTTGCTGCAGACGAGTTCGGCAAAGCTTGCCGTATGATGGGCCGGCGTCTGCCTGACCGGCCTCATCTCGTATAACGTGACGGGGACGCCCTGCGCGGCGATCTGCCAGGCGGCCTCGCTGCCCGCCAGTCCCGCACCGATAACCGTCACCGATTGTTGTTCGCTCATGTTATTCCTCCAACCCCACTGATGCTTGAGCCAGCCCCGATTATTCCGCCGCTTCCTCGGCCTCTTCGGCGGCCTCCGAATGCCCGCACGCCGTACAGTTCAGCTGCGTTTCGCCTTTGACCCGCTTCTCGACCATCAATCCGCCGCAGCTCGGGCAAGGTTTCGCGACCGGCTTATCCCAGGAGACGTAGTCGCAGCCCGGATACAGGTTGCAGCCGTAGAACACGCGTCCCTTCTTGCTCCGCCGCTCGACGATCTGGCCTTCTTTGCATTTCGGGCATGTTACGCCCGTATCCTTGATGATCGGCTTCGTATTCCGGCAGTTCGGGAAGCCCGAGCACGCCAGAAACTTGCCGAAGCGTCCCATCTTGTATACCATCGGGCTGCCGCACTTGTCGCAAATTTCGTCGGACGGCTCGTCTTTGATCTCGATTTCCTTCATTTCTTCTTCCGCGACCGTGAGCCGCTCTTCGAACGACTTGTAGAACTCCCCGATTACGTTGACCCAGTCCTGCGTGCCTTCCTCGACGTGGTCGAGATCGCCCTCCATATTGGCGGTGAATTCGACGTCGAGAATTTCCGGGAAAAACTCCTCCATCAACTGAATGACGAGCTCCCCGAGTTCGGTCGGGATAAACTTCTTCTCTTCCAGAGCCACGTAGTTGCGCTTCTGAATCGTCTCGAGCGTCGGCGCGTACGTGCTCGGGCGGCCGATGCCGAGCTCCTCCAGCGCCCTGACCAGACGCGCCTCCGTAAACCGCGGCGGCGGCTGGGTGAAATGCTGCTTCGGCTCAATGTCCTTGGATTCCGCCTTGTCTCCCTTAGTCAGCGGAGGCAGCAGCCGATCCTCGTCCGTCGTCGTGCCGTCGTCGTTGCCTTCGACGTACACTTTCATGAAACCGGGAAACTTCAGCTTCGAGCCGTTGGCCCGGAACACGACCGGTCCGTTCTCCAGGTCGACGGTCATCGTATCCAGCACGGCCGAAGCCATCTGGCTGGCGACGAAGCGCTCCCAGATCAGCTTATACAGCCGGAACTGATCCTTGGAGGTGAACGCCTTGACCGATTCCGGGTCCCGAAGCACCGACGTCGGGCGAATCGCTTCGTGCGCGTCCTGTGCGGAGGCGTTCTTCTTCGTGTACACGCGAGGCGTTTCGGGCAAATACGGGTTGCCGTACTTGCCTCCGATATACTCCTTGGCTTCTTCCTGCGCGACGGGAGAGATACGGGTGGAATCGGTACGCATGTACGTGATGAGACCGACCGTTCCCTCTTTGCCCAGATCGACGCCCTCATAGAGCTGCTGGGCGATCTGCATCGTCTTGGAGGCGCGGAAGTTGAGCTTGCGCGCGGCCTCCTGCTGCAGCGAGCTCGTGATGAACGGAGGAGACGGGTTGCGCTGCCGCTCCTTCTCCTTCACTTCTCCGACGGTGAACTGCGAGCCGGACAGCAGAGCGAGCACTTCCTTGACCTCGGCTTCGCTGTTCAGCTCCCTTTTCTCTCCGTTAACGGAATGGAACTTCGCCTCGAACGCCGATTTGCCATGGGCCAGATGGGCGGTAATGCTCCAATACTCTTCCGGAACGAACGCGCTGATCTCATTCTCGCGGTCATAGATCAGCTTCACGGCAACGGATTGCACGCGGCCGGCGCTGAGCCCCTTCTTGACCTTCTTCCACAGCAGCGGACTGATCTTGTAGCCGACGAGCCGATCGAGCACCCTTCTCGCCTGCTGGGCGTTCACCAAATCCATATCGATCGGTCTGGGCGACTTGAATGCGTCCTTGACCGCTTGCTTCGTAATCTCGTTAAATACGACGCGGCAATCTTCCTTCTCGTCCAGCTCCAAATAGTGAGCCAGATGCCACGCGATCGCTTCGCCCTCTCTGTCGGGGTCGGCCGCGAGATAAACCTTTTTCACTTTTTTTCTGGCATCGCGCAATTCCTTCAGTACGTTGCCTTTGCCGCGGATCGTAATGTACTTCGGCTGAAAGCCGTTCTCCACCTCGACTCCGATCTGGCTCTTCGGCAAATCCCGAATGTGCCCCATGGACGCTTTGACGATAAATTTACTTCCCAAATATTTGCCGATCGTCTTCGCCTTAGCCGGCGATTCGACGATCACGAGCGAGTCCGCCACGTCCATTCCTCCTCTCCTACGGTCGACAAGTCCTCGTGCCTATGTTCTTATGCCTTCATTATTAAAGGACATGATATACGGAACCGGGTTGTTGTTCAATTCGACGCTTTATTTGTAAAGATAGCAGAATGGAGTGTAAATGTCCAAACGTCATCCCGGAAAAGACCGCCAATTCGTCGACGGAGGAGGGCCGATCGAGGATTAGACGGTAGACGAGCAGTTCGTCCGCGCGCAGCTCTTCCTCTTCTCCGCAAGCCCCGGACGCCTCTCCGTTTCCGGTTTCCGGCCCTGCGGCGGGAGGCAGCCGATACTCGTAATATTGAAAAATATCCGAGGCGTCCAGCGCCGGATGCGCCCCTTTGCGATAATATTCGAGCGCGCCCAGACTGCGCGGGGAAGTCACCTGACCAGGGATGACGAACACGTCTCTGTTATAGCCGAACGCCAGATCCGCCGTGATGAGCGCTCCGCTCCTGCGGGCGGCTTCCACGACGACGACTCCGTACGAGAGGCCGGCAATGATGCGATTGCGCAGCGGGAACAAACCCGGGTGGAGAATCGTATCCGGGGGACTTTCCGACAGCAGCAGTCCGTGCATGCCCATCTCGCGGTACAGAGCGGCGTTCTCCGGAGGATAGCACCGGTCGACCCCGCCGGCAAGCACCGCTATCGTCCCGCAAGCGCCCGATACGGCGCCGCTGTGAGCCGCCGCGTCTATTCCCTTGGCCAGCCCGCTGACGACCGTCATACGCCCCGCGCAGCCCTCGGCGAACTGCTCCGCGACTTTGCGCCCGTAGCCCGTGGCCAGACGGGTGCCGACGATCGCGATCGCCGGCCGCTGCAGCAGCTCCAATCGCCCCCTCCAGTACAGCACCCAGGGCGGATCGGAGATCTCCCGCAGCAGCGCCGGATACTCGTCGTCCAAATAAGTGACGGCGCCCATTCGCCCCGCCGCATGACGGCTTCGCCTCCGCTCTCTCGCGGCGGGGCGCACGCTCTTCTCCGCAGCCAGCGCCTGCCTTGCGCTCATCCCCATGTCCCGCCAGTCCCCGGCGAGAAAATCCCCCGTGTGCCGCAGGGAGCCGGGACCTTTCATAACGCCGTACAGGAAGATCGTCGCGATCGTCACCCGCCCGACTCCTTCCGTCTCGTGCAGGGCGATCAGCACTTCTCTCGGCATGCCCGTCTCCCGCGCTTCCGCCAGCGAGACGACTCTGACGTTCTCTTTTTTCCCGTTCTCCTCGTTCTCACGCATCCTCCCGGACCCCTCTCAGCCTCGTATACGACAAAAAGCCCTCCACTCCCTCGATGAGGGGGCGGAAGGCTGCCTGCCTTGCCGATAATGCGCGGACAACCGCTAAGGTCGCCGAGCGAAATGATTCAACTTGCCTTTACTTTACCATTAACCTTTGCATTTTTCCAGCAGGCCTTTGTCCTCGAGCACGGCGACCAGCGTCGCGCCCATGTCGGAAGGCGTCGGAGCGACGCGGATTCCGTTCGCTTCGAGCACGGCGATTTTCTCCGCGGCCGTTCCTTTGCCGCCGGAGATGATCGCGCCCGCATGGCCCATCCGTTTCCCCGGAGGCGCCGTCGCGCCGCCGATGAAGCCGACGACCGGCTTCGTCATGTTCGCCTTGATCCATTCCGCCGCTTCTTCCTCGGCCGTTCCGCCGATTTCGCCGATCATGATGACCGCGTACGTGTCCGGATCTTCGTTGAACAGCTTCAGAATGTCGATAAACTCGGAGCCCTTGACCGGGTCTCCGCCAATGCCGACGGCCGACGACTGGCCGATGCCGCGCGTCGTCAGCTGGTGAACGGCCTCGTAAGTGAGCGTGCCGCTGCGGGATACGACGCCTACGTGGCCTTTCTTATGGATATAGCCCGGCATGATGCCGATCTTGATTTCTTCCGGCGTGATGACGCCCGGGCAGTTCGGCCCGATCAGACGCGTCTTCTTGCCTTCCATGAAGCGCTTGACTTTGACCATGTCCAGCACCGGAATGCCTTCCGTAATGCAGATGACCAGGTCTAGCTCGGCGTCGACCGCTTCCATAATGGAATCGGCCGCGAACGGAGGAGCGACGTAGATGACGGATGCCGTCGCGCCCGTAGCCGCTACCGCTTCTTTAACCGTGTTGAAGATCGGCAGCGTTACGTTCGTGCCGTTCTCCAGATCGAAGCCGATCGTTTGGCCGCCTTTGCCCGGCGTCACTCCGCCGACCATCTGCGTGCCGTATTCCAAAGCACCTTTGGCGTGGAAAGATCCCGTTGCGCCCGTAATGCCTTGGGTGATCACCTTGGTGTTCTTATCGATCAAGATACTCATGATTTACACACTCCCCGGTAAGTTCTCCCTTGTCATTTCACGAGCGACACGATTTTTTGCGCGCCGTCCG
>Ga0065721_10003935_pt1 | contig 54474 bp, 44 predicted proteins | sample Mesricmetagenome_FD_59108 | JGI IMG/M metagenome (GOLD analysis project Ga0065721, IMG submission 59108) | Mesophilic microbial community from rice straw/compost enrichment Sample: eDNA_1 v2 (version 2) | ecosystem: Engineered > Solid waste > Grass > Composting > Bioreactor | place: USA: Davis... | reverse complement strand
TGCAGAAGTGCACCTACGCAAAGCGCCGGCGCGGCCGAAGGCGCCCGTAGGTGCAGAAGTGCACCTACGCGAAGCGCCGGCGCGGCCAAAGGCGCCTACAAGGCCGTTCGCGCGAGCGCCAGCACCATGAACTTAGTTGAAAGCGCTTCACAACTAAGTTCGTTTTTTATAAAAAGTGCTGATTTATTGTAAATACCGATTATGTAACCGCTTGTTATACTGCATATGCACCCGGTAATAAGGGAGCGAATTCATCGAACTAATCTTTCATAGAGGTCGAGGGGGAAACGACGAATGAAAAAGATGTGGACATTGATTCTGGCACTCTCCATGGTAGTAGTGCTGGCTGCATGTGGTAAGAGCGGAAGCGCGAGCGGCGAGAATGGCACGGTTGGCGTATCGATGCCGACGAAGTCGTCCGAGCGTTGGGTAAATGATGGCGCAAGCATGAAAGGTGAGCTCGAGAAACTTGGTTATGGCGCTGACCTGCAATATGCAGAGGACGTTATAGAGAACCAAGTCGCGCAGATCGAGAACATGATCACGAAGGGCGTTAAAGCGCTTGTCGTTGCACCAATCGATGGCGAATCGCTGACGGACGTGCTGCAGAAAGCAGCTGATGCGAATATCCCTGTTATTTCGTACGACCGTCTCATTAAGAAAACAGAGAACATCACATACTACGCAACATTCGACAACTTCAAGGTTGGCGTGCTGCAAGCTTCGTACATCGAAGAGAAGCTCGGCCTGAAAGACGGCAAAGGTCCTTTCAACATCGAGCTGTTCGCAGGTTCGCCTGACGATAACAACGCATACTTCTTCTTCGACGGCGCTATGTCGGTGCTGCAGCCTTACATCGACGCTGGCAAGCTGGTCGTGAAGTCCGGTCAAACGAAAATGGAACAAGTTGCAACGCTTCGTTGGGATGGCGCAACGGCACAATCCCGCATGGACAACCTGCTTAGCGCGAACTATGCAAACGCTAACGTAGACGCAGTACTGTCGCCATACGACGGCATCAGCATCGGCATTCTGTCCTCGCTCAAAGGCGTAGGCTACGGTACGGCAAGCAAGCCGCTGCCAGTCATTACAGGTCAAGACGCGGAGCTGGCTTCGGTAAAATCGATCGTTGCAGGCGAGCAAACGCAAACGGTATTCAAAGATACGCGTGAACTGGCGAAGAAAGCAGCTCAAATGGCTGACGCAGTCGTCAAAGGCGAGAAAGTTGAAGTTAACGATGAGAAAACGTATGACAACGGCGTGAAGGTTGTTCCTTCGTTCCTGCTCGAGCCAGTATCGGTAGACGCAGCGAACTACAAGCAAGTGCTTGTTGACAGCGGCTTCTACACGGAAGATCAACTGTCCAAATAATCGTTACTACAAGCGGCCGAAGAAGAGGGCCATGGGCCCTCCTCTAGGCTGTACGGTTTATTTTTCTTCATAATGCGTGACTGCTTATAGAAAGAAGGTGCGAACATGTCCCAATACATCTTAGAAATGCGCGGCATCACCAAGACGTTCCCGGGCGTGAAGGCGCTGGAGGACGTTAACCTGAAGGTCAAGGAAGGCGAGATCCACGCGCTGTGCGGCGAGAACGGAGCAGGGAAGTCGACACTGATGAAGGTGTTGAGCGGCGTATATGCACACGGCTCGTATACGGGCGATATCGTATTCAAGGACAAGGTATGTGAGTTTCGCAACATTAAGGAAAGCGAAGAGCTTGGTATCGTTATTATCCACCAAGAGCTGGCGCTCATTCCGTACTTGTCGATTGCGGAAAATATTTTCCTCGGCAACGAGCGTTCCCGCGGCGGCATTATTAACTGGAACGAAACGACGCTGCGCACAAGAGAACTGCTGCAGCAGGTAGGCTTGTATGAATCGCCGAACACGCTCATCAAAGATATCGGTGTCGGCAAGCAGCAGCTTGTCGAGATCGCTAAGGCGCTCGCCAAGCGCGTTAAGCTGCTCATTCTGGATGAACCGACTGCTGCGCTGAATGAGGATGACAGCGACAACCTGCTGAAGCTCATGCTTGAGCTGAAGAAGCAGGGCATCGCCAGCATCATCATCTCGCATAAGCTGAACGAAATCGAACGGGTGGCGGATTCCATCACGATTCTTCGCGACGGTAAAACGATCGAGACACTGGACAAGAAGCGCGACGGCGTCGATGAAGACCGGATCATCAAAGGCATGGTCGGCCGCGATCTGACGCAGCGGTTCCCAGAGCGGGAGACGAACATCGGCGATACCATTCTCGATGTCCAGAACTGGAATGTCTATCATCCGCAGCGCGAAGATCAGAAGGTCATCGACAATGTCAGCTTCAACATTCGCAAGGGCGAAGTGGTCGGCATTGCGGGTCTGATGGGAGCAGGTCGCACGGAGCTGGCGATGAGCTTGTTCGGGGGCGCATACGGCAAGAAGATCAGCGGTACAGTGCTCAAGAATGGCAAGGAGATCAAGCTCAAGTCCGTCAGTGACGCGATTAACAAGGGGCTTGCTTATGTAACTGAGGACCGCAAGCATTACGGGCTTGTCCTCATCGACGATATTAAACAGAACATCTCGCTGACAAGTCTGCCGAAGCTGTCGAAGCGAGGTATTGTCAATAAGAACCGCGAGGTTATTATTGCAGAAGATTTCCGTAAGAAAATGAACATCAAGTCGAGCGGCATCCACCAGAAGACAGGCAATTTAAGCGGCGGCAATCAACAGAAGGTTGTGCTTAGCAAATGGATTTTATCCGAGCCCGACATCCTCATACTTGACGAGCCAACTCGTGGTATCGACGTTGGCGCCAAATACGAAATTTATACGATCATCAACCAGCTGGCGGCGGAAGGAAAGGGGATTCTCGTCATTTCCTCCGAGCTTCCTGAAATTCTTGGCATGTGCGATCGAATCTACGTGATGAGCGAAGGGCGTATTACGGGTGAGGTTGACCGCGAGGAAGCGACGCAGGAGAAGCTGATGAAACTGATGACGAAGAGCAGGGGGTAATACAGCATGGATATGCTCCGCAATGTGTTCAAGAACAATATTCGCCAATACGGCATGATTATCGCACTCGTCTTTATTACGGTACTGTTCCAGATTCTGACCGACGGCATTCTGCTGAAGCCGCTGAACGTCACGAACCTGATTTTGCAAAATAGCTACATTCTCGTTCTCGCCATCGGTATGGTGCTCGTCATCATTACCGGTCACATCGATCTATCGGTAGGCTCTGTTGCCGCCTTCATAGGCGCATTAGCCGGTATTATGATGGTCGATATGAACATGCCGTTCTACTTGGCGATTATCGTCTCGCTGGTGCTCGGCGCGCTCGTCGGTGCATGGCAGGGCTTCTGGGTCGCCTACGTGAAGATACCGTCATTCATCGTAACGCTTGCCGGAATGCTCCTGTTCCGTGGTCTGACGATGATCGTGCTTGACGGTCAATCGATCGCACCATTCCCGAAAGCATTCCAGAAGATTAGCTCGGGCTTCCTGCCGGACTTCACAGTCGGCTCGCTCAACTTCCTTACGGTCATTATTGGTTTCGTTCTGTCGCTCATTTATATCGGTATCGAAGTGTACAACCGCAGACTTCAGAAGCGTTACGGCTTCGAGCCAACGTCTGGCAAAGGCTTTATCGTGAAGACGGTCGTAATTGTTGCAGTCATCAACCTGTTCATGTATGTGCTTGCATCGTATAAAGGCATCCCGAATATTCTCGTTATTTTGTTCGCGCTTGTCGTTATCTACTCGTTCGTTATGAACCGTTCCATTATGGGCCGTCATATCTATGCACTCGGCGGCAATGAGAAGGCAGCAAGCCTGTCCGGTGTTAAGACGAAGAAAGTAACGTTCTGGGTATTCGTAAACATGGGCGTTATGGCAGCCTTGTCCGGTCTCATCTTCGCAGCACGTCTGAATGCGGCTACGCCAAAAGCAGGCACAAACTTCGAGCTTGACGCAATCGCAGCAAGCTTCATCGGCGGCGCATCGGCATCCGGCGGCATCGGTACGGTTATCGGAGCTATCATCGGTGGTCTCGTAATGGGCGTCATGAACAACGGTATGTCGCTTATCGGTCTGGGAATCGACTGGCAGCAAGGCATCAAAGGTCTCGTCTTGCTCGCTGCAGTGGGCTTCGATATCTACAATAAGAACAAATCTTCCTAATAGCAGTCATGAGAAGGGCGGTCCTGGAGAAGTCAGGGGCCGCTCTTTGTGCTGTGTACTGAACGGATTAGGCGAATCAAAAGACGAAGACGGTAGGATGCATCATTCCAGCTCTTCGTCGAACTCATGCTCTACGATATCGATTAGCAGCGTGTTTCGGTCTGTCTGCACCTCATCCTCGTCCCATTCGGTATGCAGATAACGGGGGATGGTGAACATGTCAGCCAGCTGCTCCTTGGACCAATGCTTGAGCTCCTTAAGGGGAGCGATCGATTCCGGGTTTATTGGCCTCAAGGCGGCAAGACAGATGACATTGCTATATGCAAAGTCAACGACATCGCTCGCATGATAGAGGACGACCGTGAACCCGGCAGTTCTTAACGTGGCTTGCACGGCAGCAATATACGCTGGCATGAGCGAGACGAGGGGACATTGAATGGCGATGACTCCGCCAGGGTTAAGTCTAGCTTTGAGCAGTCGGTAGAACTCGACCGAGTAAAGCTTGGACAGCTCGAAATCTAAGGAGGAAGGAGCGGGCAAATCGATAAGAATGACATCCCAGCGGTCGCTGCAGTTCTCGATATAAGCACGGCCATCACCTTGTACGTTATTTACGCGTGTATCATTCAGTGAGCCATTCGTGAAGCTGACGAACGGTTTATAGGTCATCCCCAGCTCGACGATCATGGGATCGAGATCGACAGCTGTTAGAGTCTCTATCTCTTCATAGCGAAGCACTTCGCGGGTAGTAGTTCCAATGCCAGAGCCAATAATAAGCACAGCTTCTCGATTGACAGCAGCAGCCATCGGCAAGTGGACCATAGCCTCTGCATATTGCGCCTCGGCTTTATTCGTGCTCGTCATCCTCATGCCGTTGGCATAGAGGTAATAGACATCCTCGCTCTTCGCAATTGCAATCTTGTGATAAGGGGATCGTTTGCGCATAACGACTTGATAGCTGCCATCGGGCTCCTCCTCTGTCCGCAGATAAGACACCAGCCATTGCTTTCTCCAGTACAGCATTAGCCCAATGATTCCCGCCATGCATATCCCTGTAATGAGGACCACCTCAATAACGAACACAAACACCGATGCGATCTCCTCCTTGAAACGAACTTTAAAACGTACAAGCTCATTTCATACCGTATGCAGCATCATGCCTGTCCGTATGGGAGACAGCCCATTTGTGAACAAGTTCTAACAGATGCAAAATGTTAGCGATATCCTTCTTAAAATGGGATCGCAATGTCATTGACAATGATTATCAATACCGACTATACTCCGTGATGGGATTATATTCATGCTCTATCCGTTCCAAATGAACGAATACATATAACTGCCTAAGGGGATGTCGTTGTTATGAAGGCTAGACTGATGTTTGCATCACTCGTACTTGCCATGTCTGTTGTATTCACAGGCTGCTCGTCTGATTCGAAGGAAACGGAAACTGCTGCAAAACCAGCCGATACGGCACAGACTGCATCCGATTCATCTGATTTGAATGCCAAGCTGAAGGATGTACTTGAGCAATACCGTCAGTTCTCGATCGAACAGAGCGACCAATTCATCGTAGAGACGGAGAAATTCGTGGCAGCCGTGAAGAGCGGCGATCTGGAGCAAGCTAAGGCGCTTTATGCTCCAACGCGCATGTACTACGAGCGAATCGAGCCTATCGCTGAAGCGCTTGGCAACTTCGATCCAGACATCGACGCACGTGACGGCGACGTTGAAGCCGCTGACTGGCGTGGATTCCATCGAATCGAGAAAAGTCTATGGGAAGACAAACAAACAGCAGGCATGGAGGCGTTCGCAGATCGTCTGCTGAGTGACGTTAAATCGCTCCGGGCGCTTATGGAGACGGTTGAAGTCGACACCGCTATGCTGACGACAGGAGCAGTCGAATTGTTGAACGAAGTTTCTTCGACCAAAGTAACCGGTGAAGAAGAACGTTATTCGCATACCGACATGTATGATTTCGTTGCCAATGTAGAAGGCGCGAAGAAAATTTATGAGCTGTTGAAGCCAGAGCTCGCCAGCCAAGATGCAGCTCTGGATCAATCGATTGGCGAGAAATTCACGGCGCTAGAAGCGCTGCTGGCTAAATATAAATCCGGAGACGGCTATGTGTTGTTCACGGAATTGAAGGAAGACAATACACGTGAGCTGAGCCAAGCGCTCGACGCATTGGCTGAGCCGCTGTCCCAGATGGGCAAAGCGCTGGGAGTATAACAGCAGCTATGGCAGCCAAACGTAAACAAGACAGTGATAATCGTGCTATCAGTCGTCGTGACCTGTTGAAAATGGCCGGTATTGGCGGCGCGGGGCTCTTGCTCGGCGGTGCCGGTGTCGGCGCTTTGTTCAAATCAAATCAGGACAGCAGTACCTCAGCATCCGCTTCACCAACGAATAGCAGCTATCATGGCGAGCTCCCTTTCTATGGCGAGCATCAAGCAGGAATTATAACGCCGGCGCAGGATTTCGTCGTCTTCGCATCGTTTGATCTGACAACGTCCTCGATCGATGAGGTGCGCAAGCTGTTTAAGGATTGGACGGCTGCTGCATCTGTCATCACACAGGGCGGCATGCTAGGTGAAGATAACGAGAATTTGAATGTACCGCCTTCGGATACAGGCGAAGCTGCGGGATTACAGCCGTCCAAGACAACGCTGACGTTTGGCGTTGGTCCATCGTTCTTCGATGAACGGTTTGGCCTTGCTGATCGTAAACCGGCGGAACTGCAAGACCTGCCCTCCTTTAACGGCGACGCGCTGCGCAAGGAATGGGTAGGCGGCGATATTGGCGTCCAGGCATGTGCGAATGATATGCAAGTCGCCTTCCGCGCCATCCGGAATCTAACCCGTATTGCACGCGGCAAAGCAGCGCTTCGCTGGATACAGGAAGGATTCCAACGGACTAGCGGCGCGGATCCGAGCGGCGGAACGGCGCGCAATCTGATGGGCTTCAAGGATGGTACGGGCAATCCAGACGTTACCGATGCAGCGAAGATGAATGAGGTGGTCTGGACGCAGGCTGGAGACGGCCCGCAGTGGATGGCAGGAGGCAGCTACATGGTCGTCCGTCGTATCCGTATTCGCATTGAAGTATGGGACCGTTCGACGCTGGGCGAGCAAGAAGCGACGTTCGGGCGTTATCGTGCCAGCGGAGCACCGCTTGGCAGCGAGCAAGAATTCGATCCGATCGATTTGGAGAAGAAGGACGACAAAGGCAAACCTGTCATTCCGATGGATGCTCATATTCGCGTTGCGAAGGAGAACGGGGTGCAAATTTTGCGGCGGTCATACTCTTATTCTAGTGGTCTGGATACACGGACGGGACAGCTGGACGCAGGGCTTCTGTTTGTTGCCTTCAACCGCAGTGTGGCGAAGCAGTTCATTCCGATGCAGCGTATGCTTGCTGCGAGCGACCGCTTGAACGAGTATATCGAGCATAACGGAAGCGCGCTGTTTGCCTGCTTCCCAGGGGTCAAGGAAGGCGGCTGGATCGGAGATACGCTGCTCTAGCATATTCTGTTATGCACATGGACTCATATTGATAGCAATAGCGGTGGAACAGACCGATGCGGCTGATGGAAGGCTGGATCGGTCTGTTCGATTGTTTCACAGCAGGTTAGAGAAAGGACGCGATGCTCGCATGTGGTTACGCCAACAGCTGAAGCTTCCAGCACCGAGAATGCTGGGCCAATGGAGTAAATGGAAGAGGATCATGTTACTACTGGCAGCAGCGATTCTTCTTATCGCTTCTGTCAGCAATTCAGCAACCGCATATGCAGCAACAGCTAGTGATGTACAGCAGCTTGAAGAAGCGCAGGCTGAGGCACTCGGGAAGATTCTCCCGCTTGTTGGCGGCGCGCTTGTCGATATCGGACGCGACGACCACGAGGCAGCCGTTCAAGCAATCCAAGAAGCCAGCGGTGTATGGCAAACAGTGAACCCTGGGAATTCAGAGCTGGCGGCGAAGGTCGATGAGGCGTTCAGCGCCGCAACGCAGGCTGTCGCGGACTCGGTGACGGACCCTGCTGCTGCGAAGAAGACGCTTGCGGCGCTAGCGAGTGCCGTCAATGCTTATAAGAAGGCAGCAGTGGCTGATCATACGCCGACGGGGCCAGATGCAGCAGCCGGTCTTGTGCCGACGCTTCGTACGCTGCTCGAACATATTGAGGCCGAGGAATGGTCGGCAGCGAATGCAGATTATCGGATGCTGGAAGGCGCATGGGCGAAGTCCGAGCAGTCCATTCGTCAGGACAATACGGCGGTCTACGGCATCATCGAGACGCATATCAGTAGGATTCGGATCGACCTAAGAGCGGAACCGCCGCGCGCGGATCAGGCGAGGACAGAGACCGAAACGTTGATCAACTATTTGAATGACTACGCTGCTGGCAAGCTTGCGGCCGAATCGGTCAGCTCCGATCTGACGGTAGCGGACTTAATCGCTGTGCTGGATCAAGCGGCCTCGTTGATCGAAGCTGGAAGCGCAACGGAAGCGGAAGCGAAGCTGCAGTCGTTCATTACGATGTGGCCGAACGTCGAAGGCCAAGTATCAATCCGTTCTTCTTCGGTCTATCAGAATATCGAGAATGAAATGACAGAGGCTCCAAGCTATTTGGCAGCCAATCCGCCGCAGCTGGATAAGGCGGGGGCGCTTATCGAGCAGATGAAGAGCGAGCTGAAGCCTTTCGTGACGGATGCGAAGTATACCGCATGGGATGCGGGTGCGATTTTGCTCCGGGAAGGGCTTGAAGCGATTCTTGTTCTTGCCGCTCTGCTGGCCTACCTGAAGAAAACGGGCAATCAGGATAAGCGGCGCTGGGTATGGTCCGGCGTATGGTCCGGCCTCCTCATCAGCGGCATTATGGCACTGGTGCTTACTTATGTGGTGACCAAAGCTTCGTCAGGCAGTACGCGCGAGATGATTGAGGGGTACGCTGGCCTTGCCTCGGTGCTTCTCATGCTTTCGGTGGGCAGCTGGCTGCACGGCAAATCGAATCTGCGAGCATGGAACCAATATATCGACCGTACGATGGGTGCTGCGCTGCGCCGCGGCAGTCTCTGGTCGCTGTTCGCGGTATCGTGCCTTGCAATTGCGCGCGAAGGAGCAGAGACGACCATCTTCTATATCGGTATGGCGCCGTCTATCGCACCAGGGCAGCTAGTGCTTGGGTTCGGGGTTACATTCGCACTGCTGATCGCCCTTGGTTATGTCATTATTACGTTCAGCGTGAAGCTGCCCATTCGATTGTTCTTCGTGACGGCATCGGTATTGATCTATTATCTTGTGTTCCGATTCCTAGGCGAAAGCGTTCATTCGCTCCAAGTAGCGGGAACACTGCCGTCTCATCATGCCGCATCGGTAACTTCGGTTAGCTGGCTCGGCATCTACCCGACATGGGAGACGATCATCCCGCAGCTTGCTGTACTTGCTTATATCTTGGGACAGATACTAATCGCACGGGTGCGTGCGGCTCGCTTGGCGAGCTTATCGGCNCCTGTTCGTTAANCACTTCAATTATGGCTGTCTCGTCCAGGGCTGCACATGGCGCTGGGCNGCAGCCTTTTTTTNCATATGTGGTGTAATNTATATTTGACACTATGACAAAAATATATTACACTCCGATTAGGAAATGGAATCTTGTGGAAGGAGGTTCGTAATGGAAGGCACGCTAACGAATAACATTTACGTGCTTCGTGCGCAGCGCAAATGGTCGCAGAAGGAGCTGGCTGAACGGCTTGGCGTCAGCAGGCAGACGATCGTCTCGCTGGAGGCGAATCGCTATAACCCATCCTTGATGCTTGCCTTTCGTCTGGCGGAGCTGTTCGATACGGATATTAATCTCGTCTTTCAATATCAATCCGGTGCAGGAGGAGATTCATAAATGAACTTGTTCATGACGATTATGACACCGATTATTTTGTTGGCATTCGGCGTATCTTTGGTGTACTATTTAGTTATTTTTCCGAAGGAGAAGGACGAGCGCAGGAGCCGCATTCTGCAGATTGCTTCAGAGAAGGCCTACCTTGTTCTAGTGTTCGGCATCGCGATGTGCATCGTGCTCGGAAGGATTCCATCGCTTTCATTCGAAGGCGAGACGTTCAAGAGCGGCATTGTGCTCTGTATCGCCATATCAGGCATCGTCTATTCATGTTATACGGTCTACTATAATCGCAAAATATAAACGTATGAGTCACGAAGGAGATCAGGATCGGCTATGGCAAACGAGGTACAACCAAACGAGAATAATGAGGCAAGCAGCGGGCAGTTCGCCCAGCTTGCGGCGGAGAACGAACGGCTGCAGCGTGAAGTAGAAGCGCTCCAGCAGGAGCTTGCGCAGTGCAAGGCAGAGCTTGCCAGCGCAAAGCGCGAGCTGCACCGAGCCAGAGGAAAGAGCGGCGCAGCAGCGCGCAAGCCAGAGGCGATGTCGACGATGTCGACTCGGCTGCGCGACGCATTGTACGAATAGATGATAGGCGAGTATGTCTATATATATGCCCACCATGAGGATGAGGCCGAGCTATGCGGGATGGAGCTGCGCGCGCTGCTCGGAATCTCGAAGATGGAGTGGGTGAAGTTTCAGGGCTTCCGCTATGTGGTGAGCACACGTAAGGTGCTGCCATCGCGGAGCCCTTTTATCAAGCTGCGAATTAATGTGGAAGCTGCAAGTGAAACGCTGGATGGTCTGGTGGAACAGGCGTCCGGACTCGACGCTGGCGGCGGCACGTTTAAGGTGGTGTATGCAGACACGGGCGACTCGTCGTTCCATCCTGACTTCGAAGAGAAGCGTTCGATTGAACGTCGGATTGGGGCAGTCATTCGCGGGACGGCTAGTATGCGTCAACCGGATCATCGGTTTGGCGCTGCGTATGCAAGGGGCCGATGGGTGCTCGGCGCGGCAGAGGAAGGAGATGCCGTATGGCTGCGCCACAACGAGAAGCCGCAGAAATATTCGACGGCACTTAGCACACGGGTGGCGCGGGCGGTTGCTAACATCGCCGTACCTGACCCAACGGATGTCCGTGCAGTGGACCCGTGCTGCGGCATCGGCACCGTTGTCATCGAAGCCCAGTCGATGGGCATTCAGATGGAAGGGTTCGATCGTAATCCATTGGCGCTTCGGGGAGCTAGAATCAATCTGGCTCACTTCGGCTACTCGACAGCAAGGGCTGTGAAGGCGGATATGTTAACGTTGGAAGGGCGGTACGATGCGGCCGTGCTGGACTTGCCTTACAATCTGTGCTCCAAGCTGCCCGAGGAAGAGGAGCTTGCGATGCTGGCTTCGCTTCGCCGGCTTGCGCCAAGAGCGGTAGTTATTGCAACCTCGCCACTCGACAATAAGCTGGCGCAGATGGGCTGGCAAGTCGTCGATGACGGTCAAGTACGCAAAAGCAGCTTCGTCCGATACTTGTATCTAGTTGTTCATGATAACGTGTATTTTCCATAAAATGTACAAGACCGAAAGGGTTTTCGGTCTTGTAAGTCGAATAGTTATGACAGCGCTATCAATACGATTACGATACAAGGAGTGTGGCCATTGACACTGCAAATGAAGTATCCGTACTTAGATACGAGTCTAACGATTGACGAGCGAGTATCCGATCTTGTATCGCGTCTCACCTTGGACGAGAAAATTTCACTAATGCCGACACATCAAGCGGCTGTCCCGAGATTAGGGCTGGAGGAAGTATGGGTTGGAGGCGAGGCAGCACACGGCATCGTTGCGCGCGGCGATACGGCAGCAACGGTATTCCCTCAGCCGATCGGGCTGGCGAATACTTGGAATACGGAGCTGATGCAGCGCATTGGGAGCATCATTGGCGATGAAGCGCGTGCGCTGAACAATAACAACCGACGTCATGGTCTTATGCGCTGGGCGCCAACGATCGACATGGCGCGCGATCCTCGCTGGGGCCGTAATGAAGAGGCTTACGGTGAAGATCCTCATCTGACGGGCAAGCTGGCAGCATCGTTAATTCGCGGGATGCAGGGAGACCACGAGAAGTATGTGAAGATGGTTGCCTCGCCCAAGCATTTCTATGGCAATAACAATGAAGTCGGCAGGCTGGACGGTTCCTCGAGCATCGATCCACGCAACCGCAGAGAATATTACTTGAAGGCGTTCGAGCCGACTTTTACAGAAGGCGGCGCATTGTCGATCATGACCGCGTACAACGAGATCAACGGGACGCCAGCGCTGGAGCATGCCGATATTCGCGGCGTACTGAAAGGCGAATGGGGAATGCGCGGCTTCACGGTATGCGATGGCGGCGACTTGTCGCAGACGGTTGATTATCACAAGCGGTATGAAACCCATGCGGAGTCGGCTGCGGCTGCTATAAAAGCGGGTATCGATACGCTGACGGACGATGCGAAGCTCGTATGTGACGCGGTACACGAAGCACTGCAGCGGCAGCTGCTGACGGAAGCTGATCTCGACGAAGCGTTAACGAATATGCTGCGAGTACGTTTCATGCTCGGCATGATGGATCCGGCAGAAGACAATCCATACCGTTCGATTCCAATGTCGGTTGTCGCATCGAAGGAGCATGGCGAGGCGGCGCTTCAGGCCGCGAGAGAATCGATCGTTCTGCTGCGCAACGAGAACAATCTGCTGCCTTTATCAGCAGACCAGCTGGATTCAGCAGCGGTCATTGGACCACTTGCGGATGAGGTGCTTCGCGGCTGGTACTGCGGCGATCTGCCGTACCGCATCACGCCGCTTGCAGGTATTCAAGCACGGCTTAGTTCGAAAACGGTTTCGAAAATCGATGGACTCGATCGTATCGTGTGGCGATCCGTTCGAAACGGCCAATTCCTGAAGGTGCAGGAAGCAGCGGAAGGCGGGAAGCCTAGTGTGGCCGCGGCTTCTACAGATGTGGAGGATGCAGAGATTTTCGCCCATAACGATTGGGGCTGGAATGCGAATACGTTCTTCGCAGCTTCGAATAGCAAATATGTGTCCACTGAAGGGGACAAGCAGGCGACTGCGTCTGCGGACGAGGTGTTTGGCTGGTTCGTCAAGGAAAGCTTCCAGCTCGTTCCACAGCAGAACAGTTCAGCAGAGGGTGCTAATCCTTCGATCTATCGCATGCTTAGCTGGAATGGCCATCCGATAGTTACCGGGGACAACGGCGAGCTGAGTGTAGGGGCGAGAGAAGCAGAGCTGTCGTCCGACAGCTTATACGAGCGCATCGTATTGAAGGATGGGGTAGAAGAAGCCGTGAAGGCAGCTGCCCAAGCCTCGGCAGCGATCGTGTTCGTCGGCAATAATCCGGTTCTTAACGGGAAAGAAGAGATCGATCGTTACGGGCTTGAGCTTCCTCCTTCGCAGCAGCGTCTTATCCGCAGCACTGCTGCTGCCAATCCGAACACGATCGTCGTCATTGTCGGCAGTTATCCGTACACGCTTGGCGATCTTGCGGAGCTTGTCCAAGCGATCGTCTATATGCCGCATGGCGGGCAGGAGGCAGGCACTGCGATTGCAGAGGCGTTGTTCGGCGATTATGCGCCCGCAGGCAGACTGCCGATGACATGGTATGCTTCGGAGTCGCAGCTTCCAAGCATGCTCGAATACGATATTCGCAGGGGAAAGCGGACGTATCAATATTTTGACGGGGAGCCGCTTTATCCGTTCGGGTTCGGTCTTACGTATTCGCCATTCGAATATCGAGATCTTGCGCTTAGCAGTACGGTGCTGAAGGGCGATGCAGATACGCTGGAGCTGTCGTTCGTCATTCATAACGTTGGCAGCCTAGCAAGTGACGAGGTTCCTCAACTGTACATTCGTGCGGAGCAGTCGTCTGTCGAACGTCCAATTAAACAGCTTCGCGGCTTCACAAGAGTTCGCACCGAAGCGGGCGCAAGCCACCGTATCACATTCCGGCTGCCAGCCTCGGAGCTTGCGTTCTGGGATGTCTCGCGTGAACGGTATTGCGTGGAGAGCGGACCCTATTCGATTCTGATCGGCCGATCGTCTGCGGATATTCGGTTAAGCACATGCATTCAGGTCGAAGGTGAGATGGTACCTCCGCGCAGCTTATCTGCTTGGACTTGGGCGGAGAACTACAATGAGTATGAGTCGGTACGACTCGAGGAGTGCCTTGAGGGCGGAACGGCTGTCGCACCGGTTGACGGTGCTGGATGGATCCGGTTTGATCATGTAGATTTTGAAGCTGGCGCATCCTTCTTCGAGGCAAAGGTGTCATCGGCAGATCCAGAAGGCGGTATCCTTACCGTCCGTCTGGATGCTATTGATGGGTGTGTGGCGGCTGTTTATCCGATCGCTTCCACAGGTGATTGGCATAATTGGCAAGCCATCGGCAGCAGTATTGTGCCTATTAGCGGTCAGCATACCGTATTCATTCAGCTTGAAGGCGCAGTTCGATTGAATCGGATACGGTTCCAAGTATAAGCAATCCTTTCAGAGCAAGGCTCCTTCGTTCACCGGATATCGGTGCGCGAAGGGGCCTTCTGCTGCATGTCCTTGCATTAGCATACAAAATGTTGCGAATAAGCACGTTCACGAGAATCCCAACGGTTGTTATAGTCTAAATGATAAGCGCTTTCAAAGACGCAATCATCATGATGACGAGAGAAAGGGGATTTGTACGTGAGTAGAAAAGCATTAAGCATGGTTATGGCCTTGCTGTTGGCGTTTAGTTCATCCTGGTTCGGCCTGGGAGCTGTATCAGCTGCTAGTACGCCGGATGCCGGTATAGTCAACGGCGGATTTGAATCCGATTTCTGGACAGATCACTCTTGGACGGTAAACCCGACAGATTGGGACAAGGTTGACCTTCAATATTACGAGTATTCGCTTGACCAGTGGATCAACCCCAGTGAGGGACTGCATTCCTTCAAATATTGGGTCAAGCCTGAAGCGACGACTACTCAGACCATTACGGTGAAGCAGACGATCTCCGCCCTTTCGACAGGCAGCTACGAGCTGTCGGTGAAATCGATGGGCGGCACTGGCGCTGAAGCGGCAAGCGTAAAGCTGTTTGCCGGTGATCAAATGGGAAGCGCAGTGGAGACCACAGGCTATAATAATTGGCAGACGGTCAGCTTTTCGTTCGTTGTGACACAGGATGCCGCGAATGTGGAAGTGGGCGCAATCCTCGACGGTGCGGCCAGCGCTTGGGGGCATTTGGACGGCTTCGAGTTGAAGCAGATTACGCAGCCGCCAGCGCAGGCGGACATCTTCGTGAAGAAGGTGGACGGGCTGTCGGCAGATTTTATTAAAGGCGTAGACATCTCCAGCATTCTGTCGCTCGAGGCGAGCGGTGTTAAGTTCTACAATGAAGCTGGCGATGAGCAGGATATTTTCACTACGCTACACGATGACGGCGTGAACTACGTTCGCGTTCGCGTATGGAACGATCCTTTTGATTCGCAGGGCCGGGGTTATGGCGGCGGCAATAACGGCCTAGCACAGGCGATCGAGATCGGCAAGCGCGCGACAGCGAATGGAATGAAGCTGCTCGTCGACTTCCATTACTCTGATTTCTGGGCTGATCCTGGCAAGCAGCATGCGCCGAAGGAATGGGCGAACCTCAGCTTTGATGAGAAGAAGACGGCACTGTACAACTATACGAAACAAAGCCTGCAAGAGCTGCTGGATGCAGGCATCGACATCGGCATGGTACAGGTCGGCAATGAAACGAATGGCCGCTTCGTCGGTGAGACGGATTGGGTCAAAATGAGTGAATTGTTCAGCGCAGGCAGCCAGGCGATCCGTGAGATCGATTCCTCGATCTTAGTTGCGCTGCATTTTACGAATCCAGAAACTTCAGGGCGTTATGCTGATTATGCGAAGAAGCTGAAGGATAACAATGTCGACTATGACGTATTCGCTAGCTCTTACTATCCATTCTGGCACGGTACGCTCGATAATCTGACCGCGGTGCTGAAGAATGTGGCACAGGAGTATGGCAAGAAGGTCATGGTAGCAGAGACGTCCTATACGTATACAGCTGAAGATGGCGACGGCCATGGCAATACCGCTCCGAAGAGCAGCGGACAGACGCTGGACTATCCGATTACCGTGCAGGGACAAGCGACTGCTGTTCGTAATGTCATTGAGGCTGTCGCAAATGTAGGTGAGGCAGGACTTGGCGTATTCTATTGGGAGCCGGCATGGCTGCCCGTTGGATCGGCTTCTGAGCTTGAGCAGAACAAGCTGAAATGGGAGCAGTACGGCTCCGGCTGGGCAACCAGCTACGCGGCTGAATACGATCCAGCGGATGCAGGGGTGTGGTACGGCGGCAGCGCTGTCGATAACCAAGCGTTGTTCGATTTCAACGGACATCCGCTTCCTTCGCTGAAGGTGTTCCAATATGTAAATAACGGCGCAGTTGCAGAGCTTCGCATTGATGAGATCAAGGATATAGCGATTACGGCGATTGCAGGCGAGACGATCGTTCTGCCTTCGAGCGTTACAGTAACGTACAACGACAACACGACAGGCCCCGTATCGGTAACTTGGAACCAGACGCAGCTTGAAACGGCAGCTGCTGGCGGCGCGGGCAGCTACAGCGTTGAAGGTGTAACGGCTGACGGTCATACGGTCAAGGCACAGTTAACCGTTAAGCCGCAGAACTATGTCGTGAACGGAAGCTTCGAGCAGAGCGATAGAAGCATGTGGAAGATTACGTATCCGGAGGGCGTTAAAGAACATACGGATTATCAGAACAAAGCAAGCGATGCGAAGACAGGTAATTTCTCGCTTCACTTCTATTCGGAAGAGCCTGTTGACTTCAAAGCTGCGCAGGAGATTACAGGTCTGAAGACAGGCTATTATAATTTGTCGATGAATATTCAAGGCGGCGATGCTCCGAACGCGGATATGAAATTGTTCGCCATCGCAGGCGGCACAGAGATGGAAGAGCCAACTGGCGTCAATGGATGGGTCGTATGGAACACGCCGGAGATCAAGAACATTCTCGTAACAGACGGTAAGATTACGATTGGTGCAATCATTAAGGCAGATGCCAAAGCTTGGGGAACGCTCGACGACTTCTATCTCAGTTATGCAGGCGATTATAGTCAGCCGAGCCCAATCCCTGTCACTGGCTCGGGGGAGACATCTTATGATGTGACGCTGGATGGCGGTGTATCGGTTAGCGTGAAGCGGACCCTGAAGTCGGACGGCACGAAGAAGGATCAGATTACGCTATCGGCTGATAAGGCCAAGGATGCTGTGCAGAAGGCTAAGGCAGACGGTCGGAATACAGTCAAGATTAGCTTTACGGATCAGAGCGAGCAGGCTTCAGAGATCGGTGTTACTCTGCCCGCGGATGCCGTTCAAGCACTGGCAGCTGGCGGGGTAGGTCTTGAAATTACAACGGGCGGCGCGTCGGTTTCCGTATCGAACGATACGATTCAATCGCTGAGCGGCGAAGCGGTAGTGACGATTACGCCGCTGAAGAGCAGCTCGGAGTCGCAGGACGTCCTTAATCGCGCGAAAGGCGAGAAGGTTGTCATTACAGCAGCTGGCAACGGAGGAACGCAAATAATCGGCCAGCCGGTTTCCATTGAATCGAATGTGAAGCCTGTTGATGTCACGCTGCCAATTCCTAGCGATAGCGTTCCAGCAGACGCATCGGCGCGTAAGACATTCCTAAGCAATCTCGCTATCTATATCGAGCATGGCGATGGCGAGAAGGAGCTGCTGCAGCCGGAGCTGCTGCAGGACTCGAAAGGTGAATATCATCTGAAGTTCCATGTGACCAAATTCAGCTTATTCGCGATTGTGCATCTCGATAATTGGGCAGCTTACCAGCAGCAGCCTGAACATTCGCAGCAGCCATATGTGAACGGTTATTCGGATGGTACATTCCGTCCTGACAAAGCGGTAACGCGTGCGGAAATGGCGGCAATTCTATCTCGCGTGACGGAAGCTGACCGTTCCGCTAACGGAGGCAGCTTCACAGACAACGCCTCCTTCGGATGGGCGTCGGATGCGATTGCAACTGTATCGGCATCAGGTCTGATGACGGGCTATGAGGATGGGAGCTTCAAGCCTGCGAAGGCGATTACGCGAGCAGAGATGGCGGCGATTGTTGCCCGTTGGCTCGGACTTGAAGACGCTTCGTCTGCGACTTTCACAGATACAGCAGGTCATTGGTCGGCATCGTCTATTGCGCTTGCTGCTGAAGCGGGTTATATGACCGGCTATCCGGATGGCAGCTTCAAGCCGGACCAATTGCTGAGCCGCGCAGAAGCGGTTACGATCATTAATCGCGTTCTCCAGCTGGAATCGCACAACGAAGCTGCGGCACCGACATGGTCGGACGTTCCAGCTTCCCACTGGGCATTCCAAGCGATTGAAGCGGCCTCCGGCAGCAAATAATGGTTACGGAACGCATTGTACAACACCACAGCCATGTCCAACTACGGACGTGGCTTTGTGCTGTGTATGTGTACTGCAATGGCATTATATCGGGTTCGAGTTACCAAATTCCGTTAATTAGAACAGTATTTTTGAAAGCGTCCTCAATATAGAATATGGTTGTAAATCGAACGGAGGGGGCAAAGGAATGGACATGCGAAGCAGCTTGAAACGGAAGACGAAGCAATGGGCATCTATCGCGCTTTGTTTATGCATTGTGAGCGGGTATATGCCGACAGCAATAGGGGCATCCGCACAGGAGGTTCAACAGACGAGGCAGGATGATCTTACCGGTCATTGGGCAGAGAATGAAATCCGCGATTGGAGCGGGAAAGGTTTAATTGCGGGCTTCGAGGACGGCACGTATCGTCCTAATCAAAGCGTGACGCGAGCGCAATTCGCTAAGCTAGTTAACAGCTTATTCGGATTTACGGAACAACCGGCGGAGAATGCCTCGTTCACGGACGTTGTCGACGGCGCATGGTATACAGAAACGGTCACCACCGCGAAGAAGGCGGGCTATATTATCGGCTATCCGGACGGCTCCTTCAAGCCGAGCGCAGTCATAACACGCCAAGAAGCGGCCAAAATGGTGACAGCGCTCTTTCACTTGAAAGCGGCTGCGAACGGATCGTTAGACAGCTTTAAGGATGCTGAACGCGTCGGCGCCTTCGCGAAGGATGCACTCGGCAGCGTGGTTGCCGGCGGATTTTTGAAAGGGTTTGCAGACGGGACCATTCGGCCAACTCAGGCCATGTCGCGCGCGGAAGCAGTCGTTCTGCTCGATCGCTTGGCCGGTGAAGTATTGAACAAGCCAGGCAAGCGGGAAGCTTTGAACGAGCCTGGCAACCTGATGATTACGACGACGGGCGTCGAGCTTGACAAGTCGAAAATCGAACGTGATTTGCTGTTGACGGTCGGCATTGGCGAAGGGGATGCCAAGCTGAGCGAGGTAAGCGTGAAGGGCACGACTTACGTCAACGGCGGCGGCGTGCACAGTATTTATTTTGACGACTCGCAGCTTGGCGATATGGAAGTGAATAAGCCGGGCTCGCCGGTTCGCATCGTATTCACCAGCACCGCAAGCGCGGGACAGCTGAAAGTGGATTCCGAGGCCATCATCGAAGCAGAGGAAGGCAGTACGATCGGACAAGTCGTCATCGGTCCGAACGCAGCAGGCACGACGATTACGACAAGCGGCTCGATCGGCAGTCTGACGGTTAACGCGGAAGGCGTTACATTGAACGGCCACCCGCTGCAGTTGGGGACGTCGCTAGAAATCGTGGACGGCCGCATTAAGTCCACGACGCCAGGAGACACGGTTGGAACAGGCAATGGCGGCAATACCAGCGGCGGCAATTCTGGAGGGAATCCTGACGGCAATCCAGGGGAAAACTCGAGCGAGTGGCAGCTTGTATGGAGCGACGAGTTCGATCGAAGCGGCTCGAACCTCGATTCGAACGGCGTCGATCTGGACAAGTGGGCGTATCAAGAAGGAACAGGCGCTCAATATGGCCTGGACGGCTGGGGCAACAACGAGCAGGAATATTACCGCAAAGAAAACATCGAGGTACAAGACGGCAAGCTGATCATCGAAGCGCGCAAGGGCGACTTCGGCGGCAAACCGTATACGTCGGGCAGATTGTATACGCAGCCGACCTTCAACAAGACGTTCGGCAAATTCGAAGCGAAGATGAAGCTGCCGGCAGGACAAGGCATTTGGCCAGCGTTCTGGATGATGCCCCAAGACAGCGAGTATGGCGTATGGGCCTCTTCCGGCGAGCTTGACATTATGGAGGCGAGAGGCCGCCTGCCGCAAGAAGTAGCCGGCACGATCCATTACGGCAAATCTTGGCCGAACAACAAATACAAAGGCGCAGACTATGATTTCCCTACTGGCGAGGACATTACCGGCGAGCATGTATACGGCGTAGAGTGGGAGCCCGGCGAGATCCGTTGGTACGTCGACGGCCACCTGTTCCAGAAGCTGAACAATTGGGAAAGCACAGGCGACAATATGCCTGCCAAGTACGCCTATCCAGCACCGTTCGATAAGCCGTTCTATATGATTCTGAACTTGGCGATCGGCGGCAATTTCGATGGCGGCAGAATCCCGGATGACAGCATGCTTCCGGCTCAAATGATCGTCGATTACGTTCGCGTATACGACAAGGTCGGCGGCTATAACACGACGCCAGCCGAACCGGAAGTGCCGAAAGAAACGATCCAAGAGCCATATAAGCATGCTGAGAACGGCAGCTTTGTTTATGACCCGCAATATGCGCATGGATTCAAGTCGATCAATACGGACAGCGATGTGCTTGATCCGTCGTATTGGAACTTCGTGAAGCTCGCTTCGTTCAACGGAGATGGGGCTGTTTCGACGGAACAACTGAACGGCACGCCATTCGCGAAGGTCGATATTACGGCAGGCGGCAGCGCCGTTCATGCCGTCCAGTTGATCCAGAACGTAACGCTGGGCAAAGGCCGCTGGTACATGCTGTCGTTCGATGCGAAGTCTAATGGCAGCCGGACGATGGCCGTCAAGCTCGGGGGCGGCGCCGACCGCGGCTGGGTCACATACTCCGACACGCTGGAAGCGGCATTGACGGACCAACTGCAATCGTATCAATTGACGTTCCGAATGGACGCGAATACGGATCCGCTTGCCCGGCTGGAGTTTAATATGGGTCTGAACACGAAGCCGGTATGGCTTGGCAATGTGAAGCTCGTCGAAGTCGATGAGGTTGATCCTTATCATGAAGACGCAGCGAAGGAGCCGATTGGCGGCAACCATGTCTACAATGGCACATTCGATCTCGGACGGGTAGACCGGATGACGTATTGGCACTTCAACGCAGGCAGCGGCGCGGCTGCAACGGCTTCCGTTAACTTGGACCGCCAGCTCGTTGCTTCTATTGTCAGCGGCGGAGCAAGCGCTGACGCCGTGAAGCTGACGCAGAAGGGCATTCCGTTCATGGAAGGCAACGATTATGAGCTGACATTCAAGGCGAAGGCTTCGAAGAATCGCTCGATCGCGATCGGCGCTGCTAAGTCGGACGGTACACCAATTATTACGCCAGTTACGTCGGCAATTACGTCGGATTGGACAACGTATACGGTTGAGTTCACGACGGGAGCTGGCGCAACCGATCCGGAAGGTCAGCTGCTGTTGCTGCTCGGCGGCGATAACGGCAATGTAACGATCGACGATGTGAAGCTCGTTCGATTGACGAACAACAATGTGGGAGAGCTTCCGTTAGCTGAACAATTTCCGCTTAAGAACGGCGATTTCTCGAATGGCAAAACGGCTTGGAGCGAGCATGTGCAAGGCCGCTATGACGGCTGGGGCTCAAGCGCCGACTTTAGCGTGACGCCGGAAGGCGAGATGAAGATCGCTATTGCCAGCGAAGGCGTCAATCCTTGGGACGTTATGCTGATGCAGACGGACTTCGGTCTGCACAAGGACAATGTTTACGTTGTATCGGCAGACATCCGCTCGACGAACCCGCGCGCTGCGGAAATCGTCATTGACGCCGGCGGACAGCGTTACGTTTCACAGAAGGTCAATGTGACGGCTCAGGCCCAGACGTTCAGCTACGAACTGCCGGTGGCCAACGATTTGACGGCATCGTTCAAGCTGCTTCTTGGTAAGCTGGAAGGCGAAGCGTTGTTAACGGCGCATGACGTATACGTTGATAACGTACGAGTTGAGCTGAAGAACGCGCGAAGCCGTGCATTCCTCATTCAGAATGGAGACTTTGCGGCAGGCAGCAGCGGTTGGAGCACGCATCTGCAAGGCGATTACGATGGCGATTCCCGCGCTAGCGTATCGTTCGACAACGGCGCTTATCATGCTGAGATTGATAATGACGGAGCGAATCCTTGGGATGTCATGTTGATCCAGGAGCCGCTGCAGCTTGTACAAGGCAAGACTTATGTCGCCACTTTCACTGCGCGCTCCTCGAAGCCAAGAACAATAGACTTGTCAGTCGAGAACAGCTCATACTTCCGTTATTTGAACGAGACGGTACAGCTGGACGATACGACGCATACGTACCGTTATGAGTTCACGATGGATAAGGATGATATTGCAGGATTGAAGTTCCTGATGGGTAAACCGTCCGGCGCTGCAGCCGTAGGCGCACACGACGTATGGATCGATAACGTACGAGTTGACGTGAAAGGCGCATTGGAAGCGGCGGGTTTAAGCAGCAGCGACGATATTCATCTGACAACGCCGCCGGCATTGTCGCCGGATGCATCGGACAATGTTGTCGGTCAGCCGATTCAGTTGACGTTCACGCCGGATGCGGCATGGGAAGCAGCTGTACGGTCCGTAACGGTGAACGGTACGCCGTTAATCGCGGCGCAATATACTGTTCAGTCCGGCGTCGTTGAACTTGCAGCGGGTGTATTCGCTCAAGACCAGACGTATGTCGTTACTGTGAAGGCGGACGGATATGCGGATACAACGGTTAACCAGACCGTATACGCGCAGAATGGCAGTATCGTGTTGAACGGAAGCTTCGCAAGCGAGGATACGGACTGGGATACTTGGGTGGGCGAGAGCGGCGTCTCGACGTTCTCCGTAGAGAATGGTTCTGCCAAGCTCGATATTGCTTATCATGGCGGCATTCATCCGCAATGGAACGTACCGGTGTCTTGGTCGACCCAGCTGCTCCAATCGGGCATTATGCTTGAGGCCGGCAAGTCTTATGAATTGAGCTACCGAGCTTGGTCGACTGCCGATCGGCCGATTCTGATCGAGCTCGGCGGCTATAACAACAACCAGCAGGCGGCATTCAATATTACGGCAGACAGCAGCAAGACGTATGCAATGAGTCTTCACGCAGGGGCGGCAACGACGCTGACGCTCAAATATTTGCTCGGCAACGTCGTCACGCCGGACAGCAGCACGCCAGACACGCCGCATACGATTTATATCGACGATGTCGTAATCCGGGAAGTGACGTCAGCGCCAGGAACGGGCGGTGAACAGCCTTCCGCAGGCACGAACCTGGCGCTGCATGCGGCGGCCGCGGCTTCCAGCGGGAACGGCAGCGCCTCGCTCCTGACGGACGGCATTCTGACAAACCGTTGGGAAGCGGATTGGGCGGCTAACAACCCAGAAGAGTGGGTCGTTGTCGATCTGGCTGCCCATACAACGCTAACTTCGCTCAAGCTGTATTGGGAGAGAGCCTATGCTTCCAAATTACTCGTGCAAGTATCGGACAATGGCACGGATTGGACGACTGTTCAATCGCTTGACCGTACACTCACAATCGATGTCGGGCAATCGTACGCGGAGTCGGTAGCTATGAGCGGAGCTTCAGGCCGATACATTCGTCTGTTCATGACGGACCAAGGCTTCCCGCCATATGGCCCGTCCTTATACGAGATCGAAGTTTATTAAGAGAGGTGTCAACTTCGCTTTACAATTTCGAAGTGTACGGCTATTGAAACGGCGAAAGCGATATAAACGTTAACGAGGCAGCTCCAGTACCGGTTCTTTCGGTATGGAGCTGCCTTTTTTATTAGAGGGACTTGTAGACAATTGAGGATGGTTATGTGCAATGCTACTATGTAAACGAGATACTAAAAGGAGCACTAGCCTTATGTATCCTCCTACCTAACACTGGAGGCATGATGGTGAGACCTAATTTGATATTGGTTGAAGGACTGCCGGGATCGGGCAAGTCGACGACTGCTCAACTCGTTCAAGAAATTTTGAATGATAGGAGCATCCATTCCCATCTAATCCTTGAAGGAAATCTAGATCATCCTGCGGATTATGATGGTGTCGCTTGTTTTCATAAGGAAGAGTATGCTGAGATGCTAAACGCACTTGAGCACAGTTTCCGAGCGCTAATAAATGAACGTACGACAAGAATAGGTGACAACTGCTTCTTGGAATATCGCAAATTATTTGATGAGCTCGGGTCGTCAGTTCCTGATGCGTTGAGACAAGCTTGTGCCGTTAGAGATATCTATGAATTATCGTTAGACCAGAACAGACAGCTCATCGTCGATCGGTGGAAACAGTTTGTTGAATGTGCTGTGCATGGCTCGGACGTGTATGTTTTTGAATGCTGCTTCATACAGAATCCTGTTACGATAGGGATGATCAAATATGATGCGGAGACAGAGGACGTCATCAGTTACGTCTTAGAGCTGGCATCTGCTGCAGAGAAGCTGAATCCATTGCTCATTTACGTCGAGCAGAATGACCTTGACTATTCGTTTAGAAAGGCTGTAGATGAACGGCCTCGACAATGGTCGGAAGGATTTATCGATTATTATACGAATCAAGGATATGGGAAGCTGCAAGGACATAGTGGGTTAGAAGGCACGATCCAAGTGCTTAAGGCAAGAAGTGAACTGGAACAAATCATCTTCAACAGACTTCCTATTGCCAAAGTGAAGATAAACAACTCTTCGTTTGATCGAGATCAATACAAACGAGCTCTGAAGGGCATTATTACGGAACGAATGAGCGCCGGTCAATGAGCCGTGGAGACTCATACATAAGCTGCGGGAAGCCTCCGCGGCTTTTTTTGCGATGGTATGAACAGCCGCCAGTTGAGCTGAGCAGCTTGTCGGATCACATAACCGGATTGTTGAATTCGTGAGTTCATCCCTTGCAGTTTTCAATTGTGAATGGAATAGAGTATTGTAAAGTCAATGGATCACGGGGATCGAGATGTAATATATACAACGTCTGAATGAAACCGTATGCGAGCTTCAAATAATGTAGATACAGCTTACTTAGCTTCTTAGACATTCATGGAGGAACATGCGATGATGACGACTCCCTTAACCGTTTACTTAATGGCTGGCGTAGCGACGGCGAATCATATGTTCAATGAATGCTGCCGCAAGCTGGAGAATATGTTGAAGCAGGAAACAAGCAAGCTGGACATTCATGTGCTGTTCCCTTATGGCAACAATACACGCAATCTGTGGGCGCAAGTGCTTGAAGTCGGCAGCGACTTGACCAATCGTCCGCCGCTGTTCCGGATTGGGGGCCGCAAGGCAGCAGAAGACATCAAGGCGACTTATCGCGGCAGCGGACCAGTGCTAATGGTCGGTCATAGTGGTGGAGGTGCAGCTGCTTATCAGGCGGCAGTCAAGCTGCATAAGGACGGCGTGCTTCGTGATTTCCACGTTGTGCAGATCGGTTCGCCGCGAATTCGCGTCCTGCCAGCGCTGAAAGATCGCGTCAGCTACTTTCATGCGATTGATAAGAGCGGCAAGCTGACCGATCCAATCAGCCGAATTGGCAGTTGGGGCGGCTGGAGCAGAGGCGGCAGACGGGTATCGGTGCCGCAGTGGAATCATTTTAAATATGCGCCGGGTTATGTGGAAGGGATGCCGATCGTGGGCGGCCATGCGGATTACTTCAAGCACACGAATCCATTCGTCGATGCGGATGAGGTGTGTAATTTAGATAAAACGATCGACAGAATTCGTAGTCGGTTGAACGGTTGGATTTAAAACGATACGCGGAGGGTAAGAATGAGTATCGGAGGGATGGCAATGATCGATATCGATATTTGCAGGGCGGCACAGACCGCTGCTAACGATGCTGGATGGCTGCAAAGCTGGCGTGGACATTACTTCTCGTTGGGCAGTTAACAATATGGCTAACACACACACGTATACAAGGCGTGAAGAGGTAGCGAATGCTATTACACATGGCTTGGGCGCCGCGCTGAGCATAGCAGCCTTAGTGCTGCTAATCGTGTTCGCTGCATGGAAGGGGACGGCGGTTCATGTCGTGAGCTTTACGATTTATGGAACGTCGATGCTGCTGCTCTATACGGCTTCGACGCTTGTGCACAGCTTCCCGGAAGGCAAAGCGAAAAAGTTGTTCGAGGTGCTCGACCATTCGTGCATCTACGTATTTATTGCGGGTACGTATACACCTATTTTGTTCCATATCGTAAAAGGTGCGCTTGGCTGGTCGCTCTTCGGCGTCGTATGGGGAGTTGCAATTGCCGGCGTCGTGTTCAAATCATTTTTCGCTAATCGGTTTCTGTTCACCTCTACACTGCTCTATATCGCCATGGGCTGGATTATAGTCATCGCTTGGGGGCCGCTTGTTGAAGGCTTGGCGCCAGGCGGGCTGAAGCTGCTTATTACGGGAGGACTGCTGTATACGTTTGGCACCGTATTTTACATGTGGCGGAGTTTTCCTTATCATCACGCGGTATGGCATCTATTCGTGCTTGGCGGTTCGATTCTTCACTTCTTAGCGATTTTGTTGTTCATCTTATAAGGGGTGGCATCTATGAGAGGGCTTCCGTTCGGGAGTCCTCTCTTGTTGGTCAAGCTTTACATAAAATGGCTGTAAAAACGTCGTTATTGATTTGACAAAAGGTTGGTATATTCATATACTTTTATATACTACTTACAAAAAGTAACCGAAGCGCGCTAATGAATTTGATCAATACCGCCAGGCAACACTAGATAGAACAAACGCCGATGGTGGAGGGGAGCAGAAGCATGCACACCATTCAGACGGACATTATTTCCATATTAAAACGCAAAATTACGACTGTACCAAGCGGCGACAAAATGATTTATTTGGTAGGCCCAGTCAGGCTGCCTGTTTCCTTAGGCGGCGAAACGCATATATTCCAGTGGTACTGCTGGCTTCGCTGCGACAAAATGGCCGGGGATACGTGTCAGGACGAACAACAGTCGACGGAGCAAATTATTTCGCGCTTGTCCGCATCTAACCTTGCAGAGATGCAGCAGTCCAGCGTACTCGTGTACGGCGACTTCGAGAACGCACCGGATGCGCTCATCCGCATGCACAGCATCTGCCATACTGGCGATATCTTCGGCAGCAAACGCTGCGACTGCGGCTACCAGCTGGAGCAATCGATGAAGATGATTGTCAAGCACGGCAATGGCGCACTCTTCTACTTGGCGAATCACGAAGGGCGCGGCATCGGCCTGTTCAGCAAAGCGATGGCGTACGTGCTCCAAGAAGAAGGCTACGATACAGTGGATGCCAACCTGCAGCTTGGCTTCCAGGACGATATCCGCAGCTATGACGATGCGATCCAAGTGCTGAAGCAGCTTCGTTCGAAGCCGGTTACGCTCATTACGAACAATCCGCGCAAGCTCGACGCGCTTAACGCATCAGGCGCGGATGTGTCCGGACGAGTGCCGCTGTGGGGCGATGTATCCGAGTTCAACAAACGGTACTTGGAAACCAAAGTACGCCGTTCCGGCCACTTTGACAGCAGCAGCAGAACAAATCCTACATCTTAGCGAAATCCACCAAGGACGGGCGCCAGCTCGTCCTTTTTTTATGTTCAGAAATAAAGTGGGGTCTCTCCATCGCAGCAGCATTAATGGGCGGTGACAGATGGGCATGTGCGAATAAGTGTGCGGCCGACCGACCGTACCTAGATACCGCGAACCAATAGCTTCGCCGCGGATGCGGTAAGAGCGGACGCACGTTCCATCGCAACCAAGATACTGTCCTTGTGAGGAGTCCAGAGGTAAAGGTTTCCGTAAGGAAACCACATCGGGAGCATACGCTTACGACCTTTGGGGCCCTCCCTTGAAGGGAGAGTTTGGGTGGGTAGAAAAAATGGTTTAACCGGGGTTCCAGGGGCAGCGCCCTTAATAAAGTTATTTTACGGGGATCCAGGGGCAGCGCCCCTGAATCCTCCGATCAGGAGGGCAGCGTTGGACACCAGCCCGGCGGTCCCTCGCATAATATCGCTGCATAGGCGGGATCTTCTTTAGACAGATCTACAAAATAGTTGCTGATCAAATGATTGTTAGACACGGAACCCATCCGAAACGACCGTTTGACTTCTCCCTTCACATGCATATAGTAGAAGATCTTCTTCGGCCTCGTATGTCGGTATACAAGCGGCGGCAAATGAGGTACGATATCATACTCATTTTGCACTCGCCAATGCTGCTTAATGGCTCTGTTATAGATACGGGCGAATTTTACATCGCCTACCCGTGGAGAACCATAGGTGTAGACGATAGGGGATCGATCCGTATTGCTACCGATATCGAGGGCTGCAAGGGTTCCAAGTGCGCCGCCAAGACTGTGGCCGGTTATGAATAACGTTTTATCCGGATCTGTCGTATTTAAGATCGAACGAACTTCTTGCTGACACGTCATATAGATATCCGTGAAACCCTTATGAGAGTGGCAAGCGGCTTTCACTGGCTTGAATGGCACCTGCTGCGAGATAAAGTCCGATACCCAATCCGTCGGGGCATATGAGCCTCTGAAGGTAAGGACAACAGCGTGATCGGACTCAATGACGAAGCCGAAATATTCTGGCTTGTTCTCGTATGATTGCGCTTTGAAGGAACCGGCAAGTCGATATCCTGCAGGGATGAGGAATGACCCGTCAGGGTTGCTGTATTGTATTCTGGATTGTCCGCATACCGCTGCTAGGAACAATGCTGTGCGAACGTCGAATTGCTGCCCATTCTCTACCTTTTTCTCTGCCATCTGTCATTCCTCCCTAAGCCGCGTTGCGCATACGGTTCCCGATCTTATCCCTAACAGTTTATGAAGGTGATTGTGAATTCGGAACCATCGACACGAATCTACAACGTGCGACAAAATTGCATCAGGAAGAGACAAAATCACACATAGGATGCTGTGACATTTGGCACTATACTGAGAAGAAGGTCATAATGTTCATACTATTAGGCATAGGAAAGGTGACACCCGACAGATGGCAATTGTACAGTTTCCAGAAGGCTTCAAATGGGGAGCAGCAACTGCTTCTTATCAAGTAGAAGGAGCGTATCGAGAAGGCGGCCGAGGGCTGTCGATCTGGGATACGTTCGCGCGTACGCCAGGCAAAGTATTCATGGGCGATAACGGCGATGTCGCTTGCGACATGTACCATAAGTATCCGGAAGACGTGAAGATGATGGCGGATATGGGCATCCAAACGTACCGTTTCTCAATCGCATGGCCGCGTATCATTCCAGATGGCTCTGGCGCAATTAATCAAGAAGGTTTGGATTTCTATCACCGTCTCGTAGACGAGCTGCTTAAATACGGCATCGAGCCAATGGTTACGTTGTACCACTGGGATTTGCCTCAAACGCTGCAGGATCGTGGCGGATGGGATAACCGTGAAACGATCGATCACTTCGTTCGTTATGCCGAAACCGTTTTCGAATCGCTGAAGGGTAAAATTAAGCTGTGGGCTACGTTTAATGAGCCTTGGTGCGTATCCTTCTTGTCCAACTACATTGGCGAGCATGCGCCTGGCAACCACGATTTGCAGCTGGCAACCAATGTATCGCACCATCTGCTCGTGGCACATGGCCGTGCCGTTCGCAAATTCCGCGAGCTTGGCATTCCGGGACAGATCGGTATCGTGCCTAACATGGAATGGCGTGAGCCTTACAGTACGCGTCAAGAGGATATCGATGCTTGCGAGCGTCAAGCAGGCTGGCTGAATGAATGGTTCATCCGTCCTGTCATGCACGGCCATTACCCAGAGAAGCTGGTCGAATGGTTCCGTGGCAAAGGCGTTGAAGTACCGATTCAAGCTGGCGATATGGAAGACATTTCACAGAAAATCGACTTCCTCGGCATCAATTACTATACGGGTACGGTTGGCCGTTACAAAGAGAATGAAGGTCTGTTCGACTGGGAAGAAGTCGACATGGGCTGGGATCGTACGGACATCGGATGGACCTACTACCCGCAAGGTCTCTATAACGTTCTAATGTTCCTGAAGAACAACTATGGCGAGATCCCCATCTATATCACAGAGAATGGCGCTTGCTACAACGACGAGCCGTCCACGGACGGCAAAGTGCATGACGACCGTCGTATACGCTATATCAAATCGCACCTTGCTTCGGTATCCCGCGCGATTGAATCTGGCGTTAACGTTAAGGGCTATTATGCATGGTCGTTGATGGATAACTATGAGTGGGCATTTGGCTACTCGATGCGCTTCGGCATGACCTATGTTGATTACGATACGCAGGTTCGTACACCGAAGGACAGCTTCAAATTCTACAGCAAAGTTGCAGCATTGAACTGGTTCAAAATATAAGCACTAGACAAGCCGGCAGGCGGGACTTTATAACCGTCCTGACCGGCTTTTTCTATTTCTTGCAATCTTAATGTTAATTTAACGTTGAGCAGGTATAATAGATTCATCTGTGCACATATTTTGATCGGAGGGAATTTGAGTGGGACAAGCAGTAAATAAATCGACTTACAAGCAGAACCGTAAGGATTTACGCATACGAAGCAAAGAACGTCAGAAGAAAATAAGAACATTGATGTGGGCAACCGGCGGCATCCTTCTTATTGCTATTATTTTGTTATTTGCACTAGCTCCAAAGCCTGATCCTGCTGAATTCGATTTTGACAACATCCCAACGCTTGGAAGTAAAGACGCAAAGGTGAAAATTGTTGAGTTCGGCGATTTCAAATGTCCTGCCTGCAAGCAGTTCGTAGAGGACGTTAAGCCTGAACTAATGAAGGAATATATTGATAAAGGCATCGTATCGTTGTCGTTCATGAACTATCACTTCATCGGCCTCGACTCGAAGACAGCGGCGCTGGCCGGCTTGGCTGTATATCACCAGAGCAACGATGAGTTCTGGAAGTACTATCAGGCGCTATACGAGAAGCAGCCGGATGAACGTGAAGCTTGGGCAACTGTCGATTATCTTGTCCAGCTTGCGAAGGATGAGAAGCTGAATATCGATTATGATAAGCTGCGCAGCGACATTGAGAATGAAACGTATGCAAAGGAATTGTCCGATCAGATGAGCCGCGTACGTCCGCTTAACATTACAGGTACTCCAACGCTGTTCGTAAACGGAACGAAAGTCGGCGGCTCCGATACCCTTTATTGGGAGCCTGTGAAAGCAGCCGTTGAGAAAGCGCTGAAGGAACTCGATGAGGCAGGTCAATAAATCGATGAATGATGACAATCGATCGTCTTTCTTCTATAACTACGGCCTGTATATGGCCTGGATCGTCAGCATTGTGGCAACGGCAGGCAGCTTGTATTTGAGTGAAGTGATGCATTTTACGCCTTGCCGGTGGTGCTGGTTCCAGCGGATCTTCATGTACCCGCAGGTCATTCTGCTCGGAATGGCCGCGTATCGGGGCGATCGGCGAATGGCCTCCTATGTGCTGCCGCTTGCCATTATCGGCGGATGCATTTCCGCTTGGCATTATGCGGAGCAGAAGGTGCCTGGTCTGTACCGAATGGTGCCATGTACCGATGGCGTTCCTTGCAATGAAGATTATCTTGACTGGTTCGGTATCATTACAATACCTCTGATGGCGTTGGTTGCCTTCATCTTGATTGCCGGTAACCTGTGGCTCACGAATCGTGCTTACAAGCGCGAGGCGCGGGAAGCAGCGGCAGTGGAATAAATCGTAAATAGCTGTTCGGGTGGTTAGGCTAGACCACTCGAACAGCTATTTGTTATTGATTCGTTTGCGGCAGGGGCGGGTATTAATAACATAACAAATGCGGACTTGCGTAAGAAGAAACGAGGGTATGCGATGCAAGGTCAAGAACGGAGCAACGGCAGACTGAATATGAGGGTCGTCCTAGTTGACGACAACGCAATGAATGTAACCGTCGTACGAGAAATGCTGAAGCGGGCAGGGTATACCAATTTGAGCTCCTGCTCCTCGGCTGTTGAATTATATAATTTGCTAGGTATTAGCGAAGATGGAACGGATCTGAAGCCAGCTTATGAAGAACCAGATGTGGATCTTATTCTGCTTGATATGATGATGCCTCGCATCGATGGCATTACGGCATGCCGCACGATACTAGGCTTGGAACGGCTTAAGGATATTCCGATTATTATGGTGACGGCCATTGGCGATTCGAAGAAGCTGGCCGAAGCGCTGGATGCAGGCGCTTCAGATTACGTGACCAAGCCGATCAATCGGGTTGAATTGATGGCACGGATTCGTTCGGCGCTTCGGCTCAAGCAGCAGAAGAATTGGCATCGGGAACGGGATCGCAGGCTGCGGGATGAGCTGCGGCTGGCACGAGAGGTTCAATATGCGGTGCTGCCGCAGCGACTGGAGAATGAACAGATCGTCATTGATGCGATCTATCGTCCGTCGGAAGAGCTGTCTGGCGACCTGTATGCATGGCACCGGATCGATGAGCATCGATATGCGGTAGCCGTTATCGATGCGATGGGACACGGCATTTCGTCGTCGCTTGTCTGTATGTTTATTGCGTCTGTACTGAAGGAAGTAATGAGCAAGCTGTCCGATCCAGAGGATGTCGTCCGTGAGCTGAATCGTCGGGCTTTGCAGCTGCAGTTCTCCGACCAGCTGATTCAATATTACTTCACCGGCATCTATATGGTGATCGATATGGAACGCGGCGTTGCGGAGTATGTGAACGCCGGACATCCGCCGGGCTTGCTGCTGCGGTCGGGCTCCGATCAAGTGAAGACATTCACAGGCGGCAGTCCAGCGATCGGATTGTTTGAAGGCTTATCTGTTCACAAGCAGTCCCTTCGACTTGCATCCGGCGATCGGATCGTTATCGTTACAGATGGTTTGCTTGACCGGACGGACGATGCTGAAGACGATCCGATTGAGAGGCTTGGCGTGAAGTTAATCAACCGCGGCCTGGATGATTACAATCGATTCCCTGATGATTGGCGAGAGGCGCTGTTCGGTGAACCGATTGATGGCCGTGGACGATCGGACGATCAATGTCTGCTGTGGATTGCTTTGAAATAAAGGAATGCTGCGTTAGCGCCGATCTCCTTCATGAGGCGCCTATCAAATAAGCCTCCTTGTCACCGAACGTACAATCGGTGGCAAGGAGGCTTGTTTCATTCGTATAGGGCATCATTGACGGCTGCGCGGCTTGTCGATAGCGTTAGGGTCTGGAAGCTTCATCATGGTGAGCGATGCAGCAGGGCGATCCGTTTCTAGCTCCTTGCTGCTCTTCTTGCCTGAATGTCGGCGGCTTCTCGAACGCGATCGCGACAGCCCGTCCGTTGAATCCAAGCTGTTCTCTGTCAGCTTAGATCCTGCATCGGCAGCTGGAGAAGGAGGGCTTGGGCTATGGCCAACCCAATGAGCCCGCCATAGCAGCAGCCAAATGATGGTGGTTATGATCAGGTCGACCACACATATGGCTGGAAAGCTCCATCTCTCATTCATATAAGGAAGACTGCGAATATTCATCCCCCATAGTGCACCAACGACGATCGTAGGAATTAGCAAGAGAATGACGTTGGCCAATACTTTCAGCGTGTCATTGCCGCGCTGTGTAGACGCGGCTTCACCCATTGCAATAAGTGTGTCGAGCTCTCTTACGTACGTCTGAATAAGTGTATCGATTCGCTCCAGCTTATGCTGAAGGCGAGTATAGGACTCGCTCGTAATTAATGTACCGGCAGCAAACGCTTCTTTCAATGCGTTATGAAGCTCATTCACCGGTACGAACAACCGCTGCCAATGGAGCAGGTCGTAACGACAATCGAACAATAGATTCATCCGTTCGATCTGTTGATCGCGGCTTCGCAGCGTCTGCTCCTGCTCGATAAGCTTCTTCTCGAAGCTGTCCAAACCATGATGCAGCTGATCAAGTACAACGCTCATCAAGGTCGCAAGCGCCTCGCCGCCGCTCTTGCACTGCTCTAGTTGAATATTCCATGGGGGCTGCTGTGCTCGAATTGACAGCCGCCAATCCTCGTGAATGGTTATTAGCTGGTTGGCTGTTACCCAGTAACACAGCGGTTGCATATCTTTGTTATCGTCGGAGAGCTGCACGAGCAGTGTTCCATATAGGAGCGGATCACCAGTCTCAAGCCGATGAACAACGATATGGTTCGCGCTTCGCTCGAAGCAGTCATCCAGCCATGCCGAGCATTCCGGCATGCGCTGCTTCATGGCAAGCAGTCGTTCCTGCGCTTGTTCATGCCGCAGCTGTTCGCGTTTGTGGGCCAGGTCCGTTGTTGAAGCTGCACCTTCTGAAGGCTTGTCTATCGTCGTCCGTTTGACTCGTGACGGCACCGATGGTAGTCGTTCAAGCTGCGATTGCACGTCGTCCCGAGCGTCGGTCGATTGCTGGTGCAGGTCTTCCGCGAACGGCTGCCGAAGCTGCAGCCACTCCCAGCCGGCTGGGAATCGAAACGTTCGTTCGTTCATACAATGCCTCCTGTTAGAATCGATACCGTTAGAGGTTTTCTCATTACTCCATCATAACCCGAACGGGGTAAGTGTTCAACGTAAATCACGACAACAGCGCACCGATCATGCCGCTAATGCGTCATTCGTCGGTGCGCTGATTCATTGATCGGGATTATTGGGCTCGGTTAAGCTTCTCCGAAGCTTCTCGATAGCACGGCGTTGAATACGCGAAATGCTCATCTGGGAGACGCCTAGCTGCTCAGCAATGAGACGCTGAGGTATGCCATCCTCGAATACGAGCTTGAGCACTTGTCGTTCCTCTGGTTTCAATGCGGACATCGCTGCTTCGATGTCAAGCTTCTTATCGATATGTTCATACTCATCAAGCTGTGAGTGGAGGAGCTCGCCAAGCGTCGTTGTGCTGTCTTCTTCGCTAATTGGCGTATCGAGCGAAACGTAATGATAAAGGTCGCGTCCGCCAAGAATTTCGAGCGTCTCTTCGACCGTCAGCTCCATATGTGCGGCGATCTCCTCGACTTTGGGCGAGCGCTCCAGCCGAACGGTCAGCTCATCGATCGTTTGCTGAACGGAGATCCCTTTTTCTTTAATACGGCGGGGCACTTGGATATACCAAGATTTATCCCTCAGATAGTTCTTCATATGACCGATGATGCTCTTCATAGCATAAGGCTCGAACTGCACGCCAACGGCTGGATCGTACTGCCTGTACAACCGCAGAAGCGACATCTGGCCAACTTGAATGAGATCCTCATACAAGTCGGGACGGTTCCGCGCAATCTTGCTTGCAGCCATTCGAACGATAGGTGCGTGATATTCAATTAATATCGTTGCAGCTTCATTGGTCGGATTCCTCTGGTACTCCGCAATCCGCGCGGCGCTGTCATGAAGCTGCCGGGACGGAGGGAAAGTCATGCCCATTCCCCGCTTTTGCTCAACCGTTTAGTCATCATGACCTGTGTACCAGAGCCGCTGGAGACTTCAACCTGATCCATCAAGGCCTGCATAAGGTAGAGGCCAAGTCCGCCTGCCTCCAGCTCGTGTACGGCCTTGCCATGCAGCGATTCAGCATTGCGCGCCACTGCTGCCGCATCGAAGCTGCTGCCGTCATCCTTCACGACGATGGATAACGAATCGGCTCGTTTGATGAATCGGATCTCAACGCGAGGCTGCTCGTCAGGCGCTGAGAACGTTGTACCTTCCGGCAGGTCGCCGTAGGCATGGAGCACCGCATTGTTGCATGCCTCAGACAATGCAACCTTCATATCTTCAATCTCCTCGAAGGAGAAGCCCATTTTGCTTGCTACCCCATATAAGGTTAAACGAGCAAGATCGACGTATTCTGCAGCAGCTGGAACGAAGATCGTAATGATATCATCCTTTATAAGCATTGCATCATGATCTCCTTTCAGTTCGATGATGGCGAAGAGCCGGACAGGAACGGTGAAATGCCCGTCATATCGAATAGTTTGCGTATATTCGGCGGAATTGCCTCAACGAGGAAAGGCGCGCTCTTGGCATGGCGTGCCCGCACAACAGAGACAAGGATGCCGATCCCCGTGCTGTCAATATACCGCAGATCGCGCAGATTGAGCACGAGCTCTCGGTCGCTTAGCTCCACTAGCGTAGACATAGCGGCGCGCATCTGGGATGCAGTCTCGAGATCGAGCTCGCCATTCAGAAACACGGTGCAGCGCCCTTCCTGATTCTCTGTTCTCAGATAAAATTTATCGGGTGATTTCATGACCGATACCCCACTTCAATGGAATGCATAACGATTATCTTTGTATTGCCAATAAGAATTTATAAGATTTCAAGCCTAAAGAAAAGAACGAATTCTTATTGGCGAGGTGAAATACAGTCTTACATCAGAGCTTGAATGACCGATCAGAGGCATTCACTTCTATTAAATAACCATAACCGCAAATAACGAAATGTGAAACAGGGCATAATGTAACCGATTTATCCCATCTCATGTATAGCACAGCAGCCCGCGGTTCATCCGTGATGGGCAAGGAGGTTTCGATATGGCAAGTAAAATCGGCATTTTCGCATCGGAACGGGATGCGACTACCGCTGTGCAGCAGCTGCTGCAGGCAGGATTTACAACCGGCGAGATTAAAGTGATTGCCAAGGATAGCTATCATTCCCGCACGCTTGAAGCGGAGTCCGGCATGCACGTGGACGAGCTGCGAGATATTGTCGATGCAGCCCGCAATAACGCAGACGCTTACTCGAGCAATAGTGATCGCGAATCCTCGCTCGTCGGCAGTTCGGTTATTGCATCGGGCTTTGCACTCAACAACTTAAACTATACAGGCAGTGGAGTGCCTTATGGTGCCGCCGCCTATATAGCCGCTGTCCGCCCGAGCGACACGGAAGCGACTTACGACCGCATCTTATCTTCGCTCGGTGTCGATGATGAGAAGCTGGATGTTGTGCGTACGTCGGTTGAGAATGGTTCCATCGCTGTGATGGTGTCCACCACAGAAAGCATGACGCTGCTGGAAGTGGATGGCGGACCCGAGCTGTCGGTATTAAGCAATGCGGAAGCGATCTATCGAGCGGCAGGTGCGACTCAAATTTCATAAAGCACGAGCGATTACAATCAGCCGGTCAACCTGCGTGCAGCAGATGGACCGGCTGCCGTTTTTTTATAACGAACGGAGAGAAGGACGATCCAACCGCAAAATATCCGCAAGCGGTGAATCATGACCTTGAATCAGCTCGAACAGCAGCTGGCTTGCGATTAAGCTGTAGACTGTACCGTTGCCGCCGTAGCCGAGGGCATAATATACGCTGCTGCGTAAGGGATCACGCCCAATGAAAGGCAGGCCATCGCGGGATTCACCGAACACAGCACTCCACTCATACTCAACCGGTGCCGTTAAGGTCGGGAACATTTGCAGCAGCAGGTTATGGAGCTTGTCTGTTCGTTTATTCCGGGAAGTCCCTTCCAAGGGCTGTGGAGGATCCTCGTCTAAACCGCCAATGATGACACGATTGTCTGGCGTCGTCCGCAGGTACAAATATGGGCGAGCGGTCTCCCAGATCATCATCCGTTCATGCCAGACGTCAAGCGAAGCCGATTGAGGTGCGGATACAGCGGCGAAGCTGCGGTTCAGATCCGATCGGATCATGTTGCAGCGCAGCTCCTCAGGCTCGTAGCCAACCGCGAATAGGACATGCTTGGCCGTAATGGCTCCGCCATCTGAAGTCTTAAGCAGGTGTTCATGTTCACTGCTGTTGTGTGCAACTACGTCGGTATGTTCATATATGGCGAGTCCTTGTTTTACGGCCTCTTCAGCAAGGGCTGCAATGAACAGATAAGGATTAATCTCCGCATCGCCATGAGTAACAATCGCACCAGGTCTTTCGAATGGAAAATGCGATCGAATTCGCTGCGGGGACCACCATTCCACCTCGAAGCCATGCTTCTGGAGCATGGCGTATTCTCTCTGGAGTTTAGGCAAATCCTGCTCCGTACTGACTAAGTATAAACTCGATCTTCGAACGAATTCGCTCTTGTCCGGCAGTTGTTCGGTCAAAGCTTCTAGTTGATCAATAGCCTTCTTGCATGCGGTGTAAAATAAAACGGCACGCGCCTCCCCAATCTGATCGGCGAGCTCAGACAGCATGATGTCATTGGCGGTCTGAATAAGCCCCGTATTGGCTAACGAGCTGCCGCCAGCAATCGTTTCCCGTTCAATGACTACAGTCCGTAAGCCTTGGCTGGCTAGCATATGGGCGTTTAATATGCCCGACATCCCGCCTCCGATAACTGCGACGTCGCACTGAACCGATTGCTGCCCAAGGCTGTCATAGGATGGGATGGGCTGTTTTGTTGTCGTCGACCAATACATCGAGCCGGTGTGCAATTGTTTCCTCGTCATCCAGTAATCACTCCCACTGCTTACTATGTCCAAATTCAGTCTTCCAATGCTCCATCATGCATCGATGTCCTTGTATCAACAGGAGCCGAATATAATCGATAGCAGGACGGGAACATTACGAGCGATAAGCACATAACGGCAGTGTGATGGATCTGTTCGAGAGGGGATACAGCGGATGGGTACAAAAGCAGAACGAATGAAGATCGGCGGTGTTCCGCTGGCAGTTACAATCAGGGGCGCTGATATCGAGAATGTGCATCATGGCCATATCGCTGTCGTGAATGCTGAAGGGAAGCTTATCGCGTGGGCGGGAGATGTGGATGTCCTAACGTTTATGCGGTCGACAGCAAAGCCAGTCCAGGTACTGCCTATTATTAGTGCGGGCGTTATGGATACCCAAGAGCTGCCGGAGGCGGCGATTGCAATGATGACGGCCTCCCATCGGGGAGAGCCTGCGCATCTCCAGATGCTGGAGCTCATGCTGCGCGAATTAGGGGTGAAGGAAGAGGAGCTTGTCTTCGATGAAGGACTGCCGCTCGCTGCGGAAGCCCGCGATGCATACCTCCTTGCAGGCGGCAAGCCCCGCAAGCTATTCCATAACTGTGCCGGCAAACATATAGGATTGCTTGCCGCTTGCAGGCTTGAGGAATGGCCGTTGGACAGCTACGCCGAGCTAAATCATCCGATTCAGCAATCGATCCGCCGCTGGATTGCAGAGTTGACGGGGCTTGCTGCTGATGATTTGACGGGCGGATTCGATGGATGCGGATTACCGGTATATGCCATTCCGCTGCGCAGCCTTGCACTGCTCTACGCAAGATTAGCGGCTCCGCCGGCCAATCTTGAAGAGGATGTCCGGACGATGCTCGACCGTATAACAAGCGCTATGAACGCACGGCCAGATCTCGTTGAAGGTACAGGCAGGCTGGCAAGCCTGCTGCTTCGCAACAACAACTGCGTTGCGAAGAGCGGTGCCCAAGGGCTGTTTGCGCTGGGGCTTCGGAAGGAGGGGCTTGGCATCATGATCAAAATGTCGGACGGCAGCGAGTCGGCCTGGCCCGTCATTCTATCCGATTCCCTACAGCAGCTTGCTAGCGCTGGCCTGTTGAGCCTAAGTGCCGCCGATCAGCTAAGTCAGCAGATTGGCGAATCGTTCCCGTCCTCCATGTACAATGATGCGGGGCGGTTGATCGGAAGACGGGAGTCCGACGTTACGCTGCAATACGCGCAATAAAAGCAATAAGAGCAATAAGGAACGAGCAAGGCTTCCCTCTCATTGAAGCACGTCACGGCGATAAGATGAGGGAGACTGCTCGTAAATTCTTTTGAATTGCTTGGAAAAATACAGGGCATCGGGAATGCCTACAGATGCGGCAATCTGCTCCACCGTAAGCGCTGGGCGTTCCCGCAGCAGCAGGCGAGCCTTATCGATACGAAGCCGGAGCAGAAAAGTGACAGGCGTCATGCCTGTTGCGCGCTTGAACACCCGGGACAGATAGGCGCGGTTATAGCCGAGCGTTTCCGCCATTTGCTCGATGGAGACTGGCATGGCGAATTGGGCGGACAAGTAGTGCGTCACTTGGCGGACAAGCGTCTCGCCGCCATTCTCGCTGCGCTCGACACTGCCTTCCAGCCCAGCCGCCTTACTGCCATAGGCACTGAATAGAAGCTGCAGGTAGCCTGCAGCCTCCACTGCAGCCATAGCCCCGCCTTCCCGCAGAGACTGATAGACGTGCCGGTACAATACGCGGGTCCGACGGTCTGCTTCTTGTCGAAGCACCCGATTCGAACCGCGGAAGCCGCAAGATTCCAGCAGCTTGTCCGCTTCATTCCCCTCGAAAGCAATCCACCGATACATCCATGGCTCTGCGTCGCTCGAAGTATATCGAATCAACTGCTCCGGCTCGATCAGAAACGTATCCCCAGCCTTAAGCTCGTATGCCGTTTCATCGACTGTGAAGGTACCGCTTCCCGATAAGATATAGTGCATGAGGTAATAATCGTAAACCTTCGGCCCAACCTTGTGGCCGGGCTTCGTCTGGCTTTCACCGGCGAACAATACGTTCAGCCCGTGGAATCGTTCGGAAGAGTGGTTAGAGGCAACGGTATACGTATAGGAATGCTTCATCGTTCGCAGCTCCTTTTCTACATAAAGTTACTATATTCATTAAGTCACATCTTCCAGTGCATCGAAACTTAAGGTATCCTTATTGTGCTATAGGATAGAGCATCTTGCAAGGAATGAAGTCACATAAATCCATGTGAAGAGCACTTCACGCCATTTTCGATCCTTCGCTGCTTCCGTTATACTGGATTCAGATAACAGCAATTCATTTCGATAGGATAAGGAATGTGATCGCTACAATGGCAAACCTACAACAATTGAAACAGCAATTTATTACGCTTTTCGGCGGGTCCGAAGATACGATTCGAGTGTTCCATGCGCCAGGACGCGTGAACCTGATCGGCGAACATACCGACTATAATGGCGGTTATGTGTTCCCGGCAGCGCTGACGTTCGGTACAACGCTGCTGCTTAGGCCGCGTACGGACAACAAGCTGGCATTCGCATCGACGAACTTCGAGCTGCACGGTGAAGTATCGCTAGGAAGCATCCGCTATGACAAGAAGGATGATTGGATGAACTATCCGAAAGGGATCGTGCATGAGCTTCAGCAGCGCGGCGTTGAATTCAGCAGCGGCTTCGATCTGCTCTATCATGGCGAGATTCCGAACGGCGCAGGCTTGTCCTCCTCCGCATCGATTGAGGTTGTGACAGCATTCGCCTTGCTCAGCGCGGCGGGACAGCCGATTGACACGGTTGAAATTGCGAAGCTGGCACAACGCTCGGAGAATGAGTTCAACGGTGTCAAATGCGGCATCATGGACCAATTCGCTGTTGCGAACGGACAAAAGGATCACGCAATTCTGCTGATGTGCGATACGCTCGAATACGATCTGATTCCGTTCCAATCGGGCGCTTACAAGCTCGTCATCGGCAACACGAACAAACGCCGCGGCTTAGCGGACTCGAAGTACAACGAGCGGCGGGGCCAATGCGAGCAGGCGGTAGCGGATTTGCAGCAGGCGCATCCATCGCTCACGCTGCTTGGTCAGCTTAGCCTGGAGCAGTTCGAGGCAAGCGAGCACCTGATTCAAGATGAGACGGTCCGCCGCCGTGCGCGCCACGTCGTAGAAGAAATCGATCGCGTACTTCGCTCGATCGAGGTGCTGAAGGCGAATGATCTTGCAGCGTTCGGCAGCTTGATGAATGGCTCTCATGACTCGCTTCGCGATCTATATGAAGTAACAGGCGCTGAGCTGGATGCAATGGTAGAAGCAGCGCGCAGCGTAGAAGGCGTGCTCGGCTCGCGGATGACAGGAGCAGGCTTCGGCGGCTGTACGGTATCGCTTGTTCATGAAGATGCGATTGAGCGCTTCAAGGAACAAGTGGGCCGCAAGTATAACGAAGCGACGGGCCTCACAGCTGACTTCTACGTCTGCAGCATCGGCAACGGGGTAGAAGAGCTCGTATAAGCGGACTTTTTGAACTACATCTAATAAGGGAGAGATTCGGTATGGCAGTATTGGTAACAGGTGGCGCAGGCTACATCGGCTCGCATACAGTAGCCGCATTGCTGGAGCGCGGGGAAGAAATCGTCGTTGTCGACAATCTGCAGCAGGGGCATCGTGAAGCGGTGCTTGGCGGCAAGCTGTACGAAGGCGACCTTCGTGATGAAGCGTTCCTCGACCAAGTGTTCAAAGAAAATTCGATCGACGCGGTTATTCACTTCGCAGCGAACTCGCTCGTTGGCGAGAGCATGACGAATCCGGGCAAATACTATCATAACAACGTGTACGGCACATTGTGCCTGCTCGAAGCAATGAACAAGAACGGCGTGAAGCGCATCGTCTTCTCGTCGACGGCTGCCACATACGGAGAACCGGAGCGCGTTCCGATCGATGAGCATGACCGCACGGTTCCAACGAATGCGTACGGCGAAACGAAGCTGGCGATGGAGAAAATGATGAAATGGTTCGACACCGCTCACGGCATCCGCTATGTATCGCTTCGCTACTTCAATGCAGCTGGCGCGCACGACAGCGGCAAGATTGGCGAGGACCACAGCCCAGAGACGCATCTGATCCCAATCGTGCTGCAAGCCGCACTTGGCCAACGTCCGCATATCTCGGTATTCGGCGACGATTATCCGACTGAGGACGGTACGTGCATCCGCGACTACATCCATGTCAGCGATCTTGCAGACGCGCATGTGCTTGCAGTTGACCGTCTCCGCCGCGGCGAAGACAGCGCGGTCTACAATCTTGGCAACGGTCAAGGCTTCTCCGTGAAGCAGGTGATCGATATTGCACGCCATGTAACGGAGCGGGAAATTCCGGTCGTGATGGAAGCTCGCCGCGCAGGCGACCCTGCGGTTCTAATCGCTTCGTCCGACCGTGCCCGCAAGGAGCTCGGCTGGCAGCCGAAGCGCGACAAGCTGGATGACATCATCCGCAGCGCTTGGCAGTGGCATTCGGCGAATCCGAATGGCTATGGCAAGAAGTAATCGCGCGGACCTGAATAGAAGGAGAGACAGCTATGACTGAACAACCGCTACATGCCGCAGTCGATGCGGATCAGGCAGCCATGCTGATCGAGCGGCTCGTCCGCTTCGGTCTGCAGCGTGGAATGATGGATCCGCTCGACGAATCGTATACCCGCAACAGCCTGCTCGAATTGTTCCAATTCACTGCTCCGTATGAAGGCGAGCTGCCGGACGAAACGCTGGACAGCTCGACCACGCTGCTTGAGCCGCTGCTGGACTACGCAGCCAAGACAGGCCTCATTCCAGACGACACGCTCACGCAGCGCGATCTGCTGGATGCCCGTATTATGGGCATGCTGATGGGACGCCCGTCGGAAGTGGCGGCTTCGTTCCGTGCGACGGTGGAGCGCGAGGGTGTAGAGGCGGCGACAAGCCGCTTCTATCAGCTTAATATCGATTCGAACTATATCCAGATGAATCGCATTCGGAAGAACCAGTACTGGCGTCACGAGACGCCGTTCGGCAAGCTGGAGATTACGATCAATCTGTCCAAGCCGGAGAAGGATCCGAAGGAGATTGCGCTTCTAAAGACGCTGCCGCCAAGCCGTTATCCGAAATGTCTGCTGTGCGAGACGAACGTCGGCTACGCAGGCAGAGCCGATCATCCAGCGCGCCAGAACCTTCGCGTACTGCCGCTGGAGCTGAAAGGCGAACGATGGTATTTCCAATATTCGCCTTATGTGTATTATAACGAGCACAGCATCGTGCTCAAAGGCGAGCATTCACCGATGCGAATCTCGCATGAAACGTTCGCACGCCTGCTGACATTCATCGAAGCAATGCCGCATTACTTCATCGGCTCGAATGCCGATCTGCCGATTGTAGGCGGCTCGATTCTCCATCATGATCATTTCCAAGCGGGCAGACACACGTTCCCGATGGAGGAGGCGCCGATCGAAGCATCGTTCGTTGATCCTTCGGCGGCGGATGTTCGCTTCGGAATCGTACGATGGCCAATGTCGGTTATTCGCGTCAATGGCAGCAGCGTAGATTCAGTGCTGGCGGCAGCGAATCGGATTCTGGATGCGTGGCGTGAATACTCGGATGCTGAAGCCGATGTGCTGGCATACAGCGAAGGGGCAGACGGCAGCCGTATTCCGCATAACACGATTACACCGATTGCACGGTTGAATAATGGCGAATACGAATTGGACCTCGTGCTCCGCAACAACCGGACAAGCGAGGAGCATCCGGATGGCATTTTCCATCCGCACCGCGAGCTGCATCATGTGAAGAAAGAGAACATCGGCTTGATCGAGGTTATGGGGTTAGCTGTTCTTCCGGGACGTTTGAAGTCGGAGCTTGAAGCGATTGCTGCTTACTTAACCGGCAATCAGCTATGGCGTGAACAGGACGCGGAAGCGGAAGCGTTCGCGCTGCGTTCTCACGCGCCTTGGATACGCGAGCTGCTCGAGCGTTACGGCAATACGCTGAGTGCGGAGCAGGCCGCTACAGTATTGCAGCAGGAGACGGGCGACAAGTTCCTTGCCGTTCTGAAGGATGCTGGCGTCTACAAAACAACCGAAGAAGGCCGATCGGCTTTCCGCCGTTTCATGACGTCGCTCTCGCTGGTAGAACAAACATTGTAGTTCATTCAAATAAATAAAGATTAATGAATTGAAATTTATACAATAAACCGCTCTCGTTCGCCATGAAGTGGCAAATGAGAGCGGTTTTTCTATGTATTTTGCACTAATTTACGCGAATGTTGTCTGAAATTATTCATGTTGTACGGTTGGCCTTTAGATAATATTTATGGTATTATTTTATAGAAAATAATACTAAATGATTTTTATATGATTTTTGGTCATTTTGTAACTTATATTTTCAAGCCGAAATAAGCCGAAATATTGATTGGAGGAGTAACTGATGTCTAGCGCAATTTTTCCACTTGATGAATTCATGAAGTTGAATACAGAGGAACAAGTTGAGCATTTGAAGCGTTGGAAGATGGACTACACCTTGAAGGACATTCGTGATGCTTGGGGCTTCAAGCATTCCGCACAATATTATATGCTGCTGAAGAAGCTGCGTATCTATGAGCGCGTTGTGAACAAATCGGACAAATTTTTCCCGGGTGAGGCCGTTGCTCCTGCTTCGTATGGCGGGGATCGTTTCTCTGCACAAGCCGGCTATGGAGCGGCAAGACAGCCTGGCGATCACTTCGCCTATCACTTGAACGTAACGCTGAGCGGCAATGAGCTGGCTGAGAAGCTGGAGCGTGCAGCGCAGTTTCTGAAGGGCGAGAATAAGCAGGTTCTGGTTAAACTGTCGATTGAGACGGTTGCACCAGCTGCGACACAGGACCCAGAAGCAAGCGAGAGCGAGCAATAATTGATACAGAAGACCGAGGCCTGTTCACAGGCCTCGGTCTTATTTTTAACTATAATTATGTTTTTTGTTGCTTTTTGTAGAATAATGTTCATTCAATCTATTAAATGTAATTGTCCGTTTGAATCTTTAACTTACTGGTTTCGAAGCTTGCCCAGTTCGGAAACCAACGCCTCAACTTCCGAAATGCTGAAGTTTGATTTGGAAGCAATGACTTCATATATATCCTTAATGTCCTCGTAGCGTTTCAGATCGAAGTGGCTCGGCTGCATCGCGGCAGCGGTTGCCATCTTCAGCTTGGATTTAATCTCATCGATCATAAAAGCTACATTGCTAATGGTTGGTTCATTCAAGTTCATGTTCGATCCCTCTCTATTCCATCGTTTGATGTATTGTACCATGCCTTAGAGTGTGTGTTCAAAAAAGTTCGCGTTTCCCTATAGGCTAATGGGGCTTGCCGTTCATTGCTGAACCTTATGAAATCAAGTATCATGGATGAGGAATGCAGGAAAGGATCGGAAGCGTTAGTATGGGAATTCACAGCAGAAAGAAGCGGCCGCAGCCCGTTGTCAAACGAGTGTCCACTACGGTTGATCTCGATGGTATTAAGACGCTGCTGGTACCAGCCGCTAAGGCCTATCAGCTGGGGCGGGAAGTAGCATTCGTCTGTATAGGGACAGACTGCTCTACGGGCGATGCATTCGGTCCGTTAGTTGGCACGGCTCTGAAGCTGAGAGGCTGGAACAATGTTGATGGGACGATGGAACGACCGCTTGATGCGAAGCGAATTGCACAGGAAGGCATTCATCCGCCAGCAGACGCCATTATTATAGCGATTGATGCTTGCTTAGGCAGACCCGAATCGATCGGCATGTTCGCTGTTTCGGAAGGTCCGCTTAAGCCTGGTGAAGGAATCGGATTGAATTTGGCTCCCGTTGGAGACTATTCTATTGCAGGCGTTGTTAATCGGCAAGGCCCTAGACCGTATCAAACCTTACAAGCAACATCGCTTCATCTTGTGATGCAAATGGCGGAGTCGGCCGCAGCTGCCATTAATGAAGCGCTGCGAGGATCCTCAATATGATAGGCAAGTCCAGGAGGGGTTTTGATGAGTAAGCATTCGATAGCAGATCGTTCTGTTGTTGTACATAATGGTGAACTAACAATCGCATATGCCGATACGATGCCGGAAGGCGGGGCGAAGGTGAACGTCGTATTGCTGCATGGGTACTGTGGAAGCTCAGCCTACTGGGAGCGGATCGTCAGCCTGCTGTCGAAGGCAGGTGCGCGGGTAATCGTGCCCGATACAAGGGGCCACGGTAATTCTTCCGCGCCTGTTTCGTCTGCCTATGCAATGGAGACGTTGGCGCGGGATGTGCTGGCGCTTGCCGACGCGCTTCAATTGGAGCAGATCGTATTACTCGGGCATTCGATGGGCGGTTATACCGCACTTGCCTTTGCAGAGCAATATCCAAGCCGTCTTAGCGCATTCGGACTCGTCCATTCGACTGGCTTGCCTGACAGCGATGCGGCACGCGAGAATAGGGACCGCACGGTACAGAAAATTGAAGAGCAGGGAATTCCGACGTTTGTCGAAGGGCTTGTACCGAACTTATTCGCGCCGAATGCATCAGCTGAGCTGGTTGCGCGAGCGATTGAAATTGGTTATGGCACATCCGCGCAAGGCGCGCAAGCATCCGCGCTTGGCATGAAGGCTCGTCCGGACCGCCGCAGTACGCTGGAGACGTCGGCTTTACCATTGCTCCTTGTTGCAGGGGTTCAAGATGGCATTATTCCGGTAGAGCGCACATTCACGACGGACAGAGCTGGCGTCAGCCAAGTACTGCTTGAGTCAGCCGGACATATGGGGATGCTTGAAGCGCCAGAGGAGCTTGCTGAAGGTATCCTTCAATTCTTAGCAACCATCTAGGAGGAGGCGGCACATGCTTCAGCGTGATTATATGATGCGTATGATCGAGAGCATGACTGATACGCTAGGTCGTATGATGGGGCTGCGCAAGCAGCAGAAACAGGAAGAGGCGCTTGCGTTGTCCGGCGACCTGCTGGAGAAGCTGCTCCGGATGAAGCCAGAGCTTGCCCGGAAGCTGTCGGCTGGAGATCTCATCAGCATGCTGAGCCAGCGGGGGACTGCTGACCCTGAAGACTTGCGTGCGCTTGGTACTCTGATGTCAGCGGAAGCGGATACCTTCGAAGAGCTCGGGCGCGTTGCAGAAGCCACTGCCCTCAGGGGGAAGGCGCTTCATATGCTGCTCGCGGCAGAGATTGAGGAAGATGCGCATGCAAGCGTGCTCGCCAATGAGCTTGGCCGATCCGCTAAGGCTGTACAAGAAGAGGAGTCCATCTTGCAGGACATACCGTACAAACCGGAGGAAGCGGTATTGTTGATGGAGCGATTGGGCAACGCCAGCCTGCCCCGCAGCACAGGACTATTAGCGGCGTCGTACTGTGAGCGAAGAGGATGGTATGACAAGGCGGAGAATTATTTATATGCCATGTATGAGGACGGCGTGGGCCATGAAAGCGATCTGAAGGCTTTCTATACCCGGCTGTTGTTAATGAATGACGATCAGCTGGAGGCAGGCGGACTGCCTCGCGAGGAGCTGCTGCTTGGCTTAGACGAGCTTGATCGATGAAGGAGTGAACGTAATAGCGGTATGGAACAATGGCGGTTAGATTTGAAGCGTTGGGTGGATGAAGGATTGGTGCTGCAAGCGACGCTCAGTCAACTTCGCCGCAAAGATGGAGACGCGCCTGCTCGTACGACGATCCGTCCTGTACAATTAAAGGATGGGCTGCATTATCAATTTGAATATCATTATCCGAACAAAGCGAAGCATGAGAATGTGCCGGTAGTGGAAGCTGGCGAGCGTATTGCTCAGTGGCTGGAGGAGCATTATCGGCAGGCGCTGTTCAAAACGAAGGAAGCAGACTATCAAGTTCTGTTCAGCAAGAAAGGCAAGGCAGCGGTGCTGAAGAAGCCGGCTACTGGCCAAGCGGCTGAAACGGCGGACCATAATCGGAAGAAAAATCGCGTGCTGGCAGACCATGCGCCCGCACCGTTTCTAATAGAGCTCGGTATTATGACAGCTGAAGGCAAAGTGAAAGACAGCAAGATGGATAAGTATCGTCAGATCAATCGTTTTCTTGAGATGGTGACCGACGTGCTGCCGCATCTGCCGACGGATCGCCCGGTTAAGATTATCGACTTCGGCTGCGGCAAATCGTATCTGACATTTGCGCTCTATCACTTGCTGGTCATTGAGAAGGGCTATCAGCTGCAAGTGGTTGGTCTGGATTTGAAAGCGGATGTCATCGCCTTCTGCCAGTCTCTTGCGGACAGGCTTGGTTATGAGGGTCTCAAGTTTAAAGTCGGCGATATTGCCGAATATAAGGAGTCAGCCTCAGCCGATATGGTCGTGACGCTCCATGCGTGTGATACGGCAACAGATGCGGCGCTGGCGAAGGCGGTCGGTTGGGGAGCACAGGTCATTCTATCGGTTCCTTGCTGCCAGCATGAGCTGTTCCGTCAAATACAGAATGATCATTTGAAACCGCTGCTCTCGCATGGTTTACTGAAGGAACGGTTCGCAGCGTTGGCAACCGATGCCGCTCGCGGCGCGCTGTTGGAGTCGGTTGGCTATAAGGTGCAGATGCTTGAGTTCATCGATCCCGAGCATACGCCTAAGAATCTGCTTATTCGGGCAGTTGCGGCAGCAGTGCCGGAATCAGTCAAGCGTCGCAAATGGGACGAGTATGTTCAATATCGCAATATGCTGTCTATTGATCCTTATTTGGAGAAGGCGCTGGGTGAAGAGAGGCGTCCTCGGCCGGTAATCGAAGGTGAAAAGTGATGATTGGCGTTTGGATTGAATTTGCCAACTATTTGATCCTGCTTGTTCTATTCGTACTCGTGTTCGTGCGGGGGTCCTTTACGACGCTGCATCGAATTTATTTGCTGTTCCATATGTTTATGTTGAATTGGCCGCTTGGCCAGACGGTGCTCTATATGGCAGAGGCGCCCGATTACCGGATGTACATCATGAAGATTATGTTCGTCTGCTTGGCGGTATTGGGGTACGGCTGGTTCGTATTCGCCATCTTCCTGACCGGCCGATCATACCTCTACAGCAAATTGAGGCTGTTAGTATGTGCCATACCCTCGATATTAGCGGCGTGTATGGTGATGATTAATCCATCCGGCTGGTTCATCAGAGAGACTGGAACACGACTGACAGAGGCCGATTATGGACCGTTGTTCTGGGTGCTGGTAGGCGTGCTATGCGGTTATATGGCGCGTGCGTTTGTGCTTATGCGAGAGGCCATTCACAGCAGGGGCATTGTTGAGCGGCTCCGGAAGCAGATGCAGATGGCGCTGCGCGGACTTATTTTATTTTTGCTTTTCGGCATTATCGATATTTGCGTTAATGTTATTTTCGAATCGAAGGGACATATTGTTCCTGGCCTAATGTCATTCGGCATGACATTGAGCGGTCTTTACTTTGTTATTGCGATTCAGCGCAATCGCTTGTTCGATCTTGTGCAGTTTGCGCAGCAGGACGTATTCAATTCGATGTCCTCTGGAATAGTTGTTGTCAACGAACAGGGCAATGTTGCCGATATAAATCGAGTAATGCGTCCGATTATGCCTTTCCGAGTCGGGGACAAATTCGATATTCGAGTGATGCTCAGTACGATGAGAGCCGTGTCGGATCAATCCGAATTGTTCATCGAATGGCATGAGGCGAATTCGCCAGAACGGCTGGAGATGGAGGTGCTCGTTCCATCATTTACAACGGCTAAACGCCATGTTGTTGTAGTATCGGCACCAATCAAAGCTAACAACGAGGAGACAGCAGGACGGATTATTACGATTCAAGACGTTACGGATTATCGGCTGCTCATGGAGGAGACGCGCAGGCAGAACGAGACGCTTCAGCAGCAGAATCAGGAATTGCTGAAGATGCAGGAAGAGCTGTCCGCCGCCAATCGCAAGCTCGAGTTGATGGCGGTTACGGATAGTTTGACCGGCTGCTACAATCGCCGCTATCTGCTGAACAGGCTTGAGAATGAACTGCCGTCGCTTGCAATGTACGGCAAACCGGTTGCAGTACTGCTGTTCGACATCGACTTATTCAAGACGGTCAATGATACATATGGCCATCTGGCAGGGGACATGATCCTTATCCAAACGGCGGAGACGATTCGCAAGCTGCTAGGGCCTAACGATGTGCTGGCGCGGTATGGCGGAGAAGAGTTTACGGTGTATATGCCTGGAGCTGATATGAAGCATGCAGCGGATGCAGCCGAACGGATTCGCAGAGCGGTCGAGAATAGCGAAGTGCTCTGGAATGAAGATATCGTACGGTGGAAACAAGTGTCGGACTCAGAAGTGGCAGCTGGCAGCGAGTTTGAAGCTGAACCATTCGAGCCTTGCGTTAAGAAGCTGTCGGTGACGATCAGCATGGGTGTTGTAGCCGATGAGACGCTGCAGCCGACGGATGCAATTGAATCTGCTGCTTATCTGCGACAGTTGTTTGCAAGAGCCGACGAAGCGTTGTACATCGCGAAGAACGCGGGCCGTAATCAAGTGATCAGCCGTTCGTTCCATCATTAGATTTGAATGAGCAGAGGAACAATCGATTCACTTATGCACAATGTGCACGTAGTCAGTAGGCGTAAGGTCATGGTACAATAGAAGGGTGTTCCATATTTATTGGCATGAAGAAGGCGGGAACCTAGAATGAAGAAGGTAAACATTCATCAGATTAAGCCTGGGGACAAGCTGGCTAAGCCAGTCCTGCAGGACAATGGGAATGTTCTCCTAGGTGTGGGCGTTGAACTGAACGAGCGGTTTATTGAGAGACTTCGAAAGCTTGGCATCGACATGCTGTTCGTTGAGGACGCTTTTACCGATGATCTTGAGCCACCTGAGGTAATCTCGGAAAAGACACGCCAAAAAGCAGTTAATGCGATCTATCAGACAATGGCCAATCTAAAGGACCAGAATTTTATGAAGGGCAGAGCGGTTGCCCCTGAGATGGGACGTCAGCTGCGGCAGGTGTTCGGAGAAATTCTCAACGAAGTCATGGTGCGCGGCGATGTCATGGTGAATTTAACGAATATCCATACGACAGATGCTTACTTGTTCCAGCATTCCGTAAACGTTGCGGTATTGTCCGGGATCATCGGCATTGCCAAGGGCTACAATCGGATGCAGCTGGAGGAGCTGGGCATTGGCGCGTTGTTGTTCGATGTCGGGATGACGAGGGTGCCTTCACAGCTCATTAATAAGCAGGAAGCACTTACGGATGCAGAACGGATAATCGTGGAGAAGCATACAACGGACGGCTTCGATATTCTCCGTAAGCAGCACGATATCTCCTTGTTGTCCGCACATTGTGCGCTGCAGCACCACGAACGATTCGATGGGTCGGGATATCCGAGAGGGTTGAAGCGTGACGAGATTCATCTGTACGCCCAGATTGTCGGTCTAGCGGACACGTATGATGCGCTTACATCACCAAGGCCGCACCGCAAGCGGTATACGCCTTCGGAAGCGATTGAGTTTCTATTCGCATCCGGCAACACCTACTTTGATTTCGAACTGATCAAGCTGTTCTGTAAGCATATCTCTGTCTATCCCGTAGCGACGACCGTTCGTCTTAATACCGGACAGATTGCAGTCGTATCGGCGAACAATTCGCTTGCCGTTCATCGGCCGATTGTGCGTGTAGTCGAGGAAGCGGACGGAACTAGACCAGCGAGTCCTTATGAGATTGATCTGAAGAACGAAGTCACCATTCTGATTGTTGAAGAATTGTAACCCAACATCGAGATATAGCACACGAATTGAATATACGGATACCGAACGATAATAGCAAACTTGTCGAAAGGCAAGGACGCAAAGCCATAGGGCCTAACGCTCGCGCAAGCAGCGTTTGGCAGCCTGGTTACCGAATTCGCTCCCTGTTTGATTATTTTGGAGCGGCTTCTTAATGGAATGCGGCTTTTTTGTTTGTTTTTATTCATAAGATCTAGCAGGCCGCTGACTCTATATGGGTCACACTTGAACATAAAACACTTGTAGAGTCCATCATTAAGGGGGTTCAGATTAATGTCGATAAGGAGCGGGCAAGAGCTTCACAAGAAGGACAAAGAGATGATTGCACCGAAAGCGCTTGTTCATAGCAGAACGATTGTTGAGAAACAGGACTATGTCACAACAGGGATCTCCACTTATGTGGAGGGAGAACTGCTTGGCATTGATCTGAATGAATACAAGCGGTTCGAGCTAGGAGATTCTGTGCAGCTTACTTTTTATTCTCCTGTGGGCATTCACCGACTCCAATCCACGATTATTGGCAAGGATGAGGGCTCGATTGCGGTTATCTTTCCACCGAGGGCATTTCAGTTTGTCGAGAAGCGAGAAAGTCCAAGGGTACAGGTGGAAGCAGTCGGCAAGTTTCGGCACCTAGACAAGGAAGCACCGAGAACAGAACAGAAACTGGAGCAATTAATCGCGCCGTCAAATGCTGGATTGATGTCGGACGAGCTGTTCGCCGAACTGGATGAGCTGTTCCAGGAAGCAGGGGTTAAGCATGATGATTGGGCAGGGACGCCGATCCGCATATGCAATATAAGCAGCTCAGGCCTCGGTTTTCTAGTTGAACAACCGGCAATGCCGTTGAAGACAGGGGAAAGAGTCGAAGCGGAGCTTCGAATTGACGGACAGCGTGACATTCGCTGCATGCTGTCAATCGTTCGTTCTGAGAATACACCGGAAGGACGATATTATGGCGCTCGTCTGGAAGACATGGCGGAGTCGGAGCAGCGTGCTCTTCGCGCATATATTCTTCGCGAGCAGGTCGGCATGTTCTATACGAATCGGAGAAAACAATTGAATCGCACCAGCAATGCGAACCGCTCAGATAACTGAGCGGTTTTTATTTTGTTTTATCCCGGACTAAGGAGGCAATACTGCGTACCAAGGCGCATGTGGCAGTTAGGAGGGGAAACGGATGCAGGAGCGGGAAAATCAATACAACGGTAGAGATACAGATAAAGATAACAGCTGGGATAGCTTTTACGATCGAAGAAGTTCGTTTATGGAGGGGGTGGCTGCGGGCGGGGTGGCTGTAGTATCCGGAGCTGCGATGGTTCAGGCTGGGTTGTACGAGGATGGTGCTTCAGCTTTATTTTCGCTTGCAGCAGCAGCTGGTGCTGCATGTGCATCGACTCTTCATACATGGCATTCGAATAAGCGTGGGCGATCCTTATCTGAACGAGATTGGCCTATTGGCAGCAATCATAATCGTATGTTCGAGGTTATGCTTCTATGTTTGTTCGGACTAGCTGTGCTCAGTCTAGGACAGCTGCTGCTGCGGGGACAGGTGCCTCAATCCGTTGCCACTGCACAGATGGGTATACGTTGGCTTGGAGCTGCCGGGGTTGTGCTGCTGATGTTTCACAATCATTGGCGGCCTGCTTCGCAGTCAAATGCAATCGTCACTAGAGCTTCAGTCTCGATGACACTTAGTGCCTTGTTAATGATGATGGGTGTGATAATTGGACCTGTCTCCGTATTAGGCTGGTTCGGTGAATTGCCGGACTCCTTCTCGAGAGGGTTCCTGCTGATGGATTCCGATATTCGTATCGCAAGCATCGGCATAAGGCTGTCGGGCTTCTTGCAATATCCGAACGTTCAAGGCGTCTTCGCCGCTGCTTTGCTGCTGCTGCTGCTCGCGATAGGGACGACGCGTGTGATGCCTCGGCATATGCTGCTTGCGGGAGCTTGTCTACCCTCGCCGCTGCTGCTTGCGCTGCTGCTGTCAGAGTCGCGCGGCGCCGCGCTCGCCTGCGCCGCCG
>Ga0065721_10003934_pt1 | contig 54490 bp, 45 predicted proteins | sample Mesricmetagenome_FD_59108 | JGI IMG/M metagenome (GOLD analysis project Ga0065721, IMG submission 59108) | Mesophilic microbial community from rice straw/compost enrichment Sample: eDNA_1 v2 (version 2) | ecosystem: Engineered > Solid waste > Grass > Composting > Bioreactor | place: USA: Davis... | reverse complement strand
GAAAGCAGTTCCGCCCGGCCGTTGTACGCATAGGTCGTCGTCCCCGGCGCGGTGAGCGCGCCCGCTTGCGTGAGGCTTTGCCGCAACCCCCGGCTGTCGAACGTGCTGTCGTAATGCGCCAGCGTGGTCCCGCCCCATTTGGTTTCGGTCGTTTTCAGCACGTCGCGGTTGGAGGCGAGGAGCTGGTTGCGAGTATAATGATCCCCGATGGACCAGCTCTGCACCCAGTCGCTGCCCGCCAGATAGCCGGGAGTGACCGTGGGCAATCCGCCTAAACCGCCCAACTCGGCAACCCGTCCCGAATCGTCATTTTTGACCTGTCCCTATTTAGCGCTATGAGGTTTTTTCTTAGCTGCTGGTTTTGGTTCGCGCGCCGGGCGAGGCGGCGCGCAACGGGCCGGAGCGAAGTGGGCTTGCCCCGATAAAACGGACAAAGATTTGAGGAGTTATATTATGGGTTAGTGGTGGAGGGATTCGTAGTCGAGCGGGGAGAGGTAGCCGAGGGAGCTGTGGAGGCGTTCGCGGTTGTAGAAGCAGATATAGTCGTGGAGGTGGGCGCGGGCTTCGGCATGGGTGGTGAAGCTGCGGCGGTAGACACATTCGAGTTTGAGGGTGCTCCAGGCCGATTCCATGGCGGCGTTGTCGTAACAGTTGCCGCGGCGGCTCATGCTGGGGATAGCGCCCATTGCGTGAAGCTTTTGGCGGTACGCCTGGCTGGAGTATTGGCAGCCGCGGTCGGTGTGGATAATCAAACCGGCTTCGGGCTGGCGTATCCGCCGGGCCATTTCGAGGGCCGACAGCACCAGGTGGGTGTCGATTTTTTCGCTCATGGCCCAGCCGACGAGCCGGCGGCTGCACGCGTCCTTGAAGGCGCATAAATACAGCCAGCCTTCGCCGGTTTCGACGTACGTCAGATCGCTCCGCCAAACGTGATCGATCGCGGTGACCGCAGGTCTGCCTGAAAGCAGGTTTGGGGCGATCGGTCCGTCATGGTTGCTGTCGGTGGTTCTGACTTTGTACCGCCGGCGAGGCCGGGCGCTTTGGCGTTGTTGTTTCATCAGCCGGGCGATGCGTTTGCGGCTCGGCGTGGGCTGACCCGGGTTTCGTAGTATCTGTTGGATACGCGGCGCTCCGTAGGTGCCCCGGCTCTGCAGGTACGCGGCGGTGATTTTCGCCGATAGCTGCGCATCGCCAAGCGCCCGCGGGCTCGGGTTTGCCTGGCGGTGGCAATGCGCGTGGTAACCGCTGGCGCTCACGCCAAAGGCCACGCACAGATCGCCGATCGTGTGATGGATCTTCATCGCGGTTATCCTTTCGTACCGCTCGGCGGGGGTTCGGAGAGAATGCCCAAGGTTTTTTTTAATATGTCGCGTTGCGTGCGCAGGCGCTCGTTTTCCTGGCGCAGCGCCCGCAGCTCCGCTTGCAGCGATCCGACATCCGCCGGCGTTTGCGCGCCGCCCCCATGGGGGCGTTCCTCCGTGCGGATCCACGCATACAGGGTCGTCTCGTGGACCCCGATCTTCGGCGCATACTTCGGCACGCTTTCCCCGCTCAGACGCCACGCCGCGACGCTGTCGCGGCGAAACGCCTCGTCATACTCCGGCACGTATTTGCGGACCGGCGTTGCCGCCCCGTCCTTCGTCTCTGGTTTGTTCATGGACTTATTCTTTCTTCGTTAGCCCTCTTCTTTGTCCACTGAATCGGGGTAAGCTTAGTTCGTGGCCGATACTTCGGCCACACGCCGCCCCCGGCGGGGCAGGACTCTTACCGCACGCAGGGCGTTCACGCTCGGAGCGCGAAGCGCGGAGAGTGGCGCGCAGGGCCTTGCGCCCGGAGCGACACCCGGAGGAGGACAGCAGGGCTCGTGACATCGCGAACGCGATGGCGCGAGACGTGCCGCATGGTTCTCGTTTGCCTCATTGTGAGCGCAACACCACTCCAGCCACCCACGTGGTGCCAGCCATTGCAGCGAAACTGGCCAAGATATAAACGATAAGCCACCAAGCCTTGAATCCCTTCTCCTCGTATCTAGCGATTCGCTCCGAGCTAAAGGCCTTTTCTTTAACTCCGCCAACCTTCAAGCCAACCCAAACAACGAATGCCCAGCCGACCAGCCACGCGATTTTCCCAAGGTGGCTAGCGGGTATCCTGAAGCCCGCGTCGATCCGGAAAATAATCGTTATAAGGGACAGCAACGTGCACACGTGGAAGAACGTGATTACCGTTAGCCACGTCAGGACCAGCACAATAGGGATATTCTGTTCCCGCTGTGCTGCCCATTGATGCAACCGGTAATAGGCGAAGTAGAAAAAGTCCGTCATGGATACCCGGTATACCAAGCGGCGAACTTGTCGGTTATTCCAAACGTGCGATCGATCATCTGGCCCCCAAAATAACCAGCGGAGGCAGCCCACCCAATCGGCCCGAAGAACCCGGTAACGCCCACACCTATATCGGCACCAGCCTGGACCATCCCGTTCGTATCATTCCTTTGGAAGGCATCGTAACCTTGCAAGGCTGATACGCCGATTCCCAAACCACCGGCAACGTTGCCTACCGTCTTGGCCACCCCGGCCATTTGGCCAGCAAACTTGAGCCGTCCTCCCGTCGCTCCGTTCCCGCCCCACGAGGTTGGTTGGACACTGCCATTTTTTCCGACCCAGAAGCCCATCGATCCATTTTGCACATTCTGAACTAATCCGGCAGTTGCCGCAACCGCACCAGTGCCGACTCCCACCTGACTGAGCGCGTTTCCTCCACTCGCTGCCTCCGTCGGAGTCGCTGAACTGTTTGGGGCGTCAGTCTATCGCGGAGTGGGCGTTTGCGGTGCGATGGTGAGCGGCCTCGCCTTCGCGATCGTGCGCACGATGTGGGCAACATGGCCTCGAAGCCTCGGGCGTGAGCAGTTTCGCGCCCTGAGCTGCTCCCTGCCCTTCCGAAGACATGAATTCGACGCACCTCAACAAGCACGACGCCAACCAAGGCGTGCAGTCCTCCGGCCTCCCACTCCAGCCTGCTCATTCCCTTACCCTGTCTGTAATCTGTCGCCGCATCATCGAAAACGCCATGCGCGCACCCCCGTTGTCACCCATCTTTCACCCGGCTCTTCTGCACCGTGATGAGGACGACCGCGGCGACGATCACGGCGGCGGAAATCAGCGTGTGCGCATCGACTGGTTCATCGAGCAGCCACCAGCCGAGAAATACGGCGACGACGGGATTCACATAGGCGTAGGTCGAAACGCGCGCGGGTGTGCTGTGCTTCATGAGCCACACAAAGGTCGAATAACCCACCAGCGAACCGATCAGCACGAGATACGCAAAAGCCCCCCACGAGCGCGCACTAATGTCGCCGAGCGCGAATGTAGAAAACTCGCCGCGCGCCCATGCCACGATCAGCAAGCCAAGCCCGCCCGAGAGCATTTGCATCGCCGAGCCCATGAACAGCGGCGGCACGTTTTTCGCGTGACGCGAATAAATCGACCCGAGCGCCCAGATGAACGACGCACCGATCGTTATCAACATGGGCAACATCGGCAGCGGCCCGGTCGCGCCCGGATCATCCCACGGCGCCGCGAGCGAAGCCGCTCCGATAAATCCGAGCACCAAGCCGATCGTGGTGAGCAGTGACGGCCGTTTGCCGCCCGGCCATGCCCATTCGATCAGTACAAAAAACACCGGACTGATTCCGATCAGCAGCGCCGCGATTCCCGAGGGGATATCGTGCAGCGCCCACGCCACCATGCCGTTGCCGCCGACCAACAGCATCAGCCCGATGATCGCGCTTTGCCGCCACTGTTTGGCCGTCGGCCTGGCCGTGCCGCGTCCGCGGAGAAAAAGATACAAAATCGCCCCCGCCAGCAGGAAACGTCCGGCCGCCATCGCAAAAGGCGGCATCGTTTCCACGGCCACGCGCATCCCCAGATACGTGCTTCCCCACACCAGATAGATCGTGGCAAACGCCAGGACGAGCGCGGTGGTTGAAGCGGTTTTTAACTCGGTGGAGTTCATGTCATTAAAATTTGAATACACGCCACGCGGGCGTCGCGACGAGAGGAGCGCATCGCCGATGCGTTCGCCGCGGCGTGGATGCGGTTGCGCGCTGTGTGCTTATCCGTTTTCGCGTCTTTCGTTTCAGGCCGATCGGCTAATTGCCGGCTCAGCTTCCGCGGTCGTACTCCATGTAGCGGGCGGTTGTATCCGCGAGTTCGCTACCGGCCAATCGACTCACAATATGCAGCGAAAGATCGATGCCCGCCGAGATGCCGGCGGAGGTACAGATCGTGTCATTGTCGGTGAATCTGCGCTCGGGCGCCAGCACCGCCGCGGGCGCGAGTTCGCGCAAAAGATCGAGACATTGGTGATGCGTGGTCACCTCGCGTCCATCGAGCAGCCCCGCTTTCGCGAGCAGCAACGCACCGCTGCAGACGCTCATGGTGACGCTCGCATGACGCGCTTGCCGGCGAATCCATTCCAACAACAGCGGACGATTCAGCAGCGACCGCGTGCCTTGTCCGCCCGGCAGCACAAGCACCTGCGGCAAGGGACAATCTTCAAAGGTGAAATCCGGCACGATCTTGAGTCCGTTGCGCGCACGAATGGTCGCGCGGAGATCCGCCACGGTGAACACATGGAAAAGTTTGGCGCCGCTCAGCTCGTCGGCCGCTGCGAACACTTCAAAAGGTCCGGCGAAATCGAGCACTTCCACGTCGTCGAAGACGAAGATCGCCACGTTCTGTTTTCCCGAAGGATGCATGATGCGATAATGAGTTGAGCGCGCAGCACCGCAAACCGCCAATGCAGCATCGGCGCGCCGCGCGTTTTCGTTAAGACGTGAGTTGCGCTTTCGCCAGCCGGCCCAATGTCGCCAAGGCCGACTCGACCTGCGGCGACCATGGGATGCCGCAGTTCATGCGCAGGCAGTTCTTGTAGCGGTCTTTCACGGAGAAAATCAGCCCGGGCGCGGTGTTGATGCCGTGCTCGATCGCATCGGTATGCAACTTCAAGGAATCGACGCCCGCGGGCAGTTCGACCCAGAGCACGAAGCCGCCCTGCGGTCGACTCAAGCGCGTGCCTGCCGGGAACTGCCGCTGGATTTCCTGCGAAAACCACAATACTTGATTTTGATACGCGCGGCGGATCGAACGCAGATGATGATCGTAGCCGCCGTCGCGGAGAAAATCGCACACGGCCTTCTGCAACACCATCGGCGTGCCCAGCGTATTCGTGAACTTGAGACGCCGCACTTGCTCGAGATAACGTCCGGGCGCCACCCAGCCGACGCGCAGACTCGGCGCGAGCGTTTTTCCGAACGACGAACACAACAAAACGCGCCCATCGCGATCCCACGCCTTCAGCGGCTTGGGTCGGCGTTCGCTGAAATGCAGGTCGCCATAAATATCGTCCTCGATCGCTGGCACATCGTATTCCGCGAGCAGCTCGTAGAGCGCCGATTTCTTTTCGTCCGACATGCAGGTGCCGAGCGGGTTTTGAAACGCGGGCATCACGAAGAGCGCTTTCACCTCGCCGTTGCGGAGAGCGTCGCGAAACGCATCCAAACTCAGTCCATCGTGCGGATCGGTGGGAATCTCCAGCACGCGCAGATTAAGGCTGTTGATGGTTTCCAAAATGCCGAAGTACGCAGGCGTCTCCACCGCGACCGTGTCCCCCGGTTTCACCACCGCACGCAGCGAGAGATTCACCGCTTCGGAACAGCCGATCGTGACAATCAACTCGTCGTGCGAAAGCTCCGCGCCACTGAGCAGATACCGTCGCGCGATTTCACGCGTCAGCGGTTCGTAAGCCCAATTCATCGCGTAGCGGCCGAGTGCGTTCACGTCGGAGCGCGCCGCGGCACCGAGCAAACGCGCGAGTTTTTTCACCGGAAACAACGACACGTGCGGACACGCCGCGCCAAACGGCACCAGACTCGGATCGGTGGATCGCCCCACCACCGCCATCGCAAGATCGTTCACGTCGACATAGCTGGGTTTTGCCATCGGCCGCGCCATGCGCGGCACCGGCGCTTCCAGCGGCAAGCGCGGTCGCACGTAATACCCCGACTGCGGCCGCGCTTCGAGAAAGCCGCGGCTCTCCAAAACCGTGTAGGCTTGCAGCACCGTCGAAATGCTCACGTCGCGCTGTAACGCCATGCGACGCACCGACGGCACGCGATGTCCCGGACGCAAAGTCCCCTGCTCGATGAGCTGCTGCACCGCATCCGCGAGCGCGAGATACAAGGGCGAGGAGGAACGGACGGCGGTGGCCTTCATACCTAATCAGTACCAGAAACCCGCCGCAGCGCGCAGACGCAGCCGTCGTCGGATGTGACCAGTACAGTTTCAACTTATTCCAACTGTGACCATGACAAAACTTTTCTCCGCGACAAAAGCTTCGCCACGAAAATCAGCTCATCATCATCGCTCCAACCGAGCTCAAGGAACGACAGCGCGTCTTGCTTTCCGCGACGTCAGTCGGCGCCGTATCAGAAACGGTTATCGAGCTTCAGCGTCACGTATGGCGCGGCTTCGCCGTTGAGCGTGTAGTTGCGATCGAAATATTCGAAGCGCCGATCGAGCATCGCGCCGGCTTCCGCCGTGAGAGAAAAACCTTTGGTCAGCGCCCACTCCGCACCGAGGCCGACGCGAATCTCGCGATACTGCACGTACGTGTTCGCGAGACGCGCCACGCCCGGCGCGGGGACGCCGAGATTTTCGGTGATGCGATAAGTGCCGCCTTGGATGCCGAGTCCTGCGTGTAGCGAGAGCCCTTCGCGCACCGCCCACGAAACTCCCACGCGGGGAAAACCAATGTTAAGCGTCCACGATGGCGCGAAAGCCCAGCGCACGCCCGCCACCGGCATGACGATGCGTTCCGAAAAGGGATTGGCCGCGACGCCCGTGAGCCAAACCAACTCGCGGCTCGCGGCATAACTCGCCATGACCAACACCGGCGCGTTGAAAGAATCCGAGTCCATATTCTCCAAATCGCCGTAAATGCCGGGTCGCAAAAATCCGGATACACTCCACCGGGTGGAGAGACGACGTTGCACGCCGAGGTTGAGGCTCAATTCGCCGAGACGATCAGGCAACGCGAGTCCGGCATCGGCATCGAGTTCATTGATCCCGATCGCGACGCCATAAATCAGCGTCGTGCGCTCGCCCACCGGCACCCGCCCCGACGCGCTCGCTTCGAAGTGACGCACCGACACTTCACCGTGCGGACCATCGCGTGAAAGATCGGAGGCCCCCGAAAAGGAATAACCCGCCGCCAACGACTCGACCAGCGCAGGGCGGAAAATCGCCGATGGCGGCTGCGCATCGAGCGTGAGCACCATCCCAAGAAACAACAGCCAGCCGCAGCGAAGCAGAATTGATGACATGCGCGCATATCGGTGCGCGACCGTTTCACAGGTGCAAGCTGGCGCTCATGATTTTGTATCAACTCGTTCGATACTGCGCCAGACCGGCTCCGGTCAGGCGGCACACGCGCCAATCGTCGAGCACCTGCGCGCCGATGGTTTTGTAGAACTCGATCGCGGGTTCGTTCCAATCGAGCACCGTCCACTCGACACGACCGCAGCCGCGCTCATTGGCCAGCGCGGCGATGCGTGTGAGCAGTGCGCGACCGACACCGCGTTTGCGGAACGCGGGTTTCACAAAAAGATCCTCCACATACAGCCCGCTCTGCGCGCGGAAACTGGAGTAGTTGGAAAAATAGATCGCGAACCCCGCCGGCGCATCGTCGACAAACGCCAGCAAGCATTCCGCGGCGGGGCGCTCGGAGAACAGCGTCGCGCGGAGCTTTTCTTCCGTCGCCTCGAACTCGGCCGTCAGTTGTTCGTAGCTCGCGAGATCGCGGATGAAGGAAAGGACCAGCGCGCAATCGCTGGACGTGGCGGGGCGGAGAGTAATGGACATGAGTTGAAGCAGATGGGTTGAAAGCACCGCGGCACCGATCGTCGATCACGCATTCGTCCCGCCACCAGCCGAGCGTTCCTGCCGACAACAAGCGGAAGACGTTCTCTAAAATCAAAGTGTCGAAGCCCAGGGAAGTCCCTCGACAAAGGTATACGAACTGCTTTCCGTCTGACCACCATTTTTCAGCAACCTCCTGGAATGAATCAAAGCCGTTGCATTCGCCGATATCGCATTCCGTCGATCATCTGCGTTGGCGCCATTCCCCTGCTGAGCGCGGGCTGCTCCGCGACCGGGGCTCAGCTTGCTTGGAACGCCGCCTGGGCGGGTGTCGGTCTCGCCGGCGCAACCGCGGCATGGCTCATCCATCGTTCCAGCCGGCGCCTGCGCCGCGAACTCGAAAAACGTGCACGCGCGCTCGAGACATCCGAAAAACGTCATCGTCTCCTGCTCGAACAGGCCAGCGACGCCATCCTCGTCGCCGACGCCGACACGGGCGTCATCATCGAGGCCAATCGTTGCGCGAGCGATCTGCTGGGTTGGGACGAAGCGGAGCTCGTCGGCCACCGCCACACGACCGTCCATCAAAGCACCGAGCGCGAGTTTGTGCGGCGCGCCTTCATCGAACACGGACGCCGCGGAGGCATCGTCGACGAAGATACGCATGTGATGCATCGCTCGGGCATCTCCATTCCGGTCAACGCGCGCTCCACGCTCGTGACCGATGGCGCGCAGCGTTACATGCAGATCATCCTGCGCGACCTGCGTCCGCGTTTGCGCGCGGAGGAAGCGCTGCGTCAGTCGGAAGCACGTCTGCGCGAATTGCTGGAACACGCGCCCGTCGCGATCATCGAGCAGGATTTCACCGCACCCGCCGCCTGGCTCGAAACACTTCGCCAACGCGGTGTCACCGACCTCGCCGACTATCTCCAACGCAATCCCGAAGAACTCGCCGCACAGTTCGCGACGGTCCGCATCGTCAGCGCCAATCCCGCCGCGTTGCGCGCCGCGGGCGCGCCCGATTTCGCGACGTATTGCGAACGTCAATACACGCAGGCGACGCCCTCCGCGCTCGACGCGTTTCGCCTCCAACTCGCCGCCGTGTGGGACGGCCGCACGGAAGTGACGTGCGAACTCTCGTTCTTGCGCGCCGATGGCTCGACCGGCGAGGGCGCGATTCATTGGAGCGTGCAAACCTCCAACGGCCGCCCCGATCTCAGCCGCGCGGTCGTGGCCATTTCCGACCTCACGCCGCTTCGCACCGCCGAGGCGCGTCTGCGCGAGGTCGAAGATCGCTGGGAACTCGCGGTGCGCGGTCTCAACGCCGGTATTTTCGAGCAAAACTACGTCACCGGCGAAACCCATCTTTCCGATCGTTGGAAGGAAATCATCGGCTACCAACCGCACGAACTGCCCTCGCAACGCCAGTCGTGGCAACAACGCGTGCACCCCAAAGACCGCGCTCGCGTGCTCGCCGCGCTGCATGCGCATTTGCGACGCGAAGCGCCCGCGTACCACGTCGAGTACCGCATCCTCTGCAAGGACGGCAGCTACAAATGGATCGAGGCGCGCGGCCGCGCGATTTTCGGGCCCGATGGACACCCCGTGCGTTTCATCGGCGCTCACGCGGACATCAGCGATCGCAAGGAGGCCGAAGCCGCGCTCCGTGAAAGCGAGGCGCGCTACCGTCGTCTTTTTGAAGAAAATCCGTTCCCGATGTGGGTGTACGACGCGGAGACTTATCAGTTCCTCGCCGTCAATCCCGCCGCCGTGCGCGCCTACGGTTACAGCGAACAGGAATTTCTTTCGATGAACGTCTTCGACGTTCGCCCGCCCGAGGAAATCCCGCGGTTGAAAAAACTGCTCGACACTTGGAAAGGCGGCCCCGGCCAGATCGTCGCCGGACTCTGGCAACATCGCGCAAAGGACGGCCGCCTCATGCACATGGAGGTCACCGCACTGCCGCACGAATTCGCGGGACGCCGCGCGGTGCTGACGTTGATGAACGACGTGACCGAGCGTCAGGGAGCCGAGCGGCAGCTGCGCGCGAGCGAGACGCGTTACCGCAATCTTTTCGAGCAAGCGCCCATCGCCATCGTCGAGCAGGATTACTCCGAGGTCTGCAACTGGCTCGCCGATCTTCGCGCCAAAAACATCACCGATTTCTCCGCCTATCTCGACCAGCATCCGGAAGAACTCGCGCAAAAGCTTCGCTCCGTCTCGATCATCGATACCAATCGCGAAACGCTTCGACTCGTGCGCTGCCCGACCAAGGAGGAATTGTCCGCGCGCCTCGACGATGTGTTCACGCCCGACGCTTACGCGGCGCGTCGCGAGACCTTCCTCGCGCTCTGGAACAACCAATGCCAGATGGAGGGCGAAATCACCTTGCGCCGTTTCGACGGCGTGCTGCGGCGTGTCTTTTTCCGGTGGTGGTTGCCCGAAGAGGAAAACGCCATCAGTCGCGGTCGCGCGCAGATCGTCCTCGTGGACATCACCGACATTCGCACCGTCGAAGCCGAACTCGCCGCCGAGCGCGAACGGCTCCGCGTCACTCTACGCGCGATGGCCGAAGGTCTGCTCACGACCGATACCGACGGCATCGTTCAATTCATCAACGAAGCCGCCGAACGCATGATCGGCTGGACCGCCGGCTCCGCGATCGGCCGCCACGTCGATGAGCTCGCGCAACTCCGCCACGAAAAGACGCTCGCGCTTTCCAGCATCCCGCTCAGCCGCTCGATCGCGGAGCATCGTGTGGTGGAATTTCCACGACAAACCTCGCTCGTCGGTCGCAATGGCACCGCTTGTCTCGTCGATGGTCGTTGCGCGCCGATGCACGATCTCAGCGGGCGCGCCATCGGCGCCGTCGCGGTGTTTCACGACGTCACCGAACGCGCGCGTTACGAAGCCGAGTTGTTGCGCTCCTCGAAGCTCGAATCCGTCGGCATCCTGGCCGGCGGCATCGCCCACGACTTCAACAATCTCCTCACCGTGGTCATGGGCAATGTCACCTTGGCCATGCTCGACTCCACCATCAACGACGCCGTCGGTCGCTGGCTCGAGGAAGCCGAACGCGGCGTGCTCCGCGCGCGCGATCTCACGCAGCAGTTGCTCACGTTTGCCAAGGGCGGCGAACCCGTCCGCAAGACCGTGCGTTTGCCCGAAGTCGTTCGCGAAGCCGCGGAGTTTGCGCTTCACGGTTCGAAGGTGCGCTGCGAGTTCGCCATCACGCCCGATCTCTGGCCTGCCGATGTCGACAAAGGTCAGGTTGGTCAGGTCGTGCAAAATCTCGTGATCAACGCCACGCAGGCGATGCCCGAGGGCGGCATCATCCGCGTCTCCATTTGCAACGAAGACAATCCGCAGCGCGGCACGCCCAACCTTCTGCCGCAGGGCAAATACCTCCGGCTCGCGATCGCGGACAGCGGCGTCGGCATTCGCGCCGACCACCTGCCGCGCATCTTCGATCCGTATTTCACCACGAAGCAGTCGGGTAGCGGTCTCGGTCTCGCCACGGTGTATTCGATCGTGCGCAAACATCTCGGTCACATCGAGGTCACGTCGGAGCTCGGCAAGGGCACCACGTTCACGATCTGGTTGCCCGCCGCATCGGGAGATCTGCCGCCCGCGAACGAGACCGATACGTCGCTGCCGAGCATGACCGGCCGGTTGCTGTTTATGGACGACGAAGCCACCATCTGCCAGATGGCGAAAACCCTGCTCGGTCGTCTCGGTTTCACCGTCGTCACGACGCCCGATGGCGCGTCAGCCGTTTCCGCATACAAAGAAGCCAAAGCCGCGGGCAATCCGTTCCGTCTCGTCATCATGGATCTCACCGTCCCCGGCGGCATGGGCGGACTTGAAGCGATGCAAGAACTGCTCGCCTTCGATCCCCAAGTCGTGGCGATCGTTTCCAGCGGTTACTCGAGCGATCCGGTGATGGCCAATTACCGTAATCACGGTTTCCGCGGCATGGTGCCCAAACCGTACAAAATCGCCGACCTCGCGCGCGCGATTCGCACCGTCTTGTCCGAAGACGCCGCCAACGCGAGCAATCGTCACGTCGTCAGCGATCAGTCGTCGCGCAATGGCACCAACGGCACCAAGCCCGCCACCAACCACGACAGCCACGCGTAGTGGATTTTTCACTACACGTCTCGCATTCGTGATGCCGTCATGAGCTCTCTCCGCGATTTGATGCTCGCGCCTCCGCCGCTCACGCTCGCCGTCGCCGAGAGTCTTACCTCGGGACATCTGCAAGCGCGCATCGGTGTGATCCCGGGCGCATCGCATTTTTTCCGTGGCGGCGTGACTGCTTACTCGCTCGATGCGAAGAACCGCCTGCTCGGCGTCGCCCCCGCGCTCGCCGAACCGGTCAACGGCGTCTCCGCCGAGGTCGCAGCCGCGATGGCCCGCGGCGCCGCGCAACTTTTCAACACCGATCTCGCGCTCGCCACGACCGGTTACGCAGAACCTTCGTCCGCACACGATGCTCCGCATCCGTTCGCATGGTATGCGCTGGTCGATCGACGCGCGGCTGGCGGGGAAAACGTCGTCCGCACCGAACGTATCGATTGTCCGGGACTCGATCGCGTGGCCGTTCAGCAACGCATCGCCGACGCCGCGCTCGCAAGTCTCGTCGCTTATTTGCGCGGTCTCCGCGGCGTCTGAGCGCGTTTCACAGCAGCCATTGTCCTGCCCCTGCCGCGAGCGCGACCACCAGCCACGACGGCGCACGTGCGAACTCGAGCAGAGCAAACGCCCCCAGCGCCACCGCCAGATCCGTCACGTCTTTAACACCGCTCGTGCCAACGGGGTGATAAAGCGCCGCGAGCAACAACCCGACCACCGCCGCATTCGCGCCGCGCAGCGCCGCTTGCATCCAGTTTTTTCCGCGAAGCAATTGCCAGAACGGCAGCGCGCCGCCGACCAGCAGCCAGCCGGGCAAAAACAACGCGAGCAAACAGCCCACCCCGCTCAGCCACGCGTGAGGCCCGCCATCGATCGCCACGCCAAGATAACCCGCAAAGGTGAACAACGGCCCTGGCACCGCCTGCGCCGCGCCGTAGCCCGCGAGAAACACATCATTCGTCACCCATCCCGGTGTCACTACCTCCGCATGTATCAGCGGCAGCACTACATGCCCGCCGCCAAACACCAACGATCCCGCGCGATAAAATCCATCCGCCATGGCGAAGGCGCGCTGTCCTGTCGTTTGCGCGAGCAAGGGCAGCACCAACAGCAACAGGGCAAACACGCACAGGGTCGCCAGCGCCCACGCGTGAGGTCCGGACAACTTTGCCGCGCGCGACGTTTGAGCGGCAGCTCCCATCGATTCGCGTCGATAAAGGAGCCAGCCTGCCAACGCACCGCCGAGGATCACCACGATCTGCATCCACGCTTGCGCCGTGACGAGCACGACACCCGCAGCCACCAACGCCAGCACGATCCGCGACGCGTCGGGACACAGTTTTTTGCCCATGCCCCACACCGCCTGCGCGACCACCGCGACCGCCGCGAGTTTTAGTCCGTGCAACCAGCCCGCGCCACCGAGATCGCCCATCGAGGCCACACCATACGCGAACAGAATCATCAGCACGGCCGACGGTAGCGTGAAACAAAACGTCGCCAACATCGCGCCTCCCAATCCCGCGCGTCCCATCCCGAGTCCGAATACGGTCTGACTACTCGCCGGTCCGGGCAGAAACTGACACAGCGCCACCAGATCGCCATACGCCTCTTCACTCAGCCAGCGTCGCTTCACCACAAACTCGTTGTGGAAATAACCGAGATGCGCCACCGGCCCGCCAAACGATACGCACCCGAGCTTCAGAAACGCCGTTGCCACTTCCCGCAAGCGCGCACCCAGCGAAAGCGTTGACGTCGCCAGTGCATCACGGATGTGCGCGTCGTTGTTCACAGCGATTACTCCAAACCGCGCGCCTCGAGCTCGTCCTCATCCCAGCCAAAATAATGACCGAGCTCATGCAGATAGGTGATGCGCACCTCTTCGCGAAAAACCGCCAGATCGCCTTCCGCGAAGTCATAGATGTTTTCCAGAAACAACAGGATCTGCGCCGGCACGGAATTACCCTCGCCTGTCGCCATGCCGTGCGGATCGCCGACAAATAATCCGAGGATGTCCGGCTCAAATTCTTCGCCGAGGATTTCATCGCTCGGCCAATCGTGAAACACCACGGGCAATTCGCGCGCCGCCTCGCGCAAAGCCGCCGGCAAACGACGACGCGTCGCCGCGACCGTGCGTTCGGCTTCTTGAGCGAGTTGAGCAAAGGTCAGCATGTTTCGTGGAAACCTGGAAGGCGTGGCAGCGTCTCGTTGTGTGTCCTAGTTCCCGTTCAGGAAATCTAAATCATACCCATGAAAGCCACGAAACGCGCTCTTCTCGCGCTTGCTCTCGCCAGCGGTCTCGCCGCTCCTTCACTTCTCGCCCAACCGCCCGAAGGCGGTCGTCCCGGTCCCGGCGGCCCGCGCGCCGAGATGCGCATCGAAGATCGTCTCAAACAACTCGGCGAAGCCCTCGCGCTCACCGACGAACAAAAAACGGCCATCAAACCGATCCTCGAAGAATCCGGCGCCGAAATGCGCAAACTTTTAGAAGACCGTTCCGGGGATCGCGAAGCACGTCGCTCGAAGCTTATGGAGCTCCGCGAGAAGACCAACACCAAGATCGCTGCGCTTCTTACCGACGAGCAAAAAGCCAAGTTCGCCGAACTCAACAAACGTGGTCCGGGTGGTCCCCGCGGCGAACGTCCCGAGCGCCGTCGCGGCGGAGAATAACCCCATCATTCATTCCCCGCGTTCTCCGGTTACTGCATGCCGGCCGCTCCGTGCGCGCCGGCATTTCTTTTGGCACATCGCCACACTTGCCAACATCCGCACGGATTCTTTTCACCTCCCCTCGGCGCGAATCGGGAGGGAAAACCGATAGGGGGGTCCATGGCGGACCGCCGCCTTTCCGTGCCGCGTCCTACCCCGCATGAATACCCTCAAGCGTCTCTTGCTCGCGCTGGCTCTCGCCAGTGGCCTTCTTGCGCAGTTCCTCCACGCCGAAGCAGCCGAGAAACCTGAAAAGGCTCCGCGCATCAGCCGCGTGGAGAGGCTCGCCGCCGCGCTCGAGCTCACGGACGAACAAAAGTCCCAGGTCGCCGCCATCCTCAAAGAGGAAAACGCCGCCCTCCGCACCGTCAGCGACGACAAATCGCTCGATCGCTCCGCCAAGATCGCCCGCAATCGCGAGATTCGCGAAGCGCATGCGGCGCGTATCCGTGCACTCCTGACACCCGAACAACAACAGCGTTTCGATGCGTTGCCCAAGGGACGCGAATCGTCGGCCGAGAAAAAAGCCGAAAGCGCGACCTAGTCGTCCTCGTTTTGACCTTCAACGCCCCGCCGCGCGCGGGGCGTTTTCGTTTTCGACACCTGCGATTCCGCGGCGCAGCCTCGCGCGTTTTATGAATCGACCGCGCGCAGTCATCGCCGGCGGCGGTGCCGCTGGTTTTTTCGCCGCCATCACCTGTGCGGAAACCGACCCGGCGTGCGAAGTCATTCTTCTCGAAGCATCGCCCACCCTGCTCGCGAAAGTGAAGATCTCCGGCGGCGGGCGCTGCAATGTCACCCACGCCTGCTTCGACCCGCGCGAACTCGTGAAACGTTATCCGCGCGGCAGTCGCGAACTGCTCGGTGCGTTTCATCGCTGGCAACCGCGCGACACGATCGAGTGGTTCGCCGCGCGCGGCGTCGAACTCAAGACCGAGGCCGACGGCCGCATGTTTCCGGTCACCGATGATTCTCAAACCATCCTCGATTGTTTGCTGAATGCCGCTCGCAGCGCCGGCGTGCAGATTCGCACACGCTGCGCCTTAACCGCGATCGAAACTCGGAACGCTGTCAGTTCGCCGGCATCCGGACATCCCACAGCATTTTCGCTCACCCTCTCCACCGGCGAAACACTCACGTGCGACCGACTGCTTCTCGCCACGGGTGGACCCAAAACCGCGCCGTCGCTCGCCGCGCAACTCGGCCACACGATCGAGCCGCCCGTGCCGTCGCTATTCACCTTCAATCTCGCGGATCCGCGGCTCGAAGGACTCAGTGGACTCGCCGTGTCCGGCGTTGTCGCGAGCATTCAGGACACTTCGCTGCGCGAATCGGGACCGATGCTCATCACGCATTGGGGCGTGAGCGGTCCGGCGATCTTAAAACTCTCCGCGTGGGGCGCCCGCGAACTCCATGCGCGCGACTATCGTTTCACGCTGCGTGTAAACTGGCTCGGCGGAAAAAATCTCGACGAAACTCGCGCCGCGCTCACCGCCGTACGTGCGGCTCAACCGCGTCGTCAAATCGGCACCGCAAGTGCGTTCCCCGCGATTCCCCAACGACTCTGGGAACGTCTTGTCGCCGCCGCAGGCGTTCCGCCCACGACGACGTGGACCGCCGTATCCAACGAAAAACTACACGCGCTCGCCGAGCAGCTCACCGCGTCGGATTTTTCCGTCACGGGCAAGAGCACCAACAAGGACGAGTTTGTCACCTGCGGCGGCGTACGCCTGAGCGAGGTCGATTTCAAAACCATGCAGAGTCGTTTGCAGCCCGGCGTCTATTTTGCGGGCGAAGCGCTCGACATCGACGGCATCACCGGCGGTTTCAATTTCCAGGCGGCATGGACCACGGGGCGACTCGCGGGATTGGCGATGGCGGCTCGTTGATCAAAACAACCGTCGCGCCTCGGCGAGATCGCGCTCGAGTTGCGCGAGATACCGGATGCGCGGCACTTCGCGCGCGCCGAGCCTCAGCATGTGCGGCGTGAGTTGTTGAATATCGAGCCAGCCAAGCCCGCGCGCTTGCAGATGTCGCACGAGAAAAACGATCGCGAGTTTCGAGGCATTGTCTTCGCGATGAAACATGCTCTCGCCGCAAAAAACCCCGCCGGCATCGACGCCGTACAACCCGCCGATCAACACGTCGTCGCGCCACACTTCCACGCTGTGCGCCATGCCCGCGCGATGCAGCTGCGTGTACGCATCCATCACCGCCGGCGAAATCCACGTGCCGTGTTGGCCCGGTCGTGGCGCCTCCGCGCAGGCCGCGATCACCTCCGAAAACGCGCGATCGATCGTACACACGTAACCGCCGCGCTTGATGCATTTCTTCAGCGTGCGCCCGAGGCTGAGTTCGGAAAAAATCAGCACCGCCCGGGGATCGGGTGAACACCACGGAATCGGTTCATCGCTTCCGCCCGGCCACGGAAATACGCCGGAGCGATACGCGGCGCGTAGATTTTCCACCGTCAGCGCCGAGGCATCGGTCCAGACAACCTCCTCAGGACCAAGCGCGATATCGCGGAGACTGGGAAACGTGAGGCGCACGTGAATCAGCGAAACGAGCTGCAGCGATTTTTGAACTTAAAATCCGCGCCGACTCGCCGGGCCATGGTGATCGCGGCGAACCGCGTCGCTCACTCGCGCTTCAGCTCGCGTCCCATCAAACTCGCGAGCACGTGCGCCGGCGGTTTGCCGTCGCGCAGCATCGCACGCGTCTCACGCAAGATCGGCGCATCGATGCCGCGCGCATCGCAGAGTTCGCTGAACGACTCCGCGGTCTTAAAACCTTCGACGACGGTCTTGCGGCCCGTGAGTAATTCCACAGCAGTGCGGCCTTCGCCGATGCGTTGGCCAAACTCGCGATTGCGGCTCCAATCGCCATGACACGTCGCCACGAGATCGCCGAAACCGCTGAGGCCATAAAATGTTTCCGGACGCGCGCCCAGCGCCGTGCCTACGCGCACCATTTCGGCCAGCGCACGCGTGAGCAGCGCCGCCTTCGCATTGTCGCCGAGTTTGAGTCCGTCGCAGCAACCGGCGGCGATCGCGTAGACGTTTTTGAGACATCCGCCGATTTCGGCGCCGGCGACATCATCCGTCGTGTACACGCGCAGCGTCAGTCCGCTCAACGCGGTTTGAAGCGCGACCGCAAAATCATCCAAGTGCGAGACCGCAAGCGTCATCGCCGCGGGCAGACCGCGCGCCAATTCAGCGGCGTTGGTCGGTCCCGTGAGCGCCCCGGCGATGTAGTGCGGCAGCGTTTCTGCGATGATTTCCGTCGGGCGCAAATGTGTGCCCGCCTCGAGTCCTTTCGAGAGGCTCACGACATAGCGAAGCTGCGTCGCGAGCGAGAGATGTTCGCGGATGCGTTGACAGGTTTCGCGCAACGCCTGCGACGGGCACGCGAGCAACACGACTTCGGCCTCCATTAGCACCGGCGTGAGTTCGTGTCCGATCTGAATACTCGGCGGCAACGCGATGCCCGGGAGGTAGTCGGTGTTTTCGCGCGCGGATGAGATCGCAAGCGCCTGCTCAAACCGACGCGGACAAAGCGTGACGGTGTGATTGAGTCGGCTGAGGTGGATCGCAAACGCCGTGCCCCAGGCACCGGCTCCGATGATGGCGAAATTCATGAGGGAAAAGAGACGGAGGTTTTAACCACTGATGAACACTAATTGAGACGAATGGAAGCGGCGGATTCTGGGCGCTTCAAGGTGGAGCGGACGCTCCGCACACGTTACGTTGGGCGATGCGAGGAGATAGTTGTTCCGGGCGAAACGCGGACGGTGGTTCTCAACGCGCGGGAAAGCGCGTTCCACCTTCACTCCGGAAACTTGCGCGCGCGGACGGCTTCGGTGTAGGCCGCGAAGCCGGCTTTGATTTGCGCGCCGGCGTCGGCGAATTGTTTGGCAAACGCCGGCACGTAGCCGGGCGTGAGTCCGAGCATGTCGGTGTACACGAGGATTTGTCCGTCGCAGTGCGGCCCGGCGCCGATGCCGATCACGGGGATCGAGACCGCCGCAGAGATTTTTTTCGCAACCTCCGCATCGGTGAGCTCGATGAGCAGCGCAAACACACCGGCTTTTTCGAGCGCGAGCGCATCGGCGAGAAGGGCGTCAGCCTCCGCGGGAGTGGTGCCGAATTTTTTATAACGACCGAGCGCGTGGACCTGCTGCGGTTTCAGGCCGATGTGGCCCCACACGGGCACGCCCGCTTCGACGAGGCGCGCGATCGTCGGCGCAAGCACGGCGCCGCCTTCGATCTTCACGACCTCCGCGCCGGCTTCCTGCATGAGACGCTGACAAGCGCGCAGCACGCGTTCGAAATCGTAATGCGCTTCGCCAAACGGCACGTCGGCGGCGATGAGTGCGTTGGGCTTCGCGCGCGCGACCGCAGCCGTGTGATGGCAAATCATGTCGAGCGTCACCGGCACGGTCGTATCGAAACCGAGGTGAATATTGCCGACGGAATCACCGACGAGAATGACATCCACGCCCGCCTCGCTGGCGAAGCGAGCGATGATGGCATCGTACGCAGTCACGGCCACGATCGGGCGCTGGCCCTTGAGCTTACGGAGCGTGTGGACGGTGGTTTTCAAATTTTTCGGCCAATTTGAACCACGGAGGCACTGAGGACACAGCGAGGCTCCATGGAGTCAGCTAAGTTCTCTGTGATCTCTGTGCCTCTGTGGTTAAAAACCTTACTTCAGGAAGCTCGGGATTTTTTCGTTGGCGATGATGGTCTCGAACGTCTCACGCGCGTTCACGAGTTCGAACTTCGAGCCTTGCACGAGCACTTCGGCCGCGGTGCCGCGCGTGTTGTAGCGGCTGGCCATCGCGAAGCCGTACGCGCCAGCGCTCATGAACGCGATGCACTCGCCCTCGCCCACTTGCTGGAGCTGGCGATCTTTCGCGAAACAGTCGCCGCTTTCGCAAATCGGACCGACCACGTCGGCGACGAGCGCGGGACGCGTGGTGTCGCGATGCAGCGGCACGATTTCGTGATAGCTTTCGTACATCGCAGGGCGCACGAGGTCGTTCATCGCGGCGTCCACGATGAGGAAGTTCTTTCCCTGGCCGCGCTTCAGATACTCGACGCGCGAAATCAACACGCCGGCGTTGCCGACGAGATTGCGTCCGGGCTCAAGGAGGATCTTGAGGCCGAGCGGCTTGAGCAGCGGCAGAAGCGCGGCGCCGTAAACTTCGGGCGTGAGCGGACGTTTGTCGGCCGGTTGGTTGTCCCACCAGGCCTGCTGGCCCGAAGCGAGCGCATCGNGGTAAACGATGCCGATGCCGCCACCGATCGAGAAATACGTGATGCCGTACTTTTCCTTCAGCTCGTTGACGAACGGCAGGACCTTGGTGACGGCTTCCACGAACGGCGTGACATCGGTGAGCTGCGAGCCGATGTGCATTTGCACGCCGCGGATCTCGATATTGGGAAATTTCGCGGCGGCTTCGTACGCGGCGGCGGCGAACTTCAGCGGAATGCCGAACTTGTTGTCGCTCTTGCCGGTGGTGATCTTCGCATGCGTGTGCGCATCGACGTCGGGATTGATGCGGATGGCGATGGGCGCTTTCACGCCGAGCTTGCCGGCAACGTGATTGATGCGCGCGAGCTCGGGTTCGCTCTCGACGTGAAACGCGAAGATCTCGTTTTCGAGCGCGAGTTTGATCTCGGCCTCGGTCTTGCCCACGCCGGCGAAGACGCTGCGCTTCACATCCGCGCCCGCGGCGAGCACGCGACGGATTTCGCCGCCGCTCACGAGGTCGAACGCCGCGCCGAGATTCGCGAAGTGGCGCAGTACGGCGATGTTCGAGTTGGCCTTCATCGCGTAGCAGATCTGCAGGTCGAGTCCGGAGAGACTTTGAGCGAGTCGCGTGTAGTTATCCGCGAGTGTCGTCGCCGAATAAACGTAGGTGGGCGTGCCGTAGAGTTGGGCGATCGCCGCGAGATCGACGGACTCACAATGCAGGTTCTGGCCGACGTAGTGGAAGTGATGCATGGGCAAAAATGAGTGAAAAGTTCGGACGCTGCTTATTTCACATTGAAAAAACGAACCTATTTTGCCGATAGGATACGAACCGCTACGCAATGATACGTGTAATCAAAAATCTGTTTCATCGTCCGGCCATCAAAATGGGCCGCGTCGACAACAGCCGTATCCACACGACCCGCCTGCGGAACGCCCAATTTGTCAGCTTCATCACCGAAAGCGGCAGCCTTCAGCCGTTCAGCACCGATCGCTACGACGCGCGTCTGCGCCGCCGCAAGATGATCAAAGCCCTCCTCGCGACGGGCGCGGCGGCCGGGGCCGCGTGGGTGCTGCTCGAAAGCGCGCATGCGCTGACGATGTTCTGATCGTCGTTTTCCCCTTTCAAAAACGAAAGCCGGACCGCTGTGGTCCGGCTTTTTTCGTGGCGATGGCCATCCGCGCGAAGGGAGGCCCGATCCCGAAGCGTCAGGTGGCTTCGGTCACGGCGTCGGCCTCGCCGAACGCGCGCGGACGGTGGATTTTTTCCTTTCGGTGGCTGTGCCGCTTGCGCAGCAAGCCGTCGAGTTTGTCGACGAGGAAATCGATCGCCTTGTAGGCGTCGTCTTGTGCAACCGAAGCGACCAGGTCGGGACCGGTGATCTCGATCTGGCCTTTGGCAATGAAGCGCGAGGTCACATCGCGCGTCTTGTCGAGTTCGATATCGACGCGCAGGCGGATGATCTGGTCGTCGTGACGGAACAGGCGGGCTGTTTTTTCCACGACGGCGTTTCGAATCGCGTCGGTGATGTCGAGGTGAATCCCGCGGACAATCAAGCGGTCCGCGGCCGATGAAGGGGTTTCGTTATTAATCATCGCGTTTGGGTTCGTCCAAGAGGATGGCGGAGTTGTTCCGCCATAGGCACGACAAACCATCTTTCGCTTCATTAAAGAAGCGAATCTAACGCGAAGAAAACTCAGCGCTTCTTGTTGAGCGCGGCGCTGAACCAGTCGCCGTTGAGCGACTGCTGCGAACGCGGAGCGCCACCGCCCTGCCCGGGGCGGGAACCGCCGCCGAAGGAGGAACGCTGGCCGCCGCCTCCGCCGCCTGTTTTGCCACCGAGCTCGGGACGGCTGCGCATCGAGAGGGCGATGCGTTTGCGCGCGAGGTCGACCTCCGTGACCGTGACGGTGACCTTCTGGGAAACCTTCACCACTTCGGCCGGATCTTTCACGAAGGTGTCGGCGAGCTGGCTCACGTGGACGAGTCCGTCTTGGTGCACGCCGATGTCCACGAACGCACCGAAGGCCGTCACGTTGGTGACGATGCCGGGCAGCTTCATACCGGGCTTGAGATCCTCGGGTTTGTTCACGCCTTCGGTGAACGAAAACACTTCAAACTTCTGGCGTGGATCGCGGCCGGGCTTGGCGAGCTCGGCGAGGATGTCGTTGAGCGTCGGCAAACCGACTTTGTCCGTCACGTAGTTCTCCAACTTGATCTTCGCGCGCAGCTTGGCGTCGCTCATCAAGTCGGCGACGGTCACGCCGAGATCGGCGGCCATCTTTTCCACGATCGGATAACTTTCTGGGTGAACCGCCGAGGCATCGAGCGGATTACTCGCGCCGCGGATGCGCAAAAAGCCCGCGGCCTGCTCATAGGCTTTCGGGCCGAGGCCGGAAACTTCCAACAACTCCGCCCGCGAGGAGAACGGCCCTTTTTCGTTGCGACGCGCCACGATGGCGGCGGCGGTGCGCGCGTTGAGGCCGGAGACGTAGCTCAGGAGTTGTTTCGAGGCGGTGTTCACTTCGACGCCGACGCCGTTCACCGACGAGATGACGCAGTCGTCGAGCGAGCGCTTGAGGGCGTTTTGATCGACGTCGTGTTGATACTGACCAACGCCGATCGATTTCGGATCGAGCTTCACGAGTTCCGCGAGCGGATCCATCAAACGACGACCGATCGAGACCGCGCCGCGCACGGTGATGTCGTGATCGGGAAATTCTTCGCGGGCGACCTCGCTGGCGGAGTAGATCGACGCACCAGACTCATTCACCATGACGACGGGAATGGAGGCAGGCAGTCCGAGCGAGCGCACGAACGCCTCTGTTTCGCGTCCCGCGGTGCCGTTGCCGATGGCGACGGCCTCGATCTGGAAAAACTTCACGAAGCCGAGGAGCTTCTCCTTCGCCTCTTCCGTTTTGGCCGCGCCTTGGTCGGGATAAACGACGTCGTTGTGAAGGAGTTTTCCCTGACGATCGAGGATGACGCATTTGCAGCCGGTGCGGAAACCGGGGTCGATCGCGAGGACGTTTTTCTGACCGAGCGGCGACGCGAGCAGCAGCTCGCGAAGATTTTCCGAGAAAACTTTGATCGCGGTCTCGTCGGCACGCTTCTTCGACTCGAGACGCATCTCGGTCTCCATCGCTGGCGCGAGCAAGCGCTTAAAACTGTCCTGCACGGCGAGGCGCACCTGTTCGGAACAAGGCGACGAACCACGCACAAACATCGGCTCGAGCTCGGCGAGCGCCGCGGTCTCGTTGACCGTGATGCGCATCATGAGAAAGAGCTCTTTTTCGCCGCGGCGCATCGCGAGGACGCGATGGCTCGGCGCCTTCGCGAGCGGTTCGCTCCAATCGAAATAGTCTTTGAACTTCGCGCCTTCGGTTTCCTTGCCCGCGATGACCTTCGACGTGATGACGGCGTCTTTCTGATAGAGTGCGCGGAGCTTGGCGCGAGCGGCGGCATCGTCGCTCACGCGCTCGGCAAGGATATCGCGCGCCCCGGCCAGCGCTTCGTCGGCAGAAGCGATGGTGGATTTCACGTTCTTGCCATCGTCGGCGGTGTATTCACGGCCCACATACGGCTGCACGGCGGCGGCGAGATCGGTGGCGGGATCTTGCGCCCAGATGAGTTCGGCCAGCGGTTCGAGTCCCTTCTCCTTCGCGATCGTGGCGCGGGTGCGCTTTTTGGGACGGAACGGCAGGTAAATATCTTCGAGCGCGGTGAGGGTCTCGGCTGCGGCGATTTTTTGGGAGAGCTCGTCGGTGAGGAGATTGCGCTCTTTGAGCGAAGCGACGATGGCGGCGCGGCGGTCGTCGAGCGCCGCGAGGCTTTCGAGACGATCGCGGATCGCAGTGATGGCCACCTCATCCAGTTCACCCGTGGCCTCTTTACGGTAGCGCGCGATGAACGGAACCGTCGCGCCTTCTTTGAGCAATTGGGCAGTCGTGGCGACTTGGTGAACTTTCAGTCCAAGCTCCTGCGTGATGCGGAGCACATGATCGGGATTCGGCAGATCCATTGAAAAAATGAGAGCCCGCCATAGCAAAGCGCGCGACGGATCGGGCAAGAGCAAAGCGGTGTCGGCCGCGCGTATTCTTTTTTGCAGTCCGAAGTGAGGGATCCCCCTCAAGGAAAATAGGCCAAAACGCCCACCCCCTAAACAAAGAACCCTCACACATACGATTCGGCTACACTTCCGGCCGGCGATACCGTTTGTGACGCTCCGTGCATCGTTCGTTCAAACGAGCGGTTCACGATCTTCAGTCATGAACATCAAAACCATCCTCACTAAAACTCTAGCTTTGGGCCTGATCGCGGGCTCTCTGGCCGTCGCCAGTGTTTCCGCCGCGGAGGAGGCTTTCGATGTGCGTCCCGTGCCGGTCAGAACTCCGCCGCCCCAATTCCCCTCCGACATGCAGCGCCAGGGCATCTCCGGCGTCGTCGCCGTTCGCGTCATCATCGACGAGAGCGGTTCCGTCGCTGATGCTTCGGTATCGAAATCCAGCCACACCGAGTTCGAGCAAGCCGCGCTCGCCGCGGTCAAGAAGTGGAAGTTCAAGCCCGCCAGCAAAGACGGCGTAGCTGTCAAGGCCAGCGTGGTCATTCCGATCAACTTCACGGTCGAGACCTAAGTCTCCCCGATCGCCTTTTCGAGCCGGCGCCTTTCGAGATCGCCGGCTTTTTTGTATTCAAAAACTGGAGACAACTCCGCGTCGTCTCAGCGATACGGCTGATGCAGCTCGACGGGCTGTTTCGCTTTGGGGCGAAGTTTCAGGTTCAACACTTCCACCGCGAGGGCGAACGCCATGGAGAAATAGATGTAGCCTTTCGGGATGTGGCGGCCGAGCGAATCGCCGACGAGCGTCATGCCGATCAGAATCAGGAAACTCAACGCGAGCATCTTCAACGTCGGGTGCTTGTTCACGAAGTCGCTGATGGTCCCTGCGAAAGCCAGCATCACGCCCACGGAGATCACCACCGCAGTGATCATCACCCACAGATGCTCCGCCATGCCCACCGCGGTGATCACCGAATCGAGCGAGAATACCACATCGATCGCCAGTATCTGCGCGATGACCGACGCGAACGAGGCGCCGCGTTTCGGAGTCGCATGACCTTCCTCGCCTTCGAGTTTGCTGTGAATCTCGTTCACACTTTTCCCGATCAGGAAAAGCCCGCCGAGGAGCAGGATCAGACTTTTGCCCGAAATCGGCGCATTGAGCACCGGCATCGTGAACAACGTCGCGGTGAGTCCCATCAACCACGTGATGCTGCACAGCAGCGCGATACGCGTCACGAGAGCCAGCGAGAGGCCGAGCTTGCGCGCGTACGATTGGCGCTCTGCGGGGAGTTTCCCCGCGATGATCGAGATGAAGATGATATTATCGATACCGAGCACAATCTCGAGCCCGGTGAGAGTGAGTAAGGAGATCCAGATTTGGGGGTCGGTTAACCAATCCATGCCCGCCAGCTAGGCGGGCACGTTTGCCCCGTCAACGGACACCGCATTACAATCTTCGCGTCCGTTTTTTTGAGCGCGTAGCTGTACAACCAATGCGTTCTCGATAAGCGGCTACTCGATCCAGCTCAGGCCGAGTTGGAGCCAGAGCGGAATCGTCAATACGCCGAGCACCGTCGTGCCAACCACCACGCGAACCGCCGTGAGCGAATGTCCGCCGTAGTGTTGCGCGATCACGATCAACAAAATGCCCGTCGGCATCGCCCCTTGCACCACGAGGATGCGTTTCAATTCCACCGTACACGGCAGATACCGCGCGATCACCAGATAGAGCACCGGAAACACGCCGAGCCGCAGCAGACATGAACCGAGCGACACACGTGTGTCCCACAATGTCCGCGGCATCCCCACATATTTCTCCAGCGCGCCACCGATCAGGATCAAGCCGAGCGGAATCGCGCAGACCGCGCATTGATGCACCACCTCGGTGATCGCCGCCGGCATATGCGGACCGACATCGAACAGATTTCCCGCCACCGCGACCGCGAGACTGATCACCGGCGGATTCACCAATTTGCGCCAGCCCTCCTTCAACGAGAGCCCGGACAACACAAAAATCCCCACCGTCCAGATCGCCGCTTCGCAACCGACATTGTGAACGAGCAAAAGGCCTACGCTCTCCTGGCCGAAGAGCGATGCCATGAGCGGGATCGGCACATAACCGTAGTTGTTGATGCCGACCGCAAACGCAAAGGTGCGCAGACCTGTGCCCTTTTTTAACCCGAGCAATTTCGCGCCAAACAGCCCGAGATAGATGCACGCCGACATCACCGCGAAGCCCATCAGCGGCGCGAGCACGAGATTCGACGGCTCTTTCAGCGCCGCGTTGTTGAGCACGTTTTCGAAGATCAGGCAGGGATAGAGGAAGTTCACCACCATCTTCAGCAGGCTCGCGTCGGCCTCCTCCGTCAGCCATCGCGCCCGCCGCAATCCCATGCCCACGCCCACCAGGGCGAAGACCGGCACCACGCTCAACAAAAGCTGCCAATACGAAAAGCTCATGAAGACCGGCATCGTCTCCGGCCGCTTCTTCAAGGCAAAGCAAAGAACATCGCAGCGCGTTAACGTCGTGCGTGACCGCTCCAGAGTAGCGCTTCTTGGCAAAGGGACGCTCCGTGAGCGCCGCACTCGTTCAACGCCAAAACGAAAAAGGACAATGCGGGGCATTGTCCCTGCCTGTGAACGTTATCTCGCAAAAACGGAGGCGCCGTCCATCGCGCCTCCGCTGCTTCAACGACCACGCTTTTGATCAGTACCTCAGTGACCGAGTCCGGCCTGATGCTCCTGGATGTACTCTTGCTTGAGGCCGAGTTTTTCCGGCGCGTGCAGCACGAGCATCTTCATCCGCACGTCGGACGGCACATCCTTCGAGGTGAGTTTGGAAACGATCACCATCAGCACGATCGCCAACGGCACCGCCCAGATCGCCGGTTGTTCGCACAGGATGCGCAGCAATGGATGCGTAGCCCAGAAGTCGTTCATGCCTTTGAATCCCGCGAAGAGTTTGCCCATCGGACCGGGATCAAGCGAGAGCGTGGCGAGATTGGTCACCGTCGCCGCGATCAACGCGCACAAGCCGCCCGCGAGCATGCCCGTGGCCGCGCCTTTCATCGTCATGCCGCGCCACCACACGCTCATGAAAAGCAGCGGGAAATAACTCGCCGCCGCGATCGCGAAGGCCTGGCCGACCATGAAGTTGATCTCGAGCGGTTCCACGAAGCAACCGAGCAGCACTGCAACGCCGCCGATGAGCACCGCGGAAAACTTGAATGCGCGCAGACGTTGCTCCGCGGTCGATTGCGGACGGAGGATCCGGCCGTAAACATCGTGCGCCAGCGCGCCGGTCATCGACACCAGCAATCCGCTAAACGTGCTCATGAACGCCGCGAACGCGCCTGCACAGGTGATGCCGCTCAGGATCGAACCGAGCACTCCGTATTTTTCCGCGATGAGTCGCGGCAGTTCGAGCACGATCTTGTCCGTGCCTTTCGCTCCGAGTCCCGCGTACAACTCCGGCAACAGATTGCGCCCGAGCACGCCAAACACCGGCGGAAACACATAAAACACGCCGATCAAAATCATCACCCACATCGTCGTGCGTTTGGCCGCGCCGCCGTCGGGATTCGTATAAAAACGCACGAGGATATGCGGCAGTCCCGCCGTGCCGCACACGAGCGCGATGATCAGCGAGTACGTGTAGAGCAGCGAATACGATTTCTGTTTCTCCGCGAGAAACACCGCGCGCTCTTCCTCGGGCATCGCTTTCGCCGCAGCGTTCACCGCCTTGGTGGTGAGCGGCCCAAAGGGCGCGACCCACACTTCGTCGCGAGGCGCTTTTTCGGTGAGCGGCTGACGCGTCACTTCAACGATCGGCGCGGCATTTTCGACCACCGTTTTGTTCGCACCGATATGCGCGCCGTAGCCGCCATACACGGCCATCACCACGAAGATCGGCACGCTGATCGCGAACATCTTGATCCAATACTGAAACGCCTGCACCAGCGTGATGCCCTTCATGCCGCCAAGCGCGACATTGAGCGTGATCACGCCGCCGACCAACACCACGCCGGCCCAATACGGCAGACTCGGGAAAATGTACGCGAGCGTCACACCCGCGCCTTTCATCTGCGGCATCGTGTAGAAAAATCCGATGAACAACACGAAGCACACCGCGATCTTGCGGAAGAGCGGCGAATCGAAACGTCCCTCCGCGAAGTCCGGAATCGTGTAGGCACCGAAGCGACGCAGCGGTCCCGCGATGAACAACAACAGAAACAAATATCCGCACGCGTAACACACCGGATACCACAACGCGTCGTAACCTGACGACATCACCATGCCGGCGATGCCCATGAACGACGCCGCCGAAAGGTATTCGCCGGAGATCGCCGACGCGTTCCAACCGACCGATACCGAGCGGCCTGCGACAAAGAAATCACTCGCCGTCTTCGAGGTCTTCGCCGCGCGAAACCCCATCCACAACGTCACGATCACCGTGATCGCCGAAAACGCCACGATCCAGCCATCGACCCCACCCGAATCGACGACCGCCAACAAAAACGAAGTCGTGCCCATGGCTCAGCCCTTCCTTTCGTTTTCGACCTGACGCACTTCCGCTTCTTCCAAGCCGATCGAGCGCTTGATGAACACGTACGAGATCACCCACACGACCGGGAAAAACACGACGCCGAGAATCAACCAGCTCAACGTGAAGCCGGCCACGCGCGTCGCCATCAACTCCGGCGCATAATAATTCGCGAGGGGCAATCCGAGGAGAACAATAAGAAACGCCGCGGCGCACGCGACGGAGAGTTGAAGCTGGCGGCGCATCAACGAAGCCAGAAACGACTCGCTATGCACCGGGTCCTGAGGGGCGGGGGTACTGGACGACATGCGACGGCGAGATTGCGAGGACGCTTTCGCTCCGCAAGTCGCAACCGCAAGATCTGCACAATCTGCCGCGCGGCTTATCATCCAAACGTATGCCTTCATCGCGCTTGGCCTCGCCTCATTTTCCGCCAACGTCCGCGCCATGACCGCTCGCACTCTCGCCCGCGCCCGCCGCCTGCTTTGCGATTTGCAGAGCCACATCCGCGATGTGCTCGTCACCGCGCGCGCCCGCGAAGCCGCCGGTTTTTCCCGCATCGCCGCCGTCACGGCCGCCGACACCATCTATCACGTCGATCGCATCGGCGAACACGCGATCACCGCCTGGTTCGAAAAACACTGGCCCCAAAGCTGGCCTGTCGAACTCGTCATGGAGGGTATCGAAGAAACGGATACGCTTACGTTTCCCCACGGCACGCCCGTCGCGCAAACCATCTGGAAATGCATCCTCGACCCCATCGACGGCACGCGCGGGCTCATGTACGATAAACGCTCCGCGTGGATCCTCGCCGGGCTCGCGCCGCAACGCGGCCAGCGCACAGCCCTCCGCGATATTGTCGTCGCCGCGATGACGGAAGTCCCCACGAGCAAACAATGGCGCTCCGACCAGCTCTCCGCCATCCGCGGACGCGGTCCGCGCGGTGTCCTCGGCACCGCGCACGATCTGCGCACCGGCGAGAACTCGCCCCTCGCCGTCCGGCCATCTCAAGCGCGCGACTTCCGCCACGGTTTTGCTTCGATCTCCAAATTTTTCCCCGACGGCAAAACGCTGCTCGCTCAATTCGAGGAAAAACTCTGGTCCACGCTCAACGGCCCTGCCGCGCCGGGCGGTTCTCCGCTGGTTTTCGACGATCAATACATCAGCACCGGCGGCCAGCTGCACGAACTGCTCACGGGACGCGATCGCCTGATCGCCGATCTGCGTCCGCTCGCGTTTAAGAAACTCGGGCTCGATTCGCCGCTTGTCTGCCATCCGTACGACATTTGCACCGAGATCATTCTCACCGAAGCCGGCGGCATCGTGGAGTATCCACTGGGCGGATACATCAAAGCGCCGCTCGACACGACCTCGCCCGTCGCATGGATCGGTTACGCGAATCCGCACCTCGCGCGACTCGCGCGTCCTGTGGTGAAACGCTTATTGCGCGAACTGCTCTGACGCGCCGCGGCTCAAGCCGCCGCTTTTTTCGCCCGCGCGTTCTTCGCACGCGTGGCGGCGGCTCTCTCCGCGCGCAGGATCTTTCGCACACGCCAGCGATACTCGGCGGCGACGATGTAGCCCACGCAGCGCTCCGTACCGCAACGACACGGATGATCGCGCCAGCTGTCGAAGCCGTAGCGATAATCGAATGTGAGCTCCTCGCCCGGCTCGATGTCACGCTTGGCGATGATCCAGATCTTGCCGCGAATGATCTCCGTGCGGCAATTGGGCGTACACGAGTGATTGATGAGCCGCGCGGTGTTCCACGCCATCGAGCCGTCGATGTCGTAGCGTTTCGTCAGCTCAAAAATATACACGCAGCCATCGCCGCCACGCGCTTGTTTCGCGAGGCGTTTCAATTCGCGACGATCGGACTCCGCCTTGGTGATGCGTTCGCCTTGATACTCGATGATGCGCGTGTCGCGCGGGATTAGCTGGGTCGCGTACAATCCGCGCCCGTGAATCGGCGAGCGACGCACCTTGGCCCACGGCGTGGTGGTCGGTTTGCGACGCGGGGGAGTCGTCGCGGTTTTGGTTTTGGCGCGGCGGCTGGTCGGGGCGGTGCTCATGGTCAGGCGATTTCCAAACCCACGGGGCAATGATCGCTGCCCATCACTTCCGGGCTGATCCAAGCGCGTTTGAGTGCCGGGCGCAGCTTTTCGCTGACGACAAAATAATCAACACGCCATCCGATGTTCCGCGCGCGGCAGTTCATCATCTGGCTCCACCACGTGTAGTGCCCGGGGCCTTTTTCGAACTCGCGAAAGGTGTCCACAAAACCGCTCTCAAGCAGACGCGTGAAGTTGGTGCGCTCCTCGTCGGTGAAGCCGGCGTTGCGGCGATTGGTCTTCGGATTGGTGAGATCGATCTCCTGATGCGCCACATTGAGATCGCCGCAGAAAACGACGGGCTTCGTTTGCTCGAGTTTTTTCAGGTACACGAGAAACGCCGGATCCCATTCTTGCGTGCGGTATTCGAGACGCGTGAGCCCGCGCTGCGAGTTGGGTTGATAAACGTTCACGAGATAAAAGTCCGCAAACTCCGCCGTGATCACGCGGCCTTCCTGATCATGCACCGGCACGTTCATGCCGAGCGTCACGGATTTCGGCTTCACGCGGCTGAAGATCGCGGTGCCGCTGTAGCCTTTTTTCACGGCGCTCGCCCACGTGGCTTCGTAGCCCGCGGTCCAGCCCACATGCTGCACGTCGCCGGGGTGGCATTTTGTTTCCTGCAGGCAAATCACGTCCGCATCCACGGCGGCCATATAGTCGAGAAACCCTTTCTTCAGCACCGCGCGGATGCCGTTCACGTTCCAGGAAACCAATTTCATAAACCGCGATCGTCGTTCGTCTCACGCAGGCTTTCAACACCGGCGTTGCTCATCGCGCCGGGTTTCTCCACGTTGCGCATCTCCATGCCTGCATTCAGCCATCTGCCACTCGGTCAGTGCATCCCTGCGGGGACTCCTCACGCCGTCTCGGCCAGCCTGCCCACCATGCAGGCGGTGATCGGTTACGAGGAAAAAGATCCCGCCATCACGCAGCACATGACTTCGGGCTATCCGCGCTTCGTGAAACATCCGTATCTCAAGAAAACGGCGGTTCACATGCTTCGCGCGCTCAATCTCGATGGCTGGCAACTCTGGCCCACCGCTTCCGCTCGCGCCGCCGCCGCGTTGCGCGACTGGCTCGCGCCGGTCGAATCCCGCGTCGTCGAGCACTTCTGCGTGAGCGGCGTGGCGTTTCCGGCCAATGCGGACACCTTCGCGCGCGCCAAAACGTTTCTCCAACACACCGGCGCTCTCCTGTCGTCGCGCGAAGCCGAAGACTATCTGGTGCGCGTCGGCGAACTTGCTGCGCCGTTTCCGGAAACGACGTTTTCCGGTTACGCCGCCAGCCGCGTCAAAGGCGCGCTCGCCCGTGCCTATCAAAGCGCGGCAGCCGACGACATCTATCTCGCCAACAGCGGCATGAACGCTGTGTACGCCGCGTTTCGCGCCGCCGATCAGCTTCAACAAGCGCGCGGCCGCCATCTGTGGATTCAACTCGGCTGGTTATATCTCGATACGATCGCAATCCTCCAAAAGTTCACCCAGCGCCCGGCGCAGGACTACGTTTCCGTCCTCAATGTTTTCGACCTTGAGAGCCTGCGACATCTCTTCGCCGAGCGCGGTTCCGAGATCGCCGGCATCATCACCGAGGTGCCCACCAACCCGCTCATCCAGACTCCCGACCTTGCGGAGATCTATGCGCTTTGCCGACTCCACGGCGCCATCCTCATCGCCGATCCTTCGATCACTTCACCGCTCAATGTCGACGTGCTCCCGCACACGGACATCGCGGTGAACAGCCTCACCAAATACAGCGCCTCCGAAGGCGATGTCGTCGCGGGGGCCATCGCCATCAACGCCGGCAGCCCTTGGGCAGCCGAGCTTCGTCGCTTCATCCAAGTCGCGCTCGAGCCCATCTACAGTCGCGATCTCTCCCGGCTCGCCGCGCAAATCGGCGACTTCGAACCGTTGATCGATCAAATCAACCGCACCACGCCCGTCGTCGTGGAGTTTTTGCGCAATCATCCTCGCGTGAAAAACGTGTGGTGGACGCTCCAACCCGAATCGCGCGACAACTACCTGAAACTCGCCCGTTCTCCCTCGTCGATCGGCGGTATGGTCAGCTTCACCGTCGACGATCTCAGTCGCGTGTACGATCGCCTGCGTCTGCCGAAAGGCCCGAGCTTCGGCATGAAAAACACGCTGATCTGTCCCTTCATCTACCTCGCGCATTACGATCTCGTCACCACCGCCGAAGGCCGCGCGATGCTGCAGGCCGCGGGGATTCCGCACGATCTGTTGCGCCTCTCCATCGGCAGCGAGCCCGCCGACGAAATCATCGCTTCGCTCACCGAAGCGCTCGGGTGAAACCATGGCGGACGCGCACTGCACACTCGCGATCAAAGCCATCCCCAACGCACCGCGCACCGAGATCGCCGGCTGGTTGGGCGACGCGCTGAAAATAAAAGTTCACGCGCCTGCGCTCGAAGGCCGCGCCAATGACGCGCTCTGCGAATTCATCGCCGACACGCTCGATCTGCCGCGCCGCGCCGTGACGGTTTTTCAGGGCGAAAAATCCCGTCAGAAAGTCCTGCGCATCGAGGGACTTTCCCTGGAAGAAACCAAACGCCGTCTCGGTTGAGCGTCTCCGCTCAGCGAAGCGACACCGGACGATCGAGAATCTCGCGCAGCACGATCGCGCGACGCGCGCTCGCCGGATCGCGCAATTCCTTCAACCAAGCGCTGCGTGCCGCCTGCGCAGGCGCGGTCGCTTTCTTCGCCGCCGCTTCACCTGGAAACTGCAAACGGCTTCTCTGTTTCAGCGCGGCCTGACGCTGACGCTCCAACTCCTCCATGCGCCCGGCCAGCTCGCGCTGACGCTCGAGCATGGCCGCTTCGCGCGCGGCGGACGGCGACGGACGCGGTGTAGTGGGATTTTCAATACGGCGCTCGACCCGCTCCGCGATCACTTCACGCAGCGGCGGCGGTTCGCGACGGAAAGTCGGTTGCGGAGCAGGTTGCTGCGACTGCGCACCGCCCGCGCGGCGCTCGGCGATTTTCCGACGGATCTCCTCCTGGATGCGGCGCGTGCGCTCCATCTCTTCGATATCCATCTCGCTCTGTTTATAGGGCGATTCGGGACTGTCCTCCGCGTCCTGATCCTGTCTGCGCTTGTTGAGCAACGAGCCGATGATCGCCGCGACGATGATCAAGACTTGGATGAGATGTTCGCTGATCCACTCCATGGAAAAAGAGATGTTGAGATTGCGGAAGATCGTCTGCGCCGGGCCGCGCGAACACCGCCCGGCGCAGCAGAGACGACGTTGATTACTTCGATTGCGTGCCGCCTTCCGGTTTCGAGATGGAGGTGCGCATGGCGGTGTCGGCCTGCACGTTTTCCATCTTGTAATAATCCATCACGCCCAGGCGGCCGGAGCGAAACGCCTCGGCCATCGCGAGCGGAACTTCCGCCTGCGCTTCGACGACCTTGGCCTGCATCTCCTGCACCTTGGCTTTCATTTCCTGCTCGAGCGCCACGGCCGCGGCGCGGCGGATTTCGGCCTGAGCCTGCGCCATGTTCTTGTTGGCCTCGGCCTGCGCTTCCTGGAGTTTCGCGCCGACGTTTTCGCCGACATCCACGTCGGCGATGTCGATCGAAAGAATTTCGAACGCCGTGCCCACATCGAGACCGCGCGCGAGTACCGTCTTGGAAATGCTATCGGGCGACTCCAGCACCTGCTTGTAGCTCTCGGCAGAACCGATGGTCGTCACGATACCTTCGCCCACGCGGGCGATGATCGTGTCCTCCTTCGCGCCGCCGACGAAACGATCAAGATGCGTGCGCACCGTCACGCGGGCTTTCACTTTCACCTGGATGCCATCCTTCGCGACGCCGTCGATGGTCGTGCGGCCCTGCTCGGGATTCGGGCAATCGATGACCTTCGGGTCGACAGAGGTGCGCACCGCTTCGACGACCGATTTGTTCGAGCCTTTGGTCGCGAGGTCGATGGCGCATGCGCGGTCCCAATCGAGAGCGATGCCGGCCTTCTTCGCGGCGATGATCGCTTGCACCGTCGGCACGACGTTACCGCCCGCTTGATAGTGCGAGGCGATCAATTCCGCGCTCAGCGGGATGCCCGCGCGCACGGCGGTGATGCGTGCATCCACGATCAAACCATACGGGATGCCGGCGAATTTGAAGCCCACGAGCTTCGACATGCTCACCGTCGCCTGGTTGAACAACGCCTTCACGTAGGCGCCAATCAGGCTGAAAATGATGGCGCCGATTACGAGCAATACGACACCGGCAACAATTAATCCAATCAGGGTCCAATTTAGCATAGAAGTGGGAGTTTAGGTTTTGCTTACGATCAGACGAAAATTATCGAGGCCGACCACGCGGAGCTTTTCACCCGTATTCACGTATCCAGATCGTGAATACGCTTCATAACGGCGGCCTTCCACGAGCACATAGCCGGTCGGCGCGAGCGTGGTTTGCGCGGTCGCTTCGCGGCCGATCACTGCGGCCTCATCCGCGATCGCGGGCTGGCTCGTGCCTTCGTTGGCGGCGCTGACGCTGAGTTGTTTCGCGAGCCGCGATTGCGGCAGCCAGATCAGTTCGAGATAGACCGTGACGCCGAGCGCGACCAACGACACCAAAGTCGCGATCGAACCGCCCGATCCGCCGTAATAAGTGAACGCCAGCACCACGCCGGCCAGCATAGCAATGCCGCCCGCCGTACCGAGCACGCCGCCGGGCACGATGATCTCCGCCGCGAGCAGCAGAATGCCGACAAGAAAACAAATCACGATCGCCGTCATGACACTGCCTCCACCACGAGACCAAAATCCGTCACACGCACCACGACCACGGGCGTGCCGGCGTTGACCATGCCGAGGTCGACGCGCGCTTCATAACGTTGTCCGTCGATCTCGACTTGTCCGCTCGGATACAAGGCAGTCACCGCGACGCCGCGTTGTCCGACAAGCGACGTCACTTGCGTCGCGAGATGCGGAGCCACGCCCGCCGATTGCGCCGGACCGCTCAACGCCTCCGCCACGGCGAAGCGTTCGAAGAACCATCCCTTGGGAATAAAACGCGCGAAAAGCAGCGCTAGCACCGCCGCGATGGCGACGCCCGCGAGCAGATTGTAGAGCGGGCCGACGAACAGATCGCCGGTGACCGAAACCGGTTCGTTCGGCCACACATCCGCCATCGCCCACACGAGCGACCCGAGCATCAACACGACGCCTGTGAGCGCGACCACGACCACGCCGGGAAACAAAAATATCTCCAACACCACCAGCACCACGCCGAGCGCGAACAGCAGCATCGGTTCGTGACCCGACAAGCCCGCGACGTAGCTGCTGAGAAAAACGATCCCGAGCAGAATGCCGCCGGCGATGCCAAACACACCGAAGCCCGGCGTCTTCATCTCGATAAAAATCGCGAGCATGCCGAGGCCGAGCAGCACCGGTTTGATCGCGTTGAGATACTGCGCGAGTTTCTCCGACCACGTGATCTCGAGCCGCTTCACCGAATAGGCGTCCGCACCAAACTTCACGTCGAGCAACGCATCGACATCCTTCACGATTCCCGCCGCGAGCAAGGGTTGCGGCGGCTCGCCAAACTTCTCCGCCGCCTCCGTGGCGGTAAGCGAGAGCAGCTCGTCTTTTTTCTTCAACACGCGTTCGTCGATTTTCAGTTCCGACGATTCGTCGATCATCGCGGAGATTACTTCGCCGCGATAGCCTTTGCCTTCGGTGAGCACGCGCACACGCGCTTTCAGATAGCTCACGATTTTAGCCTTCATCGTTTTCTCGATGGCCTCACCCGTGCCACTGACCGGAGCGGCCGCGCCGATCACGCCGTTGGGCGCGAAATAAATTTCATGCGTGCCCGCCGCGATAAAGGCACCGGCGGAAATCGCGTCTTTGTTCACAAAGGTGTAAGTCTCGCCGGGAAATTTCTCCAACGCCTCCAAGATATCGAAGGTGACATCCAGCCGGCCGCCGGGCGTGTCCATATCGAGCACGACGGCGTCCATGTTTTGATCGATCGCTTCCTTTAAACCGCGGCGCAAAATGTACAGCACCGGCTTGTCGATCGGCTCGCGCACGGGGATCACCATCACGCGTTTTTCCGCGCGCACCGGAGTCGTCGCTGCCGCGGCTTGTTCAGGCGTTTCGGCCTGGGCGAAAGCCGCCGTCAGACCGCCTACCAACAGGGCAAACTTCAACAATAAGCGCAACATGGGGGAAGTGAGGCGCGAGATTGAGCCCGGGGGTGGGCACATGCAAGCACCGCGGGCCGCAAACGCGTTACAAGGTAGCCCTTTGTTTCAATCCGCGCTCAGAAAAATTTTGCCTGTATCTCCCGTACGCTTCACATCAACGCGCATGGAAAAGATCCCTTACCTCGGGCGCGACATCATTCGCTGGCAGGCCGGCAACTCGACCTTTCTCGCCATGCCGGAACACGGTGCCCGGCTCATGCACTGGAACATCACCCTCGGCGATGGCTCCGTGCGCGAAGTGATCTATTGGCCGGAGCTGCAATCGTTCGACGACGCCATCATGGCGCGCGGCGGAAATCCGATCTTGTTTCCTTTTAACGCACGCACCTACGACCAAGGCGACATCCACTTCTGGCGCGATCCGAAGGGCGAGCGCCGGCCGATGCCGATGCATGGTTTTGCGCGTCAGTCGAAGTTCAAACTTACGTGGTGCGACGACCGCGGTTTCGGCGCGCAACTCATCCCCGACGACAACACCCGCGCCGCGTATCCGTACGACTACGAGTTTCTCGTCACGTATCGCTTCGAGCCGCTCGGGCTCTCCTGCGAATTCACGCTGAAAAACCTCGGCTCGGAGCCGTTGCCGTGGTGCGCAGGGCATCACTTCTATTTCGCTGTGCCGTGGAACGAAGGTCTCACGCGCGGCGATTACGGCATCCGCATCCCCGCCGCCGCGACGCTGCGCCTCGACCAATCCAACGGCAGCATCGCGCCCGGCCCGCAGTTCAAGGCCGTCGAGGATCTCTCGAATCCCGCGCTCATCGATCTCTTCCACACGCGCCTCAAATCGAACGTCGTCACGTTTGGTCCCAAACACCAACCGGGCGAGGTCTCGATCAAGATCGGTACCGACAAAGTGCCGCCGCCCGAAACGACCGTCGTCACGTGGACGCTCAACGAGCAGGCGCCGTTCTACTGCGTGGAACCGTGGATGGGCCCCGCCAATTCTCCGGAACACAAGATCGGGCTCCACTGGGTCGCGCCGGGCCAAACCCAGAGCTTCGTCGTTCGCATCGACGTGAAATAAGCGCACGTTTTCCGCGATTTCCCCGTCACGCACCATCCTGATGCGCCGGGAGAATCGCGGTGCAGGCTAGACGCCGCCGCGCTTCACTCCTACAGATTGGCCTCCGTGTTTTTCGCTGCCGCCAACACTTCTTTCCTTTTCGCCCTCTTCGATGTCGGCGGGGGCGAGATGATGCTGATTTTCCTCGTGGCGCTGCTGCTTTTCGGCGGCCAGCGCATGCCCGAGCTCGCTCGCGGCATCGGCCGATCGCTCCGCGAATTCAAAAAAGCCACCGGCGGCGTCGAACAACAGATCCGTCAGGCGATCGACGAAGCCGTTGAGAAACCGCGCGAAGCCGTCCGCCAGACGATCACTCAGGCCCTCGAGGAAACCGACGAAAAACCGGCCGCCAAACCGCCGGTGCCGCCCACCCCGCCCGAAGCCACGCCTTGAGCGGACTCCGCGTCGCGTCATGGACACGCCAGACGACGAACCGGTGCGCATTCCCATTAACGGCGAGCTGGATTTGCACACGTTCGCCCCAGGCGAGGCCACCGGCGCCGTCGAAGCTTATTTGGAGGCGTGCCGCGAAAAAGGGATTTTCCAAGTCCGTATCGTCCATGGAAAAGGCACCGGCACTCTGCGTGAAACTGTTCACGCGTGGCTGCGCCGTTCCCCGATGGTCGCCGGTTTCCGCCTCGGCGACGAAACGAGCGGCAGCTGGGGCGCGACGTGGGTGACGTTGAGACGTTAAGCGGCGGCCATCCGGCTCTGAACCGCGTAGAATATCCGGTGGATTTGGGCGGGCTCATTCTCGCTTTTGCGCGGTCGGCCATGCATCGTGATTGGTTCAATGCAGAAAGGTCAGTCCGCGGTCATCAACGAACGTCTCGCGCTGCTCACGTTGGCGGCGGTGCAGTTCACGCACATTCTCGATTTCATGATCATCCTGCCGCTCGGCTCGCAGCTGATGCGGATTTTTTCGATCACGCCTGCGCAGTTCACGCATTTGACGGCGGCCTACGGCATCTCGGCGGCGGTCACCGGTTTTCTCGCGGGTTTTGTGCTGGATCGCTTCGATCGACGCCACGCGCTCCTCGTGCTCTACAGCGGCTTTGGCTTGGCGACGCTGGCTTGCGCCCTCGCGCCGAGCTACGGCTGGCTGCTGCTCGCGCGTCTGCTCGCGGGCGGCTTTGGCGGCGTGGCAGGTTCCGTCGTGGTGGCGATGGTCGGCGACATCATCCCGGCCGGGCGTCGCGGACGCGGCATGGCATTTGTGATGACGGCGTTCCCGCTCGCGTCAGTGCTCGGCGTGCCGCTGGGCCTGTGGCTCGCGGGTTTGTTCGAATGGCATGCGCCCTTTTTCCTCTTGGTCGGCATGAGCGTGGTCGTGCTCGCGCTGGCGTGGAAAACCATCCCGCCCATCCGCTCGGTCCATGCGGCGGCGCATCCGTGGAAACAAATGCAAGCCATCCTCCAGCACCCGGTGCATCAACGCGGCTTGATGATGAGCGCCATGCTCGTGTTCGCCGGTGGCTGCATGATCCCGTTCATGGCGCCGGCGATGGTCGCCAATGTCGGCCTGAGCGAAGCGCAATTGCCCTGGATTTACTTCGCGGGCGGCCTCGCGACCTTCTTTAGCACACCCGTGATCGGTCGCCTGAGCGATCGTCACGAAAAGCTGCACGTGCTCATGACGATGAGCGCCGCCGCCGCCGCCACGGCCTTGATGGTCGCCAATTTGCCTCCGCTGCCGCTGATCCCGGCCATGCTCGCAACGGCGCTGTTCATGGTGTCGATGTCCGGCCGTTTTTCTCCAGCCATGGCCATGTTGAGCAACGCCGTGGACGCGCGCTACCGCGGCGGTTTCATGAGCGTGAATTCCGCCGTCCAACAAGCCGCGGGCGGCCTCGCGAATCTCGTGGCCGGCCTGATCGTTTACGAAGGTGCAGGCGGACATCTTTTCCGCTACGGCTGGGTAGGCTGCCTGTCCGCGCTTTGCATGGGCGCCACCGTGCTCCTGGCAGTGCGCCTCAGACGCCTCGCCCCCTACGCTTCACGGCCTTCCGCGGTCCCGGCACCGGCGGTATCGCATTAAGCTGCTAATTTTCAAAAACTTGGTGCACAAAGCGCATTTTTGCCGACGAAATGCATCTACGGCAAAGCCGTGTTTGCTGAGTGAGGGAAACCCCTAAATTAGGGAGATATCCACGTTTCGTGTTGAAGGAAACACCCCAGAAACTCATCCCCAAGGTCAGTAGCCGCTAATCATATGCAAATTCCAGCTATCCTCTCTACGGTTTCCCGCTCTGCGAAACTCGTTATCCTCGGGGCGCTCGTTGTCGCCTCTGCGCAAGCTCAGATCGTCCTGAACTCCGTCGACCGCGGCCGCTATTCTTCGGCTGGTACGCACGTCCTCGAAGACTACGACAGCTACGCTGTCGGCAACATCGGTTTATTCTCGTTCCGCAACTTCGCGGTTTTCGACACGTCCTCCATCACGGATACGGTCATCTCCGCCTCGCTCCGTTATTATCTGCCCCAAGGCAGCTTCTCCAGCTGGAGCGGCTCGGAAACTTTCAGCGTTTTTGACGTCAACACGTCGATCAGCGCCCTCTCGGCTTTCCAAATCAACGCCACAAACATCTACAACGATCTCGGCTCTGGCACGCTCTTCGGCTCCGCCACCATCACGTGGGCGGATCAGGGCAGCTACGTGGAAATCGCCCTCAACAATGCCTTCCTCAGCTATCTCGAAGGCGCTCCGGATATCTTTGCGGTGGGCGGCGCGCTCACGTCGGCCGCCTTCGGTGAAACGGCCTACATCTTCTCGGGCACCGGCAATCCGGAAGACGGCCGCACGCAGCTCGTGCTCTGGACCCAGCCCAGCCAGGGCAACGTCCCCGTCCCCGAGCCCTCCACCTACGGCCTGATCGGCGCCGGCGTGCTCCTCGCGGGCATCGCGCTCCGCCGCCGTTTCGCGGCTCGCAAGGCCTGATTTTTTCCTGCTCTGGCTTAACATCCGAAGGCGGACCGTTGCGCGGTCCGCCTTTTTTGCGTCCACCGCCGACGCAATCCCTCGCTTGCTCGCACCGCCACCGGGCCTAACGTGTGCGCCCTTCATGTCCGCCGTCGATTCCGCCACCGTCATCCCCCCCGTTGCCGCGCGCCGCTATGCCCGGCCGGAAGTCCTCGCGCCCGCCGGTGATTGGGAATGCGCCCGGGCAGCGGTCGAAAACGGCGCCGACGCGATCTACTTTGGGCTCGAGCGCTTCAACGCGCGGATGCGCGCCAAAAACTTCACCTTGGCCGATCTGCCCGCGCTCATGGAGTTTCTGCACCGGCGCGGCGTGCGCGGTTACGTGACGTTTAACACCCTCGTTTTCACCAACGAACTCCCCGACGCCGAAGCGTTTCTCCGCTCGATCATCGCCGCCGGCGTGGACGCCGCGATCGTCCAGGACATCGGCATCTGTCGGCTCATCCGATGCCTCTCGCCTGATTTTCCCATTCACGGCTCCACGCAGATGACCGTGACCAACACCGCCGGCGTGGAGTTCGCCCGCCAACTCGGCGCCGAGCTCGTCGTCCTCGCGCGTGAAAACTCGATCGCCGAAATCGAAAAAATCCAGGCCGCCCAACACGCGTCCGGCCAGGCCCCGCTCCCGCTCGAAGTTTTTGTCCACGGCGCGCTCTGCGTCGCCTACTCCGGTCAATGCCTCACCAGCGAATCGCTCGGCGGCCGTTCGGCCAATCGTGGCGAATGCGCCCAAGCCTGCCGCCTGCCCTACGATCTCTACGCCGACGGCGAAAAAGTGGATCTTGGCGACCGCCGTTATTTGCTCAGCCCGCAAGATCTCGCCGGACTCGATGTCTTGCCCGATCTCGTGCGCGCCGGCGTCGCCTCGCTCAAAATCGAAGGCCGCCTCAAAAGCCCCGAATACGTCGCCAGCATCACACGCATCTATCGCCAGACGCTCGACCGCGTGATGGAGCAGCTGAACGCGGCGGCGGATGCTGCCGCGAAGGGCCAAGCGGAAAGAAAGGGCCAAGGAACAGGTAACAAGGTCCAAGAAGCGGGCGGCCTTCGGTCTCCGGGTTTCGGCATTTCTCCCGCTGGCACTTCGCCCTTGGAACCTGGTACTTTCACCGCAACGACCGTCCCGGTCGACGCGGCGGACCGTTACGAACTCCAGATGGCGTTTTCCCGCGGACAATACACGGGCTGGTTCCGCGGCATCAATAATCAGGAGCTCGCACACGGCCGCTTCGGCACCAAGCGCGGCGTTTTCCTCGGCGAAATCACGCGCGTAGGCGACGAATCCGTCACGCTTCGTCCCCTCGCTCCGCTGAAAGCCGGCGACGGCGTGGTCTTCGACGCGGGCAATCCCGAGGCGCGCGAACAAGGCGGACGTATTTACCAAGTGGATACACGCGGCGCCGAGGTCACGTTGCGCTTCGGTCACGGCGACATCGATTTTCGCCGCGTGCGCGCCGGCCAGCTTCTTTGGAAAACCAACGATCCCGCGCTCGATCGTCGCGTGCGCCAGACGTTCGAGGGCGATAAGATCCGTTTCCAACGTCCCCTCTCGTTCGAAGTGCACGGCCGCGCGGGCCAGCCGCTCACGTTGATCGCCGACGATGGCGAAGGCCACGTCGCCCGACTCGATTCGGCGACTCCACTCGAGACCGCGCAAAATCGTCCGTTCACGCACGAGACGCTCGTCGCCCAACTCGACCGTCTCGGCGGCACGCCCTTCAAACTCGGTCGGGTCGAAAACCACCTCGAAGGCGCGGTCATGCTGCCGCTCGCCGAGTTCAACCGCATGCGACGCGAACTCGTCGCCGAGATCGAACGCCTCCGCGCGAAACCGAAACGGTGGACGCTTCGTCCGCAGGACGAAGCGAAGTACCAAGTGCCAAGTACCAAGTGCCAAGACCCCACCCGCACTGCCCTTGTCGCTTCGCCCTTGTCACTCGGAACTTCCGCCGTCGCCGGGACGGCGCCAGAGATCATCCTCGTCGTTCGCACGCTCGATCAACTCGACGCCGCCCTCACCTGCGCCGGCGTGGCCACGGTGTATTGCGAATTCGAGAATCCCAAAAACTACCGCGACGCCGTCGCCCGCTTCCGCGCCTGGCAGTCTTCTCACTCTTCACCTTTCAACCTTCGCTCTTCCATCTGGGTCGCCCCGCCGCGCATCAGCAAGCCCGGCGAGGAATGGATTTTAAAACAAGTGCGCTCATGCGAGGCCGACGGCTACCTCGTGCGCAATCACGACCATCTCACGTTCTTCGCGGGCGACCGCAAACGCGGCGACTTCTCGCTCAACGTCGCGAACCCGCTCACCGCCGAGTATTTGATTTCTGAATACAAGCTGGAGCGCGTCACCGCCAGTTACGATCTCAACATCTTTCAGCTCGAAGCGCTGCTCGCCGCCGCGCCCGCGCACTGGTTCGACCTCACGATCCACCAGCACATGCCCATGTTTCACATGGAGCATTGCGTGTTCTGCGCGTTTCTCTCCACGGGCAAAGATTATCACGACTGCGGTCGCCCCTGCGAAAAACACGAAGTACGCCTCAAGGATCGCACCGGCGCGGAGTTTCCGCTCAAGGCCGACGCGGGCTGTCGCAACACCGTTTACAACAACCGTGCGCAAACCGGCGCCGAGTACATCGACCGTCTCCTCGCGCTCGGCGCGCGCAGCTTCCGCGTCGAATTCGTCAACGAAACGCCCGCGGATGTAGTGCGCACGATCACGCAATATCAGCGCCTTCTCCGCGGCGAAATTTCCGGCGCCGATCTCTGGCGCGAGCTCAAGCTGCTCAATCAGCTTGGCGTCACCCGCGGTCAGATGGAAGCCGCCCCGCGCATCATCCATAAAAAACAATGAGTCACGGCACTCTTCCGTGGGACGAGTGCCGCGCTGTCATTTTCTCGGATCCTTGAAGGTCGCCGGAGTGACGGTGAAATCGGCGCGATCCAACACGTGAGTACCGGCCGACACCATCACATCGCCTGCACATAGGCGTGCGACCAAGTGGTCTTCGGACTCCTGAACGACGATAAAACGCCAATCGAGATTATCTACGTTCATGTACGGTAGGATACCTCGAGCAGTGATCGTCTTGGTCCCCGTCAAACGTCCGTGTGTATCATCGCGACAAACACGTAGCGTTCGCGCCAGTGCGACCCTCATGCCTGATACAAAGCGATCGTCGATCATCCACCCATCATCTCCTTCGATGGAATACTCGCCGGGCGCTCGTGCGAAATAACGAACAGACCAGGTTGGTTCGCCCGTCGCACCGATGATCTCGGCGCGCAACATTGCATACAGCCGCGCCTTTCCGGATTTCAGCACCGTGAAAACAGCATACGGCGAAAGTCGGAGCTGGCCTTCATTTTCGGCTAAAGACCAGTTCACTGCATCGGCGCTGTTCAGTTCCGCCTCCAAGAGTTCTCGCGTCAGCATACCTAGGTCGGCGGTCGTACTCGCTGCAGACCCTCCATATTTTTTCTCCGCCGACGACTTATTGGACTGATCGGCGATCATCACGCCAACGAGTCCAAACATCATTCCGACGCCTAAGCCTTTTTGGTGGCCGCTAATGATAATCTGTCGATCTGGATCATAAAAAACGCCCACGGGAAGCTCCGACATTTTGCTCATCGGCTTCGAAGTCACGCCCACCGCAGCGGGCGTGTTATGTGAGGGATATTCCGCAATGCGATGGTAACTCGCGCATCCTGACACCGACAAAACAACGGCAAACAGTGCGACGCAGCGCACGATCAGTACTGGGGTTTTCATAGCTGGAAAGCACTTGGCGGAAACCATCCCCCGCCCGAGTGGCTCCATTTTTTTCAACGCTTATACACGTCGGTCGATCTAAATCGACCGCATCCATGTTGATATCGCGTCAGCCAACAAAAAAGGAGCCCGCATCGGGTGCGGGCTCCTGAGTTAAACGAAGGCGATGACGCGGATCGGCTTATTCGATCACCGCGGGATCTTCGAGGATGCCATCGCCGTTGATGCGCAGGCGATCGGCACTGATTTGACCACGCAGGATCGAGCCTGCGTTGATCGTCACCGTGCCATTCGGCGCCCGCACGCGGCCGAAGAGATCGGCGCCGCCATTCAGCGTGAGTCCGCCTTGCGCGATCTCGACCACGAGTCGATCGGGAGCGCCGGCCGCGCCCACGCTGCCTCCATTGACCGTGAGGCCATTGGCGAGTCGCAACACCACCGGTCCTACGATCTGGACACTGGTGCTTCCGTTGAGCGTGAGGCTTTGCAGTTCGTAAACCGCAGGCTCGGTCGCGCCTTCAACGCCGAGGATCAAACCGCCGCTGTTCACGGTGAACGCGCCGTAAACACCCGCCGGAATCGCGCGCAGGCCGGCGCCGCTGTTGAGCGTGAGATTCCGCAAGGTCGCGAAATCACCGATGCTCTGACTCGCGTTGTTGAGCGAGACGTTGCGCGTGCCGGCCGGTTGTTGCGGTGTGGCGACGGCGGGCAACTCGATCGCATCCACACGCTGCACGAGATGCCGTAGCATCGCGCCGCCGTTGAGCGTCACGGTGTGCGTGGTCGGCGTCGCTTCTCCGGATTCAACGAGAACACCGGCGACAACTGCGTTGCCGTTGAGGCGCAGACGCGGCGTGCCGCGCACGAGCAGATCACCGGAGATGACGGCGCTGCCGTTGAGCGTGACGTTGATCGGCGTCAGTACTTGGGCCGAGCCGTCGATGTCACTGTTGAGTTCGAGACCGCTCTTCACGAGCGCGGTGATGTCGATCTCGAGCACGCCCGATGCGGAGCCCGCGTACCCATCGCCATCCACCGTCGCGACGACCGCATACCCGCCCGGCAACTTCGGCGGTGTAGTTTCGCCATCGTAAGTCACCGTCACAGGCACACCGCTGGGCGACGTGATCACTTCCACCGCGCGCGGCGTGCCGTCGTACGTTTGACGCAGTCCCGTGAGGCTCACCGCGACATCGACGACGATGCTGACTTGCAGGCTCGAGCCATTGATGGAGAACATCGCGCGATGCGACGGCGGCAAGCCGGTCGCGGCGAAATCGTCCGCCGTGAACGACGTCGAACCAAAGGTCGCCAGCGTATACGTGTTGCCCGCGGCGAGGTTCGAATCCGGCGTGAAGTTAAACACAAACGGGCCTTCGCCGTTCTTCGCGAATTCGCCGGCGATCGCGAGTTGATCGGACACGCCGTTTGCACCGAGACGCAAACGCAGCGCACCGCCATCCCACGTGAGACTCGGCAGGCTCAACATTTCTCCGGCGACGCCGCCAAACGCGAGCGAGCCGCCCGACGCGAGCACCACCGGACCGCCGATGTTGCCCGAGCCCGTGAGCGTCGCCGGACCCGCGATCGTCACCGTGCTTTCCGCCGCGAGACTGCCGTCCACGCGCAACGTTCCCGCCTGCACGATGGTCGGTCCGCTGTAGGTGTTGTTGCCGCCGAGCACGAGCGTGCCGGCACCGGTTTTGGTGAGGCCGCCGCCACCCGAGAGCTCTCCGTTCAACGTGATCTCGGTCGGCACGCCGAGCTGACTTTCCGCATCGATGTGGATGTTGCCCGAAAGCGTCATCGGCAGCGAAGACGTCCAATTTTTCTCCGCGCCGAGCGTGCCGGATTGGAGAACAACGCTCGCGACAAACGGACCTACGCCGGCCGACACGATGCCGCCGCCGCCGATGCGCAATGCGCCACCATCCACCGTGAGCGTGGCCGAGCCGGCGTTCACCGTGTTGTTGAAACCGAGCATCACTTTCTCGATGAGCGCGGTGCCGCCCGAGAAATTCGCGCGCGCGACGTTGCCCGCGCGGCGATTGATCACGAGACCTTCGGCCTCGTTCGTCACGACAAACGTGCCGCCCGTGACGCGGAGTTGTCCACCGCGTCCGGCGGAAGCCTGGTTGCCGAGTGTGACCGCACCGCCGACGGTGAGCGAGCCGCCTTCGACGGACATCGAGCCCCACGAGTTATTCGTGCCCACACCGATCGTGCCCGCGACCGTGGCTTCGCCGCCGGTGACCACCAAACCAAACGCGAACGACGGCGTGGCGTCGCTGCTGCGCGGGATGTTGATGCTCGATGCGGAAAACACGCCGCCTTCCACGCGGATCAAATTATTGGTGCTGTTGTTGGTGTTCACCGCCGCGAGCTGTGCGACACCGCTCTTCACGACGAGCGCGCCGCCATTGCCGTTGACGGTGGTGGCGCCGGTCGTGCTCAGCGTGCCGCCGTCGACTTCCAACCGGCCCGTGCCCGCCGCCACGCTGATCGTCGCGGGCGTGTAGTTGCTTCCTGGATACAGGCGCAACGTGCCCGCGGTGACATTGAGCGTGCCGGCGATTTCCACCGGCTGCGTGAGTGCGAGCACACCCGCGCCGGCTTTCGAGAAACCGGAGTCGCCCGTGAGCACGGCATTGAGCGTGGCAGTCGCGCCGGCGCCGAGCGCATTCACCGTTACCACGGGCGCACCGCTGACCGTATCAAACGTGAGCGTGTTGGCCGCATTGCCGTTGTTGCTGATTGTCCAGCTTGCCGCCGTCGCCGGATCGGCATCGCCAAAGACAAGTCCCGAAACCGTGTGCGGCGCGCCGAGCACGACCTGCGTGTCGGCGACGACGTCGTAATTACCAAAGGTCGGCACATCGCCCACACCTTCGGCGATCACGCCGCCGTCCCAGTTCGCCGCATTTTCCCACGCGCCACCGCTGTGATTGGTCCACGCGAGCGTGGCGCGATTGTAGGTTTCTCCCGCCGGATGCGCGACGGGGACCACGACGCCACCCAGTCCGAAGATCGTCGCGGTCGGCGAGAGCGCGATGCCGAGTTGTCCCGTGCCGGTGACGCCGCTCACGGTCACATCATATACATACGGGCTGGCCGCCGCCACCGTGCTCACCGTGCCTTGAAGACTGCCCGTCGCTGCGAGCACGAAATCCGCCGCATCAACACCCGTGACCGCCGTGCTGAACGTGACGCGGAATTTCACCGTGGTCCCGCCCGTGGAGGTCGTGACCGGGTCGTAGCGATTGATCGACAACAATTCCGGCGCGAGCGCGGGCAACTCCGCGAGCGACGTCACGATGTCGGGTTGCGTCGGAGCGGCCATGCCGTCGCCGATAAAATAACCCGGATGAGGAGGCTGATTGTAGCCGACGTTTTGCCATGCGATCGCGAGGCGATATTGGCGGTCGTGCATCAAGGTCGGCAGACGATGCGTCGTCGGGATCGTCGTCGTGTAGATGCGCAGCGCGTCGTTCGTTTCTTCGCGCAGGATCAACTCTTCGCGCCAATCGCCCAAAATGTCCGCGCTGAGATTCGGCGTGGCTTTGGTGCTGTTGTTGGAACCTGTGCCGGTCGCGACGAGCAGCGGGCTCGCGGTGCTCGTGTTCCAGTCCCACTTGGAAATCGTGATGCCGTCCAACAGCTCGCGCAGCAGATCGCCGTCCCACCAGATCATGAAGTTCATCTGTCCGGGACGCGCCGCGCTGATCTCGACGCCGGTCGACGACATCAAGCCGCCGCGCGAGGCCCACATTTCGTAACCGGGGAAACGCGGATCGATATCGCCCGCGACACCGCGACCGATATCCGCGCCTTGACCGCTCACACCGAAGATCAACTCGCCCGTGCGCGCATCGCGAAACTCGCTGCCCGCGGGACCGTAGCTGCCCGGCGATTCGTGCACCATGTACACTTCGAGACCGGGACGACTCGGATCCATGTCGGACAAATGCAACGCGTCGCCATGTCCGAGCGTCGTCGAATAAAGTCCGCGCCCGTCGTCATCGATCGCGGCCGCGCCATAGATGATTTCATCGCGTCCATCCGCATCGACATCGCCGATGGTGAGCGAGTGCGCGCCTTGTCCGCGCCACGCCGCGAAGGGCGAAGTTTCGTTGTCGAAACCCGTGTCGAAAATCCAGCGCTGCGTGAGTTGTCCATCGCGCCAATCCCACGCGACCACGACCGCACGCGTGTAGTAACCGCGCGCGAGCAAGATGCTCGGACGTTGACCGTCGAGATAGCCGACGCCCGCGAGGAAACGATCGACGCGATTGCCGTAGTTGTCGCCCCACGCGCTCACATCGGCGCTCGCGGGATTGTTGTTGCGCGGCACGACGTAGTTGGTCGTCGCGAGTTCCGCGCCGGTGTCGCCCGCAAAAATCGTGAAGAACTCAGGCCCCGTCAGGATGTAGCCGCCGCTGTTGCGGTAATCGGCGTTGTGATCGATCGGCGCCGACGGCGTGCCGATGAATTTGCCCGCCTGCGCGATGAACGCGCCCGTGCCGTCGCGCGTGCCCGGCGCTGTTTTGCACACGACCTCGGCCTTTCCGTCGCCATCGAAGTCGTACACGAGAAACTGCGTGTAGTGCGCACCCGCGCGGATGTTCACGCCGAGATCGATGCGCCACAAAAACGTGCCATCGAGTTCGTACGCATCGAGGAAGACATTGCCGGTGTAGCCGCCGTTGGAGTTGTCCTGCGCGTTGCTCGGCTCCCATTTCACAATGAGCTCGTACTCGCCGTCGCCATCGACATCGCCGACGGAACTATCGTTGGGCGAATACGTGTAATTGCCGCCATCGGGCGTCGTGCCTCCGGCGGGGCGTTGCAAGGGCACGCGCAGATACGGTTGTTGCGGCGCATTGGCCGGCAACGTGAACGCCGCACTCGGCGCGAGTTCGCTGCCGCCCACGATCGCGCGCACAAAGTACGAAACCGGCTGCGAGAAATCCACGCCGGTATCGACCGTGCTCGTCGCACCGGTGAGTGGCGCGCCATTCACGAGCACCGGCGCACCGCCGCCGGTCGAGCGATAGAGATTAAACGCCGTATCGAGCGGCTCGGTGCCGAGCAGACGCCAGCTCACGAAGGTTTCGTTGGCGCTCGTGCGCACGGCCACGACGCCGCGGCCGAGATTTTCCATCAGGTGAGTCGCCGCCCGCGCGGACAACGTCGCGAAAAGGGCCAGCGCGCACAAGGCGCAGGCCACGATCAAACGAAGAGATTGCTTCATCGTACAGGGAGGGGTCAGGGGTGAAACCGCTGTCGCCTGAAGCTGGAAAACGAGCGAAACGGGGTAGCCCGCCAAAAACGACACTGCGCACTCGCGTGCAAACGCGGGCAATTCAACCCGTCAGAATCGGCCGACGCTGTTTTCGCGCGCTTCGACACAACGTCGCGCTCGGCTCATCGCTCGCTCTGCGTGGTCCCGCCGTCGCCTGCCGCCAAGTGGCGGAGAGGGAGGGATTCGAACCCTCGGTACCCTTGCGGGCACGCCTGATTTCGAGTCAGGTACAATCGACCACTCTGCCACCTCTCCGAGGCGGGAAGGCGGGACGCTAGGAAGCGGCGCACAAAACGGAAGCCGAAAGTTTCACGCGTTTCCGCATCGCGACACCTCACGCTCCTCGCGCGAAACATCCCGCGCGAGAACCACACGCGCAGATGCTGGTGCGTGCACCGCGTTCAAACACGCACGAACACGCGCACGACATCGGGATTTGGCGCGCGAGGAGGCGCCACGCCTTGAGCGGATTTCGGGGTCGTTCTTCTGAGATTCGCGTCGCGTAAATCACACGCGCTCACACCACTTCATACACATCCGCGCAAGGCCCACGCACACGCTGGTTCAAGGGCTCGTATTTGCTCCCGATCACTGCACCTTTTTCACCCAAAATAAGCGCCCAAAACCCCTCAGTTTTCGAACACGTTTTTGAGCAGAAATACGCGCCGCGCGGATTTCTCCCTCGGGGGAAAGCGGAGCATTAAGCGGCAAGACAAAATTTGCGGAAAAATCTCTGCACAACGTTAGAAAACCCATTGACGCGTCCAGCGGAGAACCCCATCGGTTGTGGCGCCGTCGGGCAGCGACCACAACGGGTTGTGGTCAATAACTAGTCAATAAGTTCCAACAACCCAAGCTCGCCCGCCGCCTTTTCCCGACAACAAGTCTCGTTCTTCGGCGCAGCCCACCCCACTCGCCAACGTTTCCACCGCTGTCTCTTCCCGTCGTTTTTCGTCTCCGTTTTCCACCGTCCTTTTCTTCCGCAGTCCTCCTTTTCCTCCGCCATGCAAAAGTCGTTTCAAGTTGGTTCCAAAACGTTCATCCTCGACCAGGCCAAAGCCGAAGCCGCTTTCGCCGATAAAAAGGTGATCAACGGCCGTGAATCCATGGCCTTCAACCTCCTCCCGCTGAAGTACCAGTGGGCTTACGATCTGTACCGCACCATGAAGGCCAACCACTGGGAGCCGGAGGACATTCCCATGGGCAAGGACATCGAGCAGTGGCGCGACGAAAAGGCGGTCAACGAGATCGAGCGCTGGATCATCCGCATGGGCATCGGTTATTTCTCCGCCGCCGAAGGCATCGTCGGCGACAACATCCAGCACGTCGTCCGCGAACTCGTCACCGCCCCCGAGCTCAAGCTCGTCCTCGGCCGCCACGCGCACGAGGAAAACATTCACGCCGACTCGCTGCTCTACATGATCTCCTCGCTCGGCATCAACCCGCACGAGTGCGAAGCGATGTTCGAGGATATCCCCACCATCGCCCGCAAAAACGAGTTCGTCGTCAAAAACTCCCGCAACCTCCGCCGCGATCTCGACCTCACCGTCGCCGAAAACAAGCAGCTCCTCGCCAAGAACATCTTCCTTTTCGGCCAGTGCATGGAGGGCACGCAGTTCTACGGCCTGTTCGGCATGATCCTCTCGCTCTATCGCCAGAACAAATTCCCCGGCATCGGCCAGATGTTCCGCTACACGCTGCGCGACGAGTCCAACCACATCGAGGTCTTCCGCAATCTCTTCATGGATCTCATCGAGGAAAACCGCGAGATCTGGACCAACGAATTTAAGGAAGAACTCCGCGCCACCATGGCCGAGGCCGTCTCCCTCGAAAAAGAGTTCATCCGCGACTGCCTGCCCGCCGATTCCGTCGGCCTCAGCAAAGACGAATTCCTCACCTACATCGACTACATCGCCGACCGCCGCCTCGAAGGCTGCGGCCTGGCGCCGCTGACCAGCGGCATCAAGAATCCGCTCCCCTGGCTCGCCGAGATGATGGACATCAAGAAGGAACAAAACTTCTTCGAAGGCCGCGTCACCGAGTATCAAAAGGCGTCCTCGCTGCAGCACACCAGCGACGACGATTTGTGAGCGACTCGCCCGGGTGCGTCGCGCCCCCCCCTGACACCGCGGCGCATCCGGCCTGCTTTTTCTTCCCCCCAAAAACTCCCCGTCTCTTCACCGTTCGTTTCGCGCGCCCGCCTTTTTGGTCGGCGCGCTCTCCCGGCCCTCACGCCCGACCACGCCTTCGTTGTATCCAGTTTTCCACGACACCGCATCCACCTCCTTCCGCATCTCGATGAACATCTCTTCCGACCTCGCTCTCAAACACACCATCATCAACACCCCGAAGGATCAGAAGCCCCACTTCGCGTGGCGCGATCTCATCGCTGCGGATTTCCCCCTGGTGCCTGAGATCGTGCTCACCGCGCCCACCGGCGACGAACGTTTCGAGCTCGGCAAAGTCGCCGACACCGTCGGCAAAGCCCTCACCAACGTCCTCCTCGCCCGCGGCGAAACCAACATCTTCACCGAGGCCAACCGCACCTTCGTCGCCCGCATCATCCGCGAAGTCGCCGCCAACCTCGCCGAGCTCGCCCGCCGCCAGTCCCCCCTGCGCATCTCGCTCAACGATCTCTACGAGCTCCTCGAAAAAACGCTCATCGACAACAACGCCTACGATGTCGCCAAGAGTCTCCTCCTGAATCGTTCGCGCAAACTCACGACCGATGCCGGCGCGCCTTTCGCCACCGTCCGCGTCATCCGCCGCAATCACCAGATCGTCCCCTTCAACGCGCAGAAGATCGAGATCGCCATCCGCAAGGCCTTCCTCTCGCTCCAACGCGATTCCGCCCCCGCGGTCGACATCACCGAGCGCGTCGCCTCGCGCGCCCTCGCCTCGAAACAATCCTTCATCCACATCGAGGAAATCCAGGACATCGTCCAGGAAGAGCTCATGAAGGCCGGCCACTTCAAGGTCGCCGAGCAATACATCCTCTACCGCGCCAACCGCAACGCCGCCCGCGCCGCCGGCCTCGACACTTCCACGCCCGCGGCCCCGCTCCCGCAGCAAGGCGCCATGATCATGGTGAAAAAAGCCGACGGCGAATCCGTGCTCTGGGACCGCGTTGATCTCCAGAAACGCATCGAATTCGCCCGCATCGGCCTCGACCTCAATCTCACCAACGAGCAGATCGAAGCCGAACTCCTCCGCTCCGTCTTCGACCAGATCTCCCAAAAAGACCTCGACGCCACCATCGTCCTCAACTCGAAGACCCTCATCGAAAAGGACGCCGACTTCGCGAAGTTCGCCGGCCGCATCCAGCTCTCCTACATCTACGAAGAAGTGCTCGGCTGGGACATCGTCCGTGACGGCATCGGCAAGCTCAAGGACGCCCACCGCAAAGCCTTCAAGGCCTACCTTGAACACGGCGTCACCATCAAACGCCTCAACCCGCGCCTCCTCGACTTCGACGTCGAGCGCCTCGCCGCCGCCCTCGATCCCTCCTCCGACCTCGAGTTCGATTTCCTCGGCATCCAGACCCTTTACGATCGCTACCTCATCATCGACAAAACCGGCAAAACCCCGCGCCGCATCGAGACGCCGCAGTTCTTCTGGATGCGCGTCGCCATGGGCCTTTTCCTCGATGAAAAGGGCGATCGCGAAGCCCGCATCACCGGCCTCTACGAACTCTACAAGAGCCGCCGCTTCTGCAGCTCCACGCCCACGCTCTTCAACTCCGGCACGCTCCACTCGCAGCTCTCGTCCTGCTACCTCTACTACGTCGACGATTCGCTCGAAGGCATCATGTACCGCGGCATCGCCGAAAACGCCTTCCTCGCCAAGTGGGCGGGCGGCCTCGGCGGTTCCTGGACCGCCGTCCGCGGCACCGGCGCCTACATCGCCGGCACCAACGGCGAATCCCAAGGCGTCATCCCGTTCCTGAAGCTCCACAACGACCAGCTCGTCGCCGTCAATCAGGGCGGCAAACGCAAAGGCTCCGGCTGCGCGTATTTGGAATCCTGGCACAACGACATCTTCGAGTTCCTCGAGCTCCGCAAAAACACCGGCGACGACCGCCGCCGTACCCACGATATGAATACGGCCAACTGGATCCCCGACCTGTTCATGAAGCGCATGGAAGCCCGCCAGCACTGGACGCTCTTCCGCTCCAACGAAGTGCCCGACCTCCACGAGCTCTACGGCAAGAAGTTCGAAGAAGCCTACCTCCGCTACGAAAAGCTCGCCGAGGAAGGCAAAATCCAGGGCCAGAAAGTCGAAGCCCTCGAGCTCTGGAAGAAAATGCTCTCGATGCTCTTCGAGACCGGCCACCCGTGGATCACCTTCAAAGACGCCTGCAACCTCCGCTCCCCGCAGGACCACGTCGGCGTCATCC
>Ga0065721_10004510_pt1 | contig 54505 bp, 40 predicted proteins | sample Mesricmetagenome_FD_59108 | JGI IMG/M metagenome (GOLD analysis project Ga0065721, IMG submission 59108) | Mesophilic microbial community from rice straw/compost enrichment Sample: eDNA_1 v2 (version 2) | ecosystem: Engineered > Solid waste > Grass > Composting > Bioreactor | place: USA: Davis... | reverse complement strand
TGTCCAGAATCTCGTGATAAGGTCTGGAATCAAGGCCGCCATCATTCCCGAAGTGTGTATGCTCCCGGAGCACTTTTTTTATCTCGTACGTATGATGGTCAACATAACTTCCTGGGAGATCCAGAATACTCAGCGCCATTCTGCAGCCGATGTCCATTCCCACACCGTAAGGGATTACTTCGTTTCTGGTGGTGACGACGCCGCCGATGGGAATGCCATAGCCCTGATGAGCGTCGGGCATGAGTGCACCGCGCACGATCACAGGCANTCGCATGANTGCTTCCATTTGCCGGAAGGCATTCGCTTCGATATGCTTATTCCCGAATACCTCGAAAGGTTTTATTGTATCTGTCAATTCATAGGCTTTGAAATCTTCGCGTATAGGTGAATACAGTTTGTGTGCGAGTAATCCAAGTAACTCATTGTCGAGGTATGCTTTCGGATTTTCAAGCACGCTTTGTATCAATGCCAGTTTCTCATCGTTCGGCANATGTTTAAAATGCCTGTTCATGATGTTAAGTGAAAGGCTTTTTGCTACTTCCGAAGGAAAGCTGATCGTTGATAAGTCTTTAATGTTTAGCTTTTGTTTGCCCATAGTTNGTGCACCTCAGTATTCGTTTACAGAGTGCTGAGTCTTGAGCATGATAGTTCTGCATACGAGATTGTATGCGCGAACAAACGTCATGTCAAAGCCTGTGCCGGCTTGTTATTATTATGAAATGATTGAAGAGATAAAGCAGGATCGTTCCGGTAGAAAATTTACCGCGGCTGCTTATTGGGTGATATGTGAACTCAGGACCAACATAATTTCCTCTGATTAAGATTGAACAATAGAGGCGAATTGGATTTCACAAAGGTATGGGATGGTTGTTGAAATAACAAAGTTTGATGAAGCAAATCATTGCTAAATGTTAAGGATGATGGAAACTCATCGTGGATGCCTGAGTTTCTTTTGCATGTTCTTCCGACGATGTTGTAAAATTCAAATTAGCATTTTGCTTAATACAGAGAACTTGTTTTATCTTTGATACAACGATTAAAGAAATGAAAAGGGGTTTTAACATATCTATCGACCGCAGCTATCAGCAGATATGCAACAATGAGGTATGGAAATGCCCGGATAATTTGTTATGATGTAGGTTCTTATACATAGTTACAAAGCCCTGGGTAATTCGCCTGGGGCTTTTTGTTTTAAGTCGTTTTGCCAAAGTGCTTTCAATTATGAACAGCAAAGGTATTGTATTGCGCTAAACGAATGACCAGGAATGCAGTAAACTAACTTCGAGGTGTATTCCCTCACTCTTATACAGTGTAGAAAGGATAACCGGTTACATGCTGGTTCGAACCCAGCCACCTCGACAATGCAAATTGAAATTATCGATATATTGATGTGGTTCAGCTGGTGGTGAAGTTGCGCTTGAGACGGTCAAAAAACAGGGGCCAAGAGGGCTTAGATACCTAACTCCTTTTTCTTCTTTCTTATCAGTGCTCCCATTTCACTCCAGTCCCACGTGAAGATTAGGAAATTTATGCCCCATCTCGTCGTGTTGAAGAGATAATAGTCATCACTGTCGACTAAAGTTAACTTGTAAACCGGAGGAAATATTGCGGGGAGGAGCTTTATGGTCTTAATATCCAACCATGAAACTTCGATAACTTCTTCATCTTTTAGAATTCTTATGTTTTGATTGTCGAGTTCGACAACTACGAGCTTGTCTTTGTACAGAAAGGGTACAAGTCCAATGAGAATTCCGATTAACACAAAAAGGGCTGTAGTCCAGGAGTCAGGTGGACCGGGTTCTCCATTGAAGGTCGAATTCTCCGGATTAAGGTGTGCGATTATCGGAATGATAATAAAAAACAGGCCTAGTACAAACGGTAGGTATCGGAAGGAAAAATAGATGGTTCTGTCGCTCTTCACGGGTGTTTTAAAAACGGTGTGTTTAGCAAAAATATACATTTACTGCCGCGTGCTGACATACTTCCTGAAAGAATTTCAGTCCGAGCCATGACATCTTTGCAACTTGTCAGGGTATTCGCAGGACGGCATAGGTTTTGTAAATCCCGCAAACACTGAAGGCTCATTTTGTTTGGCCAACTTACATCTTTAAAAATGAGAGGAGGATTGAACAAATGATATGTCTGGCACCATCTTAATGAAATTGTTCTTGTCACTCCATCGTAGCCGCATTCCCCGGCTGGAGTGACTGTGATTACACATGGAATTGCGACAGTTCAACGCACGTCATTCCATTTCATGTTATCTGAACACGTATAACTGCACCCACACATCTATGAAATCAGGGTGGCTGTGATGGAATGACGCACTGCAGTTTCTGCCGATGCTGTGTGTGCGTTTGACCTGTTGCATGTCAGGCTGCTGGTGCACCTTTCCCGTGATAGCGGAACCGAGCACTATTGATCGCAGCTTTTTCTCAGGTTTATTGTAACAAGTTTAATGAGAGGTATGCACATAGCTCAGGTATCACCACTTTATGAATCTGTACCTCCCAGACTTTACGGGGGGACGGAAAGAGTAGTCTCGTATTTGACGGAAGAACTCATCAATCAGGGGCACCGCGTTACACTTTTTGCCTCGGCGGACTCAGTTACGAAAGCCGATGTCGTTTCCCATGTAGGCGAGGCGTTGCGATTGAATCCGGCCGTGAAAGACCCTATCGCGCATCATATCGTTCAACTACACGATGTGATTCAGCGTGCCGATGAGTTTGATGTAATTCATTTTCATACGGATTATCTGCATTTTCCTTTTAGTTCAGGGATGCGCACGCCCCATGTGACAACGCTGCACGGGCGACTCGACCTTCCTGACCTGCAGTACGTCTACGGTCGTTTTTCGGATCAGCCCGTGATCTCAATTTCAAATTCTCAACGTACGCCACTGCCTCAGGCCAACTGGGTTGGAACCGTCTATCACGGACTACCGACAGATTTATATTCACTGGGTTCGGGGGATGGCGACTATGTTGCCTTCATTGGCAGGATATCGCCTGAAAAACGTCCCGACCGTGCAATTAAAATTGCGCGGAAGGCTGGTGTAAAGCTGAAAATTGCCGCGAAGGTCGATAAGGCGGATGAAGCTTACTTTGTAGAGAAGATCAGGCCGCTGATTGAAGAGCCATTTATTGAATTCATCGGTGAGATAGGTGAAGATCGAAAGAATGAATTCCTCGGTCGTGCCAGGGCGTTGCTTTTCCCGATCGACTGGCCGGAACCATTCGGCATGGTGATGATCGAGGCGATGGCGTGTGGCACCCCCGTTATTGCTTATCCCCATGGATCTGTTCCCGAAATAATTGCCGACAACGTAAATGGCTTCATTGTCGATAGTCGCGATGCTGCTGTTGCTGCGCTGCGCAAGGTCAGCAGTATAGACAGAAGCAAGGTTCGCGCTTACTTTGAAGAACACTACAGCGCGCGGACTATGGCTAAAAGGTATCTTCAAATATTTGAAAAGCTTCAGCATGCCTCCGGTCGTACTTCCAATAAGCGGACACGTTCCGGTGAACTTGCTGTAGCCTGATATGAAAGCTTGACCTATGATATCAGAAAAAGAAAAGAAGCTTGTAAATAACGAAGTGTCTATTGGACTGGCAGAGCCACCCTATGCCGATGATCGCGTTCATGTGTTGAATCATTGTGATACTTTCGGAATTTTCGATCGCTGGGGGGATATTCTCCCCGGTGGCAAGGAGGTTCATGGGTTGTATTACAAGGATACGCGCTTCATCAGTAAGCTTCAGCTACTCGTCAATGGCGTCAGACCAACGTTGCTAAACTCCACCATTGAAGAAGAAAATGAAGTGTTGTCGGTGGATCTTACGAATGTTGAATTTTCCGAAGGCGACAGGAAAGTGCCTAACGGGGTGCTTCACATTCGGAGGAGTCAGCTGATGGTGGACAGGACGTTCCACGAAAAGCTCGAATTTCAGAACTTCGATAACGTTGCTCACACCATTTGCATTGCGCTGAAAGTGCAGGGGGACTTCAAGGATATCTTTGAGGTTCGTGGGGCCACTCGCATAGCCAGAGGTTCTTTTCTTGGGTACGTGTCTTCCGACGATCGAAAAGTACGTCTGACATATGAAGGTCTCGATAGCATAGAACGCACAGCTGAAGTCAATTTCTCTCACCCATACTCAAGCTTCGATGGCGAGGGCACGGTTTCCTTTGATCTGACGCTTAAGCCGCGCGAACCGGTTACACTTGAATACGTTATTCTATTCGCCGTTGGCGTGAATCCTGTGGTTACGAGAGATGAGTTGTTCAAGCAGGATGGATCCGCCATTCATGGGCCGAAGTTCAAACTGGATTTTCCGACGGTTGAAACCGACAACGAGCAATTCAATCACTGGATAAACCGTTCGCGTTTTGACCTTATCTCCCTGATGGCGGATACGCCATACGGCAAGTATCCGTATGCGGGTGTTCCATGGTATAATACGGCATTTGGAAGAGATGGCATTATCACCGCACTTGAAGTCGTATGGATCGTACCCGATCTTGCACGAAGTGTACTGCTTTTTCTGGCGGCAAATCAATCACATGAGCATCACGCCGCTTCTGACGCCGAGCCGGGAAAAATCCTGCATGAAACACGGGGAGGTGAAATGGTGAACCTCAATGAAGTTCCGTTCAGACAATACTATGGCTCTGTTGATTCGACTCCGCTGTTTGTAATTCTCGCTGGGGAATACTTCGAAAGAACGGGAGATCTTGCTACCATACAACAGCTGTGGAAAAATATTGAAAGTGCGATAAACTGGATAGATAAGTACGGCGACCTTGACGGAGATGGCTTCGTTGAATACAAGCACAAGGCTGCGAATGGTCTGACCAATCAGGGTTGGAAGGACAGCCAGGATTCGGTGTTCCATGAAGATGGCACGTGGGCCAAGCCTCCCATCGCGCTTTGTGAAGTTCAGGGTTATGTCTATCTGGCTAAACGAAAAGCGGCAAAGCTGGCAAAGGCAACGGGACATGTCAACCTTGCTTCGCGATGGCGTCAGGAAGCGCAACAACTCAGGAAGCTGTTCAACGAGAAGTTCTGGGACGAAGAACTAGGCTGTTACGTTATTGCTCTCGACGGGAATAAACGACCTTGTCGCGTAAAGACCTCGAACGCAGGTCACGTTCTTTTCACGGGTATTGCTACGCGGGAAAAAGCGCGTAAAGTTGCCCGCGCGATGCTTTCAGCTGATATGTTCACCGGCTGGGGTATACGCACGCTTTCATCACAGTCGGTGAACTACAACCCCATGTCATATCACAATGGATCTGTTTGGCCGCATGACGTTGCTCTTATCGCGCTGGGCTTCTCGCGGTATGGCATGAAAGAAGAAGTGCTCAAGTTGATGACGGGACTTTTTGACGCGTCATTATTTATTCCGCTTCAGCGACTACCTGAGTTGTTTTGTGGCTTCGACCGCAGAAAAGGTGAAGGGCCCACGGCGTATCCTGTTGCATGTTCACCACAGGCGTGGTCTGTCGCTGCCGTATTTGTTTTGATCCGCGCAATCCTCCGTATTAAGATATTGCCCCAGCAGAAGCGGGTGGTTCTCAAAAATCCAGTGATGCCTGGGTACCTGCAATGGATTCACCTTAAGAGCCTCCCACTACACGCTTCGGATACCCGGCTCACACTGCATATCTCCCGACAGGAAAGTGAGTCGATGATCGGGGTCGATTACGAGGGGATGCCGGAGGATTGGAAGCTGATCATTATTAAGTAGGTTCAAGGTTCTGATCAGGAAGACATTGCAGATGAAAATGGTGAAATGGTGCTCTATCAGGGAGGGATCAAATTCATTGGTAGGAATAAGGCTGAATGGTGTTTGACAGAAGGGCGCCACTTTTTATATATTGAAGATGGATCAATAATGCTTGAATCATCCATGAGACTTATTTTGATCGTTCTCATCCTGGTGCTATATGCTTCGTGTGAAAGGGGTGGTTACTCGCGGACTATTTTGGGGCGGGAATCGGTTGAAGCCATGTTGGACAAAAGTTTGCAGGACAAGGCGTCGAATAAGCTGAATGAACAGCGGGGAGGAAGAATAGCTGATAGCTTAGCTGCTGTGTTGACTGCGGAGAAGATGCTTTTCGATGTTTATGGCGAGCAAAACATCAAAAGGCAACGTCCTTATGAAATCCACAAAATCAGGAATTTCTGGTGCATTTCAGGCACATTGCCAGTCCACACAACCGGAGGAACATTTTTCATAATTCTCGATGAAACGGATGGTAGGACAGTGACACTTAGTCACGGGAAGTAACTATCAGTCCAGCCCTCATAAAATCCTTAGAAATCTGGGTCACTATGAACTGTGCGGTTTGCCTGCCTCCTGGTACGAAATTTTGTACTAACAGGTAAACTAAAGAATATGAAAAACCCGTTTACAGCACTAAAAAAAGATAAGCTTGTATTAATCGATCTCTTCAAGGAAGAGCTCAGAGATATTTACGGAGCAGAGCAGCAATTAGCCGAAGCGTTGCCCCGAATGAAGGAAGCTGCTACGTCACAGGACCTCGCACTTGCGTTTGAAGACCATTTGCAAGTTACGCAGGATCAAATTAAGCGTCTCGAAAAAGTATTTGAGTTGCTCAATGAAAAACCGGACTCCAAAAAATGTAAAGGCGTTGCCGGTCTTATTGCTGAAGCCGAGGAAGTGATCAAGGAAACTACCGAGGGTACTGCTACCCGCGACGTAGGACTCATTATCTCTGCTCAAAAAGTTGAACATTATGAGATCGCAGCATACGGTAGTCTGCGTCAGCTCGCCATGTCAATAAGCTCTGAGATATCTGCGCTCCTGGAAGAAACACTCCAGGAAGAAAAGGAAACGGATATGCTGTTGTCCAATCTCGCGGATATGATGATAAATGCAGATGCTCAAAAGGAGGATCAGGATTAATAAGATTTGGGGGATTGGGGGATTGACGAATTCGCAGGGCAAACCCGGCGAATTCGATCCGATAATCCCTAATCCTTAATCCCCTAATTCCTTTAGTCGTTGTCGCCTTAGCCCAAGTCGTCGGAACTCCAAAAATGTTGATCCGAAATTTATTAACAGGCCACTTCAAGCTTGAAGGCTTCGAGGTAGTTGATGGCCTGGGCAAAATGCGCGGGTTCTAACTTTAAGACTGCTTTTAACCCGACCAGCACTCTTTCCTCAACGAGAAAATCAACGCGCCGTGTGGCGACGCAATACTTTTCACAGAATATACTTTGTTTTCGTTCGCGTTTGAACTTGAGTCCTGCGTCGCGCAGCTCAAGAGCAAGACGTCTTTGATAAACGACTTCCTGAAAGCCATTCCCCCAGGAAGCGATGAATTTTCATTGACGCACCGATGATCTTTTCGGTCACATCCGATACTTGAATTCCATAATACACAACGGTTATGAATTCAAGACAGAAAGGGATTATGGGATTCTGGGATTGGAGGATTGAAAATTTTCACACCAATCCCCCAATCCCCCAATCCCCCAATCCCCTAATTCCCTTTAATCCTGGTCAGAATTTCTCCACACCACTGACATTCATCTTCAGCGTATTCACCTGATCAGTGGGCCCGGTGATGAAGAGCGTCTTTTGGTCGGGACCGGCGAACACATTGTTAGTCGCGCCGCCACCTGTGAATATTCTCACCAGTTCTTTACCTGAAGGATCAAACACCACGACACCAAAGCCATTGCTGATGTAGATATTGCCGCGTTCGTCCATCGACATGCCATCGCCGCCCATGTCAACGAATTTGCGCATGTTTGAGAGTGTGCCGTCACTGTTGATGTCAAACACCCACGTGCCGCCCATGTTATCGCCTTCCCACTTATTTACATAAAGCTTTTTGCCGTCAGGAGTTCCTACGACACCATTAGGCCATGAATCGGCTTCCCAATCCGGCATGACAGTCACACGAACCAGGGACGTGCTTCCCGGTGCCAGATAATAAACGTGTCCGCCTTTGCCGGACGCTGCTTGTTCGGAATGTGTGGGTGGCCAGTTAGGGTTCCCTGTTTTGCGTGGATCGTCATCTTCCCAATAGCCTCTGGGGAACATTGGATCAGTGATGTACATACCGCCATTGGTCGGGTTTATCCATACATCATTGGGGCCGTTCAATAATTTGCCGTCGTAATTGTCAACGAGTACAGTGTGCGTGCCATCAGGGGCGATTTTCCAAAGTTCGCCATACATATCCGCACATGCGATAAGGTTGCCGTCCTTGTCGAATGCCATACCATTGGAACGACCAGTTCCTTCCAGGAATTTGGTAATCTGTCCGGTGGAAGCATCCCATTTGTAAATGATGTCATTAGGCTGATCTGTAAAAAAGACGTTGCCATTTTTATCCACTGCAGGACCTTCGGTAAATGCATACCCTGATCCCTGATTAACAATTTGTGCGTCGGTAGCAATGAGGCCTTCCTGTGATGGATTATCACCATCATCATCGCTGCACGACATTGCCAAACTGAGAAAGACAGTCAACAGACCGGAGGTAATCAATAGAGATTTTTTCATAACGAGAAAGGTTTTTTATTAAAGGTTCGGTCTGAAATTTCCGGAATGTACAAGGGGTATGCTTCCAATAACGCCCAGCGGTGATTCCTGTACTGACGGATTAAGGGACTGGGATTAGAGGATTAAGGGGTTAAGCGATTAAGGGATTAAGGGATTAGGAGATTAAGGGATTGACAGGATTTGAGCACTGGTGTACTCAACCTCTCGGAGGAAGCGCCCGGGAGGCAACAGACCACAGCTTTCTATGCAAAGCAAATCGTAAAAATCTGAACTCAACACACGCAACATTCCAGAATCTTTCCAGAATCGGATTCTATTATCGGGCAAACTTTGAAGAAATGCGCATTCGAAGCCTGAGTATCTTATTGCTTGTCCTGAGTTTGTTCTGCAATAGAACATTCGGTCAGGTGAAACTGCCGGAGTTGATTGAATCAGGTGTGAAGTTTCACCCCATTATCAAGGCGCGCGCCGCTGAAAGTGAAAGCTATAATCGCAGCGTTGGCGTCGCAAAATCGGACTATATCCCAAGGGTAACAGCGCAGCATCAGTACACCTATGCGACCAGTAACAGTCTCGCCGGAGCGTTCTACCCGAACCCAGCCGTTATCTCCCCATCAGGAGGTATCAGGCCGGATAATAACAGTCAGGCGACATGGGGTAGTTATACATCCGCGCTGATTGAATGGAATGTTTTCAACTTTGGAAAAGTGGCCAGGAATGTTGAGGCTGCCGGAATCGCTGCAACAGCTGCCGATGCGAACCTTGAGCATGAGATACTTCAGCACAAGGTAAAGATTGCCGACGCATACCTCCTCACATTGATGTATGACAAGCTCGCGAAAATTCAGGAAGTAAATCTTCGTCGCGCCCAGACTTTCGCGGATGTCGTTAATGCCGGAGTAAATTCTGGAATGCGTGCCGGTGTTGACAGCTCTCTTGCGAGCGCCGAACTTACCAAGGCGAGGCTGCTGGTGCTGCAGGCAGTGAAGGAAAGAAAGACGCAGGCGTTGCGTCTGCAGGAACTCACAGGAATACAGACGACGGAGGAGGTTGAAATTGACAGTATGGTTTTTCTGTCTTCAGTTCCGGTAACTCATGAGACAGAGGCAGGGAAACTGAAATCAAATCCGTTGCTCCGATATTATCAACTTCGCCATGAAGCGTCACATGCCCGGAGTTTAGCAGTCAAAAGATCGTTCCTTCCTTCGATTACTCTGGTAGGAGCTGGTTGGGCCCGTGGGTCAGGCATCTCGCCTGCTGACGATTCGTATCACACGGATTTTCGGTATGGCACCCAGTATAGGGTGTATAACTATCTCCTGGGTGTTTCCACGCGATGGACTATTTCTGACTTCGCATCAACGCGTCAGCGGTACAAGGCCGAACAGTATAATGCAATCCGCAACGAAGAACTGCTCAACGAACAAGAGCTTCGCATAAAACGACAACTCTCGGAATCGCAGATGCAATACGAAATGTCCATGGAACAGGCGATGATGGCACCGGTTCAACTCAAGGCTGCACAGGACGCATACCGTCAGGCATCTGCCAGATACGAAAGTGGCCTTGCGGATCTCCCAACGCTCATGCAGAGCCTTGTGACATTAAACCGCGCAGAGGCTGATATGGCAATATCCTACATGAATGTCTGGCGATCATTGCTTGCAGTAGCTGCGGCCAAAGGCGACTTCTCATTATTTATGAATGCAGTAGAAAGATAAAGGTGTTGATATGTTCAGGTTAATAAAGGGTGCTCTTCAAAAGCCGATTTCTGTGATGGTTGCCATTGTGGCGATCGTCTTCTTCGCCGTGCTTTGCATACGCAGTATTCCTGTTGATATATTTCCCGATCTCGATCTCCCGACCATCTACGTCGTACAGCCCTACGGTGGTATGGCTCCGGATCAGATGGATGGCTTTATCACGACGAGGTACCAGGACCACTTTCTGTACGTGTCGGGAATCCGTGATGTTGAAGTGAAAACGATTCAGGGCATGTCGCTGATAAAACTGCAGTTTTACCCCGGGACGGATATGGCGCGCGCCGCAGCTGAAGTCGCCAACAATATCTCACGTGCGAAAGCTTATATGCCTGAAGGTACGGTTCCGCCTCAGGTAATTCGATTTGATGCAAGTTCCGTTCCCGTCGGACAACTCGTTTTCTCGAGTTCAACGAGGTCGCTGAATGAAATTCAGGATTTTGCAAGCTCACGTGTCAGACCGATGTTTTCAAAGATAGAAGGCGTGTCCAGTCCACCGCCCCTGGGTGGAAACCAGCGCACGATTGTTATCCGGATTGACCCCGCGCGGCTTCGGAGTTACAAGCTCACGCCTGAGGAAGTTATTCGCGCCGTTGGCGTGAACAACCAACCTTCTCCTGCCGGAAATATTCGCATCGGCGACAAAACACTTATGACGCCGGTAAATTCTCTCATTGACAAGCCATCGGACTTTCTAAATATCCCTGTAAGAGTGGGTTCGGGGCCAACTGTGTTCATACGTGATATCGGAACGGTTGAGGATGCCGCGGATATAACGGTAGGCTATGCGCTAGTACAAGGTCGTCGCGCCGTGTACATTCCCGTTGTCAAAAAATCGGATGCATCAACGCTTTCGGTCGTAAATAATATCCGACAATCGCTGCCTGCACTTCAGAATGCCATTCCTGAAGATGTAAGAATCTCTTACGAGTTCGACCAATCCACGTACGTCACAAATTCTCTGAAAAGCCTTATCACCGAAGGTGTGCTCGGTGCCCTGCTCACCGGATTGATGGTGCTGTTGTTTTTGAAGGACTGGCGAAGCGTGATCATCGTAGTCGTGACAATCCCGATTTCTGTTCTGTGCGCGATTATTCTGCTCAATCTTTTTGGGCAGACGATCAATATCATGACGTTAAGTGGACTTGCGCTGTCTGTTGGAATTCTGGTTGATCAGGCCACGGTTACAATTGAAAATATTCACCAGCATCTTGAGATGAAGAAGCCCCTTCCGATAGCGATCCTTGATGCCTGTAAGGAGATTGCGTTTCCGGAATTGCTCATCCTCCTGTCAATTCTGGCGGTATTCGCGCCGGCTTTTGTCATGAGTGGAATTCCCAGGTCAATGTTTTTACCCTTGTCGCTTGCGGTAGGCTTTGCAATGATCGCATCCTTTTTGTTGTCGCAGACATTCGTGCCTGTGCTTGCGAACTGGCTCCTGAAGGTAGATCACCGACATCATGATGGCACGCTTGCCCTGGATCACGAAGAGGCGGAACAACTTATCCATGAAAGCGAACATCCCGAGTCAAAAACTGCCTTCGATCGGTTAAAGCAGCGTTATCTTCATGTGCTTGAGAAAACATTCTCCCGGGGGAAGTTCTGGATATTCACTTATTTGATTGGATCGGTCGTTATCATCGGCGCAGCATTTTTCTTCATCGGAACAGACATCCTGCCAAAGTCTAACAGTCGCCAATTTCAGTTGCGCATTAAGGCCGTTGACGGCACTCGTGTCGAACGAACGGAGGAAATCACGCTGCTTGTTCTGGACCTGATCAAGGAGGAAGTCGGCAACGAGAACGTCGATATTTCTTCAGCTTATGTTGGTAACGTGCCTACCAGTTACGGTACGTCACAGATTTTTGTTTTCAACAGCGGCCCTCATGAGGCGGTGATGCAGGTCTCGCTAAATAAAACGTATGATGTGCAGATTGATGAACTGAAAGAGCGTTTGAGGAAACGAATCGGGGATGCGATGCCATCGCTGAGATTGTCATTTGAACCTATTGAACTTGTGGACAAAATCATGAGTCAGGGCGCATCGACGCCGTTGGAGGTGAGCGTAGCGGCAAGAGATATCCGCGACGCGGAGAAATTCGCCAGGAGGATAACGGAAGAGATGAGGAAGATCAGTTTCCTGCGGGATGTGCAGATTGCACAACCCATGGACTATCCAATGTTGCGGATTGAGATGGACCGCGAACGCGCAGGCCAGATGGGAGTCACGCCATCGCAGGTAGCGCGATCGTTGGTGGCAGCGACGTCATCCAGCCGGTTTACAGATAAAAACCTTTGGCTCGACAACTCGAAGGGATTGGCGTATCAGGTTCAGATACAGATACCGGAGTATCAGATGAACTCGGTGGACGACATACGAAACATACCCTTACAAAGCGGTCAGATTCGTCCTACGCTCGCCGACGTAGCCACACTGTCAGAAGAGCAGGGTCCCGGCCAGTATGATCGGTCTGGTCCAAACCGCCTTGTAACGATCACTGCCAACCTCCATCAGGTTGACCTGGGCACTGCAAGCAAGGCTGTCGCCAAAGCTATAGAGAACGCAGGTGAAGTTCCGCGTGGGATGGTGGTTGATTTCAAAGGGCAGGTGAAACTGCTGACGGAGACGCTTAGTAGTCTGCAGGGGGGACTTGGTGTTGCTATTGTAATCATTTGCCTGATGCTGGCAGCGAACTTTCAGTCTTTTAGACTGTCGTTCACAATTCTTTCATCAATCCCTGCCGTATTGGTCGGTTCACTGGTAACGCTTCTCTTATGTGGTGCTACACTTAACCTTCAATCATATATGGGAATGATTATGTCGGTGGGGGTTTCTGTTGCCAATGCGATTCTAATGATCACTAATGCTGAGAATCTCCGAATTGAAATTAAAGATGCCAGGAAGGCGGCGGTCATTGCTGCGTCAAGTCGGTTGCGTCCGATTCTGATGACAAGTATCGCGATGATCGCAGGTATGGTTCCTATGGCGTTGGGCTTGGGTGAAGGTGGTGATCAGATCGCCCCATTGGGTCAGGCAGTGATCGGCGGACTTGTCGCCTCCACACTTGTTTCACTATTGATTCTTCCTGTCGTCTTCAAAGTTGTTCAGGACAAAGCTTCGTTCATGTCGGTATCACTTGATCCGGAAGATCGCGCAAGCAAATTCTTTAAAGGATGATAATTACTTCGATAAATATGAAAAGTATTCCCACGCTGTCGATTGGGCTTTTGCTTTGTGTTGCATGCGGACACGAGAACAAGAATGTATTATCTGTTACGGAAACTCCTGTGGTGGAGGTAACATCAGTTCAGCGGTTCCAGCCTTCGTTTGAAGTAGTCCTTCCCGGTGAGTTGAAGCCATGGGATAAGACAGAAATTTATCCAAAGGTAAACGGCTACGTTAGCGCAGTTGTAAGCGACCGCGGCGCGTTTGTCAGGAAGGGACAGGTGCTGGCCACACTGGAAGCGCCGGAATTGGTGGCATCGCTGAATCATGCGAAGGCTCAGATGTCGTCGGCAGAGGCCACACTCCTTGAACGTGAGTCCAGGCACAAGGCAAGTAAGCGTACCTATGCAAGACTTTTAAAGACAAGCGAGACCAAAGGAGCGGTCTCAGCAAATGAACTTGAAGTCGCCTATGCCGCGATGATGTCGGACAGTGCGTTGTTAAGGGCGTCGCGGGAAAATATGCTCGCTGCCAAAGCACAGATGGAGGCACAGCAGCAACTCGCGGCCTACCTGACGATCAGGGCACCCTTTGACGGAACAATCATAGAGAGAAATGTAAGTCCCGGAGACCTGGTAGGTCCTGAGACCAATGTAAAACCGATGTTTATTTTGGAAGACGGATCCAAATTACGCCTTACAGTCGCAGTGCCCGAGAGTATGAGTAATTCAATTGATGAAGGGAGTACTGTCACATTTTCTACGCAGGCGGAACCGATGAAGACGTACGAGGCTTCTTTTGCAAGAAGCTCCAACAGTCTCCAGGAAACGAATCGAACCATGCTGGCGGAGTTTGACTTTGTGAATAAGGGTGGAGAATTGAAAGCAGGAATGTATGCAGAGGTCAGGATTCCGTTGCGTCGGAACAAGCCATCACTCTTCGTTCCAAAAACCGCTGTGCTGAATTCGACGGAAGGAGTATTTGTGCTGAAGGTGGTGGATGACCGGACGCAATGGATCAACGTGCAAAAAGGCAATTCCCTCGATTCTCTTTTAGAAGTCTTCGGGCCCATCCACGAAGGCGACCAGATTGTTAAGATCGCGCATGATGAATTGCGGAACGGGCTGTCGATCAAAACGAAGTCGTAATCCTGCATGTGCCCTGCGCGATCGCTGGTCGCATTCCGGCGTGGAAGTATTACGGGTGCTGACATATATTACAGCTTGCGGGCATTCGTTCTGTCGCAAATTGTATTTAATTTCGTGACGTATGAAGAAAATCCTGATTGTTGAAGACGATGACCGTCTGTCGGAGTCCATTACACGTCACCTTCAGAAAGATGGATATATTCCTGAGTGTGCGTACGATGGCCAGTCTGCGGTGAAGCTTTTTGCAAGTCAGCCCTTCGATCTTGTTGTTCTCGACATTAACCTTCCCAGGAAGAACGGCCTTGACGTTTGCGGCGAGTTGCGGGGCTTGAACAGCCAGATCCCGATACTTATGATTACTGCGTTTGGCGATATAGATAGCAAAATGGAAGCGTTTGATCAGGGGGCAGATGATTACCTCGTGAAGCCATTTCATCTTAAGGAGCTGTCGGCGAAAGTCAGGGTGTTTCTCAAGCGCGCGGACCAAACGCCACTCCTGCTTGATGTCTTTGAATTGTCAGGGCTTCGGATAGACCCCAATAGAAAAGCCGTTGCGCGCGATGGAAAGGAAATACACCTCACGCCAAAGGAATATGGCCTGCTCGAATATCTTGTGAAGAATAAGAATCGAGTGGTATCGAAGGATGAGCTCGCAAGGAATCTGTGGGATCATGACTATGGGGTGACACCGAATACGATAGAGGTATATATTAATTTCCTTCGTAATAAAATTGACCGGGACTTCAGTCAGAAGCTGCTGCATACTAAGCCAGGATTTGGATATTATATATCAGCCGAAAAGAAATGAACTACAAGCAACGCCTTACTTCGCTGTTTGTTGGCATGTTCCTGCTTGTGCTTACGTCAATTTTGATTTTCATTTATTGGTCGTATTCCGATTTTCGCCGTGAGGAATTTTTCGAGCGCCTTCGTCAGAAGAGTTATACAACGGTAAGATTACTAGCCAACGTCCAGGAAGTTGATAAGGATTTGCTCAAGCTGATCGATCAGAATTCGATCAACGAGATGTACGACGAAAAGGTCCTTGTGTTCAATGAAGAGAATCATTTGATTTATAGCAGCATTGATGATGAAGTGATACCTTATTCTGAACGGCTGTTGCATCAGATCAGAACGGAGGGTGACGAGTTTTACGTAGACGACGACGGTGATGAAGTTGTCGGGGTTCATTTTCGTGAAGATGGGCACGATTATGTGGTGCTCGCATCTGCCTATGACCAATATGGTATCAGTAAGCTGAAAAACCTTCGCAATCTTGTTATAGGTGCACTCATTGCGGGAACGATCTTGATAGCAGCTGCAAGTTATTTTTACATTCGCCAAGTGTTTAAGCCTATCGATCAGCTGAATCATTCCATTCAGAATATTAACGAGAACAACCTGCGTGAATTTGTCAGGGTTGGCCCGAACAAAGATGAGCTCGACGATCTTGCGACGAATTACAACCAAATGTTGGCCAGACTTTACAAGGCATTTGAACTTCAGCGCGCCTTTGTCAGAAACGCGTCGCATGAATTAAAGACCCCTCTTGCAGTCATTCAGAGTAAACTCGAGAAGCTTGATGTACAAGGTGCAAACCGCGAAATCGTAGACTCTTTGGTCGAGAATGTTCAAAGTCAGGCTGTGCTGGTGGACTCGCTGCTGTTGTTGCAGCGGCTGCAAACCGAAGTCCCTATTCATAAAAACGACTTGCGCGTGGACGAAGTTCTTGACGTCAGCGTCAGCGAAGTGAAGGCAGCATTTGGTGATCTTCAGGTTGAGATGGATTTTGATGAATCTATCACGAATGATAAGCAGTTGATGATTCATGCGAATTCCATGTTGATGAAAACCTGTTTTAAGAATCTCCTTACAAATGCCGCGCTGTATTCAGAAGGCGATGCTGTCCGCATAAGCGTGCTGTCAGATGAAAAGAACTTAAATATTGTTTTCTCCAATGCTGGCGAGGAGGAACTTCCCGCTGAAATATTCGAACCCTTCTTCCGCCAGCCGAAATCGCATTCCAAACCTGGCAGTGGACTGGGATTATCAATTGTTTCGCAAATTGTTTCCTCGGTTTCAGGCCGGATTGCATACCGATTTGAGCGGAGCCAGCATGTGTTTGATGTAAGTATTCCGCATCTATAATACCATTTTAAGGTTTATTTAAGGTCGCTATTAAGGTCGATTAAAGTCGAACACCGTTCCTTTGCGTCTTTTCAATATTGAGAAGATGGTTGTCAGAGCGCTTGGAATCATATTGTTTTTTAGTTCTTCCCTCGTTGCGCAGGACACGCTCCGCGTAACGCTCTCCCAGGCAGATAGTCTGCTCGTCCACCGCAATCTTAGTCTGATAGCTTCACGGTACGAGATAGATATTGCAGCTGCTGAAAAAATTCAGGCGAAGCTCTTCTCAAACCCTGAACTGTCAACGGAATGGAACCTTTACAATCCTGCCAGGCCGCGTTGGTTTGATGTAGGACATAACGGACAAAAAATCATTGCTCTTGAGAAGGTGTTTCAGATTGCAGGCCAGCGCAATACGGCCATTAAACTCAGTGAGGAGAAGAAGCGCATGACTGAGTTTGAGTACGAAGCTTTGGTGCGGTCGCTCCGGCACGAGCTGCACGTTGCTTTTCATCGTTATTACTTCCTGAACAGCGCGGTGAATAATATTGATTCTCAATTAAAACTTCTGAAGAATCTCATTCGGGTGTATAGTGAGCAATATGAAAAGGGCAACATTTCGCTGCAGGAGCTGACCCGACTCAATACGACATATTTCAGCATTAATAAACAAATCAAGGATGTTCAGCTGGAGCAAGTGAAGCTTCAGGAAACGTTGAGGATTCTGCTGGCGGAAGATCGGTTTGTCCTGCCTTATGCAACGTCTTTTCCGTCATATGACATCACTGGAATAGTTATTGATGATTTGATTGTCCAGGCTCTTGCTGAGCGGCCCGAGATAAAGTCCGTCAGGAGTCAGCAACAGCAGCATCAACTTCGGTATAGTTGGGCGAAGAAAGAGGCGATGCCAAATCTTACCGCAGGAGTTGTGTATGACCAGGCAGGAAGCTACATCGATAATTACACCGGTGTCACGGTAGGATTTCAAATTCCAATCTTCAACCGAAATCAGGGTAACATACAGGTGGCGCGCATTGGCATCGCGCAAGGTGAGAAGTTAGCCCTCGCAGTTGAACAAAAGATTGTAAATGAAGTGCAGTCAGCGTGGCAGACATTCAATTTATTGTTAAGTCAATATGCCGAAGTAGGTGAAGACCACGAGGAAGAACTCAATCTCCTTAGCGACGGGCTTATCAGCAATTACAGTAGGAACAATATTTCGTTACTGGAGTTTACCGATCTTTTTGAGGCCTACAATACAAATATCATTCAGTACAATCAATTAAAGGCGGATTTAAACGCAGCCTATGAAGAGCTTAACTATGCAGTGGGAAAAGATATTCGGAATTAATTGCCTGTGCGCCATTGTGCTTATGGTGACATCGTGCAATGAGAGCAATGTTGCAGATCTGCCTGAACAGAAGGCGTTCGTGTTGAGCGAAACAATGATGAAGATGATAAACCTCGATACGGTGATCGAATCGCAGGTACAGGGTGTGCTCAACCTTAACGGGAAAATTGTAGCCGACGAGAATAGACTTGTTGAAATATTCCCAATAGTAGGAGGGAACGTGATTTCAATCAGCGTTGAACTCGGTGACTACGTTAAAAAGGGGCAGACGCTTGGAGTTATCCGCAGCGGTGAGGTTGCGGAATATGATCGTCAGCTGAAAGATGCACAGTCGGATGTAGCGGTGGCGCAGAAGAATCTGGAGGTAAAGAAAGATCTGCTTGCATCCAAACTTATATCTGAGCGGGAAATGGTTGAGGCCAACAAGGAGCTTGAGAAGGCGGAAGCTGGGCTGAAACGAATACAGGAGACGTTTTCAATCTACGGCTTCAATACGAATTCGGAATACCACCTCAAGTCGCCGATCAACGGCTTTGTGATCAATAAGAAGATCAACCGAGACATGACCCTTCCCTCAGGACATGACGAAAGCGTGTTTACAATTGCCGAATTGAATGAAGTATGGGCGATAGCCAATGTCTACGAGAGCGATATTTCCAAAATAAAACCTGGTATGGATGTAGTGATCTCAACCCTCAGCTATCCAGGTGAGGAAATCCGTGGCAAGATCGACAAGATCTTCAATGTTCTGGATACTGATACCAAAACGATGAAGGTGCGGATGAAAATTCACAATGAGGATCTGAAGCTGAAGCCTGAGATGATCGCAACGACACGCGTACTGTTCAATGAGGCAAAAGTTCTTCCTTCGGTACCCGCATCAGCGATTATTTTTGATCGAAGCCGACAATTTGTGATGGTTTTCAGTGATCGATACAATATCGAGACCCGTGAAGTTGAAGTGTATAAGTCATCCGCAGATCGCGCCTGGATTTCTTCAGGGCTAAATCCCGGAGAGATTGTTATAAGTAAGCATCAGTTGTTCATCTATGATGCGCTGAATGATTAGGAAACGCTGAGAGTTGTTTCTGTCATCTAATCCCCGCTACTTCTTATGAATAGTTTCATCAGGAATATTGTTGCCTTTTCGCTCAAGAACAAATGTTTTTCGTTTTTCTGGGTTGCAATTCTGATTGTATCAGGAATTGTCAGCTATAAAAAGACGCCTATAGAGGCTTTCCCCGATGTAACGAATACGCAGATCATCATAGTCACACAGTGGCAGGGGCGAAGTGCTCAGGAGATCGAACGGTTTGTTTCAATTCCGATTGAGGTGGCGATGAATTCCGTGCAACGAAAGACTAATGTGCGTTCCATTTCGATGTTCGGTCTTTCGGTGATTAAGATAATTTTTGAAGATGACGTTGACGACTTCTTCGCGCGACAGCAGGTGAACAATCAATTGGTAAATGTCGATCTGCCAGATGGCGTGAGCCCGGAGGTTCAGCCACCTTACGGCCCAACAGGCGAGATATTCCGGTATGTACTTGAGTCAGATACAAAGGACACACGCGAACTGCTTTCTATTCAGAATTGGGTGATCGACCGTCAACTCAGGGCAGTTCCTGGTGTTGCCGATGTCGTGGCCTTCGGCGGAAGAGAAAAGATCTATGAGATTCAGGTAAACCCTGCGATGCTCAACAGATATGACATCACACCCCTCGATGTTTATGAAGCAGTAAGCAAGAGCAATATCAACGTTGGCGGTGATGTGATTGAAAAGAATGGGCAGGCGTATGTTGTTCGGGGCATGGGGTTGTTGAACTCTATCGAGGATATCGAGAACATAATCGTAGAGGCCAAAGGCGGAGTTCCCGTTCTCGTGCGCAATGTGGCGACCGTGATTCAGTCTGATTTGCCACGCGTCGGACAAGTTGGCTTGAATGAAAACGACGACGTGGTGGAAGGAATTGTCGTAATGCGAAAAGGAGAGAACCCGAGTGAGGTACTTGAGCGCGTAAAGGAAAAGATAGAAGAGCTCAATAGCCGGATCCTTCCTGGTGATGTCAAGATGAAGACGTTCTACGACCGGGACGTGCTTATGACGTACACCACTCATACCGTTATGCACAACCTTATTGAAGGAATTATTTTCGTGACCGCTATTGTGCTCCTGTTCATGGCTGACTGGCGTACGACGCTGATCGTATCAGTCATTATACCGCTATCACTATTGTTCGCGTTCTTTTGTCTTCGCATGAAAGGAATGAGTGCGAATCTGTTGTCGTTGGGTGCAATCGACTTTGGGATTATTATTGACGGCGCCGTTGTTATGGTAGAAGGCCTGTTCGTAGCACTGGATCATAACGCTAGAAAGTTCGGCATGCACCGGTTTAACCGGATTTCGAAGCTTGGTCTGATCAAAAAGACGGCAACGCAAACCGGTAAGGCGGTCTTCTTTTCGAAACTCATAATTATTACTGCATTGCTTCCAATCTTTTCGTTCGAAAAGGTTGAAGGCAAGATGTTTTCACCCCTCGCTTATACGCTTGGATTTGCACTTTTAGGCGCCCTGATCTTTACATTAACCCTTGTTCCAGTGCTGTGTTCAGTCCTCCTGAAGAAAAATGTAAAGGAGAAACACACATTTATCGTCACGTTTTTTGATCGTATTGTGTCAAAGGGATTTAACTGGACATTTGCTCACAAGAGGGTAACATTGCTGGCAACGGTGTTGATTGTAGGTGTGACGCTATTTTCATTCAGGTGGATGGGAACAGAGTTTCTTCCACAACTGAATGAAGGTGCGCTGTGGGTTGAAGCCAAAATGCCCATGAGCATGTCACTCACGGAAACGGTTAAGACCGTGCGCACACTGCGAACCAATTTGCTCGAGTTTGACGAAGTAAGTGATGTGCTGTCACAAACAGGGCGGTCAAATGATGGTACTGATCCGAGTGGTTTTTACTATGTTCAGATGCAGGTTAACCTGAAGCCAAAAGACGAATGGGGACGGAAGATTTCGATGGATGAGTTGATCGAAGAAATGGATGCGAAGCTCAGGAAGTACCAGGGCATCAACTACAACTATTCGCAGCCGATCATCGACAATGTTGCTGAGGCCGTTGCTGGAATGAATGCCAATAACGCAGTGAAGATTTTTGGACCTGACCTGGACGTGTTGGACGATCTGTCTAATAAAGTTCTGTCGGCGATAAGTGAAGTGGATGGTATCAAGGATGCGGGTATCCTGCGGAATGTCGGCCAGCCTGAAATTCAAATCAGGCTTCACGATCACAAGATGGCGTTATATGGCGTTACAACGACGGATGCGCAGGCGGTGATCGAAATGGCTATAGGTGGAAAGACTGCCTCAGTAATGTATGAAGGGGAACGCAAGTTTGATATCCGGCTACGGTTTCCTTATCAGTATCGCAAATCTGAAAATGAGATTGAGAATATCCTTGTTCCATCGCTGAAGGGCAATAAAGTTCCGTTGAAGGAGATCGCCACCATTACATCGATTACGGGTCCGGCGTTTATCTATCGGGATAATAACAACCGTTTCATTGGTGTGAAGTTCACAGTGCGTGAACGCGACCTGGGAAGTACGATAAAGGAAGCGCAACAGCGCGTGACAAAGACTGTGGACATTCCACAAGGGTACAGCTTGCAGTGGACGGGGGAATTTGAGAATCAGGTGCGCGCCACCAAACGCCTCTCGGAGGTCGTTCCACTGAGCTTGATTGCAATATTTATTCTGCTCTTCATCATGTTCGGGAACGCGAAGGACGCCGGCCTCGTTCTGATTAACGTCCCGTTTGCCGTCATTGGCGGTGTCGTGGCCCTTCATCTCACTGGGATTAACTTTGGTATTTCTGCCGGTGTTGGATTTATTGCCCTCTTCGGAATCTGTGTTCAGAATGGTGTTATTCTGATAACTGAATTCAACAATAACGTTCTCAGAAACATGGCACTGTCGGATGCGATTCGCGAGGGCATACGGACGCGTACAAGGCCCGTTGTTATGACTGCTTTGATGGCGTCCATCGGACTTCTTCCTGCCGCGATGTCCACAGGAATTGGTTCTGAAAGTCAAAAACCTCTTGCTGTAGTTATCATTGGTGGGTTGGTGACCGCTACAGTGCTGATTTTGTTAGTGTTCCCGATCATATATCATTTTTTTGCAAAGGGAAGGTATGAGGGGTAGTAGCTACGTTGAAGTTGAGATTGTGAAGCCGATAACTGGGAACCTAGGTGGAATGGGGCCAAGGTTTTTGGCTGTAAGTCTGACGCGAGTCAGATGTACGGCTGTTTGTAGTCGTGTTTAAGGTATAGCGATCTCACACGGAGGCATTCTGTATGCCTTGCGTATGCTTCCTTATGCTTTTATACATGCTTTGGCTATGATTCGCGCTCCAAAACACTTGAAAGATATCATGAAGGCCTCAAGAGCTTTGAGTTATCAGGGGGCCGAACCCAAATCGGGTTGGTGGTTACAGTCTTGCATAAATGTTATTGTTCAGTTGTTAATTAAAAATTAGCAGAATCACGGACCGCGAATGCGGCCATGCCTGTCGTGGGGCAAACACATTAAGTAACAGGTAGCCGACGACGAAGACAATGCTTAATCGTTTCGCAAGTTTCTTTACCTTGATCCTTGAAGGAAACTTGACCTAAAAAAGAAAGGCTGCCATTGCTGACAGCCGTTCTGATTATGGGTTGAAAGGTATTATTCAACTTCTTTTCCTTCTTTGTCGAATTTTACGGTTTTGGTTTCCGAATCTTTCGTCAACTCAATCTCGTATTGTTCGCTGGACTTGATCTGATATGCAGCTGAGATTGTCCAGCCTTGGTATGAATCACCGCTCAGAGCGTTTTGAACAGCTTCCGGAAGCTCTTCGTTTTTGATTTTAACTTTCTCTTCCTGAATAGTTTCGTAGGGTGCTTTAGAAATAACATTAGCAGATACAGTTGCTGCGCCTGCGAAGATCAGCATTAGAGAGCTTACTAGTACTTTTTTCATTTTCAATGTAGTTTATGTTTAACTCTTCCCCTTCATGGCAAGCATGGTGCCATTCGCTGCAATTGGCTTTTTTGCCACTACCAGGAACAATTTTGTTTTTCAGTCTTCCATTGTGTTGTCGGATTGGCCAACATGTCGTTGTGATTTTCGGCACCTGTGCCCAATGCATCATTCAATTTCATTCCCTCCGGGAGGCAAATCAGATTGTTCCGTAGAATTGAAATGCGTACCATAGTTTATTCTATTCTCACGAAGGACAGCCAGAAATTCCATCAGCACCCCGGGACGAGGACGGAAGGCGAGGGCGTCATGGATTTCCTTGATGTCGGCACTCAATTCTGATAAGCGGCCTTTAATCGACTCTTTTCCCAGGAATTCAGACTTATAAACGGTGACAATCATTTCGAGGCATCGGCAAAAAATGTCGATTCATTTTTGTCAATGGATGCGTTGCCTTTCGGCTGATTGTCGATCGGGAAATGGACGGATGAACTCATTTAGTCTGACTGGGTTTAGGAGCACTCGCTCAAGCAACCTTCATTCGGCTTGAGATAGCGTATCTAAATCCAATGATGATGCCGGAAATGTAAATGAAGATATAGGCCATGCTCGGTTTAAAAATAAACGGGAGCGATATCGCGAGAATGATGCAGTAGATGGTAAGGAATGAAGGAGCAAAGGTCTTGGAGATTTGCAGACGGTAGTCTCTCATGAAAGCTACTGCTGCGGTCATTATGCTCAATGTTCCTGGAAAAGCGCCGTCCATGATCATTCCATTGCCGGAAAATATGGCAAAGATGATGTGTGAACCCAGAAAGGCTAGTGCTGAGAGAACAACAGATACAAGATATAAGAGGATCACACGTCGCTGTCCCAAGATTGCAGCCGATAGATGCCCAAAGAACCAAAGAATACTCATACTCAATAGAAACTCCACGAGACTTGAATGCACAAACTGATAGGTGAACAAGTTGCCGAACCAATGTGTAGATTCTTTTGAAGCACCTGGCAACGCAATAGAATGCCTTATAAACTCAGGTAAATAAAGTTCATCGCCGATGAGGGCCGTGTGGCTTGCGATAAGGTAGCACAACAGAAAGAACAAATGTATATAGATGAGAATGTTAACTTCGCTGTTCCATCGCACTGGAATCTGTACTCGTTTAGCTGGTTCAGTCGAATTAATTGGGCTTATATGAATTTTCATGTCTACAAATGGTACAAGCGACGAGCCAATGAAGGGATTGCATTTTTTGAAACATTTGGCGCTTGTTATTCCCATTTAGCTGTTGAGTGGAACTACAAACTGTTGGCAAATCCAACAGTATTAGAGTGTGGTTTCCTGCATAGAAGGGCGTCCGTGCAGTTGCCGATGCGTAGTTCCTTGCCTTCCGCACCATTTCGCCTACCTTTGTGAAGTATGCCATACAGTGATAGGAAAGAACGGAGAACAGGAGGAAATCCTACAGCCAAAATCTGGGCGGTGTTTCTGGTAACGCTGACGACAACACTGATTGGTATCCATTTCAATTACCGCAATTTCGATGCGTTGAAGAGTTCGCTCGATCAACTCGCCAGCCCGGGTGAGAAGGGTAATCTCATCAGCGGAATTCTCCAGGATATTATTCAGGCGGAGAATAATATTCATTCTTACATTCTGACGAAAGATACATTGTCCCGTGCCCAGTACCGCAGTCGGATTGCAGAGGCACGCTCGGCCATCACGCAGCTGAAAGTCCTGGTGCAGAATGACAGTGCGCAGCTGAGCAGAGTTGAAGACCTACAATCCATCTTTGAGCTGAAAATACATTACCTGGAACGGTTTCTCAGAGTAAAGAAGCTAAAGCAGTCCGCGCTGTTTACCAGCGAAGCGCTTGATCGGATCTCCTCGGAAATTACTGATACGGCCTTCATTGACATGCACCTCATCAGGCGTGAACTGATCAAGGGGGAGACAGTTCCTGTTGCAAAAGAGGAAGTGATAGTTACTCCCGACGAGTATCGTGGCCTTGGTGGATTTCTGCGGAAGCTTTTAGGCCGCGACAAAACACGCATTGATACAATAAAGGTGATAGAAGACTCGACGTTATTCTACTTCTACAGTGAAGTCGATACGAGCATTGTTCGCGACTACTTCAAGGATTCAACCTTGGTTACAGTGAACAAAATTTTGACTGCTGTGATGGAGCGGGAGCTGAAGCTTCAGGAAAGGATTTCGAAGAACGAACTGAGACTGATGAATCAGAATCGTGTCTTCATTCAAAATATAAGAAAGATCATTGAAGAGCTGCGATATCAGGAGCAGTTGGTTGCCACACAGCAAAGACAGGAAGCCCTCGTTGTCGCAAATAAGTCGACGTCGACTATGTTGGCTATCGGATCGGCAGGGGTGCTGATGTGCGGCTTCTTTGTGTTTCTAACGTTGCGCGATGTTACACGGAGCGCGCACTACCGCCAACGACTCGAAGAAGAGAAAAGCAGGGCGGAAGCGCTAGCGCGGGTAAAGGAGGATTTTGTGTCAAGTATAAGTCATGAGATCCGAACGCCACTTCATAATATCTCAGGTTTCTCAAGCCTTTTGGAGGAGACAGAACTCGACTCCACGCAAGCCGTATATGTCAAGGCTATCCGTGAGTCTCAGAGCTACCTAAGCGGCCTTGTCAATAATATTCTTGATCAGGCGAAGCTCTCTTCGGGGCAAATCACCATTGTTCCGGAGGAGTTCGATCTTCGACAGGTGATTGATGAACTTATTACCGTTTACCATTCAATTGCTGCTGTTAACGGAATCGCGTTGCGTGCAGATGTCACTGATAAACTTGATGATTTGCGTTTGATAGGGGATGCGTTGCGGATNAAGCAGATCCTGAATAATCTTGTGAGTAATNCCATCAAGTTCACCCGTCAGGGTGAAGTTGTAGTTACCGTTGATGGTGAAAAGTCGTATGACCGATTCCTGCTCAGAATTACAGTATCAGACACAGGTATTGGTATCGACCCCGACAAGCTTGATGTGATCTTTAAGCCTTTTGTTCAGGAAAAGCCTGCTATTGAGCGCACCTTTGGGGGCACAGGACTGGGGTTGTCTATTGCAAAGAATATGGTAAACGCAATGGACGGGACGATAGAAGCAAGAAATCGCGATGGCGGTGGTTCCGACTTCACCGTGTCTCTCAGTCTTCGTTGGCTTGAAGCCCGGATTGACACTGATGATGCACTTCCGGTGCATAACAAGTTTTTCGCCGATGGTCTTGTGCTGGTAGTTGAAGATGATGACTGGAATGCAGCCTTGCTGCAGGAGATCCTTAAGTCGCGTGTGCGACTCATTCATGTCGTGCACGACGCAGAGACGGCGTTGGAATATGTTGCCCAGCAATCGCCTGACCTGGTCCTGACGGACATCAACATGCCGGGAATGAACGGCGCTGCCTTCCTTGCAGCGCTAAGAGCCAGGAATTATCAGTTTCCGGTAGTGGCTATGACGGCGCATATGCGTGGGGAAAAGTTGAATGAGCTTCAAAAACTCGGTTTTGCTGAAATTTGCAGGAAACCCTTTACCGTACGTCAAATTGAAAATATCCTGCAAACGTATCTGAAGGTGACCAGTGTTGCGCCGGAAGAGACTTCGACGTCAGTCAACGAACCAGACCTTACTTTGGTCCGTGAGTTTGCCGGCGACGATGATACGTTGTTCCACCGTCTCGTTGTTGAATTGATCGTCAATAGCAAAAGTCAGGTCCAGGCCTTCGCAGAAGCTATTAAGACGGATGATTACATCGCTATTGCAGGTATTTGTCACCAGATGAAAACTACATACGATACGCTTAGACTTTTTGCGTTGAGTGAAACAATGGAAACCATTGAGGTGCATGCGGCACTGAATAACCGGCAACGCATCATTGAACTTGCCAAAGAAGTATGTCCGGATTTAGTGGCTATTATCACCGGCCTTGAGCGTCGCTATATATCGATACCGTATTGACGGATCTTAACGTATAGCGTGGTACGATCAATATTGAGGAGACGCGCTGCTTTGCTCTTGTTATATCGTGTGTCGCGCAAAACCCGCAATATGGTCTCTTTTTCCTGCTCCTCTTGTATTAATTTAAGGTTTGTTGTGTTAACGCTTTTGTTACCAGCTGAGGCATTTGGTTTGGGGGCGAGTAGTCCCGGCGGAATTTGTCGCGACGTGATTACATCGCCGCTGCAAAGCAGGGTAGCCCGTGTGACAATATTTCTTAGTTCTCTCAGATTTCCAGGCCATGAGTAGCGTTTGAATATCTCTATTGCCTGATCATCAATGCCCTTGATATTTTTGTTCAGTTCGCGATTTGCCTGTTCAAGGAAGAATGAAATGAATTCCGGCAGATCTTCAATACGTTCCCGAAGAGGCGGGATTTTCAACTCAAATTCATTTAGTCGGTGGTACAGGTCATTTCGAAATTTTTCGTGGGAGATAGCAGCATCCAGGGGCTCGTTCGTTGCCGTGATGATGCGCACGTCTACCTTCGTCTCGCGGTCGCTGCCGATACGCCTGATCGTCCTCTCCTGAATCGCCCGCAACAAGTTTGCCTGCACGTCATAGGGAAGATTTCCAATTTCATCGAGGAACAGTGTCCCTTTATGGGCAAGCTCGAACTGGCCCTTCTTGTCGTGTGTAGCTCCGGTAAAGGAGCCTTTTTCGTGGCCGAACAGTTCACTTGCGGCAAGCTCTTTAGACATCGTTCCGCAGTCGATAGCTATGAATGGTCCTTGTGCGCGTTTACTCTTTCGCCATAACATTCTGGCGACGTATTCTTTTCCTGTACCACTTTCACCGGTTATTAAGACGCTCATGTTGGTGGGAGCCACCATCTGGACGTGCTCCCAGAGATCAACAGCAGACGTTCCGCTTCCGATGATGAAGTCGTTTTCCAAAGGCCTGGATTCGCGTTCAGGCGTTGCTTCGCGACCTTGCAATGCTCTTTGAACGGTGATTAATAGCTCATCCGGTATTACTGGTTTCGTCACGTACTCATATGCTCCCAGCTTGATTGAACGGACAGCTGTTCTGATATCAGAGTAGTTCGTAATGAGGATGACAGGCATGGAAGGGTCATCTGCCTTTATTTGCTGGATAAGCTCCAGTCCATCCACGTCCGGTAATTTGAAATCTGTCAGTACGAGGTCGAAATTGCCCTTTTTGAGTAGGGTGAGTGCCGAGGACGATGAATGTGCCGAGCTGACCTCATATGAATTTCTGGTAAGAAACGCAGTAAGCATACCGTTGAATGAGGGGTCATCATCGACGATCATAATCTTAGTCATAGTATTACAGCAACCGATTTGATCACGCGAATGTAATGCGTAATCCTCTTCGCCGAAAGTATTTATTTATGTGCGGTAAGGTTCAGACAGTTAATCACGCTCGGACCCCGAGACGCTTAATCAGGAGTCAGGCAACAGTTTGCATTGATCAATGTTGGTTTTTTTACCGATTGTTCCGGTAGAACTGGCTGAAGACGTTGTCGAAATTCAGGATCACCCAAAATGTATTTATGTGGTCGAATTCCCGTCCTGAATTTCGCTCCTGAAATCCATAAATGTAGCCGATGGTGGTTTTGACATTGGTGAGTATCTCGTAGTTGAAGCCTACATACAGACGGTTCTGGTCGAAAACATTGGGATTGTTTTTCACTGCCTTGCCGAACTGAAGGAACACTTCTTCATAGAAAATGAATGTTATCGGTTTTGGAAGCAGGTTCTTTACTGGTATCTCGAAACGCGCCATGTAGCGTAGCCGCCAGTTGGGTTCAAAGTCGCAGCTATTGAACAGATCGCGGTTGCGATATTCCAGATTGTATCTATTGATATAGTTGAAATATCGGCCCTGTGTTTCGTGATCCACCTTTATCGTCCATCGGAATTCCTTTATAGGTGCCAGCTCCTCATCGGATGGCGAGACGTTGAGTATGTAGCTTTCAAAATATCCAAAAGGAGAAACGGATACCCTGACGTTCCTATTCAGCGAGTAGTGAAGCCAGAGCCAGTAACTTTCGAACTGCGGAGCTTTGAAGAGATTCGAACGCGATTCAGAAGAACCCTGGGTGCGTTTTTGAATGAGCGCTTCCCACTTGAGACGGCTTGTTATGGTATCTGAAAGGGAGAGCCGGAACCAAAATAAGTTATGGGAGTTTCGCTGTTGCGCGAATAAAGGACTGATGCTGACTAAAAGCAGCGCAATGATTACAGGGCGTTTCACCGGATTACAAGCAAGCCCCCTAAGGTATGAAAATTATAAAGTCTATCAAATCGGTAGACAAAGCAATTGTTTTTTGTGGTGAATGCTCAGATGAACTGGTGTTGCGTCGCCAGCCGGATCAGCGACGCGGTATTTCGTGCGTCGAACTTCGATAAGAGATTTTTGCGGTGGGTGTCGACAGTTGCTGTACTGACGAAAAGCTTTTCGGCGACCTCGCTGTTGGTCAACCCTTCTGCGATAAGGCATAATACCTCTTTTTCTCGTCTAGTTAAGACAGGCCTGAGCGCAGCGTTTTTCTGAATAGATCGCGAGATATCTCCGCTGAGATATTTCTCGCCCCGCATACATGCTGATATACCATCAATCAATTCCTCCCGCGTTCCATTCTTCAGAACGTAACCAAGTGCGCCGCTTTCCATCATTTTTTCAACCATGCTCTGCTGACTGAACGTACTTAATCCTATGATTCTTACTTCTGGATATTTTCTGGAAACCTCAAAGCACAATTCGATGCCACTGCGGTCCGGAAGGTTTATGTCCATCAGGATAACATCAGGCAACGTTTTTTGCAGGAAGGCCATGCATGACCCCGCAGACATCGCATGTCCAATCAGTTCGATATCCGGATTATTGAGCAACAGTGACCGGATGCCTTCGATTATCATGTAGTGATCGTCAACGATGAATACTCTTGTTGCCATGTCAGATTTCTACTTCAATGCGAACTGATGTACCGTTTGTCTTGTCGGACCTTACTTCAAGTAACCCTCTGAGGAATGCAACCCGGCTTTGGATATTATTCCATCCAGCGCCTCGCGATCGTTGAAGGTTATTGGCATCAAACCCCACGCCGTCGTCCTCAACGGTGATGGTAAGTTTGCCGTCAGCTTGTTCCAACTGTACAATAGCATTCTGCGCTTTCGCGTGTTTAATAGTATTGTTGATCAGCTCCTGGATTATCCGGTAAACCGTGATGCTGATGGTTTGATCCAAACCTGAGTTGCTGACACCAAAGGATTGATAATTTACGGAAAGAGCTCCGCTTTCAGTGATGTCGCTGCAGAAATCCTTTAGGGCTGAATCAAGCCCAAACCGTATGAGCGACTCGGGCATCATGTTATGGGCAACCCGGCGCATTTCTTTGATGGAGCTGTCGAGCATGTCCATACTTCGTTCAAACGCCTGATGATTCTCAGGCGTCATGATCAGATTTTCCTTGATGGTGTTGAACGAATACTTTATTCCTGAGAGCATTCCGCCAAGTCCATCGTGTAAGTCCCTGGCCAGGCGCGTCCGCTCTTGTTCTTCACCTTTCAGCACGGCTTCTGTTGCCGATAACTGCTTTTCCTTCTCCAGCTCTGATATTCTTTGCTGCTGCAGCTTCTGCTTTTGGCTGAACGTGCGGTATGTTAACAGTGAGATGATGAGAAAGCTGAATCCTGCACCTGTTAGCATGTAGTTTGCGATTGTCCTATGCCTCAATTCATCTTCCTGAAGCCTGATTTGTGTGGTCTTCTTTTCCAGTTCATACTTTGTCTCAAGTTCAGCGGCGTACTGCGATAGCTTCAGATCTTCGTAATGTTCGTTTAAGGAATCCAATTTCGTATGATAGTAATTGCTGGCGGCAAAGTCATGCTGCGCGAATTTGAGTCGTGTCATAAGCGCGAATGAGGAAGCCAGCAAGTCGGGTAGAGAATCGGCCTTTGCAACTCTCATTGCATTGATAATCTGTGCTTCGGATTCTCCAAATTTTTTTTGGAGGGCGAAGTTGTATGCGTTGTTAATAAACTGTAAACACTTTACCTGGCCTGTCAACGAAGATTCTGAATCGAGAATGTCATTTAGTAATTTAGTGGTCTCAGCAAGCGCTGCGGCGTCGCTGATGTTGAAATAAGCTTCACCGAGGTTTATCAATGCATTTCTTATAGATCGGTGCCTCTTTATTAATGTCCCGATTTCATATTGCCTTTTGAGTAGTTCGATCGCTTCACGGTCCTTGTTTATTTTCAGGTAACATATGGCAGTGTTGTTAAGGGATACCAATAGTCCGATGGAATCACCATAAAGAACCCCGGCTTCAATTCCCTTCAGACCATATTCAATTGCTTTTTCATATTGGGTGAGATCCTTGTAAAGCCAGGTGAGATTTCCAAAGTTGGTGGCAAGGTTTGTCGTGTCGGATATAGCCTGAGTCAGTTGAATTGACTGAACGGCATATTTAACCGCTGAATCGTTTAGGTGGAGGTTGTGGTAGACATTAAACAGCGCTCTGAGCGAAGTTGCTTCCTGAAATCTGTTACCGGTATGTCGCGCGACGTCCAGAGCTTTCAGGCAATATTCGAGTGCGGTTTTGAAATCGCGTTTAGTATGGTAAATCCTAACGAAGTTATGATAGCACTGATGCTGGTATTTCGTGAGATTCCCTCCCTGGAGCAATTCCTCACAACGATTATTGTAGTACAGAGCCCGGTCCGGGTCGGTAAACACGTATTTATCGGTGATCTCAGTTAAGATCCGTGCTCTGATTGAATCTTCTTTAGCATTTTGCAAGTCGTTCAACAATACGTCATTGCTCGTTGACTGGGCGAATGCGAAACTTCGCAGAAACAGGATTAGAATTATGGCAGAGGCAATTCTCATTTCAATGAAGATACGCAGTTCCTTTCACATTGTGAATTACGCATAACGCAATGTTTGCCTTCTCCCCTTTTTAGGTGATTTTTTAGTCGTGAACAAATCTCCCGTTTTCAGGGGAGGCATGGGGCAGATCGTTAGGCCAATTTTGTCAAAGTCAATCACCTTCAAACCATGAAGAACGTCGCATTTGTGTTAATCCTAGTTCTGGCAATTGTCTCCTGCCAGAAGGATGAACCTTCTTTGTCATCGGATAAGGATATAACGGAGTTTAANTTTCTTCAGTCCGAAAACCCCGGTCTATCATCCGACGCCGTNGGATATTTCGGTGGAGATGAAATCCACTTTCTACTCCCCGCAGGGACCGCAATCACTTCGTTGAAACCTTCTATTATTCACACCGGAGTTTCAATAAGTCCGGCAGGGGGAGCGCTACAGGATTTTACAGGTTTAGTGGAGTATATTGTGTCGGCAGAAGATCGCAGCACAAGGAAGTATTTTGTTTCAGTGTTTTTAGAATTGTCTTCTGAAAAAGAGCTGACATCATTTTCGTTTCTCAAAGAAGATAATCCTTCATTGACCGCCGACGTGGCTGGTACAATAAGCGGAAATAACATTGTTATTTCGCTGCCTGCGGGCACGGATCTATCCTCACTAACTCCTGCCATCGTTCATACGGGAATATCTATTGACCCGGCTTCGGGGGTAGCAAATGACTTCTCTTCGCCTGTGGAATATTTAGTTATAGCAGAAGATGGCAGTTCGGTGAAGTATACAATTAAGGTAACAGTGCGCCCTGACGGCCCTGTCGTTTATGTGGTGGGAGGAGAGCAAATTTCAGGAAATAATTACGCGAGATTATGGACGAATGGGGTTGGTTCGAACCTTACGAATGGCGCGTTTAACGCGTATGCTACTTCGGTTTTTGTGTCTGACAACATGGTCTATGTTGGCGGCAATCAACGCATCGGAAACAACTTTGCTACAAACTGGGTGCTGGAGGACGGCGTAATCCAAACCACGTACGAGCTAAACACTACATCCAATGATGCGGAGATTCACTCAGTTTATGTTTCAGAAAGCAAGGATGTATACATCGCAGGCCAGGAGGCTTATGGACTTGATGTTCGCGCTAAAGTGTGGAAGAACTGGGTCCCCACTGTTTTGACGCCGAAATCGGGAGCTGCCAGCAAAGTCTTCGTTGAAGGTGAGGACGTGTATGCCGCTGGCTGGGAATTGGATGGCTGGATATATGTGGGCAGAGTATGGAAAAATGGGGAGAGTCTTCCATTCAAAGATAGCCCCGAAGGTGGTAATGTCACTTCAGTATTTGTTAAGAATGGCGTTGTTTATGCCGCAGGTTATCGGAATATCGGAAGAACTCCTGTTCTCCATGTTTGGATAGACGGAGAGGTTGTGTTTGTGAATGAAGAAATACGGTCCGAAGGGTGGTCAATCTTTGTGGAACAGTCTGACATTTATCTGGCAGGTCGTGAGGTCGGCAGCGATGGCAATTACCACGCAAAAATTTGGAAGAACGGTGTGGGGACATTCCTGTCGACTTCCGCCTGGTCTGAAGCACGATCGATATATGTACACAACGGCGATGTTTACGTTGCCGGCTGGGAATATGACGATGAGGGCAAGCAGCTCGCGACACTGTGGAAAAACGGTGAACGAACCATTCTGGCGACGAACGCATTCGCGCGAGACGTGATGATAAAATAACCGTTGGCTATCTCGGGGATGCGAGTTTGTTTGCATCCCCCATTCTTGAAAATCGATAGCCTGATTATGGGGAATCGCAGCCAACAAATTGTTTTTGGATTCAAAACCTACTCTTATGAAACGCAAGATAGTCTACCTTTCATTTATTGCTCCCTTCCTGGCGCTGATAGTCGTATCGTGCTCGGAAAACAGCAACGATCCAACGCCTCAGAGACTTGATCCGGTGATAACGGAGGTTGGTAAACCAGTTGGTACAGCCTCAAGTTCATCCATCGGTCCTCAGGGAGGTTTCCTTCACTCGGACGATGGGAAGCTAACCGTCAGCATTCCTGCAGATGCGCTGACAGCGGCGACCACAATATCAATTCAACCCATTACTAATGAAGGCCCCCTTGGTGTGGGTTTGGCATACAGGCTTCAACCGGAAGGCGTGACTTTCAAAAAGCCTGTGACGTTGACCTTTCACTATGATGATAACCAAGTAGCAGGAATACCTGCAGATTTTTTTTGGATCATCACTCAGGCCGGCAACGGAAGCTGGAATGCGATGTTAAAGAGTGTCGTTGATCTTGGACACAAAACAGTCTCAACCGAGACAACGCACTTCAGTGACTGGGCCCTGGGGCGGTTTATCAATTTAGCACTCGAGCCTTCAGCATCCACGATACAAAAAGGTAGTTCCGTTGAACTTCGCGTGGCGGGATTCGTTCGCGATCAGGCGATTCCTGAAGACGAGGAGTTGGCTCCGCTGGTACCCATCACCGGGGATGGCGAAGGATTGACTCCCCTAACACCGATACCTCCGATCGAGTCGCGACTGATGGATTTCAAAGTGAAGCAATGGACGTTGAATGGACTCGGTGCGCCGATCTCAAATAGCAATGGTTCGTTGAACGCGACCAAGAACAAGGCCACCTATAAGGCACCGAATACCAAACCATCAACGAATCCAGTTGCTGTATCTGTAACGCTGGAATCAAACAATAAAGAGGGACGGAAGTCTTCGTACATGCTTACGTCAAGTATTTCGGTCGTAGACTCAGACCTTTACCTTCTTCTGAAAGTTGATGGCCAGACGTATGAGTACTTTCAGTATGGGATAAACGGCGCCATTCCGCCGGATCCCAATAACATGTGGATGACCAACTGCTCACAGGATGACGATACCTTTGTTATCGGTGCAGGCCTGTATACGCCCTCCGAGGTGAAGCTGGTGTTTGTGTTTCAGGCAGACAACGTCTTCGAAGGAACCAAATTGCTGGATTGTTTCAACAATGGCGGATACGACGATATGGAGTTTCTGCCTGTCGTTGGCGGCGAAAGCTTTAACCTTCGTTATGTCGAACGTACGCCGGCTGACAACAACCGATGTGAGTTGGAGTCACGTTGCAGCGACATGGCGCTGACATTAGTGACCTATAAAAACGAGGCGAATTCAATTGTAACAGGATACTTTTCCGGAAAGCTGTATTACGATCCGGATGATTATCATGACCATTGCAAAACTTCAGTGGCGCATACTGTGGAAGGTGAGTTTCGGCTGGTTCTGCTCAAATGAGTGCTGCGATGGCGTTTTTATGTAGAGCATAGGTCCATTGGACATGTACCGATTGCCTGCCATCACCTGGCAGGCAATTTTATTACATCTGTAAAGATGTATCGGACCCTTCCATGAAGAAACTTCTATTTACATTGTTTGGCGCTCTTCTTACAATGGTCAGTCTCGCGCAGCTCCGCCTTCAACATGAGGACTTGCCAGGTCAGCAATCCGGAAAACCTCGCTTTACTTCTGAGAATGGCGTAGGTCTTGTAATGCCGGATAGTAGCTTTTCGGTGAATTTTAGGTTTCGGATGCAAAGCAGGGCATTGTACTTCTCGCGATCCGGAACTGACCTCGGCCTATCGGAAATAGAGGCTCAGATCAGACGACTCCGTCTGCGATTTGAAGGGTTTGTTGTGGATCCCCGTTTGCAATATTATATCCAGCTCTCATTCTCACGGGAGGATAAGGATTGGACGGGCGAAGACATTTCGTCGGTCAATGAAAGTCCAAACACCATACGCGATGCGGTAATTTACTACCAGGCAAATAAACACGTAACTTTGATGTTCGGTCAGACGAAGTTACCCGGAAACCGGCAACGCGTGGTGTCTTCCGGAGAATTGCAATTCTACGATCGCTCTATCGTAAATGCTACATTTAACATTGACCGCGACTTCGGATTCCAGGCTTACTACCACAATAACGTTGAGAAGGTTCACTATGCGCTTAAGGGGGCAGTCACATCGGGCGATGGCAGAAACGTCAGCACGACACCTGGCGGACTGGCATACTCGGCGAGGGTAGAGTTACTGCCACTCGGGCAGTTCTCTGAGCCGGACCCCATTCTAGGGGGTGGATATGCTGAAGGTGACCTTGCACGTGAAGAAACTCTCAGGATCGCAATCGGCGGAGGAATGTCGTTCAATGATCGCGCACGAAGACAGGGGGCGCAGATCGGGTTGGATCTTTATGAAGTCCGTGATATCTACACCTATTTTGCAGATGTACTGATGAAGTACCAGGGATTCGCTTTTTATTCGGAGTTTATGAAACGAACCTCCCCTGATCCCATTACGGTTAATGCGGAAGGAGACATTAGGCATATAATTACCGGTCATGGCCTTCTGTTGCAAACCAGCTACCTTTTTAAAAACAATCTTGAGTTGGCAGGGCGGTTTGCGGCAATCATTCCCAACGCCGAAATAGAGAGTCTTCAGCCGGAAGAACACATCTATACACTTGGGTTAACGCGTTATTTGAAGAAACACCGTGTTAAAGTCCAGGCTAATATTTCATATGAATCTACAATCGCCACAGCGTTGGATCAGGAAGACGATAATTGGATGGCCGGCGTTCAGGTCGAGCTCGGTATTTAAGAGAAGGCGTCATAACAAGCCAAATTGTTTCCTTGGACACGATCAGTTTAGCTTATCTCAATCAGAAATTATCAGAAGGGAAGATGATATTAGGTCGTCATCCGAAACGGGCAGGGGTGCCTCGCCTGTCGACTTAAACATTCTTGCTACGCCATGCATCGGCACCCAACTTCTCATTTTTTTAAAAATTTCCTGAGCTTAAAAAAAGGTCATTTTGAGCTAGAAAGGGCTATTTTGAGGTTAATCGTCAAAATATTTCTATTAAACCAGTAAACTCTATTGGTTTAGTAGACATTTTATTTAATTTTGGGCCATGTTTATACAGAATAGGGGAGAGAGCAGGCTCTTTGATCCTATGGCAACCTACCTACTTGGAAAGGTGCTAATTCCTGCCTGAATTAATTAGGACATATAAATATGCATCATGAAAAAGATTGAATCACCACGCCTCTCTTTGAGTATGAGTTGTTGTTGCTGTTGTTGTTGTAGCTATTGTTAATTATCAGCTTCAATCAACTCACTTATTTCTCACATCTAAATACTTAAAGACATGGTTTCAACAAATACCGGCGCCGCTCTTGGCATCGAAGGAATCGTTCCGTCTAATTTTAATTCAATTAGCCGGACAAATAAGGGCTCTCAATATCGCGCGAATCCTATCCTGGAATTCAGTGAAATATATAAGCTTCTCAAATCATCCAGCGTAGTTGATCTTGTCGATGTTCAATTTGTAGCCTCGCGTCATATCGTTCGTCCAGGCACAATCAGATTGACTTTTCAACTTAAGGAAGCACACGCGCAATACTTCGCATTGCTCAAAGGATTGTTAGGGTTTGGGATAGTTGCTGATGTCGCTATTGAATCAGACCGGGTGGCGCGTCAATTCACGATCGATACGTCAGTAGCTAATAATGGCGAGGCAATCGATTATCTCACAAATGTGTTCACATCATTTCAGCGGGAAATCAAGTTTAAAAATACCCTCCGCGTAATTCTACTAAAAGAACAAGAGATCAAGCGCGAACTGGATGAATTGTATGCCCAGTTTCGTGCGATTTAATAAAGAACTCACTCTCAATCCAATATTGTCCACCACAATGAAAAAACATCTATTCTTTTCGTCGTTGCTTATTTTTCTTGCCCACCTGAGCTTTTCCCAGAGCCGTATTCAGGGAACGCTCAGAGATGGGGATGGTCAACCATTAGTTGCAGGTACTGTAGTCGTGAAGGGTACTTCAACACACGCCGTTTCCGATATAAATGGTCAGTTCACAATAACCACGGATAGAAAACTTCCGTTTACGCTCGTTATCAGCTCCGTAGGCTATAAGCCTCAGGAGCTGGAAGTATATGAGTTGTTCGATGAACCTATAGAAATTACGCTCATAGAAGACAACGTGTTATCTGAAGTAGTGGTAACTGCCCGCCGGAGAAGTGAAACTGTTCAAGAAGTGCCCATACCCATATCTGTTGTAAGGGGTGCCGTAGTAGAAGACGCTGGTGCTTTTAACGTAAACCGTGTGAAGGAACTCGTGCCAGCTGTGCAGCTTTATTCTTCTAACCCACGAAATACGACACTTAATATACGAGGACTCGGCTCGACGTTCGGGCTGACGAATGATGGAATTGATCCTGGGGTTGGTTTCTATGTAGATGGCGTATACTTTGCGCGCCCCGCGGCAACCACGTTGGACTTCATAGACATAGACCGGATTGAAGTCCTTCGTGGTCCGCAGGGAACCCTTTTTGGAAAGAACACGACGGCAGGTGCCTTCAACATAACCACCCGTCCTGCAAGCTTTACGCCTGAAGGGACATTTGAGGTAAGCTACGGTAACTACGGATACATTCAGGCTAAGAGCTCAATCACCGGTCCACTCAGCAACAAACTTGCTGCGCGGCTGTCCTTTTCAGGAACGCAACGCGACGGAGTACTCTACAACGTCTCCACGCAGCAACACGTCAATGATATGAACAACCTCGGAGGACGTCTCCAACTGTTATATACACCTTCTAACAACGTCTCAATTACCCTTATCGGTGATGCAACACGTCAACGCCCTAATGGCTATGCACAGGTTGTTGCAGGTGTGGTAACAACACAGCGGCCCGAGTATCGTCAGTTTGAGAAGATCATTGCTGATTTGAATTATCAACTGCCGAGCCGTAACCCATTCGACCGCAAGATTGACCATAACACAACCTGGCGTTCAGGAAACGACCTGGGTGGAGTGTCGCTGAATATCGAAGCGAAAATTGGTGAAGGTACACTTACATCAACTTCGGCATGGCGTTACTGGAACTGGGATCCTTCGAATGACCGCGACTTCACCGGGCTTCCTGTTCTTACACTCTCACAGGCAACGTCAAAACATCAGCAGCTGACTCAGGAAGTTCGCTATTCAGGTGACATCCGTCGCAATATCAGTGGTGTGGTCGGCGTCTTCCTGATTTCTCAGGATTTGAAGACGGATCCGGTTCACATTGAAGAATCCGGACCCGCACAGGCGCGATTCTCTCAAAACTCAACTAGCGAACTTTGGCAAACTCCTGGTTTGTTTGACGGCTACGGTATTCGTACGAAGTCAAGACTGCAAACATTCGGTGCTGCGGTTTTCGGACAATTGGATTGGGCGGTAGCAAAATCGCTGCACATACTCCCTGGTATCCGTTACAACTACGATGCGAAAGAAGTTGACTTCAATCGTCAGGCGTATGGCGGACTTGAAACGGATGATCCGGCGTTGATCGCTTTGAAAAGAGCTGTCTATTCGGATCAGGCATTCCAGGCTGATGTTAATGAATCCAACTTCTCGGGACAAATTACGGTGGCATACAAACCGACGCCTAAAGTCAATGCTTTTGCCACGTTTTCAACAAGCTACAAGCCTGTAGGTGTAAACCTTGGCGGTCTTCCCACGCAATCAGGTGATGTCATGATCGACCTGGCGCGCATCAAACCTGAGTATGTAATCCATTACGAGGCTGGCGTGAAGACGGCACCTAACAAAGCGTCGACCCTGAATTTCACCGTGTTCAATACCAACATAGAAGATTTTCAGACACAGGTTCAGACTGCTGAAGTTGGTGTAAACCGCGGGTATCTCGCGAATGCAGAAGAGGTTCGCGTATTCGGTGCAGAACTTGATGGAACGTACCGCTTCTCTAAGAACGTAGCGATTTACGGGGCGGTAACATATACTGAAGGTGAATATGTATCCTTTAAAAACGCGCCCGTACCGCTGGAAGAAACCGGTGGACCAAGTGCGTTCAAAGATATCTCTGGGCAGGAACTTCCAGGAATCTCCAAGTGGGCGGGATCTTTTGGGGGTGAAGTGACTTCAAACCAACGTGAGGCACTTGGCCAGAAAGGGAAATATTTCCTGGCGGTTGATTCTTATTTCAGATCATCGTTTTCGTCAAGTCCATCTCCGTCCAAGTATCTCAACGTAGATGGCTATGCGCTGCTGAATGCCCGGGTTGGTTTTCGCACGGGATTAGGACTCTCCTTGATTGTATGGTCCAGGAACCTGTTGGGAGAGGATTATTTTGAACAACTTCTGCCTGCGGCCGGAAATGCAGGGCATTATGCCGCGGTACTTGGTGATCCGAGAACCTATGGTATAACCCTGCGGTATGCATTTGGTAAATAGTAGTAGTCGATTTTTTAAAATTGTAGTATGATTTCAAGACTGATTCGTGGAATGGTAGTGGGCCTGTTTTTGACAGTCCAGACGTTTGCCCAAACAGGGCCTGCAGCTTCGGCAGATGAAAAGCACAAGATCGTGGTAGTGACCGGAGCGCGTTTCTCTTACAAACTTGTACAACAATGGATTGACGAGTTTAATAAAGTATATCCTGACATCCAGGTTATCATTGAATCCCGGGGCTCATCAGACCCGTCGAACTATGATATCCTCGCGGAAGTATACGAACATGATGAGGCGGTGAAAAAGGAACGTCAGTACCTGTACATCGCACGTTATGCTATTCTCCCTGTGGCAACATCGTCGTCGGACTTCGCGCGTACATATGCAACGAAAGGGATCAACGACAATGTGTTAAAGCAAATATTCTTTCACAACATTTTCGCAGACAAGGATGACGTGGAAAAAATNAAGGCNCCTTTCACAGCGTATACACGCTATCAGAAGGCCGGAGCGCCAAAGGTTTTTGCTCAACACTATGGATTTGATCAAAAGGATATCGTTGGAAAGTCNATTGCCGGATCTGATGAACATCTGGTGAAGGCACTCCTTCGNGATTCATCAGGCNTCACCTATCTGCCTCTTCCGCTCGTGTTTGATCCNGAGAAGGGCAAACAGGTTGAGGGGTTAACGGTGATCCCGGTTGACCTCGATGGAAATGGNAANGTTAAAGACGATGAGGTTGCNGCTTTTGCAACGCCTGAAGCTCTTCTGGCGAGACTTGAAGGTGGCGGAAAAGATAAGGTAAACGTGCCTACCGGTTACCTCCATTTGTCTGTTAACAAGAAAACCACCAGTGCGGAAGCTGTTGCTTTTCTGAAATGGGTAGCTGAAAATGGTGAGTCATACCTCGCCGCATTTGGGTTTCTCAAGCCAAGGCCGGAGGAGTCAGGCGTTCAGAAGTTTGTGGAGTTTGCTTCGCGGAACGGATTCCAGTAACTACATAAGTATGCTGAGCACGCCGGGATGAAGGGTTAACTGCCTTTTGTCCTGGCTTTCTTTTTATTCCTAAGAGCCACTAATCGCTGCTCATTCTTGACTAACCCTGCAAGCGTCTGCGATTTCATGATTTCAACGGTGGCATTCCGNACTTCNATAAANGAATGCCTGACGGTGCAGGTNTCTTCGTCAACACATTCATCGCAAGACTCATAGTACTTGTANGTCGCGCAGGGTACCGCCGCNATTGCGCCGTCAAAATATCGGACGATCTCGGCCAGGTTNACATCTGCCGGATCCATCCGCAACGTGTAGCCTCCCCCTTTGCCCGCTTTGCTTCCCAATATCCCGGCGCGTTTAAGGTCAAGGAGAATTGCTTCCAGGAATTTCCTGGGAATATTGCATGCTTCTGAAATATCTTTAATAAGGTATTTCGCACCCGGATCCTTTGCCATGTGCACGAGGGCGTGAATGGCGTATTTGCACTTCTTAGAGATCATTGTGTCGCAAGATAACGGTTTTTGGAGAATGTGCCCGGCAGGACGGAATCCGCGGTATCCAAAGCTACAATAAGGCACAAATAAAAAAATCAGGGCCGAATGCCCTGATTTTCTGTTATATATACTGATGTCCAGGGGGAACAGCGCGAGCGTGGATCTCGCGATAGTCCGGTTCCTTACGCCAGGGTAAAGTCAGGCAGGTTGATCTGCTTCCCTCCTTGCATGGCCGACTCGTGTGCAAGGATGCCGACGCAGGTGATGTTTGCCGACTGACGTGCATTCGGGAACGGCTCGCGTCTATTCACAAGTGCCGAGACAAATTCGTGAACAAGGTGTGGATGTGATCCGCCGTGGCCTGCACCCTGAATGAACGACAAGTGTTGGTTACTTTCCGCGTCATACACCCCACCCGTTGTAAACGACTGGATTTCTTTGGGAAGGAGATGCGCATAATCGGGCACCTTAACGCGCTCAGGCTTNTCGCCNGTGTGAATNACGGGATCTTCGTGTTCAATAAGNGTCCATTCGAATGACTTTTGGGATCCATAGACGTCGAAGCTTTCGCGGTATTGTCTTGCGGTATTGAACAATGAACGCGTCACTTCTGCGGCGAGGTCCGAATCCTTGAATTTGATGTGACAGCTTTCGATGGCGAAGGGAGATCCGTACTTGCTGATCAGGTTCTCGTCAATGCGGCCGGAGCCAAAGCATGAAACGTATTCCGCATCGTTCTTCGCCAGTGCTACAACAGGCCCTACACAGTGCGTAGCGTAGTGCATCGGCGGAAGTCCTTCCCAGTAACCCGGCCATCCGGCCATCTCCTGTTGGTGTGATGCACGCAGAAACTGAAGCCGACCCATCGATCCGTTTTCGTACATCTCCTTTACAAAGAGGAATTCGCGGCTGTAGACCACCGTTTCCATCATCATGTAGGTTAGGCCTGTTTCCTTCACGGCTTCGACAATCTGCCGGCACTCGTCGACCGTAGTCGCCATGGGAACAGTACACGCCACGTGCTTTCCGGCGCGCAGTGCTTTGATCGACTGAATCGCGTGACTTTGAATCGGCGTGTTGATGTGAACCGCGTCAATGTTCGGGTCCTTAAGCAATTCGTCGTAATCCGTATAGCGCTTTTCAACGCCAAACGCATCCCCAATCTCATTGAGCTTTTCAGCATTGCGTTGGCAAATCGCGTACATGTTGGCATCCGGATGCCGTTGATAAATCGGAATGAACTCTGCTCCGAAGCCGAGCCCGATAATGGCTACATTAATTTGTTTTCCCATAGGTAAATTTTTATGAGTTAAGGTCGGTGTTGATTTTAGTCGGAAGCCCAGTCCTTCAGGAAGCGCAACCCCTCGCTGGCGAAACCATCCTGGCTTTCTGCCATGGGATGCCAGAAGCATACTGCGCCGGCAAGCTCTTTGTTGTCCGGCGTGAAACTTTCGATGGTAACTGTTCCGTTATACGCAATTACCTCGAGGCCGCGCTTGTAAGCATCCCATCGGGTTTGACCTGTTCCGGGTGTGCCGCGATAGTTTTCCGCAACCTGCAGATGGACAAGATCTGATCCGGCGGAAATGATCGCCTGTTCCACGTCTCTTTCTTCGATGTTCATGTGAAATCCATCAAGCATGATCTTCGCCGCAGGATGATCGATGTCACGGACCAGTCGCCGAACATCTTCAGTAGTATTTACAAGATCAGATTCGAAGCGATTCAAGGGTTCAAGAGCAATTTGCAGCCCGCGTTCTGAAGCCATCGCGCAAGCTATCCTCAGGTTTTTTACTGCCATTTCCCATTCGGCCTTCCGCAAATCGGGAGGGAGCATACGCGCCTTTCCAACGGCAGAATACATGGGGCCACCGAAAAAGGGTACGTCCAGTTCGCGGCAGATGTCGAAGCATGCTTCAATGTACGAGAGGCAATTTTGATGTACGCTCGTATCCTCATGAGTGAGGTCGCGCGAAGGACCAAATGCGCCGCAAATGCCGGCCTTGAGGTTGTATCTTTTCAGCCCTTCTTTGACACGCTTTATATCGATGAGAGCAGGATCCTCTACGGCAATCTCAACGACGTCGAATCCCATCGATGCAATCTTCGGAAAGAGCACATCAATTGATGCAGTCGTGAANGGAGACGTCCAAAGCCACGTGCTGACGCCAAACTTGATATTAAGACCCATNGTAATCTTATTTAGTAACCCTTAGTATGCCGTTCATCATCTGCCANTGTCCCGGGTAGGTGCACACGTACATGTAATCACCGGGTATATCGGGAAGGGTAATCGTTAACGTATAGCTGTCGCCGGGATTTACCAGAGCTGTTGCGCCAAGTACTTCCGGCATGCGGGGGACGTATGCCATCTTTGCTCCGTTGGGATCCTGAGCCAGCTGATTCGAAGCCGCGCCGACTTTCTCCAGTGTGTTGGGTTTGATCAGCACGAGGTTGTGCTGCATGAAGTCAGTGTTGTTCAATACGATTTGAATGGTTGACCCCGCTTTTGCTGTTAGCAGCGTCTTGTCGTACTTCATAACATCCTTAACCGTATTGAGCGTGAATACCTGATCCACTTTGACGGGTTTCTCCAGAGTAGCAGCCCTTTCGCTTCCCAACGTCTCAACTTTAGCGTTTACAAGATTCGCGCGCAGGAAGAATAATGAGTCGGGATGACTGATAAGTCTGTCTTTCCCTTTGTAGAAATCCTGACCAACACGAAGTGTTGCTGGAATTTCCTTTTTGAAGAGCCCTGTCGCCTTCATTGAACCGGCTTCCTTGTCATCGATTAACAGTCGCATCGTTCCGTCTTTGAGCAGCCCAGCTTTAAAGGAGAACTTCGCGGGAACAGCTTCCTTGGTTTCGATGTGATAGGACTTACCATTCTGGTTGATCCTATAGTAAAACTTGTTGTCGATCAAGTAGACGCCATAGCCATTAGCCATGTCACCTTGTGCGATGACCATACCTGAAAGCGGGGGCAGTGCTGAGTTGGACGAAGTCGAACGTTCAATATCACCTGATATAAGAATTTCCTTTTCAACCACTTCCGGAGACTCCGCGGCAGGTTGTCGTCCCCATGTTCTCCGAACGTTCAGCGTATTCAGTCTCGATCCATATGCCAACCGTTGAGGAAGCGTTGCATCTATCAGGGCAGGGTTGTTGTCGAGTCCCCTTGAACGGAACGCAGCCTGGAACGTATCTTCATTCAGATTACTTGCAATTCTCAGCGCATGGCTTATCCAAAGGTCGGTAACGTTCTCTTCACGCGCGGCCATTTCTACGAGCAGTTCGCCGATTGCAGGAAGCGCATCCATATCTGTTAATGCCAGCACTGCAGCGAGGCGTACCCGCAGGTCCTTGTCCTCGAATACCTTTGCTTCAACCATAGCATCATAGGTTGATCCTGTCTTTGGAAGGACCTCGATCGCCGCTTTCCTCACGCCCGCAGCCGGATGACGAAGAGCTTCCCTGGCTACATCAATCGCTTCCTGGTTTGATCCGTCAAAAGCGTTGAGTCCATGCAGTGTCCACAAGGCGTGTATCGCCGGCGCGTTGATACCGGCGCCGTCGAGCTTTAGGTCGCGTACGAGTTTGTATAATGCCGGAATTACGGATGCGTCTTTTTTCTCAACAAGTAGTCGCTGAGCAGTTGTACGCCAGAACATGTTTTCATTGGACAAAGCGGCGACCAGATCTCTCGAATCTGCCTTGTCCAGCCTCAGCTTATTTTTCTTGTCATTTTTCTTGTAAGCCAGACGATATATGCGGCCGCGCTCGCGATCCCTCAGCGGATTTACATACGCGTTGCCGGCGCCGTTCACTGCATCCACACCTGCGGAAGATACGCTAGGGGTCGGGTTGTGCTGAATGATGAAGTTATACCAGTCTGCGATCCATAACGCGCCGTCAGGGCCAACTTCCGCCTGTATAGGACCTGCCCATTCGTCGGCGCTCACCAGCATATTCCAGCCATCGCCGTCTTCAGCAAAGCCAGACCCGTCCTGTTTAAGAATATTCCTGTGGATCAGTCTTCCGGTGGGTTCTGTTACAAAGGCGATTCGATTCCAATATTCTTTCGGGAACACTCGTGCCGTATACAGACTATGACCTGCAGCAGCTGTGAACCCGCCATGTACATCCACCTGACGGAGGTTCTTCGTTGCCACGTGCATACCATAGTGCGCATCAAGCTTAAGCACACCGTCTTCGGTCATATTCGCCTTGTCGAAGTAACGCTGGGGAAGCCCGAGGAATGCAGTGTGAGTATTATTTGCCGTGGAGATGAATACATCGAATTCTTCGGAAAAGCCGAGACCCCAGGTGTTGTTGCTGGTGCGGGAGAGAAACTCAAGCTCGCTGCCATCCGGCGTAAAACGGTAAACACCGTTGCCGAACTCCATGTTCTGTCCGCCTACCTGGCCTTTGAAGCCCGAATAGCCCACGACACCCCAGATCTTGTTGTCAAGTCCATATCGAAGGTTGGATGCCTGGGCGTGGGTGTCGCGCTTACCCCAGCCGTTGAGCAGTGGCTTTCGAACGTCGGCCTTCCCATCTCCATCCGTATCTTTCAGATAAAGAAAGTGGGGAGCCATACTTACGATTACGCCGCCATCATGAAATACGAAACTGGTTGGAATGTTAAGTCCTTCCGCGAAGATTGTGAACTTGTCGGCTTTGCCGTCGCCATCCGTATCTTCCAGAATTTTGATGCGGTCATCACCAACATCGTTATCCTTAATCTCGTTGGGATAATCCACGGTCTCAATAACCCATAATCTGCCCGCTTCGTCCCAATTCATGTAGATGGGTTTTACAACATCGGGTTCCGATGCGAATAGTTGCAACTCAAAGCCTACGGGTACCTGTGTCAGGGACATGGACTGCTCCGGTGTCAACGGCTCCTGTACTCTCGGAGCAGGATCGCGCTTTTCATAATTGGGAACTGGCCCATCCGTATACTTCGGATCGGCGATAGGGAATGCTTTTAATCTTGATAGTGCTTTTTCGCCAACAGCCCACATGATGCCATTGCGGACCAGCTGCAGGAAGCCAGGGTTGTTAAACGTGTTGTCGTCATGGCCATAAGCAGTGTAGAATACACGTCCCTCGCCGTATTGACGTACCCATGTGTAGGGCTCGCGGTGATCGCCTTCAACGCGTTCTGACAATACTTCAATGTCTTTACTGATCTTATCGTGAACATAGGTTTCGTCCAGCGTCACGAAGGACGGTACGCCATTCATAACAGGATGGTCGGGCTTGACGATTACAGCCGGGAATGAATCGTATGTATGACTCTTGAACTGACCGCCGATGAGTTCGACAACCTCGGGTGAGTTTCGGAAACAGAAGGATGCGCAGTGAAGGGGTATGAATCCCTTTCCTCCCTTCACGAAATTCAACAGCGCCTTTTCCTGAGACGTCGTGATACTATCGTGATTAGCATAAAGGATTAACCCGTCGTAATGAGCAAGGTTTTCTTCGTTAAGATCGTCAGGATTATTCGTGAAGGAAATGTTGATCCCTTCTTTGAAATACTCCTTAAGCATGATGTCCGCGAGCTTTTCGGAATTATGGTGGCGGTTGTTTTCATGACCCAGGAACAGAATTTCAAGGCGCCGCGCGCGGTTATCATCCGATTTGCGACAAGACACCCCAAGAAACAGGAGGACTAGCCCCATTATTAGTGCTATCCGAGAATTCCTCATAAGAAAGCGGTTTAAATCGTTTGTTTGAGTCAAAAATGAGGAATTTACTTTAGCGGGGTTGTCGGGATTTTATCTGATACTGACTGTATTTTGTCATCGGAATGGTTTTACTTTACCGTTCATACGATATTTTATACCCGGACGTGAAAACAGCACTGCACAAATCAGAAATACCGCCATCGCGAATCTTCGTCGTGAAAGAATTGCATGAGCGGCATTTCGACCCCATTTGGCATGCACATTCTGAATACCAGCTTTTTGTGGTGCTTGATGGCACGGGTACACGATTCATAGGAGACAGTATCAAAGCATTCAAGCCCGGCGAGTTAATCTTCACCGGTCCCCACGTGCCTCACGTATGGCGGAATGACGAAGCTTACTTTCAGCAGGGAAGCCGCCTTCGCGCAAACGGAATCGTCATCTACCTTAATGAGAACTTCCTTGGTGAACACTTCCTTGATAAGGAAGAAATCGCAACGCTCCGGAAGTTGTTTATGAAATCGTTGCGGGGACTGGAATTCTTTGGAGATACACGTCAGCAGGTTATCGGTCTAATGAAAGAACTGATCAATCTCCAGGGCTTACCAAGCCTCATTCAAGTGCTTCGCATCCTGGAAATGTTGTCGCGTACAAAGGACTATCGCTACATTTCGTCCAGGCCCCATGTCGATTCGCTCGACCAGCATGAAGCAGACCGTCTGAACAAAGTTTACGAATACGTGTTTGAGAATTTTCGAAAGAAGATTCGGCTGCAGGACCTTGCCGAACTGCTCCACATGACACCCACGTCTTTTAGCCGTTATTTTACAATGAAGAACAATAAATCGTTTTCGAGGTTTCTGTCAGAAATACGCATCAAACATGCGTGTAAGATGTTAACCGAATCCGACGAGTCTATTTCCAACATTTGCTATGCATGCGGTTTTGATACACTTTCAAATTTCAACAAACAGTTTCGGGAGATTACAATGCGCAAACCCACACAATACCGGAAAGAGTTTATGAGTATTTGATCCGCGGTTTTTGCGAATCCACACATTGTTTTTACATTAACTGTAATTCCGATCCCGTAAATCCACGAACAATAAATAAAGTTATGCAGGAGAAACCACACACCGGTCAGAAATGGAGCATGCCCGGCATCGATAACGGCAGCAAGAGTTTCCTGACGCTGATCGGTGACTACCAGACTGATGGGCCAACTCCTTTCCTTAAGGAAATGAGTGTTCATCTCTACCGTCTTGACGAGGGAGCCGTCGACACACAACGACCTCACGAACAGGATGAGTTGTATTATGTGTTGTCAGGAAGCAGGACCCTTAACATCGTTACCGACAGGGAAGAGGTTAACGTTGCACTTACGGCGGGTGATCTCGTCTACGTTCCGGCCTACGCGGAACATAAATTCACGGGGACCTCTCAAATCTCCCTGTTGGTCATTTTCGCCCCAAACTTCACCGGCTCTGTAGGAGAGGACTGAATGGTAACGGTATGTTTCTTATGAGGCTACTTCCATCAGTGCAGGATTTTCAGTCTTCATTTGGTGCTGCATCATTTCTTTGAGAACAATGCTGTAGCGGTTCATGTGCTCGAATGTACCGGAATCGATGATCCTGCCATTCTTGAGAATAATGATGTAATCGAATTGTTCCAGTAAGTGCAGTCTATGAAGTGATGAGATTACCGCCTTGCCCTGGAAAGCGTCAAACATCGACTTGTAGAGCAGTTGTTCCGTGCGCGGGTCAACACTGCTTGTGGGTTCATCCATTAATATGATGTCGCTGNCGCCGGCGCGCAGNATCCCCCTTGCGATGGCCAGGCGTTGTTTCTGCCCTCCCGATAGATTGGCTCCTTTTTCATGGAGGAACGTGTCGAGATGCTCCGGTAACTTCTCAAGGACGTCAGAGAACTGGGCGATGTTGCACGCATTTGTGATCTCCTCCCTTGAATACGACATTCCAAGTGTGAGATTTTCCAGTACGGTAGTTTCAAATATTTCGGGCTGCTGCGAAAACAAGGTCACGCGATCGGAAATAGCACCAAAGGCTGAACTCCCCAACCCATCGACATCCACCCGTACTCCTGGTAGAGGTTCATATAGTCCGCGAAGCAGACTGAGTAGCGTGCTCTTGCCACTTCCGCTTTCGCCAATCAGCGCAATGCGTTCACCTCTGTTAATTCGCAATGTCAAATCGTAAACGCCGGAGCTCGGTGAACCTTCAACGCCGCTTCTGACGAAGTTTAGGTTGGAGATTTCAAGCGATTTCCAAAGCCGCGGAAGACGCTCTTTTCCTTTTAAGGGTTCTTCTCCAATGGCTTCAATTGACGAAGCATTCTGCGTATCGGTATCATACTTTACAATTTGTGTGTACTGCGCAGCGATGTCGTTGAACACACTCGTAAACTGGTTTACGTATCCCAACAGAACAACGAGTCCGCCAATCATAAACGTTTGGCCCGGGTGTGCATTCTGATAGATGTAACCAACGGCCACAACAACATAGATGATGCCCACCAGCATCTGCGCAATAAACCATTTCCATTCATTGACGACGACGTTCTTCTTGAATGGTTTGTATACGTTCATAACCTTCGCCATGAAGCCCTGCTTGACAGACTTCTCAGCTCTCAGCGTGATGACGGTAAGGATATTGGACAGACTGTCGAACAGGCTTGACGATACTTCGTTTTCCTTTTCATTTACCTGCGTAAGTGACTTGATGAAGGGCTTGTCGAAACGGATAATGACAAGTACGGTGATGATACCGAGGATTACCCCCACTGTGCCAAATAGCGGAGAGAAGTACAGCATCGCAAGGAATGAGAAAACGAACTTGCCCAGCGAATACATGTAGATAAATCCGTTCTGGAAGAAGTCGCGTAACGCTTCATGCGCCTTTCTGAGTTTACTTATCGTAGCTCCACTGTGGTTCTCGTTGTGCCACTGAACCGGCATGCCGATGACGCGGGTGTAAAGATCTTCCAGGTAATTCTTACCGATCTTGAAGGCGAGTTTGCGCTCCATCACCCTGGCAGGTCCGTGAAACGTCCATTCCACTAACCTGAGCCCGAGAAAGCCTAGTGCATACAGGTAGCCTGTTGTTAGTGCTTCCGATCCGTTACGCTGCAGGTCATCGACGAACCAGCCGTACAAAATAGGGTTCATGGCAATCGCGAGATTGGCGCCAACGAACATAGTATATATTAACACGAACTTCGGTCGGTCCTTAAGTGAAAATTGCCAGGACTTCCTTAGGAGGGATACGTAAGGGTTTCTCATGATAGAAATACAAAATTCACGTCCTCCTGCCATAAAACTATCGTAATGTTTGCGCCATTATTACATAGTTCAAGTTGTTGGTTATAACGGTATGACTAGTGATCGTCAGTGTGTTGGAAATGTCAGACAGGGATCGGATAAGGGGACATTTCCCCATGTGGAAAGATGTCCGTCGCTGTTTAAGCAAAACAAACGACGGCATCTTATATGTGTATTTATTGCTTCTTTTAACCCGTATTGGATTGGTGTTGGAACGAACATTACATTAGTCGCAGCCTGTATACTTGTGTTTGTGAATGTGTTGGGCGTGTCCTCCGCTATTCGTTAATTGTTTTGGACACGTTTGCGCTTCCAATACGACGTTCGCCGATTGTTCTCGCTTTAACTGGCGGAGGCCGGGCTCTCCGCTATACTCCTCCCCGATTCCCACAGGCTTACGCACAACCCATCGGGTGCGGGGTGCCGCTGCGATCCCTCACGCGGGATACTTCCCTGCTCAGTGCTTAGTGGTATGTTCAAAGGATCTGCTCCACGCAATGACCTTAGTGAGCCAGACGTTCCATCACCGATTGCTTGTATAAGCGACCGATAGGCAACTCGTGATCGCTGACTTTCACGGCCGTGGTTTGATATCCGGAGATCTTGTCCAGGGAGACGATATATGATCGGTGAATGCGAATAAATTTGTGCTCGGAAAGAAGATTTTCCATTGACGTAATGGTTTGTTTGACAAGTATAAACTTTCCATTGGTAAGGAAGACCTTAACATAATCTTTCCAGCTTTCGAGGTACTCGATGTCGTTAATAAAAATCTTCTTCATCTCCCTGTCGACCTTAAGGTACACAAATCCTGATGGCTCGGGAAGTGGGGCGTCGGGCGCGCGATCCGCCGCCCGTCCAATCATACGGTTCAGTTTTGTCACCGCTTTGAAGAACCTCTCAAATGAGACCGGTTTTACAAGGTAATCGACTGCATCAAGTTCAAAACCATCAACGGCGTATTCGCGGTAAGCGGTCACGAAGATGACTTTAGGCGGATGTGCGAGATTCCGCAGGAAATCAGTGCCAATAAGCCTTGGCATCTTGATGTCGAGGAAGATAACGTCAACCGTTTTTCGCTGTAGTACTTCAAGCGCCTCAATGGCATTTTTGCACTGCCCCACAATTTCAAGCCCCGTGATGGCCGATGCATACTTTGCCAGCACGTTAAGGGCAGGAGGCTCGTCATCGATCAGAAGGCAGCGGAGTTTCATGCGGGTACAGGTTGTGGTGAGGCAGATGATTCCACAAACGGCAGCTCGGGTGACGTATAGCCCAGGAGTGCAATCGTCATCGATACTACGAAGAAGGAACCCTCGTCACTCATTTTCAATTCGTGACTCTCAGGGTAAAGAAGGGCAAGTCGCTTCCTGACATTGTTGACACCGATCCCATGTTCATTGTGCGGCACGTATTCGTTCTTGCTGTTGGCAACTTTGCAACGAAGAATATTATTTCTCACAGAAATATCCACACTCAACCACGGATTGTCTATCTGTTCCGACGCCCCGTGCTTCAGGGCATTTTCGAGAAACGGTAAGATCAGCAATGGAGCAATCATCTTGTCCTTGACATCGCCAAATACAGTCCATGATATATCAATGCGGTCGCCATAGCGTTCTTTTTCCAGATCAAGATAATCCTTCATAATTCGAACTTCCTTTTCGAGAAGAACTTCGCCGACTTTGCAATCGTAGAGCATGTAACTCAGAAGTGATGACAGCTTTAAAACCATCTCCGGCGTCTTCGGCGAGTTTTCGAGGGAGTACGCGTAAATATTGTTGAGGGTGTTGAAAAGGAAGTGCGGATGTATCTGAGCCTTCAGCAACTGGAGTTCAGCAACAGCCTTTTCCTGCTGTGCCATCATGAAGTCGCGTTGCTTGATCGTCCAGAGCTTAAAGAGTTTGATGATGGTCGGACTGGCTGTTGAGATGATCATACATAAGTAGCTATGTACGCGCATTCCGCGCATGGATACTTCTTCAAACCCAAGCGCGTATTGCAGCGGTACGAATACATACGTGCGGAAAGCAAAATTGATATACAATCCCATTGCTCCCCATGCAAGAATCAACGCCAGGAAGAGCAGCACCTTTCCCTCAAGTAGCAGGCGCGGAACCGCCCAGTAAACAAGGGGATAGCTGTAGCATATGAATACAGGCAGCCAGAATACTTGATGCAGAAGAGTCCGGCCGAATGAATAGGGAGAATCCATAATCATCCAGAAAATCGCCCAAAGGGTAAGATGAACCGACCAGTACACAACGTGTCGAAGTATCCGGTAACTGGGCGAGAAGATGAAGTCGTTGTACAGAAAAGCGTTCATGAGTGCTGCCTGTTACGAAGTTATGGCATCCCTGGTTCCTGACGACTATGTGAAGATCGTAAAAAGACTAACAACATGTTTTGGCGATGAACGACAACTTTTCCTCTTCGACTGCTTTTGTCGGCATGTATCAGGTGCCCGTCTTCGAAATGATCCCTTCGGCTTTTAAAGAAAACCAGTAAAAAAGTCTCCCGTTCCTTGGAACATCAAACAACTTACTATCACACATTATGAAACCAACGTCAACTTTATCGGCCTCGGAAATGGTTTCCGCTGCCAGAAAAGGAATCGATAATCTCTCGCCAACGAAAGCTTACGAGGAACTGATCCGTGGGGAAGCTACCCTTATTGATGTTCGCGAGCCACACGAATATGAGCGTGAGAAAATCGCGGGTGCCATCAATGCCCCAAGAGGAATGCTCGAGTTTTATGCAGACCCCGCGACGCCTTACTACAGATCTGAGTTTGCCTCGGATACCAGACTGATTATATGCTGTGCATCGGGCGGACGCTCTGCACTTGCTGCACAAACCTTAAGCAACATGGGGTACATGAGAACAGCTCATGTCGATGGCGGCATCTCCGCCTGGAAAGCCGCCAATCTTCCCACAGTGGACTTTGCCCGTTTTGAAAATTCTGTCCAGGAACAAAATAATTAATCACACTTTATTCAATTTAATCATGACAAAAACGTCCCTCTCACTCCGTTGTTTAATATTTTTTGTTGCACTTATCGTTTCCCTCGCCGCCTGCAGCGAAACCCCGGCCAATCCCGAAGGTGAAGGAAATACTAAGCTTACGAAATCCTATTCCGCAGATGTCGTAGTAAAATGGCTCGGCGTTCAGACATCAATGCTATATACGCCGTCGGGCAATCCGTTTGGCTTTAATCCTTCGCGATACATGGCCTATTGTGGTGTTGCGCTATATGAGTCGGTGCTACCCGGAATGCCTTCGTATCGAACGATGCATGGCCAACTTACCGATATGCCGGTGATGCCAGTGGCCGAACCAGGTGCATCGTATCATTGGCCGATAGTCGCCAACGCAGTTCTCGCCGATATGACGCGATTTATGTTCGGAACAACTTCAGCTTACAACGCCGACGCTGTAAACAACCTGGAAGACGAGTTGAACAGTCAGTATCGCATAGGATTGGATGATGCCACCTTCAATCGGTCTGTCGCGTTTGGCAAGACTGTCGCTGCACTGATCTTCGAATGGTCGAAAGGCGACAGTGCCAACTGGCCGGCATCTGTTGAGAAGCCAACCGGTGCTGGCATATGGGTATCGGAAAACGGCGCAGCTCCTGTTAATCCTTTCTGGGGATTCAATCGCCTGATGGTCCAGGGTAGTCTTG